>JADMIO010965042.1_pt1 | contig 21061 bp, 20 predicted proteins | sample 8958161 | NCBI WGS metagenome assembly JADMIO01 (sample SAMN16585339, study PRJNA669376) | soil metagenome | isolation source: Crop rotation soil | place: USA: Cullars Rotation, Alabama | collected 2011 | reverse complement strand
GCGGCAGGCTGCGACAGCACCGGCGCGGTGGTCGGCGCGGTCGGTGTCGCGATGGAGGGCTGCAGAGTCTGCGTTTGCGCAGGCGTCATCATCGGCAGCGGCGCCACCGCGTCCTGGGCAAAGGCGGGCGACGCGGTCAAACCGCAACCCGCGAGCAGAATCGAGACGCAGAGCGCCCTGGTGAAGCCGGTCTGAAACATATCGGGCGAAACTAAGTCCGTGAGGGAATAAGCCGCCAATCACGTTCGGGTGAGAGTGTAAGTCGTTGAGATTCCAGCCCGCAAGGGGTCCCAGTTGCGACCGCCTCTTAGTAGCGTTTGAGGGCTGTTCAGAAGTCGCTGACCCGCCCATTCCGCTCCCAATCGCCGTAGCGGGTAGGCTCCGGTCCTTTGGGTCCGCCGATCTCCTTGGGGCGTGGATGCGAGGGCTGCGGCACTTTGGTCGCAGGCGTCTCGGTGGATGGTTTTTCAGCTTCCTTGGCCATGGCTGAAAGGTAGGCGCTTCGGTCTGGCCGAACAAGGCAAGCGGTCGCGAGCGCCCGATGCGCTGGAGGCGGCGGTGTTACGCCGCCACGTCGCCTTCTGCCGCGACATCGATGAGGTGGCGCATCATCTGGCCGGTCATCGGCGCGCGGCGGGCATCCTGAGCCTCAGTCTCGGACGCGCGCAGGTCGCGCGACGGACGTCGTGCGTCGACGTTTTCCCAACGCCGGAGACAGACTTTGCGGAAGAGCTGCGGGTTCATGATCGTGACGTCTCGTATCTCGGGTTTGCCAAACCGGTTGGTATGCCGGATGCTTCGGGCATTCGTCGTCACTTCGCAACCGCTGGTTTGAACGCACCGACCAGCCTGTGAGCTGGATCACCCGTGAAGCGCAGCAAGCCTCTGCAAAAAGAGAATCCCATCGCCCCCGAGGCCTCCGCCCGGAGCATCGCACTCGATCTCCTGGATCGGGTGCTCGATCAGAAGCGGCCGCTGGAAGAGGTGTTCGAGCGGCATCCCGATCTGGGTGCGCTGGAGAACCGCGACCGGCAGTTCGTGCGCGCCCTGACCGCGGCGACCCTGCGGCATCTGGGGCGGATCGACCGTGTGCTGGCGACCTGCCTGGAGCATCCGCTTCCGGATCGGGCGCACCAAGCGCGCGATCTGTTGCGGTTGGGAACGGCGCAGCTACTGGTGCTGAACACACCAGCCCATGCGGCGGTCGACAGCACGGTGACGCTGGCCGCGAGCATTCCCGCGGCCGCGGGCTTCAAGGGTCTGATCAACGCCGTGCTGCGGCGCATCGGCCGCGAGAAGGCTGCATTGCTCGCCAGCGTACCGCCGGGTGCGGCGAGTCTGCCGGATTGGCTGTGGCAATGCTGGTCGTCGGCCTATGGCGACACGCGGGCCGCGGAGATTGCCGACGCGGTGCTGCACGAGGCGCCACTCGATCTCTCGGTGAAGCGCATCGATGACGTTGCGCAGTGGGCCGAAGCATTGCATGCGGAGATTCTGCCCGGCGGGAGCTTGCGCCTGCGCCCGCATGACGATGGCGAGCGGCATGCGCGCATCGCCGAGATTCCCGGCTTCGCCGAGGGCGCTTGGTGGGTGCAGGATTTCGCCGCCAGCCTGCCGGTGAAGCTGCTCGGCGACATCGCCGGCAAACGCGTGCTCGACCTCTGCGCTGCACCCGGCGGCAAGACCGCGCAGCTTGCAGCACTGGGCGCTGAAGTGACGGCGGTCGATCGCTCGGCGGAGCGGCTGAAACGGCTGGAGCAGAATCTGGCCCGGCTGCAACTCAGCGCGCAGTGCGAAGCGGCCGATGCGGCAGCCTGGGACGGCGGCAGGGACGACCGGGGGGATTTCGACATCGTGCTGCTGGATGCACCGTGCTCGGCGACCGGCACCTTGCGGCGGCATCCCGACGTCGCCTGGCTGAAAGACCCACGCGACCTGTCGAAGCTCAACGCGGCACAGGACCGGCTGATCGACGCGGCGCTGAGACTCACGCGATCCGGCGGCACCGTACTCTATTGCGTCTGCTCGCTACAGCCCGAGGAAGGCCGCGCGCGGATCGACGCGGCGCTGGCGCGATGTACCGATGTCGCGCATGCGCCGTTCAGTGCGAGCGACGTGTTCGGCATGTCGGACTTGCTGACGCCAGACGGCGACCTCCGCACCCTGCCCTGCCATCTCCGCGACAAAGGCGGGATGGACGGGTTCTATGCGGGGCGGTTGAAAAAGTCGCTAGGTTGACCATCTTTATCCGAAGCGCGCGCTCAATGTGCCGCAGCGCTTGGGGATGGTTACACACATGTTGAGGCGATTGCTTCTCCTGCTCGTGCTTCTGGTCGCATCGGGTTGCGACCATTGGATCGAGAAGCTGGAGCCGCAAGAGACCGGCTTTGCACGGCATGTCTTCGACCTATTGCAACACCGCGATTTCGCAACGATCGAAGGCATGGCGGGGCCAAATCTGCGCGGCGGCGATTTCTCGGCGCAACTCGCCGGCATGGCGGCCCTCATTCCTGCCGAGACGCCGATCGCCAGCGATGCGACGAGCATCAACGTCTCGACCGCCAACGGCTACACCAAGAGCAGCGTCACCATGGTGTACCAGTTCTCGACCGGCTGGCTGGAGCTCAGCATCGCGTCGGAGGGCCGCGACGATGCTCGAACGCTGACCTGGATCAGCCTGCAACCGACCGCAGCGCGCGGAACCGTGGACGGATTCGTCCCGTTTCTCACTTTCATTCCGCTGGTCGTCATGGTGCTGGCGTTGATCGGCATCATCATCTATCGCCGACGTGCCGCGAAGCGGGAACGGTTGGAAACAACGCCGGAAGAACAGCAGCGACGGCAGCATTGGTCGATCGCGCTGGGGGATATCGGCGGACGCACGTCCTGGTTCGATCGCGTGGTCGGCATTCGCCGGATCACGCTGATCACCACGCTCAGCGCGGACGAATGCCATAGACGATTATCCGCCTCGGTCGCCAGCGAAGCCGTCTTTCGCCTGAAGGAGCCCCCGCACAGCGAGGTCCAGGGCTGGGTCCGCCCGTCGCGCTTCCGAATCACGCGGAAGCGATCGATGTTTCTTTCCGAACGGTATCCGCTCTTTCTGTACGGAGATCTCGTCGCCGATCGCACCGGGACACGCGTGCCGTGCCGGCTTGGTCCGCAGCGCCTGGTGCTCGGTTTGGCCGCGGGATTTCTGCTCGTTGTCTGGACGATGCCCCTCGCGTTCGACGTGAGCCATGGCGGCTTCACGCTGGTGTCACTGCTCGGGCCGCTGATGATGACCGGCTTCATGGCACTCGGATTCTCGCTCTCCAGCCGTACGACCCTCAAGGCGGGACCACATCTGCTCGACTTCGTCGCGCAGACGCTGGATGCGGCCGAAGCGCCGGCGGCACGATCGGGTTCGACCCAGCCCGTCGTGCGCAGATAGACAAGACCTATGATCCGGGAATGGCTCGGCTACGACACCGTCGAATTGATATCACCACACGCTGAGCAAGTGTGCCTGCAACGGCTGCGGGATTCGATAGGCAGCGAATGGAAGCCATTCCAGCAGCGCCAAGTCCTGGGCGCAGTCGGCGATCATTCGTTCCGGTTGATGGTGCGTCATGGCCCCTTCACGCAGAACATGTTCCAGACGCTCGTCTATGGAACGACGCGGGCACAGGGATCCACCACCAAGATTGTCTGTCGTTTCGGCCTGCAGAGGCTCGCGGCAGTGATCTGCGGCCTGTTGTTCACAGTCGGTTTGCTGGCTGTTGGATATGAGACCGTCCTCGACCTGCTGAAGACCAGCTCGCTTGCCGACGTCATAGTGTCGATTGCGATACCCACAGGATACCTGCTGTTCGTGGCCGTCGTTGTCTTCGTCGGGCGAGTAATCGCGCAGGATGAGCCGTTCATCCTGTTGAATTTCCTGCGCGACACGATCAACGCCAAAGAAGCCTGATACCGGTAGGGCATCGCCGGTCAGGAACCTGCCATCGGTTGGCATCCAGCCGCACTGATCCTTCGAACCGTGCGCGGCGTCACGGCGTCTTAAACGCTGCGGCTCTGACTTGGGCAACGGGGCTGCGTTATCGTTGCAACACCGATCCATTCGAACCAGGGGAACACGTTCCATGAACGAACTGCCACGCCTGCTGCCGACGACCGCGGAAGCGGAGACCTTCGGCGGCGTCACCTATCACATCGACGGCGAGCTCGTGCCGGTCTTGACCTGCGACGTCTCGAAAGTGCCGGTCTATTTCGAACATCACATCCTGCTCTGGAAACACCCAGCGGTCGCAATCGGGTTGAAGCCGATGAAGGGCGCGTTGAAGCGCATGATGGCGGGAATGCAGATCTTCGTCACCGAAGCCAGCGGGCAGGGCATGATCGCCTTCAGCCGCGACGGCGCGGGACATATCGCGCCGATCCACATGGCGGCAGGCAGCGAGCTGCAAGTGCGCGAGCATCAGTTTCTCGCCGCGACAACCAACATCGACTACACGTTCGAGCGGGTGAAGGGTGCCGCCAACATGCTGTTCGGCGGCTCCGGCTTCTTCATCGACCGGTTCCATGCCGGCGCCACCGACGGCGTGCTGTGGCTGCACGGCTATGGCAACGTGTTCGAGAAGACCCTGGCCGCCGGCGAGAGTGTCGACGTCGAGCCGGGCGGATGGCTCTACAAGGAGCCGCAGGTGAAGATGGAGACCAAGGTCGATCGCCTGACCGCCGGCTTCTTCGGCGGCATGAACTTCATCGTCAACCGCTTCACGGGTCCCGGCAAGATCGGCATCCAGTCGATGTACCTGCACATGCCCAGCGAGGACTGAGTCAACTTTCACCGCGCGCGCTTCGCTCCTATACTTGCGCCGCAATCGAAGGGGCGAAGCGTGGCGCGGCGACTCTGGCTGTTAATCCTGGCGGTTCTCCTCTGCGCGTCTTGCGACATGCAGAAGATGATCGTCGGCGTGACGCCGAAGGAGGATCTGGCGCTGGCGCACCGCGCCTTCGACCAGCTGCGGCAGCGCGATCTCGACGCGCTGCAGGGCGAGTTCGATCCCAAGGCGCGCAAGTCCGAGCTCCGGTCTACGCTCGAGGCGCTGGCGGGGAAGATTCCCGACGATGCGCCGGTCCACGATTCGGTGACCTTCGTCAACATCGAGAACACCAACGGGCACCGCACCGTCCAGCTAATGCTGCTCTACCAGTTTCCCATGCGCTGGGTGCAGTTCCAGATCAACACCGAAGGCGACAGCGTCGACGCGATGGCGATCGAATCCCTGGACGTGACCCGGATGCCGCTGCCGCCGACGCCGGTGGGCAGCGGCATCAGCGGCTTCACCGCGCCGCTGGTGCTGGGCGGCATCGCGCTCTGGCTGGTGCTGATGCTGGTCATCTACCGCCGCTACATCCGGAAACCGAACTGAATCCCCTTTGTTCGGAAGGACTTGGGACCTAACCCCAGCCTGGGTCAGCGCTGCAAAATTCCTGACATTACCGGGAGTTACCCACCGAAAACCGACCTTTGGACAGGGTCATCTTGACGTCTGGTTAACCCCGGCCGGGGATAATGCGCCGATACCCCCGAGCACGGAGCAGCGGCGCAAGATCATGGCCGATACCTGGGACATGTCCTTTCTGGTCGATGAAGCGACCCAGATCCAGGAAGCGCGCGGCAATCTCGCGCGGCATTTCGGCATGCTGACGCAGATCCTGATCGGCAAGCATCTGGTGAACTTCGTCGGCGCCGAGGATCGGCTGGCCTTTCTCCGCATGATGGGACGGCTCTCGCAGCGGAACTGGAACGCGACCGTCGCCTTCCGCCTCAACACACCGCTTTCCGGCGAACTCAGGGTCGGCCTGCAGGCGCGCCCGGGACCGGGGCCGATGGCCTGGTGGCTGATGGTGGGCGAAGTCGGTGCCGATCAACTTCCGCTCATCGGCGAGGTCGAATCCGGCGCGGCGATGGCGAGTGAAGAGGAATTCGGCGCCGTCGCGGCAGCGGCGGCCGGCGACGCCTCGGGTACGCTCGACCTCTCGGTGTTTCGCGCTGCGGTTCTCGCAGACAACGCACCGGGCGCCAAGCTCTCGGACTCCAAACACGCCGAGCTCGACCAGAAGATCGGCGAGACTTTGCGCGAGACCGCGACCGGCGGCATCGTCACCCAGCCGTCGCGCGGCGAATACGCGCTGGTTCACCCCACCGACCTGCCGGCCGATCAGATCGCCGACCGCATCACCGTCACCGCCGATGCCGTCGGCGTCTCCAAAGAGAATCTCGGCCTCACCCATGACAGCGAGACGCTGCCCGAGGACATGCAGGCCAAGGAGGTGCGGGACCTGATCCATAACCTGCGCCTCGACCTCGCCAGCCGCGCCACCGGCACCAAGCCCGGCGGCGAGGCCCAGCGGCGCGCCGGCCGCGGCGCCGACGATACTGGCGAGCACAAGGGGTCGTTCTTCTCCAATCTGTTCGGCCTGATCAACAAGTAGCCGCGGCGGCACTAGACGCGGAGCGCTTGCTGCACCAGCGCGTCGAGTGCGTTGAGAAAACGCGACCGGTCGGCTTTCGAGAAGGGTGGCGGCCCGCCGGTCGCAACCCCGCTCTCGCGCAGATGGCGGCCGATCTCGCGGCCGGCCAGAGCATTGCCGATATTGTCCTTGGTCCAGAGCTTGCCGTTGGGGGCGAGTGCACGGGCCTCTTTCTTCAGACAGCGCGACGCGAGCGGGATGTCGGCGGTGACGCAGATATCGGCGGGCGTGATGCGCTCGGCGATCCAGTCATCGGCGGCGTCGGCGCCCTCCGACACGATCACCATCGCGACCAGCGGATTGCGCGACGGCAGGATCGGCCGCGAACCGTTGGACACGACGTATACCTTCAGTCCCACGCGCTCGGCGACGCGATAGACCTCGTCCCGCACCGGGCAGGCATCGGCGTCGATGTAGATGTCGGTCATGCGGGTTCGGTCAATTCAGTGCCGGTGACTCAAGGCCGCGATGATTTCCTGCACGCGGTCGAGGCTGATGCCATTGCGCTGTTCAACGGCAAGAGGATGGTCGGTTGGTTCGAGCTCAATGGCGGGGCGAATCCCGTCATTGCGCAGATGCAGATTGGTCTTCAGGCTGTTCGTCTCGGGATAGATCGGGATGCGGTTGCAAAGCCAGCCGAATATCGGCGGCTCATCGTCTCGTACATGAGCGTCCCACAATTCGTGAATGCGCCGAAAGCTCTGCTCGGAGACGGATACCCAGACACCATAGACAAACTTATCATTGAGACCGTGAACCGGGATCTCGAGGCAGCCACGGACGTATCGTTCCTTCCCATCGATGATGCAGATGTCCCGGGTCAATCTCACGCGTGCAGCACGCTCTTCCTCTGGAATACCGAACCAGTTGTTCGGCGCCTGACAGCCGAAGTCTAGCGGCAGAGTGTTGTATTGCTTGCCGCAGCAGCCGCAAGTCCAGGCGTAGTCCATCGCTCAGAGCACCTGAGCTTGCAAGCTCACCACTCCAGGATCACCTTGCCGGATTGGCCGCTGAGCATGGTCTGGAAGCCTTCGACGTATTCCTTGACCGGGAAGTGATGGGTGAGGATCGGGTCGAGGTTCAGGCCCGATTGCAGCATCGCCACCATCTTGTACCAGGTCTCGAACATCTCGCGGCCGTAGATGCCCTTGATCTCCAGGCCCTTAAAGATGACCTGGTTCCAGTCGATCGCGGTGTTGGCAGGCGGGATACCGAGCAGTGCCACCTTGCTGCCGTGGTTCATGTGTTCGAGCATCGACGTGAAAGCGGTCGGCACGCCGGACATCTCGACGCCGACGTCGAAGCCTTCGACCATGCCGAGCTCGGTCATCACGTCTTTCAGATTCTCGCGACCGACATTGACGGCGCGATGCGCGCCCATCTTCTTCGCCAGGTCGAGGCGGTAGTCGTTGACGTCGGTGACGACGACGAAGCGGGCGCCGACATGCCGCGCGATCGCAACGGCCATGATGCCGATCGGCCCGGCGCCGGTGATCAGCACGTCCTCGCCCACCAGGTTGAACGAGAGCGCGGTATGCGTCGCGTTGCCGAAGGGATCGAAGATCGAGGCGAGATCGTCGCGGATGTTGTCCGGGATCTTGAAGGCATTGAAGGCTGGGATGCTGAGATACTCTGCGAAAGCGCCCGGCCGATTGACGCCGACGCCGAAGGTGTTGCGGCAGAGATGGCGGCGGCCGGCGCGGCAGTTGCGGCAATAGCCGCAGGTGATGTGGCCTTCACCGGAGACGCGGTCGCCGATATTAAAGCCGCGCACCTCCTGGCCGAGGGCCACGATCTCGCCGACATATTCATGGCCGACCTGCATACCGACGGGGATGGTCTTCGCCGCCCACTCGTCCCATTTCCAGATATGGATATCGGTGCCGCAGATCGCGGTCTTGGCGATCTTGATCAGCACGTCGTTATGGCCGACCTCCGGCTCCTTCACCTCGGTGAGCTTCAGGCCGGGACCGGCTTCGGTTTTGACGAGGGCTTTCATTTTAAATCGCTCCCATGGCCTTGCCGACTTTCTCGAAAGCGGCGACGGCGCGGTCGATGTCTTCGGGGGAATGGGCGGCGCTCATTTGCGTGCGGATCCGGGCCTGGCCTTTCGGCACCACCGGGAAGCTGAAACCGACCACATAGACGCCTTCCTTCAGCATCGCATCGGCCATCTCGGTCGCGAGCTTCGCCTCACCCAGCATCACCGGGATGATCGGATGGCCGGCGCCGGCGAGCTTGAAGCCGAGCTTCGACATGGCGGCGCGGAACTTTTCGCCGTTCGCTTTGAGGCGCGCGCGGAGATCGGCGCCCTCAGCGGTCTGCAGCAGCTTCAGCACGGTCAGCGACGCCGAGGCGATGGAGGGCGCCAGGCTGTTGGAGAAGAGATAGGGGCGCGAACGCTGGCGCAGCAGATCGATCACCGGCTTCCGGCCGGCGATGTAGCCGCCCGACGCGCCACCCAGCGCCTTGCCGAGGGTGCCGGTATAGAGATCGACGCGGTCGGCGACGCCCCTCAGCTCCGGCGAACCGCGGCCATGCGCGCCGACGAAACCGACCGCATGGGAATCGTCCACCATGACGAGAGCATTGTATTTCGCGGCGAGATCGCAAACGGATTTGAGATCGGCGATGATGCCGTCCATGGAGAAGACGCCGTCGGTTGCGATCATCTTGAACCGCGCGCCGGCGGCATCGGCGGCCTGGAGCTGCTTCTCCAAATCCACCATGTCGTTGTTGGCGTAGCGGAAGCGCTTGGCCTTGCAGAGCCGGATGCCGTCGATGATCGAGGCATGGTTCAGCGCGTCGCTGATGATCGCGTCTTCCTCTCCGAGCAGGGTCTCGAACAGGCCGCCATTGGCATCGAAGCAGCTCGAATAGAGGATGGAATCCTCGACGCCGAGGAATTTCGAGAGCTCCGCCTCCAGCTCCTTGTGCAGGGTCTGGGTGCCGCAGATGAAGCGCACCGAGGCCATGCCGAAGCCGTATTGGTCGAGGCCGTCGCGGGCACCGGCGATGAGCCGCTTGTCGTCGGCGAGGCCGAGATAGTTGTTGGCGCAGAAATTGAGCACCGAGCGCCCGTCTTCCAGGCGGATGTGGGAATCCTGCGGCGTCGCGATCTTTCGTTCGGCTTTCCAGAAGCCGTCGGCGCGGATGCCGTCGAGGGTCTTGTTGACGTGGTCGAGAAAGGCAGTGGCCATGCTGCGGTCCTATGATTTCCGGCATTGATCCGGTTTCTCGGGTCTCGGTCCAATGATTTTTCCACAAGCCTCCCGTGAGCGCCGTCGACTCGGGCGGCTCGGAGCAGCGCCGAATCGCTGAAAGCCGCTTCCTGCAAGGCTTTCAAGCAGGGACAGATTGTCTCGTGACACATCGGGGCGGCGCTGGTAATCCTGCCGCCATGCAGCAGCCGACCCGGATTGCACCCTCCATTTTGTCTGCCGATTTCGCCCGGCTGGGCGCCGAGGTGGAGGCGATCGATGCTGCCGGCGCGGATTACATTCATGTCGATGTCATGGACGGGCACTTCGTGCCCAACCTGACCATCGGTCCGGTGGTGGTGAAGGCACTGCGCCCGCACAGCAACAAGACCTTCGACTGCCACTTGATGATCGCGCCGGTCGATCCTTACGTGCCGGACTTCGCCGAAGCCGGCGCCGACATCATCACGTTCCATCCGGAAGCGGGGCCGCACGCCCATCGCACGGTGCAGCTCATCAAATCGCACGGCAAGAAGGCCGGCATCTCGCTCAATCCCGGGACGCCGATCGATTCCATCGACCATCTGCTGCCCGAACTCGACCTCGTTCTGGTGATGAGCGTCAACCCGGGCTTCGGCGGCCAGAAGTTCCTGCCGCTGGCCTTGGACAAGGTCCAGGCGATCCGGCGCAAGATCGACGCGGTCTCGGAGAAGCAGAACGGACGGCCGATCGATCTCGAGGTCGATGGCGGCATCACCGCGGACAATGCGGCATCGGTGATCAAGGCCGGCGCCGACGTACTGGTGGCCGGCACTGCGAGTTTCACCGGCGGCGCGCCGCGTTACGCCGACAACATCGCGCGGCTCCGGCGCTGAGGCCCGCGGTGGCGGAAGGCGCCCGCGAAGCCGATCACACCCCTCCCGGCGCCGAGGCCCCTGCCGCTGGCACGCAGAATGGGCCGCATACGGCACCCAAGCGCGCACCGCGTCCCGGCAACAAGCGCCCGCATCTGGTCTGGCCGCAGATGCAGATGCTGTTCGCGCAGCCGCCGGGACTGATCCTTTCGCGCCTGCGCCGCCGGTTGATGCAGCCGGTCTATCGCAGCGGCGCCTATCGCTTGGCCTTGGGCCAGGGCGGCACCGGCGAGTTCCTGATCTCGGCGGATGCGCCGCCGTTCGCCGTCGCCTGGCCGGCCGATCGCAAGCAGGGTCTGGCGATGCTCTCCGGCGAGTTCCGCTTCGCCGGCGAGAATATCCGCGAGCCGCGGCCGTTCAGCCGCCCGACCGGCGCCTCGCCGGCCTGGCGCGAGGCTTTGAACCGCTTCGATTGGCTGAACGATCTCCGCGCCGCCGGTGCGCCGGGCGCGCAAGCCGCCGCGGTCGAGCTGACGCGGCGCTGGATCGCGGAGAATCCGCGCTATGACGAAGCGGTCTGGCGCAGCGACGTGCTCGGGGCGCGGCTGCGCAATCTGCTGCTGAACGGACCTTATCTGCTGACCGGCGCCGAGCCCGGCTTCTCGGCGCTGCTGATGGGCAGTCTCTATCGCCAGGCGGCGCATCTCGGCCGCGCACTGGGCGACGGCCTCTATGGCGCCTCGCTGCTCAAGGCGGCGATCGCACTGATGCTGGCCGGGTTGATGTTGCCCAAGGGCGAGCGGCTGCTGGTGCAGGCCCGCGGCATCTTCCAGCGCGAGGTGACGCGGCAATTGCTGGCCGATGGGGGCCATATCGAGCGCAGCCCGCAGGCGATGCTGGAGATCCTGGTCCATCTGGTGGATTTGCGCGAAGTCTTCAGCGCGGCCCGACGCCCGCATCCCGACAACCTGCAGCTCGTGATCGAGAACCTGGGTTCGGCACTGCTGATGCTGACTCACAATGACGGCCATCTCGGCGCCTTCAACGACACGGCCGAGCTCGACCCGCGGCTGATCGAGGCCGGGTTGCGCCGCGCCGGCGGACGCTTGCGCGTGCTGAACCAGCTTCCCCTGACCGGCTTCCAGCGGATGGACGCGGGCAAGAGTGTGGCGATCGTCGATTGCGGCGCGCCGCCACGCCATGGGCTCGACGGCCACGCCCACGCCGGCACTCTCTCCTTCGAGTTCTCCCATGATGAGGAGCGGTTCATCGTCAATTGCGGTGCCCATCCTTGGTCGAAGGAATGGCAGCAGGTGCAGCGCACCACCGCCGCGCATTCGACCATGATCGTGGACAACGTGAACTCGTCGATGCTGCTGCCGCCGCGCAAGGCGATCGGCGGCAGCGTGCGCATGGACGGGATTGCGCTGAAGCCCGACATCGTCACCGCTCGGCGCGAGGAGACCAACGGGCAGATCTGGCTCGACCTTTCGCATAACGGCTACGACGAAGGCTTCGGTCTCATCCATCGCCGGCGGCTCTATCTCTCCGCCAATGGCGAAGATTTCATGGGCGAGGACCAGCTCATCGGCAAAGGCGGCAACAGCTACGTGCTGCGCTTTCATCTGCATCCCGACGTGCAGGCCTCGATCACCCAGAACGGGCAGGCCGCGATCCTGAAGCTGCAGAAAGGCTCGTACTGGCGCATGCGCGTGCAGGGCGGCGAAGTCGCGCTCGCCGAGAGCGCCGCGATCGGCGCCGGCGGCCGCGTGCGCCGCACGCAGCAATTGGTGATCATGGGCGTGATCGAGAGCGATCAGACCGAAGTGAAATGGCTGCTGCAACGCGAAGGCGGGCGGCGTTAACAGCAAAGAGAAACGAATGACCGACCAGCGACCGATCCGCCGCGCGCTCATCTCTGTCTCCGACAAAGGCGGACTCGAAACTCTTGCGCGATTCCTCGCGAGCAAGAATGTCGAGCTGCTTTCCACGGGGGGTTCGGCCGAAGCGATCCGCAAGCTCGGCCTCGCGGTCACTGATGTTTCGGCGCATACCGGCTTCCCCGAGATCATGGATGGGCGGGTGAAGACGCTGCATCCGAAGATCCATGGCGGCATTCTCTCGCGCCGTGATCTTCCGACTCATACCCAAGCACAGAAGACCCACAGCATCGCCGATATCGATCTGGTCGTGGTCAACCTTTATCCGTTCGAGGCGACCGTGGTGGCCGGCAAGCCCTGGGACGATTGCATCGAGAACATCGACATCGGCGGGCCCGCGCTGATCCGCGCCGCGGCGAAGAACCATGACTTCGTCACCATCGTGGTCGATCCCGCAGACTACGACGCGGTGATTGCCGAGATGACTAGGCATAACGGCGCCACCAGCCGCGATCTGCGTCGCCGGCTCGCCCGCACGGCCTTTGCGCGCACCGCCGCCTATGACGCGGCGATCGCCCGCTGGATGGATGCCCAGGCCGGCGATCAATTCCCCGCGCGCTTCACGCTCTCGGGCACGCTCGGCCAGACCTTGCGTTACGGCGAGAATCCGCATCAGCAGGCCGCCGTGTATCTCACCGGCGAGAAGCGGCCCGGTGTCGCGCTCGGCAAGCAGCTCCAGGGCAAGGAGCTCTCCTACAACAACTTCAACGATGCCGATGCCGCCTACGAGCTCGCCACCGAGTTCGACGCGAATGAGGCGGCCATCGCCATCATCAAGCACGCCAATCCCTGCGGTGTCGCAACCGCCGCCGATCTCGCCACGGCGTATCGGCGCGCGCTCGCCTGCGATCCGGTCTCGGCGTTCGGCGGCATCATCGCCGCCAACCGGCTGCTCGACGGTGCCGCGGCGGAAGAGATCGCGAAGATCTTTTCCGAGGTCATCATAGCGCCGGGCTTCACCGCCGACGCGCTGCGGATTCTGGGGGCGAAGAAAAACCTGCGCCTGATCGATGCCGGATCGCTGCCCGACGCGAAATCCGCGGGCACGGTCACGCGCACGATCTCCGCCGGCTTCCTGGTGCAGAGTCGCGACGCGGTGTCCGTGGGCGCCGGCGATTTGAAAGTCGTCACCAAGCGTGCACCGACGGAGCGCGAGATCGCCGACATGCTGTTCGCCTTCAAAGTGGCGAAGCACGCGAAGTCTAACGCCATCGTCTATGCCAAGGACGGCGCCACGGTCGGCGTGGGAGCCGGACAGATGAGCCGGGTCGATTCGTCGCGGATCGCCGCCTGGAAGGCGGCCGAGGCCGCGAAGGCCGCCGGCCAGACCGGCACATGGGCGACCGGATCGGTGGTCGCGTCGGATGCGTTTTTTCCCTTTGCCGACGGGCTGTTGGCGGCAGCGGAAGCCGGTGCCACCGCGGTCATCCAGCCGGGCGGATCAATGCGTGACGACGACGTCATTAACGCTGCAGATCAAGCCGGCCTGGCCATGGTGTTTACCGGAATTCGCCATTTCCGCCATTAATTTCATATAGTTACAAAATTACGTCAATTCACTGCGAAACTCCCGAATCGTAGGAATTTTAAACCAAAATTAACGCGGCCCCGCTCCAATCGATAGACATCGACGGAACAGCGTGGCCGATGGACTTAGGGAAGTTTCAGGATCGCCGCACCAACGAGGGCGACGTTCTGCGGGCGGTGATCGATACCGTAGTCGACGGTCTCATCATCACCGACCGCGATGGGAATATCCGGATATTCAACCCCGCCGCCGAGCGCCTCTTCGGCTACTCGGCGCAGGAAGTGATCGGGCGCAACGTCGCACTGCTGATGCCGGCGGATGGAGCGCGCGCCTCGGACCTCAAGAGCATCATGGGTGTCGGCCGCGAAGTCCCCGGGCGGCGCAAGGACGGCACGCTCTTCCCGCTGAATGTCGCGGTCGGCGAGACCCATCGCGGCGGCGAGCTCGCCTATGTCGGCATCGTGCGCGACATCTCCCATGAGAAAGAGACCTATTCCGCGTTGAACGAGGCGCGCACCCGCGCCGAGCTCGCCAACGACGCGAAGACCGAGTTCCTCTCGCGCATGTCGCACGAGCTCCGCACGCCGATGAATGCGATCATCGGCTTTGCCCAGCTCTTGCAGATGCGGCCGCAGGGCGCCCTTCCGGCCGCGCAGTATGCCGATTATCTGCAATCGATCCTCGGGCCGGCCAAGCACCTCGCCACCCTGATCGACGACATCCTCGATATTGCCCGGATCGAATCCGGCCGGTTCAACTTCGCGCTTCAAGGCGTCGAGCTCGGCGCCGCGGTCTCGGAGTCGATGGCGATCGTAGCGCCGATGGCGGAGCGTCGCGGCATCACGGTCAATCTGGAGCTGGGTCCCACCCCGCCGGTGTTGGCCGATCGCACGCGCTTGACGCAATGCGTGGTGAACTTGCTGACCAATGCGGTGAAGTACAACCTGCCCGGCGGCTCGGTCAGCGTGAAGACGGCGGTGACCGACCAGTGGCGCGTGCGGCTGACCGTCGAGGATACCGGCATCGGCATTCCCGAGGACCAGCTCGGCGCCTTGTTCCAGCCGTTCAAGCGGTTGCATCCTGAGCGGCAGGAGATCGAAGGCGTGGGCATCGGCCTCGCCTTGGTGAAGCAACTGGTCGAGGCGATGCACGGCACGATCTCGGTCGAACGGCGCAGGGGCGGCGGCACGCGCTTCCATCTCGACCTCACCGAGGCCGAGGTGGTCGATCGCACCGATGATCCGGTGCGCCGGCGCGTGCGCCGCGCGGCCTGGCCACCGCGGGAACTGCAGGCGCCGAAAGTGGCGCTCTATGTCGAGGACAATCCCGACAACGTCCATCTGATGAAGACGGTGTTCGACGGCCTGCCGGCGACCGAGCTCAAGGTGGCCTACAGCGCCGAGAGTGGCTTGGCCATCGCTGACGCGGAGCCAATCAACCTCATCATCCTCGACATCAACCTGCCGGGGATGGACGGGTTCGAGACCATGCATCGGCTGAAGCAGCGGCGCAGCACGGCGGAAGTGCCGGTGATCGGGCTCAGCGCCCGCGCGACCGAGCAGGACCGCAACCGCGCCTCCGCGCTCGGCTTCTATCGCTATTTCACCAAGCCGATGAACCTGCCCGAATTTATCGAGACGATCCGCGACGTTCTGTGAGATCGGGGCGGGAAGGAGCGGCGACCGGCGCAGCGCCCAGAGATTCGCGCGCCGGTGCCCTCGCTATCCCAGACTACCCCCCGGTTCGTCCGGATCGTGTGGGACTGAGTTGTCGCGGATTCCCGACCTCGGCGCCTTGCGCTGGATCAATTCACCGACCCGAATCTGTCAGCGCAGCCGCAACACCATCGGCAGCGAGAGGCCGGTGTGCCAGCCTTGCCACGGCCCGAGCGGTGTGAAGCCGAGGCGGAGATAGAACTCCACCGCACGCGGGGTGGCGTTCAGCGTAACGCGTGACGCTTTCGGATGGCGGCTGCGCGTGACAGCGATCAAGCCCCAGAGCAGTGCTCTACCGATGCCGCGACGATGCCAGTCCTCGGCGACGTAGATCTGACTTATGTGCGTGTCATCGCGCACCGCGCCATAGCCGACGATGCGGGCACGGCTGCAAGCGACCAACGCCGGATTGCGCGGCGGATGCGTGATGCCGGTGAGCCGCGCGCCGACCGCACCCGGCTCCATATACGCGCGCAAGTGCTGCAGACCTTGGGCGGTGGCGGTGCCGCCGATATGGCGCGGGACCAAGCCGGCGACGAGCGCCGATATCTCGGGAAGGTCTACGGGAAGCGCGGCGCGGAGGATAACTTCCTCCGCGCCTTGTGCCCGCGCGATGTTACGCCGCCGTCTTGGCAAGGCTCCGCAGCACATACGGCAGGATGCCGCCGTGGCGGAAGTATTCGACCTCGTCTGCGGTGTCGATGCGGCAGGTGACGGTGATCTCCTGACTCTGGCCGTTGGTGCGGGTCAGCTTGACCTTCACGTCCATGCCCGGCTTGATGCCGGCTGCCATGCCGCTGATGTCAAAGGTCTCGCTGCCGTCGAGGTTCAGCGACTTGCGGGTCATGTCGCCCTTGAACTGCAGCGGCAGCACGCCCATGCCGACCAGGTTCGAGCGATGGATGCGCTCGAAGCTCTCGGTGATTACGGCCTTGATGCCCAGGAGCACGGTGCCCTTGGCCGCCCAGTCGCGGCTGGAGCCGGTGCCGTATTCCTTGCCGGCGATCACGACCAGCGGGATCTTCTGCGCCTGGTACTTCATCGAGGCGTCGTAGATCGACATGGTCTCGCCCGAGGGCATCAGACGCGTGACGCCGCCCTCGGTGCCGGGCGCCATCTCGTTCTTCAGGCGGATGTTTGCAAAGGTGCCGCGCATCATCACTTCATGATTGCCGCGCCGCGCGCCGTAGGAGTTGAAGTCCTTCGCATCGACACCGTCTTCTGCAGATAGGTGCCGGCCGGGCCGTCATTCTTGATCGAGCCCGCAGGACTGATGTGATCGGTGGTGATCGAATCGCCGAGAATCGCCAGCGGCCGCGCACCCTTCACGTCGCTGAACGTGCTCGACGGCTCCTTCGTCAGATGCGTGAAGTAGGGCGGGTTGGCGACATAGGTCGATTTCGCATCCCAGGCATAGGTCATGCCTTTCGCGGTCTTCACCTTGCGCCAGTTGGTATCGCCCTTGAAGACGTCGGCATAGCGCTTCTTGAAGTCCGAGGCCTTGACGCTCTTCGCCACAGTATCGGCGATCTCTTTCGACGAGGGCCAGATGTCCTTCAGGTAAACCGGCTTGCCCTTCTTGTCGTAACCGATCGGATCCTTGGTGATGTCGATCTTCAGGCTGCCGGCCAGCGCATAAGCGACGACCAGCATCGGCGAGGCGAGATAGTTCGCCTTGCAATGCGGGTTCACGCGGCCTTCGAAATTGCGGTTGCCCGAGAGCACCGCACCGGCGACGAGATCGCCTTTGACGATCGCATCGGCGATGGGATCCGGGAGCGGGCCGGAATTGCCGATGCAGGTGGTGCAGCCGTAGCCCACTAGGTTGAAGCCGATCTTGTCGAGATAGGTGTTGAGGCCGGCTTTCTTCAGATAGTCGGTCACGACCTGCGAACCGGGCGCGAGCGAGGTCTTCACCCAGGGCTTCACGGTGATGCCCATCTTGACCGCATTGCGGGCGACCAGGCCGGCACCCAGCATGACGCTCGGGTTCGAAGTGTTGGTGCACGATGTGATCGCGGCGATCACCACCGCGCCGTCGCCGAGCTCATAGTCGGCGCCGCGCACCGAGACCATGCTCTCATTGCCCTTGCGGCCGAACACATCGACCAGATCGCGCCTGAAGGCTTCCGCGACTTGGCTGAGCGGCACGCGGTCCTGCGGGCGCTTGGGTCCGGCCATGCTCGGCTCGACGGTCGAGAGATCGAGCGAGAGGGAATCGGTGAAGACCGGATCCGGCGTTTTCTTGTCCCGCCACATCCCTTGGGCCTTCGCGTACTTTTCTACCAGCGCGATGCGGTCGGCCTTGCGGCTGGTGGCTTTGAGATAGCGGATGGTCTCGGCGTCGATCGGGAAGAAGCCACAGGTCGCACCGTATTCCGGCGCCATGTTGGCGATGGTCGCGCGATCGGCGAGGGCGAGATCGTCGAGGCCCGGTCCGTAGAACTCGACGAACTTGTTGACCACACCCTTCTTGCGCAGCATCTGCGTGATGGTCAGCACGAGATCGGTCGCGGTCGCGCCCTCGCGCAGCTTGCCCATCAGCTTGAAGCCGACGACTTCGGGGATCAGCATCGAGACGGGCTGGCCCAGCATCGCGGCTTCCGCCTCGATACCGCCGACACCCCAACCGAGAACGGCAAGGCCGTTCACCATGGTCGTGTGGCTGTCGGTGCCGACCAGCGTATCGGGATAGGCGATGGTCTTGGCCTTGGAGCCCGCACCTTCCTTCGCGGTCCAGACCACCTGCGCCAGGTTCTCGAGATTGACCTGGTGGCAGATGCCGGTGCCGGGCGGCACGACGCGGAAATTGTCGAACGCGGTCTGGCCCCAACGCAGGAACGCGTAGCGCTCGCCGTTGCGGTCGTATTCGAGATCGACGTTCTTCTTGAAGGCGCCGGCGCCGGCGAAGTAGTCCACCATCACCGAGTGGTCGATGACGAGATCGACCGGCGAGAGCGGGTTGATCTTCTTGGCGTCACCGCCGAGCTTCTGCATCGCCTCGCGCATCGCGGCGAGATCGACCACGGCGGGAACGCCGGTGAAATCCTGCATCAGCACGCGGGCCGGGCGATAGGCGATCTCGCGGGTCGATTTCCGCTCTTTGAGCCAGGCGGCGATCGCCTTGACGTCGTCCACCGTGACCGTGCGCCCGTCTTCGTAGCGCAGCAGGTTCTCCAGCAGGACCTTCATGGAATTAGGGAGGCTCGAAAGGTCGCCCAGATGCTTCTCGGCGGCTTTCAGGCTGAAATAGTCGTAGGACCGCGTTCCGACCTTCAAGGTCTTGCGGGTCTTCAGGGAGTTGGATCCGGCAGGCACTTCTCGTCTCCGTCAGGGTCGCGACGGCCCCCAAGAACGGCCCCCGGGGCGGACGCGAGGGTGGAAAACGAACCCGAAACCGGGAGGAGATGCTCTGAAAGATCGGCGCTTGAGTCGACGGCCGATCGGCCCGGGGTCGCATTTCCCATATAGCAAGGTAATGCTTAACACGGGATTTCTACATCTAGGAGAGACTTTGCGGAAGGCCCGGGAATCCAAGGGAAATTTAGGTCTAGCCTGACCCTGCCTTGGCCCGGAATCACAATTTTGCCGTAATCCGGTCGTATTGCAGCCCCACGGGCCTGCGACGGTCGTCGCCGGACAGAGATCATCCCCTCTGTTTGAACGGTGACGGCCCACCGTCGTCACGCCCTGAACGACGGCGTATCCCTCGAAGTGCGCCGGAAGAGGCCGAACCGGCGAGCGTCGTGTTACCCCCGAGCGACGCTCCCGAAAAGGGCAAGACGCCGCGCCCATCCCATCCCCTTGGGGCGCGGCGTCCGCCCCGTTTCTTCCGACGCCGCCCCCTGCTTTGCTCAAAGAGTCGTGCTCGCGTAGTGTCGCCCGCGATGACGCGCGTCCGTTTTGTTTCCGCCCATGTGCCGCTTCGAAGGTAACCGCCTCGCCTGCCGGCGTGGCGAGATCCCGGTGTTTGCCGATCTCGATTTCGCCGTCGCGGCGGGAGACGCGCTCTGGCTCGCCGGGCCGAACGGCAGCGGCAAGTCAAGTCTGCTCCGATTGATGGCGGGATTGTTGGAGCCGGTCGCCGGCGAGATCACCTGGGATGGAAACTCCATCGCCGAAGATCGCGAGGCGCATCGCACGCGGCTGCGTTATCTCGGCCATCTCGATGCGGTGAAACCGCATCTGACCGTCGCCGAGAATCTGCAGTTCTGGGCCGAGTATTGGGATGTGCCGATCACCCAGGTGATGCCGGCGCTGGAGCGCGTGGGTCTCGGCGCATTGCGCGACGGGGCGGGGCGGCGCTTGTCGGCGGGTCAACGCCGGCGCTTGGCGCTCGCGCGCTTGCTGCTCGCGCCGGCCGCACTCTGGTTGCTCGACGAGCCGACCGCGGCGCTCGACAGCGATGGCGTTGCGCTGTTCACCGCGTTGATCGCCGAGTGCCGCGCGGCCGGCGGCATCGTTGTCTTCTCCAGCCATGAACTGTTCAACGTGCCTGAGCTGCAGCAATTGACACTCGAGAGCGGCACAGCATGAGTGCCTTCGTCGCGATCCTGCGCCGCGATCTGCGTCTTGGGTTACGCCAGAGCGTCGATGCGCTGGTGGTCGTGCTGTTCTTTCTGGTGTCGGGCGCACTCTTTCCGTTTGCGATCGGCCCTGAGCCCGAGCGGCTCTCGCATCTCGCTGGCGGCATCGCGCTGACGGTCGCAGCCCTTGCGGCCTTGCTTTCGCTCGATCGGCTCTATCAGACCGACTATGAGGACGGCTCGCTCGACCAGTTCGCGCTCTCGCCGTTGCCGCTGGAACTGTTGGCACTCGCCAAGGCCGTGGTGCATTGGCTGCTCACCGGCCTGCCGCTGCTGATCGCGGCACCGGTCCTGGCCCTGATGCTGCGCCTGCCGGCCGAGGGTCAGCTGCCGCTGCTGCTCTCGCTGGCGCTTTCGACGCCGATCCTTTCTTTGCTGGGCGGATTGGGGGCGGCTTTGGTCCTGGGCGCCCGGCGGGGCGGCGTCCTCCTCACTTTTCTGATCCTGCCGCTCTACGTCCCAGTCCTGGTCCTGGGGGCGGCCGGGCTTGACGGCAGCCTCAGCGGGACCGGGGGCGCACCCCATTGGCTGATCCTCGGAGGCCTGGATATTGCGGCTTTGGCGCTGACTCCCTGGGCCACGGCGGCCGCTTTGCGCGGGGCGCAAGTCTAGGAGCCAACAGGGTTAAATTTGCAAAATGGGAATTTTACAACGATCTGTTGCAGCAAGGCCACAGTCGGGTGCTTTCCGTCACAGACGGCTGTTAAAAACTGGAA
>JADMIO011011158.1_pt1 | contig 21062 bp, 17 predicted proteins | sample 8958161 | NCBI WGS metagenome assembly JADMIO01 (sample SAMN16585339, study PRJNA669376) | soil metagenome | isolation source: Crop rotation soil | place: USA: Cullars Rotation, Alabama | collected 2011 | reverse complement strand
CGCGACAACTTGTCCACGTGGAATTCTAAGCTTAGGATCCCAATGTGCTGGAAAGATCGTCTCGCACGACCGCTATTTCCTCGACAAGGTCTCGACCGGCATCCTCGAAATGACCGCAGCCGGCATCGAAGAATATCGCGGCAACTACAACCACTATCTGAAACAGCGCCAGGAGCGCTGGGAACGCCGCCAGGAAGTCTTCGACAGCGAGAAGGAAAAGCTGGTCAAAGACCTCGAATACATCAAGAAGAATATCGCCGGGCAGAACACCCAGCAGGCCAAGGGCAAGCTGCGCCGCCTGACCCGCGTGGTGCAGGCCATCGAACAAGTCGGCATGGACGCGGCAATGAACTCCAATTGGAGCCAGCTTGATGTGGAGACCACCACCAGTCCCTTTGGCGTAGAAGAAGCCGAACGCCGCGTGCGCGCCCTGCGCCTGCCGGACATTCGCCCGCCGCAGCTTCACTTGCACCTGCGCGCCGAACGCCGCTCCGGCGACCTGGTCATCCGCACGCGCGACCTGCAGGTCGGCTGGCCCGATAAGCCGCTCTTCCACGCCGACGACATCGAAATGCGCCGCACCGACTGCGCTGCGCTGATCGGCCCCAACGGCGCGGGCAAATCCACCTTCCTGAAGACCATCCTCGGCCAGCTCCAGCCGCTCGAAGGCGAAGTCATCCTGGGTGCGTCGCTGCACATCGGTTACTTTGCCCAGGCCCACGAAGGCCTCGACCCCGCCCGCACGCTCATCCAGGAAATCCAATCCGCCGCGCCCAATATGGGCACCAACGAAGCGCGCCAATACCTGGGGAAATTCCTGTTCAGCGGCGACGACGCCTTCAAAAAGGTGGACGTCCTTTCGGGTGGCGAACGCGGACGTCTGGCCCTGGCCAAGCTGGCGCTCGAAGACACCAATCTGCTGCTGCTCGACGAACCCACCAACCACCTCGACATCCCCTCGCAGGAAATCCTCGAGCAAGTGCTCGAAGCCTACGCCGGGACGATTTTGCTCGTCTCGCACGACCGCTACCTGATCGACGCGCTCGGCACGCAAGTCTGGGAAATCGACCCGGACGACTCCCGTTTAACCGTCTTCAAGGGCACTTACAGCGAGCAGCGCGCCCTGAAGGAAGCCGAAGATCAGGCAGCCCGTGCGCCTGTTGCCGGTAAGGGCGCGATATATCGCGCCCCGACTGCCCCCGCACACCCGGCCCCGGCCCAGGCGACATCGTCCCGGAGTCCTTCCGGGAAGGAAGCCGTCAAAGCAGAACGCCAGCGGCTGGCAAAGCTCCAGGAAGCCGAAAACGTCATCGCCGCGCTCGAATCCAAACTGGCAGCGATTGGACGCGCCCTCGAAACCACCGCCGCCCCCGAAGAAATCCGCAAGTTGGGGCAGGAATACGAAACCGTGCAAAAGGAAATGGACGCCAAACTGGCCGAGTGGGAAGCGTTGCAGGTATAGTATCTTATTAAGGAAATTATATGAGTCAATCAATCTCAAAAGAATATCTTGAAGAAGTAAGGAAACGTGCCTCTGCGGCTACAAGTGGTCCTTGGATTTCGCTTATCGAAGGTCGTGATTACCCCTTAGGTGGTGATAGCTTTATACAGCGAAGTAAAGATGGGGGTGAGACTGATCTTTATCTTATTGGTCACACACTAGAAGATCAAGATTTTATTGCTCACGCTAGGCAAGATATTCCTTTACTTTTAGATGAGATAGAGCGTTTGCAAAAGCTTTTAGATGATATAGTCAAAGACAAAAATTAGCAAATCGAGTCGCACCATGAACCCCGCCCAAAAAAACGACTTACCTGTCTCGCTTCCCATGCCGACGAAACACGTCACTGTACCGCTGGATAGGGTTTTCTCAAAAGACGAAGCCGCCCTGCTCAAGCTGGGTTTCGTGCCGCAGGAAATGCAGGATAAATGGTTTATCTATTTTGAGAGCAACGTCCTGCACTTCCACCGCAGTTGGACGGGATATTGCATCTATCAAGTTTTCTTTGTGCAGGAGGATGAAAGTCTGCGTATGACCCAAGCCATCGTCAACCGCGAGCCGGAGCAATACACTGAGACCCGTACCGAGCGCGACCAGGAAACGATCTCGCAAGTCATCGATGCTTTCCTGCTGCGCAGGGATTAAGGTCTTCCCGGGGGAGTGAAAGAACCGCAACCACCATTTTCAAAGCAAATAACAAAACTGTAATATAATTGCAATGATCGATTAACTTACACGCTATTTTTAGAATCAGCAGTCCGCACTCGTTTTATTGGTTTGAAAGCCATCTTTATCAACACTCCACATCGTTTTGGATACGATGTGGGGTTTGTTCTTATATGATGGATCTGTGCATCGATTTTATATCGTCGAAACGACGATTTTTTGAAAATTGAGTTGTTCAAGGTGGTCTTATGGCATCGATGCTTCACAGATCCTTTACTTTTCTTTTGATTGCAGCGCTGCTTGCCGGCGCGTTGGCGAATACATCCCCAAGCCTTGTCTTTGCGCAGGGGAATCCATCGAGCAAGCCGACGGTCAAAGAAATGGCGCCCAAACCTGAACCCGCACCGGTGCTGGCGAACGCCGCAGCGTCCGCTGTCAGCTTGGGCGGGTTGGGGGATGTCTTGAGTGGGGAAGACTTTACGTTCAGTGTCTCCTTCAAGAATACCGGCAGCAGCCCCGGCTACGGCCCTTTTGTTGACCTGGTCTTCCCGACCAATGGCGCAGACGGCAATTACAACCACGCCGCGCAAGACGGGATTAGTTTTGTCAGCGCCTCGATGTTGGGATACACATTCAGCACGGCGCAAAATACCCTGTCGGTGCAAACATTCCCTTCGACGAGTGTCATTAGCTGTGTAAACCATGCCTGGGCCAAACAGAATACCGGCAAATATGCACAGGTCTGCGGTTCGGCTGGCGATACGCTGGTCAGCTTGCGGCTGCCTTTCGGTGGCGTTGTGCCGGGCCAACCTGTCCCCGTGGTTACCGTCAAAGCGACGTTGAGCAGCCTGGCCGATCTGGATGTGCCGCTTAACATCCGGGCGCGCGGCGGGTTTTTGTATGGCAACGACTCGCTCGATAACTGGTGCTGCGGTGATACCCCTATCATCGACCATCCATCCTCCAACAGCGCGGGCTGGCCTCCCAGCCCAGTGACACCCAAACTGGTCACCTTCCAAAAAACGTATAGCGGCCCGGACAATGTCCAGGATGAAACCTCGAGCGGGCCGAATTTTACGCGCCAATATACCTTGACGACCAACATCGCCGCCGGTCAGACCATCACCAACCTTGAAGTGTTCGACAAGCTGCCGGGCAACGAACAATTTGTCAGCCTGGATGCTGGCGGCACAACGCCGGGGTACACGGTCACGTCCACGCCCGCGCCGACGGCTCCGGGTGGAATCCTGTCTTTGCGTTACAGCAGCGTAACCGGCTCCTTATCCGAAGAAGACCTGAAAGTCGTCTTCAATTTCTACGTCTCCCGGCTCGATGCAGGCGGGCTCGCTGTCATCAACCCGACCAGCGGTAACGACGTGCTATCGAAGAATACCGCCTGGATGACTGGCACCTGGAGACCTGGGGATGCGCGCGACGCGCAGCAATCCATCGCTTCGGACTCGAAATGTGTCACCGGGGGAAACTGTACGCCCCTGCATACCTTGCAAGACAAAGCGATTGCCATCCAAAAAAGCGTCAAAGACCTGACGGATGGCAATCCGTCGCCCGGCGATGTTTTTGAATATCGCCTTGCTTTCCAGGTTTCAGATTACTTTGCTTTTGGGGCTGTCTCGGTGACCGACCTGCTCTCGGATGGGCAGCACGTCTCGCCAAATTTCACGCCGACCCTGCAATTCAACGGCAACGGCTACACCCTGGCAGCGGCTTCACTGGGCGCTGCGAATTACGACGTTTCCTGTAACTACAGCGGCGGCCCGGGAGGGGAATGCACAACAAACAACCCGGCAGCCGATGACGGCACGACAAAACTCGTCTTCCGCGTTTCACAGGAAATCATCACGCGCGGCCAGAACGGACGCCTGATCGGTGGCTGTGTCAAGCCAAGCGGCGGACTGCAAGCTTGTCCCGGTGATGGCCCCACAACGGGCGTCATTACTTTCCGCGCGGTCTTGCAGGACGATTTTACGAACAATTTTCCATCCGGCGATGCCAGCGTCGACCAGGGCGATACGTTCACCGACAAATCCAAGATCAGTGGGACCGTGCTTGACAACAACACCTTCGTCGACCGCCAATTGGAGGACGATGATGCCACCGCCGCGTTTGACATCCAGCGCAGGGGCATTAGCAAGGCGATTTATGCTGTCAACGGAGACACCAACCCGGCCAATTGGAATACCAAAGATGGCAATGTGCAGATCAAACCTGCCGACACGGTCACCTACCGGCTGACGTATAACTTGAATACCAGCGATGTTGAAGACCTGGCCTTTGAAGATTACCTGCCTTTGCCGGTCTTTTTTGTGAATGACCCAGACGCAAACGATAACAGCGCGCCCAAGCATGATAACGGCCCGGCTTTTGCTTTTGACGATACAACCAGTGGCGCGGCGCCTGCAGTGGGACACGCCCATTTTGGGCCTGCGGATACCTTCCGGGCTTATTCCGGGGTCGTACCCAGCCTGAGCCGGAATGCTGCGCAAAATGTTTTGCGGTTCGACTATGGCGATTACGACAACCCTGCCAACCAGCCCAAAGTCGTCGACCTGCTCTTTACGCTGACAGTTTCTTCAGAACCTTTCGCCGACCAGGCCTTTATCGCCAACCAGGCGCACCAGACGGAAGGCAGCACCAATACTGGCCCCTTTGCCCAGGATGCCCTGCAATGGCTGATCCTGACCCAACCGGCGCTGACGACCACCAAAGGCGTTATCTGGACGAGCAGTTCTTCGGCGGTGCTCGATCCGCGGGCGGCTGGGCCGGTCACTTTCCTTGGGCCCAGCGCAGCCCCGCGCTGGAACGGCACGATCAATTCGAGTTTGCTGGCAGCTTATCCAATTGACAGCGATATTACTGGTGTGAAGCCGGGCGATATTGTCTCTTTTGCAATTACGATTGAGAACAAAGGCTCCAGCCTGGCGGGCGCGTTTGACATTGTTGTCCGCGATACCAAACCGGTGATTTATGATATCCCGGTCAGTGGCCTGAACTTGCAAATTTACTATGGAAAAGGCACCGGCCCGATTGCGATCGAGCCTGGCGGCGACCTTTTTGGCAATGGCATCAAGCTGGTGGACCCGGTCGGTGAAGGGGTTTGCCAGGCTTATAACCCCAACCTGGGCAACAATGTCATTCTGATTACATATGATTTGCAAGTGAAGAAGAATATCGAGCCGGGCACCTATATCAACACCGCCGGGCTGACGAACTATTCGGGCGCTTCGGCTGGCGTTAGTCAGATGTATGTAAAAGATACGGCCAAAACATCCTGGATCAGGGCCAAGACGCTGGCTTCCACCGGTTTTGCCCCGCAGCGCGTCACCAAGCTGCCTGCCCAACCGCTGAGTGCTCGTTATACTGCCATGCCCAACCTGTGGCTGGAAATTCCGGCGTTGGCTGTGAAGTTGCCCATCGTCGGGGTGCCGAACACCGCCACCGGCTGGGATCTGACATGGCTCTCAAACCAGGCTGGTTATCTACAAGGCACGACTGCACCCACAGCCGTGGGCAACACTGTCTTGACAGCGCACGTCTACCTGGCGGACGGCAGCCCCGGACCCTTCATCGACCTCGAAAAACTACGTTGGGGCCAAACCGTTGTCCTGCATGCCGACGGCTACCGCTATATCTACGAGGTGCGCGGAAACCGTCTGGTCTATCCAAACGATCTCTCGGTCTTCAAGGAAGACGGCTATGCCTGGGTCACGCTGCTGACTTGCAAAGATTACAGTGAGGCAACACACAGTTATCTTTACCGGGTTGCCGTGCGGGCGGTGTTGTTGAGGGTCGAAAGGGAGTAGGAATATTTCTAGTTGCGCTCATCGTGTTCAACAAAGCGATAGGAAGCTGCGCCCGCCAACTCGACTTGATCGCCGTCACACAGTGGGTAATAGCCTGGCCCAAGATGAGTATGAGTACCTTTCAGAAAAGTCCCTTCCGTTCTGGCTTCAGGAAAAGAACCAGTAAGGGATAATGGTTTGCGAGGTTGTTCTTTTAATAGATGGCGCAAGAAAAAGTAGAGAATTGCCCCAAGCGCCAAAAGAATTGTAACTGATAGTAGTATAAGATAAATGCTGTCGTCGGTCTTTTGGATAGTTGGGTTGGCCCCAGTGGCCGCGATCATCGCTGCCCCGCTGGCAGGCGGGACCTGACCCGAGGTCATGTGAATGCTCAGGGAGCGGTATTCCACCCCAGGCAGGTTTGAGATTATCCCTTTTGTATCCGAAACCCCCAATAAAATAGTTTTGGACGCAACCGATAGATCGCTGGCGCAGCGTTTGAGCGCTTCAAGTTGGATGGCGATCAGCGAACCTGTGCCGGTTTGACCATGCTCGCTGCCCTGGAAAGAATACGTCAGCTCAAACTGGCCGGGTTGCGCCTGCGCGAAGACAGTCGCGCCGGTGAGCAAGCTTCCAGGGTGGTGACTGATGACTCTAAAGCAGTTCGGGTCGTAATGCAATACCAGGCCAGCCCTGGTGATGGGAACGTTGAGCGAACCATCTAGTGTCACGGTGATTACCTGATTCGGAGCGCTTATCGTAGTCGTATCGCTTTGCAAGGCCACCCAGTTTGTATTTTGAGCCTGAGCACGCAGGGGATTGGTCAACGCAACCAGAACAACAAAGAAAATGGCAATTTTTTTCATAATGACCTCCTAAACAAATGGGCTGTCCGGATAGTTGTCCCTGAGTAGAATACCGGCCCATGGGGCAATTCCTGGTGAGTAACGTATCGAACTTATTATCGAGTAGCACGCAGATTGCTGGCGTTACAGCATCCTGATGATTGCATTACAGTTGTATTGCGGGAAAATGAGCTTGAGAGAGTAGGTAACCGTCCGCCTTGTTAAAACGTAACATCGTCGCCTGTCAAAGGCGACGATGTTTTTTGTTGTTGATTGCGGCAGGGTTGTTGCCCGGAATTATTTCGGCGTTAACTTTTTGCGTAGTCCTATGCGGCTGTGCCCGCTGACGTGCCAATCTTCCAGTTCACAAAAAACTTCGTAACCCTGTTTTTTGTAAAACGCGGGCGCTTCGTAAACCGTCCAGGTCCAGATATGCGTCAGACCTAGCGCCGCCACTTTTTGCTCCAGCTTTGCAAGGATCGCCGCCCCCAGCCCTCGCCCGCGATACGCTTTCTCGATGAACAGATCGGATAAATAAAACCACTTGTGGTTCTGCTCGGTCAATCCGCTGGCGCAGCCGACAAAGGTTTCACCGTCCATCACGACAAAACCATATCTTTCAGAAGCCTCGGTCGGGTTGCCGTGTTCGATATCGTGGCTATCGAAACCGGCTTTCATTTGAGCGAATTCGGATGCGGTCATATCGCGTTCGAGGAAGTTGATTGTGTTCATATGAAGATTTACTGTTTATTCTTTTCGCAACCACCCCGCCGCTTCTTTGGCATAATACGTAATAATCAAATCTGCCCCGGCGCGTTTGATGGAGGTGAGCATTTCGAGCGCGGCGGAGCGCTCGTCCAGCCAGCCATTGCGGGCGGCGGCCTTGAGCATGGCGTATTCCCCGCTGACCTGGTAGCCGACCAGTGGTAGCTGCGGGATTTGCTCGCGCGTCTGGCGGATGATGTCCAGGTAGGGCAGGGCCGGTTTGACCATCAGCATGTCGGCGCCTTCGTCGGCGTCAAGACGGGCTTCGCGCAGGGCTTCGCGCGCGTTGGCAATGTCCATTTGGTGGGTGCGGCGGTCACCAAACTTGGGCGCGCCGTGGGCCGCATCGCGGAAGGGACCATAGAAGGCCGACGCATATTTGATAGCGTACGAAAGGATCGGGATGTGTGCGAACCCAGCCCCGTCCAACCCGGCGCGGATGGCGGCCACCGCGCCGTCGATCATACCAGAGGGCGCGACCACGTCTGCCCCGGCGGTGGCGTGCGAGACCGCAACCTTTGCCAGCACCGAGAGCGTCTCGTCGTTGAGCAGGTAGCCTTCGGGTAAATTGTCGTAGGGGCGCAGCATCGCTGCACCCCTACCGGATGGAAGGTTCAAGATGCCGCAATGCCCATGATCTGTGTATTCGCACAGGCACACGTCGGTCATCACCACCAGTTGCGGCGCGGCGCTTTTGATGGCGCGGATGGCCTGCTGGACGATGCCGTCGTCGGCGAAATTCTCCAGGCCGATTGGGTCCTTATGGGCCGGGACCCCGAACAGGATCACAGCCGGAATCCCCAGGGCGGCGATGGATTCCGCTTCGGTGGCGAGCTGGTCAATCGAAAGCTGGAAGACCCCAGGCATCGACGTGACCTCGTCGTGCACGTCCGTGCCGTGGACAACGAATAATGGATAAATAAAGTCGGCAGGAGAAAGCTCAGTCTCGCGCAGCATGGCGCGCAGCGTCGGGTTCAGACGCAGGCGGCGCGGACGAATGGGCAGGTCAGTGGGCATCGAAATATTCCTTCAAGGCTTCTACGAGACCGGGGATAGTGTATTCTTTGGCGACAATATCGACCGGCAGACCCAACTCCTGCGCGGTCTGTGCCGTGATTGGGCCAATACAGGCCACCAATGCCGGGCCGGTTTCGCTCCCCGCCAGCGAGACGAAATTGCGCACCGTGGACGAACTGGTGAAGGTAATCACGTCCACGCCCTGGCGCAAAGCCTGCAACCCGGCGGGGTCGGGCGACGGCTGGAGCGTATGATAAACAGGCACCTCGTCCACGATCGCCCCAGCCATTTGCAGCGCCTCGGCCAGCGCCGGGCGGGCCAGTTCGGCGCGCGGTAGCAGGATGTGCTTCCCGGCGACATTTCCCAAGCCATCCAGAATGCGCTCGGCGACGTATTCGCGCGGGATAAAATCGACGGTTACGCCCAGGCTTTGCAGCACCCCGGCTGTGGATGGGCCGATGGCGGCTACGCGGGCCGAAGAAAGCACCTCGGGTGCCGCGCCGGTCTGCGCCAGGCGTTCCTGGCAGGCAGTTACCCCGTTGACGCTGGTGAAAATGACCCAGGCGTAGTGCCCAGCCGCCAAGGCCGTCAACGCTTTGTCGAGCTGGGTGAAATCTTCGAGCGGGGAAATTTCGATGGTGGCGAATGGGATTGGTAGCGCCCCCTCATCGGCCAGCGCGTCGCACAGATCACTGGCCTGTTTTTGGGCGCGGGTGACGAGTATCTTTTTGCCGGTCAATTTCTTCATGGGAGCAAGGCTCCCGCGCCCATATCAAGTGCTTCCTGGGCGAGGACGGAGCCGAGTCGTTGTGGATCCTCTCCCTTATTAAAAACATGCACGCTTTGTTGGCCGTCGGGTGCGAGCACCAGGCCGCATAGTTTCAACTCGTCCTGCGCGGTGATGCGACCGTAAGCCGCAATTGGGGCTGAACATCCGCCGCCCAATGCTTTCAGGAAGGCGCGTTCGGCGCTGACGGCCCGGCGTGTGGGCAAATGGTCGAGCGCCGCAAGATGGTCGATCACAGCGGCGTCATCAGCGCGGCACTGAACGGCCAGCGCACCCTGGCCTGGCGCAGGCATCATCAGATCGAAGGGCAGTATTTCGACAACGTGCTGTCCCAGCCCCAGGCGCGCAAGCCCTGCGGCTGCCAGCAGGATGGCGTCATATTCACCGCCCAGCGCTTTGCGGATACGCGTGTCGATATTGCCGCGGATCGGCAGCAGGGTCAGGTCGGGGCGGGCGGCCAGTAGTTGGGCCGAACGCCGCAGACTGCTGGTGCCCACGCGGGCTCGGGCAGGGAGGGTCTTCAACGTCCACGGATCGGCGGCAATCAGCGCATCGCGCGCGTCGGCGCGTTCGCAGATGGCGGCGAGCGTCAGGCCGGGGGTTTCATCTACAACGGGCAGGTCTTTGAGTGAATGGACGGCGAGGTCGATTTTTCGGCTTTGCAGAGCATGGGCCAGGTCGTCAGTAAAAACCCCTTTCCCCCCGAACTCCGGCAGCGGACGATCTGTAATGCGGTCGCCCGATGTGGTGAAATAGTCAATGTGGCAGACCAGAGCAGGGTGGGCCTGTTGCAAGTGGGTAACCACCCAGTCTGTTTGCCAGCGGGCCAGCGCTGAGCCTCGTGAACCAATTCGTATTTCGCGCATAGGTGTTGGGGTTAGATGGCGTAGTCCAAGGCAAACAGCTCTTGGAGCATGGCGGCATATTGGGCGGCCTGTTCTTCGCCAGCGTTGGTTTTGAGATGGATAATAGCCTGATGCAGCAGCCGGTTGATGACGGCCTCGGTTAGCGCTTCGAGCCGTTTGCGTTCGGCTGCCCCAGCATCCGGCCAGCGGCGCAGTGTACGTTCGATTTCAGCCTGGCGGATGGTCTCAGCTTTGGCATACAGACTGGCAATAATGGGGGCCACCTGCTGTTGGCGTTCCCATTCCAGATAGGTAGCTGCTTCCTCGGCAATGATCGCTTCCACTTGCGGGATGCTGCGCTCGCGCCCGGCGCGGCCTTCGTCCTGTGCAGCTGTCAAGGCATCGATGTCGTAATAACGGATATTCGGCAGGCGCTTGACTTCGGGGCTGATGTTGCGCGGCACAGCAATATCGATAAAGACCAGCGGAAACTCGCGCTGTGCAATGGCGGCGTGGCGCAGCAGAGCCGGAGTGACAATAATAAACGGTGCACCTGACGAGGCAATCACCAGGTCGGTATTTGCCAGCGCCTCATCCAGGTAGTCAAGCGTCAAGGCTGTGCCGGCGCAGCGTTCGGCCAGAGCCTGGGCGGCTTGCAGCGTACGGTTGATAATCACAATCGGGCCGACGCCGCGCTGGCGTAGGGCTTCGACGGCCAACCCGGCCATTTCGCCCGCGCCGATGATCAAGACGCGCACCTTGTGCAGGTCTCCGAGCGCATCCTGAGCCAAACGCACAGCCACCGAACTAATGCTGACCGGGTTGCGGCTGATCTCCGTTTCGGTGCGGGCCCGTTTCCCGGCGTGGATGGCGCTACGGGCCAGGGCATCCAGCACAGGGCCGGTCACGCCCTGTTGGCGGGCAATGTCAAAAGCCTGGGTGACCTGCCCGAGGATCTGGCTCTCGCCAACGACCAGCGAATCCAGCCCGGTAGCGACCTGCGCCAGGTGGCGGACGGCCTCCAGCCCTTGGTGGCGATATAAATAGGCACTAAAGAATTCGCAGCGAAGGCCGCTGATACTTTCGAGCAGGATCAGCAGGTGGTTTTCATCGTCATCAGGCAGGGCAGCGTATATCTCCAAACGGTTACAAGTGGAGAGAATCATATATTCTTGCACGCCATTTCGGGGACTCAGGAACTTCGTGAGCGTATCTCCAGGTAAAGCAAAACGCTCACGGACTGCAATCGGTGTGGTGGCGTGCGAAAGTCCCAGGCAGAGTATGTTCATAATCCCAGGACCTCCCGGGCCAGTTTGCGGGCAGCTTCTTCGTCGCCCTGACGCACCAGATCGATCACTTCCGTTTCTTCAAACAGTTTGCGCCATAACTTTTGGCGAATGGTGTAATCAAGATGTTTGGCCCCCAGTTCGGCGCGCATTGGCGTTGTAATTTCCAAGAGTTGGAGATATTCATCGCCAAATGATTTGTCCATTTCGCGGCGCATATGAGCCGCCAGCGCGGGCATTTTTCCGTTGGTCGAGATGGCAATCGTTATATCGCCGCGGCGCACAATTGCCGGGGCGATGAAGTTGCAGTAGGGCACGTCGTCGACGACATTGATCAGGATGCCGCGACGGTTGGCCTCGTCCCAGACTTGGTGGTTGATCTCGGGGCTGTCGGTGGCGCTGATGGCGATGGCCGCGCCTTCCAGGTCGCCATCGTGATAGGTGCGCTGCTCCCAGGTGATTTTCCCGTTTTCGGCCAGTGCTCGCACGGCGGGCGTGACTTCAGGCGCAATGATGACAACCTTTGCGTCAGCTTCGAGCAGGCTGGTCACTTTGCCTTCAGCAATTGTCCCGCCGCCCACGATGATGGACAGTTTGTCGGTCAGGTTAAGGTAGATCGGGTAGTAGCGCATGGTTTTTTCCAAATATATAGAGATCAGGACTTACTCAGTTCGATCCTGCCAAACTGCATAAGTCCTGATCTTAGGGCAAACAACCCACTGGGTGGGCAGACTTTTGACAGTTTGGTTATTGGCTCTTTGGCTGCAGGTGGATGCCGCATTCGGTCTTGTTGAAACCAGACCAACGCCCGGCGCGCGGGTCTTCGCCTTCGGCCACCGGGCGGGTGCAAGTCCAGCAGCCAATGCTCGGGTAACCCTCATCGTGCAGAGGGTTGTAGGGCAAGTCGTTGGCGCGGATGTAATCCCAGACCTGGGCGCTTGTCCAGGCGGCCAGCGGACTCAATTTTACCAGACCGTTGGCCGCGTCCCAGGCCATCAGACCGGTATTTGCGCGGGCTTTGGTCTGGTCGCGGCGCACGGCGGCGATCCAGGCATTTTGGGTGGACAGGTACTCACGCAAAGGTCGCACCTTGCGGATCTGGCAGCACAGATTCGGATCGCTCGACCAGAGCGCTGGGCCGTGTTCTTCGGCCTGTTGGTTGAGCGACGTGCCGCAGTGGATGCGGGTAAATTTGATCCCAAGCCGTTCAGTTAACTGATCGCGCAACTTGTAGGTCTCTTTGAAGAGCAGGTCGGTATCCAGGTAGAAAATGGTCGCTTCGCGGTACATGAGCGAGGCCATGTGCATCAGCACAACGCCTTCTGCGCCGAAGCCGGTTGCCAGCGCAATGTGCGGTGCAAAGGTATCGAAACCCCAACGCATGATTTCTTCAGGCGAATGTCCCTCGAACTTGTCGCTGACTGTTTTGAGGGCTTCAGGGGTCCACTCAGCAGTTTTGATGTCGGTGATGGCCGGGTTCGTCATGTCAATGCTCCAATTACGAGAATGCGGTTTCTGGTTCAAACCAGTGTATTGATGCGTTTAGGGTAACAACTTCACCCACGACAATTACGCTTGGCGATTTAAGGTGAGACGCCTGGATAACAATTTGATCGAGCGTGCTGACAACAACCTGTTGTTCAGGTGTTGTTCCACGATGGATGACGGCAACCGGGGTTTCCGCTGCCCAACCGTGGGCTTGCAAACCTGCAGTGATTTCTGACAGGCGAGCGACGCCCATTAGAAAGACCAGCGTGCCCTGGCGCGGCAGGTTGTTCCAGTCTGGCAAGTTGCCGTGGCAGCCATGTGCGGTGACGACGGTGAATTGGCTGGCGTAATCCCGGTGTGTGAGCGGGATACCTGCATAAGCAGGGACAGCGTAGGCGCTGGAGATACCCGGCACAACCTCGAATGGGATGCCCGCTTCGGCCAGCACCTGGCATTCCTCGCCGCCCTGGCCAAAGATGAACGGGTCGCCACCTTTGAGCCGGACGATAATTTTTGCGGTCTGGGCCTTGGCGACCAGCAGGGTATCAATCTCAGCCTGGGTAAAGGCGTGTTGGCCAGGGGTCTTCCCAACGGCGATCAGTTCTGCCGTCTCGCGCGTTTCGTTGAGCAGTTGTGGGGCAACGAGGCGGTCATAGAGCACCACATCCGCGCTGCGGAGCAGGTCTAAACCTTTGACCGTTATAAGATCGGGGTCGCCCGGACCACCGCCTACCAGGTAGACTTTGCCAGTCATAATGATTTGCCTAGACGGCGCACTCGCCTTCGCCAACCTGCAACTTGAACTGCATGTTCTGGCCCCAGTCTTTGTATATCTCAGTGGCCACAGCCATTTCAGGCACATCGCGCAGGTCGTTGAATTTGTCTTTGAGGGTAGCTGGGCCGATGCGATCTATCCATTGGTAATAGGTCTCGCCTTCGGTGCGTTGTTCGCGGTAGAAGCTGATCACGCGCTGTACAGCATCGGGGATGAGTTTGGCCGGAATGCTGATGACGGGTGTGCCAAAGACAGCGCTACCGGTGCCGATGCGCCCACCGAGCATCATCATATAATGAGGCACCTGTTCGCCATGCAGGCGGCGCGCGCCACCGTAGAAGCCAATGGCTGCAATGTGGTGCTGGCCGCAGGAGTTGGGGCAACCGCTGACTTTGATATCAACATCTTTCAGGTCTTCGGCAAAGCCCAAGTCGATCATCTCGCCACGTAAGCGTTTGGAAAGCTCAAGGGTAAGCTGGTGGGATGTGGTGATTGCCAGGTTGCAAGTGTCTGCGCCAGGGCAGCCGACCACGTTCCACAGACGATAGGAACCAGATTCGCTCAGTTCCATTTCGCGCAAGGCCAGGTACAGGTCATAAAGTTCAGTTTCTGGAACCCAACGTAGAACCAGGTTCTGGGTAACAGTGGTGAAAATCTCGCCTTGGGCGAAGCGGCGGGCAATATCGGCAAAACGGCGGTAGTGCTTTGACCACAAGTCACCGCCGGGGATGGCAACCTGCACAGCAGCGAACCCGGCCTGTTTCTGTTTCGTGACGTTATCAGCCAGCCAGCGTTCATACTGGGCATCTTCGGGGATATTGGTGCGGCCATGCTGCGAGGCGATGGGTAGTTGGCGGTCAACCCAACCGATCTGGTCTTCCGGCGCGTCGAAGCTGGGATAACCTGTGGGTTGGAAGAGGCCGGCGATATTGCGTTCCTTGATGACCAGAGCACGAAAGGCTTCGTGACCCATCTGGTCCACGACGAACTTGAGGCGGGCTTTCGAGCGGTTCTGGCGATTGCCATAGCGATCGAAGACACGGACGGCAGCTTCGACGGTGGGCAGCAGGTTCTCTTCTGTAGTGAAATCTTCGATCTGGATTGCCGCGCGTGGGCCGGAGCCAAGACCGCCGCCCACATAGACTTTGAAGCCGCGCACATATTTACCGTTTTCTTGCTTAAGAGCAGCGATAATGCCAACATCGTGCATGGCGCTCAAGGCGCGGTCAGCATCAGAGCTGGAGAGTGAAATCTTGAATTTACGTGGCAGGTTCTGTGCGATAGGGTTGCGCAGCAGGAAACGCACGATGGTGTTGGCATACGGGCGGATATCGAAAATCTCGTCGGGGGCGACGCCGGCCAATGGATCAGCGGTCACGTTGCGGACGGTGTTGCCGCAGGCCTCGCGGCTGGTGAGTCCCACTTTAGCAAGATCCGCGAGCATATCGGGCACACGCTCGATAGGAATCCAGTAGAACTGAATGTCCTGGCGGGTGGTGATATGTCCACGCCCATCAGAGTAGTTCTCCATGACATCGGCCAAGCCATCGAGCTGGGCAGCAGTCATGCGTCCGAAGGGCACCTTGACGCGAATCATATGGACATCCGTTTCGTTGCGGATGCCGTAGATGCCGTTTTGCAGGCGGTAGCGACGGAAGAGGTCAGGTTCGATCTTCCCAGAGCGATATTGCTGGATCATATGCCGAAATTGTTCGAACTCTTCCGGTACGATCAGGCTGGTATCGAGTTTTGGTTCTACAAGCTCGTAAGCAGTGGTTGCCATAGATCAATCTCCTTGGTGATGTATAAATAAAAGCCCAGGAGCGATTTCCCGGGCTTACTTTGTCTCAGGGTCTCGCTCCATCGTTTTAGAAACGGAAGAGCGATAGCAGGTTGTTGGTTGAACTTGAGAAACCAACATTACCTGCAAGGCTCTCCCTCACAGGTACATAAACAGACCAATGCTTCAGTGTCAACTATTTTCATACTCATACTTTCTATTTATACCATAAATACTTTTAAATTTGACTGGATTTATCTGTTATTTTATCAGCCGAGCCAGTAGGCTTCAATACGCGATATGGCGTAATTGATTACAGCCTTCTGCTCACGGCTTCAGTCTGATTAGAATTAGTGATTTTTAAGTGAAAAGAAACAGGCTATAATCCTGTTTTTATCTCGACTTTGCCTTTTCATTTGATTTTTTACTGGATTATCGTTTCAGTGCGTAATCCTGGTTGCTGTGTGAACTTTATGTCTAAAGAGAGCCACTTTAAGTTACATCATCCAGGCAATCAATTCGTGAAGATTTTTCGGAGCCCGCAATGTGTACTTGTTCTGTCTTTTGTATTTCTATCCATTTTGTGGATCGCGATTCGCTTGCCTGCAAACTCCCAGGCTTTAATAGAAATGGATGGCGGTCACCAACTTGCTGGCGCGCTCCAAATTTTGCACAACGAACATCCTTTTGTCGATTTTGATGCCACATATGGGCCACTGACGTTTTATGCCAGCGCACTCGCCCAAATCATTTTTGGGCAGCGTTTTATTGGCGAAGTTGTTCTATGTACGTTAGGATATGTGATTGCGTATGTAATGTTGGCTTTGTTGATTTACCAAATTACCCAGAAGACTCAACTGGCATTTTTCTTTGGCACCCTGGCTTTGCTCGCGATTCCGCGTTTTTATAAATATTATGTGGTGCTCGGTCCGATACTTACTTTGTGGCTTGCCTGGTACTATATTAATAAGCCCAAATTAGGCAACATCTTCTGGTTGGCTATGGCAGTAGCATTGGTGGGGTTGTTTCGTGCAGATTTTGGTGTGTATTGTACAATTTCTGTTACGGTAGTAGTGGTTTTGCAGCCATCTTATAAGACAGGTAGGCTTAAACGGGTCTTGATTCTTTGGGGCGAAATTTTCCTTGTTGCGTTACCTTATCTCCTGTTTCTGGCATTCAAAGGAGGACTGGAACATTACTTCTCTGATATGCTTGCGGGAGGGCCTGGTTATGCCAGGGGCATGTCGTTGCCATTCCCTATGTTTCAAATAGATCAGCCTTTGATTTCAGGGGAGAACTTGATATTTATAGCAACGGTATTTTTTGTTTGTTTCCCAATTGTTTCGCTGCTGTTTTGCGTGATGCGCTGGCAGTATCTGGAAGATACTCAGCGCAAAATACTTCTTGTGACCGCAGTGTTGTATTCGTTCTCCCTTTTCCAGGTGTATCGCAATGATTATTTTCATGTACTACAAGCAGCCCCATTGGCTTTTCCTTTGGCTGCCTGGATGGTGAACAGGCTATGGATGAATATCTCGTCATCGTCTTTCAAAAGTGGCCCCGTCATTTATTTGTTCTTTTTGGTATTTTTGTGCCTGACGGTTTCAATCCCTGCCTTTTTGGTGGGACAAAATGGTTGGCCTGCTATTAATTTACGTGGCATTCCAGAAAAAATCAGACAATATTCACTTCCAAAAGATCAGATGCTGGTGAGTGCCAGCCGGAATTCGAATTTATGGTATGTGGAAGCCATGCAGTATATTCGTCGCTGCACAACCGATCAGCAATATCTAATGGGGCTGCCTAACTTGCCCACTTTCTATTACTTCACAGACCGGTCTTTTGGCGGTGGGCAAATTATCTTTATCCCGGGTTATTTTGCCAGTGAAGTCGATCAGGAACGCATTATTATGAAGATGAAAGATCAAGATATTCCGTTGATTGTTTATTTGCCGAACTTTGTTTTTGATAACTTGCCAGAAAGAGAGCTGGAGGTTGTCGCTCCCCGTGTTGTGGCCTACCTTCAAGCAAACTATTATGTAGTCAAGAAAGAAGGCCGGGCGAATTTACTGCTACGCCATGATCTTAGGATAGAAAGACAAACTGACAGGCTCGATGATTTTTCTTGCCCGGTGCTGCAACCTTAAGTCTGAGCGCATGTGCGATAATTCGTAAATTGATTCTACTTTTAAGGTTTTAAATTTTCTTATCTTCTTGATGATAAAATTCTGGCGCGAAGCCTGAATGTATAGTGACCGAACACCAATTCCTTTGGCTCGTTTGTGCAAATCTTATTGATGGTTAAAGCCAGCCAGAACTGAACGACATCACCGAGGTAACCAACCCGTGAAAATCTGGAAAACTCAGCAGTGGATTATCCTTATATCGTTTGCGCTTTTAAGCGTTTTTTGGATTGCTATTCGTCTACCTACCGCAGCCCAGGCTTTCATCGAGACGGATGGAGGCCATCAGCTTGCCGGCGCGCTCCAAATTTTGCATAATGAGCATCCCTTTGTTGATTTTGAGGCAACGTATGGCCCCTTCACTTTTTATGCCAGTGCCCTGGCTCAAATTATTTTTGGCCAACGTTTTATTGGAGAAATTGTTCTAAATATATTGGGATATATGATTGCATATATCCTGTTGGCCTTGTTGATATATCGCATTACCGGAAATATAAAGCTGGTGTTCTTGTTTGGTATCCTGGCTTTGTTTGCAATCCCGCGTTTGTATAAATACTATATTGTGCTTGGCCCTGTGCTGACGTTGTGGTTTGCCTGGTATTACATTGATCAACCAAAAGCGAGAAATATCTTTTGGCTCGCTTTGGCAGTTGTGGTAGCGGGGTTGTTTCGCTCAGATTTTGGCGTATATTGCACGATTGCTGCGACCATTGCAGTTGTTCTGCAGCCATCCTACAAAGTTGATGGTCTCAAGCGTGGTTTCATCCTTTGGCTTGAAATTTTTCTTCTTGCCCTGCCATGGCTTTTGTTTTCGGCATTCAAGGGTGGGCTCGATAATTATTTCTCCGATATGCTTGTGGGAGGCCCGAATATCGCCAGGGGCATGTCATTGCCATTTCCGACTTTTCAAACAACTCAATTTTTGTTTTCTGCAGACAACCTGACGTTTATTGCCATGGTATTTTTCTTTTGTTTCCCATTTGTGTTGTTGCTTTTTTTGATCGCCAAATGGAAATATTTGGAAGAGAGTCAACGCAAGATGCTTTTGACTGCGACCGTGTTGTATTCATTCTCTTTGATTCAGGCATCCACTCGCGTTGACTATCCTCACTTATCACAAACGATTCCATTGGCTTTCCCCCTGGCTGCCTGGGTAGCGAATCGATTTTTGCACAATATCGTGATGCCTTTCAAAAAAGTTTCGATTGTCTGCTTGTTGCTTTTGCTGTCTTTATGTGCGGCAATGTCGGTTCCTGCTTTTTTGATCAGCCGTAGCGGCTGGCCTGAAATTAATGTGCATGGCATTCCGGAAAAAATCAGGCAATATGCACTTCCAAAAGACCAGATGCTCACGAATGTCAGCCGGAGCTCAAACTTGTGGTACGTGAAAATCATGCAATATATTCGTCGTTGTACAACGAGTCAACAACGATTGATGGCATTGCCTGCGTTGACCACCTTTTATTATTTTACAGATCGGGCTTTTGGCGGTGGGCAAATCGGTATCGTTTCGGGTTATTTTGTGACCCAGGCCGATCAAGAACGTATTATTGCGAAAATGAAACAGCAAGACATCCCACTGATTGTGTATTTGCCGGATTTTGTTTTTGATAACATCCCAGAAAGAAAACTGGAGATTGTCGCTCCCAAGGTTGCTGCCTATATCCAGGGAAACTATCGTGTAATCAAGAAAGAAGGTCGGGCGAATTTGATGTTACGAAGCGATCTTAAAATCGAAAAACAAACAAATATACTTGATAGTTTTTCCTGCCCAATTTCACAACCTTAAGCAGGGGTATATATTTTTTCAATTAAAGAGGGATTTTTCTTGAACCATTCTATGGTTTTGATGTAGCCTGCGCGAAAATCGAACTCGGGTTTCCAGCCTGCCGCGCGTAGTTTTGTGTTATTTGCCACCCAGTTATTTGTGTCCCAGACTCGGTTTTGCATGGATTCCCAAGCAGGTTCTGCGGTGATCTGAAAAATTTCGCGGGTAGTTTTGATGACGTCTTTAAGCGTGGTTTGTTGTCCGCTGCCGACGTTATATACCTCGTCTGAGGGGATGGAGGCCCACGAAGCGGCTACAAACAAACAGGCGCGGATAACATCTTCGGTGAAGATAAAATCACGGGCAATATCCGGCTGTACCAGCGGGGGGAATTGTCCTTGCAGACCTTTGATAATCAGAGTCGGGATGAGCCGCCCTGGTTCCTCGTAAGGCCCGAAAACGGAATACAGGCGCAGGGTGTAAATAGGGAGTTTGAAGCGTTGGGCGGTATAGCGGCAGAAGAGAGTCGCCGAGGCTTTGGCCACGGCATAATAGCTGTTTGGTTCCAGAAAGTCATCCTCGGAGGGTGGATGTGCTTTTACGCCATACTCGGATGATGAGCCCGTGTTCACAAACACTTCGAAACCGGTGCTACGACAGGCTTCAACCAGGTTGACGGTCGCCAGGAAATTGGTTTGAATCGCCTCGTTTAAATCAGGTTGCCAGGAATAAGCGCCGTAGGCGGCCAGATGAAAAATCCAGTCGGGGCGGAGCGTTGCAACTTTGGTGCGCAGAAGTTGCGGGTCGAGGAAATTAACGGTATGGAGTCGCAGATGAGGCAGAAGTCTTTTAATGCGCCAGTCTTTGTATCCCCGGCGCACAAACAGATGGACATCGTGCCCGTCTTTAACCAATTGTTCCGCCAAATTTGCGCCGACGAAGCCGGTGCCGCCGGTAACGATGACTTTTTTGGGATTCATCGCTTCGTGCTGGCAGAAAAGGTATAGACGGCGCTGCCGATCTTTTTGACGAGCGGGAGATTTTCCACCAGTGGTTCGAGCCATTTCATCAGGCGGGCCATCCAGTCAGGACAGAACATGGGGACAAAGCCAGCCCATTTTCGGTAGGTTACAGTCCCACCCAATTGGCCCACCCATTGATCCAGCGTATGGGGGGCATAGGATTTTTCCCCGTGTTCGATGTGGTAAGAAGAGAATTTCTCAAGAAATTTCAGGCCGGGATTATAGCCATTGGGTTCGATGACCCAGACCACATCGGCCACGCGCAGGGCTTCTTTGATGGCCTGCCTGGGATTGTCCATGTGGTGCAGCACGCCCCGCATAATCGCAAGGTCGAAACTTTTGGCCTGGAAGGGTAGCTCATAAGCGCTGTTGACCATGTAGTGAATATTTCTTCCGGTGGAGTTGTTGTGTGCTATCTTGACGGCTTTATCGGCAACGTCCCCGGCGACGGTGGATTTTGGCTTCCCGTAAATGTCGATCTTTCCAGCACAGTGGGATCCGAAGCTTGGAATTCACGTGACTTGAAGTCGCGGC
>JADMIO010647519.1_pt1 | contig 21062 bp, 17 predicted proteins | sample 8958161 | NCBI WGS metagenome assembly JADMIO01 (sample SAMN16585339, study PRJNA669376) | soil metagenome | isolation source: Crop rotation soil | place: USA: Cullars Rotation, Alabama | collected 2011 | reverse complement strand
CCGCCGTCATCTTCAGTTCAGTCGCCGCCTTCGTACTTGAAGGAGACTTTGACCTTGGCGCGATAGGCGCGCACTTTGCCGTCCTCGAGCTGCATGTCGAGTTGGTTGATCTCCGCAATGCGCAGATCGCGCAACGACTTCGATGCCCTGTTGATGGCAGCGGCTGCGGCTTTCTCCCACGACTCGGTGCTGGTTCCGACCAGCTCGATCACCTTGTAGACGCTTTCGGCCATGAGCTCTCCTTCCGTCGAGGGACGCGGCCCGTCCGCGTCACGTTCAATCCAGATCGTAGTGCCACCGAGGCGGGAACTACAAGGTGGCATGGCAGAGCCCGCGTACCCTTTACAGGATCGGCCTGACTGTCACGCGACAACGGTCGAAAATCAGGGCGGCGCGCTTGAAGGCATGACAAATGCACTCCTCACTGTGAAAGGGTCCGCCCTTCCGAGGAGGCAAATCATGCCGGAGAAGAAGACGGTCGAAGCCGCCAAACGCGACAAGCGTGAGGGCAAGTCGGCGAGTACGCAGGCGGGCGAGTTCGTGCGCGAGGAGATCCATCACATCCGTGAGGGTAAGCACGGCGCGCGCTCGACCAAGCAGGCGATCGCCATCGGCCTATCGAAGGCGCGGCGCGCCGGCGTCAAGCTGCCGGTGCCGCGAAAAGGCCGTGCCAGCAAGGAAACGCGCGAACAGGCCAAGCGCGACGAAGCAGTCGGCAGGCGCCACGACAAGAGCGTGTCGCCGGCGCGATCGCGCGGCGCCTTACGCCGGCTCAAACACGAAGGCCGCCAGGCCGCATCGCCGTCGGCATTGGCGAAGCAAGCTCGCAGCGTCGCCAAGCGGCGCGGTGCCGCGGCACGCTCGGCGTCAGCGAAGAAAGCCGTTCGGACGAAGGGCCCGAGGAAGCGCTCAGAGGCGGCACGCAAGGCGGCGCGCACACGCGCACGCTCGAACGGCTAAGCCACTAGTGGCTGGCGACTCGCACGGCGGCACCGTCTCGGCTCGGCGGCTCGCTGACGATCAACGTCTCGCCGCCCTTGAGCCCGGAGGCGATGCGAATCAGTTTGCCGGCGCCGCCGGCGGTTTCGATGCGGACCTTGCGCGCCCGGCCGCCTTCCACCACCCAGACGACGCTATCGCCGCGCTCGTCTTTGCGCAGCGCGGTCTCGGGGATCAGCACCGTCGTCGCCGAGCTTGTCGCTTTGGGTGATGGGTCGGCAAAGAACGTCACGCGCGCGCTCATGTCCGGCAGGAGCTTGGTGTCGGCCTTCAGGATCTTCACCTCGACCTTCAACGTCCCCTTCTGGCGATCGACTTGCGGGTAGAGCTTGACGACGCCGGCCTCGTAGTGCGCCTCGGGATAGGCGTCGGGAACCACTTCGGCGATCTGGCCGATGTGGACGCGATTGAGGTCGGCCTCGTTGACGTCGACCTCGGCGCGCATGTCCGACAGATTCGCCAATCGCACCAGATCGCCCGAACCGGCAAAGCCGCCGGGCACCGCGATCTCTCCGACTTCCTTGAGCTTGGCGAGGATCACGCCGTCGGTCGGCGCGCGCAGCGTGGTGTACTCCAGGTTGACGCGCGCCTGCTGTAGCTGCGCCTCGAGTTGTTGAATCGTGGCGCGCGCCACCGCGGCCTTGTTCACCTGCACGTCGTAGTCTGACTCCGAGACGATCGCGCCGCTGCGCAACTTCAAGCTGCGCGCCAACTCGGCCTCGGCGAGCGCCAGGTTGGCGCGCGCCACCGTCAAGGCGGCCTCGGTGCTCTTCACCGACGCCTGGTAGTCGCGGTCGTCGAGCTGCACCAAGGAGTCGCCCTGCTTCACGCTCTGGCCTTCCTCGACGAAGTAGCGGTCGATGCGCCCGGGAACGCGCACGCCGATGGAGACGTAGCGGTCACCGGTGACGACGTAGCCCGAGCCCGACAACACCGGCTCGGGTCCGATTTCGGCGGCGCTTGCGGTGGTCGCCGGCGCGACCTGCACGACGGTTTCGCGGTTGAGCATTTGCCAGGCGGCGAGGGCCGCAAGGACGACAAGGACGGCAATGACGTATTTGCCCCAGCCTCGGCGGCGGCGCGTCGTCGATACGGGTTTGGCCGCGTCGCGGTCGAGACGCAGAGACTCCAGGTCGGTCCGCAGTTGTTCCTGTCGTGTCGTCGTTTCGCTTGGCATTCGTCCTCACCCTCGCCGCAAAGCTTCGATCGGCCGCATGCGTGCGGCGCGCCACGCCGGCCCGACTCCGCTCGCCACGCCGATGACGAGCGCCAGTATCAGAGATGCAGCGACGTCGAAACGACCGACGCGCAGTGTGATCACATTCGTCGTAAACGTCGCCGCACCGAAGCCGACGCCGCCGAGGAGCTCGCGCAGCGCCATCGCCAGCAGCAACGCCAGTCCGGTTCCCAAGAGGAACCCGAGGAACGCCAACGCCAGCGCCTCGATCTCGAAAGAGATCAAGATGGCAGCGCGCGAAAAGCCGAGGGCGCGCAGCGTGCCGATCTCGGCGGTGCGCGCCTGGACGGCGGCGTACATCGTGTTCGAGGCGCCGAAACCGGCGCCGACGCCGGCCAGCGCCGCGATGCCGATGACCAGAAAATACAGGCTGTTGGCCGACTCCGATTGCTTGGCGTAGTAGTCGATCTCGTTGTTCGCCTCGAGGGCGTACCGCGGATCGTCGTCGATGCGTTGCTTGACCGCGGCGACGTCGTTCAAGGACGCGGCGCGGATGCGCACGCCGGAGTATGGGAACGTCCGCTTGGCGTCGTTCGCCAGCTCGCGCGCGTCCACCCACACCTCGCTTTCGTACGACGAACCGCCGGAATCGAAAACGCCGACGACCTTCCATGTACGGCGGCCGAAACTCAGCTGCTCGCCGAGCCGGGTGCCGACGTAGCGACCGACGACGCCGCGGCCGATGATCGCCTCGCCCGAGCTCGGCTTGAACATGCGGCCTTCGGTGATGTGCACGTCGTCGTGCACTCGCAGCGCCGCCGCCTCGACACCGCGCACGAGGACGTTTTCCCGCCCGCCCTCGTGGGTGTGGAAGAACGGCTGCACGACCAGCTCAGGCGAAACCAGCGGCCGGTCGACCTCGTCGCGCGCGATGCCGTCGAAGAAACGAATCGCCTGGTAGGCTTCGAGCGCCACCTGGCTCGAGCCGTCGTTGTCCGAGCCTTTGCGCAGGACGACCAGGTTGAGCGGGTTGCCGGTCGACACCAACGTGCTCTTCAAGCTCGAGATCAGCGACATGAACAGCGTGCAGGCGATGACGACGAGGGCGATGACGCCGGCGGTCATGACGCTGCGCGCCGGCCGTTCGACGACGTTGCGGACGCTGTAGGAGAGGGGCAGCATATCAGTGCAAGGGGCTTGGGGCTCGAGGCTTGGGGCTTGGCATCATCAGAAGATTTCGTGGAGCGTCTGCACAACCGGTTTGCGGGCGGCGCCGAAGGAGGGCACGACGCCGGCGAGCATGCCGACGAAGAGCGACAGGAAGACGCCCTGCACGATCACCGCCGGCGTGACGATGAAGCTGCCGAGCGGGCCGAGCGACGGATTCCAGCCGGCGGCGCCGGCGAGCATCTTGGTGAAGCCGATGGCGACCACCACGCCGAGCAGCCCGGCCGACGACGCCAACAGCATGGCCTCGGCGAGCAGCGTCCCGAAGAGCACGCGGCGGCTGAAGCCGATCGCCTTGAGCACGGCGAGCTCGGTGGCGCGTTCGCGCACCGCCATCGAGGCGGTGTTGGCGGCGATGAAGACGATGCACAGCGACACCAGGCCGGTGACGATCAGGATGATGGTGACGAACCCCTTCAGCTGGCCGAAGAAGTTGGCGAAGTAGCTGGCCTCGGTCTCCGACGCGGTCTCCGCGTCGCTGTTGCGCGACATGCTGTCGACCTCGCGCATAATGGCGTTGACGCGGTTGGGATCGTTGACGCGCACCCAGATGACGCCGGCGATGCCGAGTCCGGGCCGTCCCACCGCTTTGAGCGCCTGATCGAGGTATTCGCGGTTCAGCCAGAAGTGCGGAGCGCGCTCGTTGGGGATGACGCCGACGATGCGGAAGTCGAGCTTCACCGGCCAGACGGCGCTCTGCAGGGTGACGCGATCGCCGATCTTCCAGCCGTACTTCTTCATCGTCTGCTGACCGACGATCGCGCCGTCGCGATAGCGCAGGAAGTCGGCGAGCTGCTCCGGCGGGATTTTGTAGTCGGGATAGACCGCGCCGATGTGATCGACCTCGACGGCGAAGCTGGGGAAGGTCACCTGACCTTCTTCCTCGTAGGAGCCGCCGAACCAGGTCCAGCTGACCGCCGCGGCGACGCCGTCGAGCTGACGCACCTTGCGCGTGAACGAGTAGGGCATCGGGTAGACGACGCCGGCCTTGTTGTGCACCGAGATGCGCGTGTTGCTAGCGAGCTTTTCGATCATGGTGTCCATGCCGGCGGGCATGGTGAGCAGCAGACAGACGAGGACGACGGCGAGTGTGACGGCGCCGGCGGTGAGCGCGCTGCGCAGCTTGTTGCGGCCGAGATTGGCGCGGATGAGGCCGAAGTACTTCATCGTTTAGCCTCCGCGGCCGCCGGCGCGCCCAAGGCCATGCGCAGGGCCTCGGAGGCGCGCGCATGGCTCTCGCCCTCGAGCAGCACGCCTTTGTCGAGGTGGAAGACGTCGTCGACGTAGCTCAGGGCGCGCGGGTCGTGGGTGACCATCACCACCGTCTTGCCGAAGACGTTCTTGAGCAGGCGGAGCAGGTCGAGGGTGGCCTCGGCGTTGCGGGCGTCGAGGTCGCCGGTGGGTTCATCGGCGACGATCAGGTCGGGATCGGTCACGATGGCGCGGGCGATGGCGACGCGCTGCTGCTCGCCGCCCGAGAGCGTGCGCGGGTAGTGATCGAGCCGGTCCTGGAGTCCGACGATGCGCAACGCGGTTTCGGCGCGACGATCGCGTTCGTCACGATTGAGGTCGGTCAGCAGGAGCGGCAGAGCGACATTGGCGCGCGCATCGAGGACTGGGATGAGGTTGAAGAACTGAAACACCAGACCGACGTGGCGGGAGCGCCATTGCGCCAGGTCGTCTTCGCTCAGGTCGTTGAGGAGCTGGCCGGCAACGAGCACGTCGCCCTTATCGGGGCGATCGATGCCCGAGACGAGATTCATGAGAGTCGACTTGCCCGAACCCGACGGGCCCATGAACGCGACGAAGTGGCCGCGCGGCACACTGAGGCTGACGTTGGCGAGGGCATAGACCTCGTCGGCGCCGCGCAGGTAGCGCCGCGTCACGTTGCGGATCTCGATCAGCAGCCCGTTGGCGCCGGCAGAGGTGACCATTGGGGCGCGATCGTAACTGATGAGCGAAGCTAAGAGTATAGGACCTATAGGTGCTACAAGACCTATAATCTTTTGTGTATTCTCTCGCCTCGATGAGCTGTTGTAGGCGGGGAGGTGGCCCAGTCCCTCAAGCCCTGGATCCCTCCATTCCTGGTGGCGGCGGTGGGGAGGCGCGGTTTTAGTGGCCAAGCTTCTCGTTTGCCAACACGTCCCGTTCGAGATTCTCGGGACCTTGAATCCACTTTTGAAGGACGCCGGCTTCCGCATCCGCTACGTCAACTTCGGGCGCGATCCCGGGCAGCAGCCCGATCCCGCCGGCTACAGCGGTCTGGTGATTCTCGGCGGCCCGATGAGCGTCAACGACACCAACAACCATCCGCATCTCAAGACCGAGGTCGATCTGATCCGCCGCGCCCTCGATCGCAAGATGCCGGTGCTGGGCATCTGCCTCGGCGCGCAGTTGATCGCCAAGGCGCTCGGCGCCCAGGTTCGACGCAACGACGAAACCGAGATCGGTTGGTACGACGTGCACAAGATGCCGGCGGCCGAAAGCGATCCGTTGCTCTTACACCTCGAGCCGTCCGAGCGCATCTTTCAGTGGCACTCCGACGCCTTCGATCTCCCCGAGGGCGCCGTCGGCCTGGCGCGCTCCGACGGTTGTGAGAACCAGGCGTTTCGTTGGGGCGACAACGTCTACGGCCTTCAGTTTCACCTGGAGGTCGACGAGCACCTCATTGAGCGCTGGCTGCGCGTGCCGGTGCATCAGGAAGAGCTGCGCCGGCTGAATGGCAGGATCGATCCCGAGACCATCCGCCACGAGACGCCGCAGCGCATCCAGCGCTCGCAGCAGCTCAGCCGGCTGGTCTTCCGAGCGTTCATCGACCTGTTCGACATCGGCCGCCGGCGGGTGATGCTGCGCTCGCGCTGAGCCTTTAACCTCAGAGGCGCCGAGGCGGTTAGAGATCTCAGCCGAGGTTCCAGCGCGTCGGAAATCGCGGATCGGGAACGTACGAGCAGTACATCCCCGTGCGTACGGTCGACTCGAGGTAGCGACCGAGGTCGGCGTCGCCGTCGCCGATGCGGCGGATCACCGCCTTGATGGCGCGCGTGACGTTGAGGCGGGCGCGCTCGGCGTGGCTCGGCGGCCGCTGCCGGTTGCCGCCGCCGCCGGCGCCGGTCAGCTCTTCGGTGAGGAAGTCGATCTCGCCGCGCAAGCGCTCGACGCGGCCGGCGTCGTTGTTGCGTTCCGCTTCCTCGAGGTCGGAGCGCAGATCGCGCAGACGTTCGCGATAGGCGCTGCGCGCCTGCTGATCGATCGTGGAAGACTCGCCCTGCTTCCAGCTGCGGGTGGCCAGGCCGTCTTCGCGGGCTGCCGCCTCCCGCTCGCTACCCGAGGCCTCCGGCGCGCCGGCAAGGTCGAGCGCATGTACGGCGACATTGGGTTGCTGCAACAGCCGGCGGATGTATTCGAGACCCTTGGCGTCCTTCAGCCGCATCAGACGCGTGGGTCTGCCGACCGACCAGAACTGCCCGTCGAGGCGAAACACAACGGCGGCGGGCTCTTTGGAGACGTCAGGTACAAACGTCGGCGGACTCGAAGCCGGGGCAGGGCGCTGGCCTTTGACGCTGCGCCGTCCGTGCAGCATGACGACGTTTGTCGGGGTCGGCGCCGCATTCATCCCGGAGGAGACCGCCTGCAGCTGTCGAAAGCCGGCGTCGACCGCGCTCTGCAGTTTCGTCATTCCGAGGCGCGTCGCCGCCTCCCTGGCGCGGCGCAGCAACGAATCGGCCTCGTCGATCACCGCGTCGCCGAGCTCGGCAACGGCGTTCAGTCGCGCCCGCGCCCCCTCGCAACGGCCCCACGCCGCCCAACTCTCGCCGCGCATGCGCTCGTTCTCGCGCGCCGCCGCATCGAAGTGCGCCACCGCCAGGAGCGGCTGCTTCAGGGTCGCTGCCAACAGGCCCAGATAGTGCAACCCGCTACCCGCAAATGCCGCCGCTCCGATCGGCATGTTGTAATGAGAGTAGGGTTCGATCTGCGCATAGAGCAGCTCGGCGCGCGGCGCGTCCCCGAGAGCGGCGCAGACCTCGGCGAGCCACGGCAGCACGCCGATGCGATTCTCGCGCTGGAGATCGGTGAAATCCTGCCCCGCCAGGCGTTCGAAATGGACGCGCGCTTCGTCGATGTTGCCCAGGTCGAGCAGCGTCAGGGCCAACGCCGTGCGCGGCGACGGCGACTCGGGGTAGCGCTCCATGAAGAATCGCGTCTTCATTTCTTCGCCCGCGATCTGGGCGCGCTCGCGGCGACTGAGGAACGATTGTAGCAACGGCGGCGTCAGGGCGTTGGCGTCGCCGGTGCGCTCACCGAGCGCCAGCGATTGCATCGCCAACTCCTCGACCTCGTTCCAACGCCCGGTCCACAGGGCTCGTATCGTGCGGTAGTTGGCGACGACCCATTGATAGCGCGGTTGACGCAACACCGTCGCGACACGCGCCAGCGGCTCGATCTCGTTCTCGAAGCGGCCGGTCTCGCCAAGAATCATGAGATCCATCAGGCGCCAGCCGCGGCCGTGAACCTCGAGGCGCAGGTCGCCGCCGGTCGTCGCCAGGTCGACGATGCGTGAGGCGATCTCGAGCGACGCCTCGACGCGGTGCCGCCGCCACAAGACGAAGTGATGCGCGCTCAGAGCGGCGCTGAGCACCTTCGAGTTGCCGAGTCGTTCGGCCATGGCGATGGCGCGTTCGCCGAGGATCACACATTGCTCGTCGCCGACGTCGAGCTCGCGCTCCATGGCGAGCAGCGCCATGGCACGCGCCACGGCCGGAGCATCACCGTCGCCGAGTTGCTGCAGCACCTCGCCGAGCAGCTCGCGGACCTCGGGATCGGGCAGCCGCTGTGGCAGCCCCAGGCCGCGCTCGGCCACGCCGATCGACGCCGCCGCCAACAATCCAGCGGCGCGCGGCTGGTCGCTCGTCAGCAGCGCGCGCGCCAACGTCGCGGCGCGCTGAAAAGACTGCCGCGCCCGCGGCTCACCGCTCGCCGATCGCGCCTCGGCCAACGACAGCTCGATCTCGCAGCGACGAAACGGATCGGCAGGGCACAGCACCAACGCCTCGAGCGCCTGCTCGAAGTAGCCGGCGGCGTCCTCGTAGGCCAGCTGCGCAACGGCCCGTTCGCCGGCACGTACCGCATACTCCACTGCCTTGACCGATGCGCCCGCCAGCGCCGCCTGCGAAAAGTGGCGCGCCAGCTCGCCGAGGTGATCACCCAGCAGGCCGGCCTGCAGGCGCTCGATCGCCTCGCCCGCGGCGGCGTGCAAGCGCGCCCGTTCGCCGGGCTCGAGATCGTCGTACAGCACGTCGCGCGTCAGGATGTGCGCGAAGCGATGCTGTCCGAGACTGCCCGGCACCGAAACGATCAGCTCGCTCGCCAAGGCCTGCCGCAACAATGCCAGCAGCTCACCCGAGGCGCGTCCGGTGACGGCGCACAGCGTCGCCATGTCGAAGTCGCGGCCGACCACCGCCGCCGCCGCCAGCAGAGCCCGACACTCGGACGACAGCGGCGCCAGTCGCTCTCGAATGACGGCGCGCACACCCGGCGGAATCTCGGCGTCACGCTCCGCCGCTCCGCCGCGCCCCATCCAGCGGGCGAGCTCATCGACGAACAATGGATTTCCTTCCGTGCGCCGATGGACGTCGCTGGCGGTGACATCCGACACCGGCGAGGCGCGCACGATCTGGATCAGCCGGCGGGTTTCGCCGATGCTAAGGCCGCTCAACGGCACGCGCTTTCCGTGACGGCCGGCGTTGGCCAGTAGGCGTGAGGCGTCGGCGCGGCGCTCGAGGTCGACCTCGCGATAGGTCGCCATGATCAGGATGCGGCTGCCGCGCAGCGACGGCGCGATCGCCGACAACAAGTGCAGTGAAGCCAGGTCGGCGGCGTGCAGGTCGTCGAGCACGATCAGCAGCGGCGATCGCAACGCGGCGCCGTTGAGCTCGCGCGACACCGCATCGAAGAGCAGAAACCGACGTTCTTCGGATAGGGGGCCGGCGGCGGGCAATGCGGCCGACTCGTCGCCCACCGACAGCTCGTGCAGCAAGGCAGAAATCGAGTCGCCGGCCGCTCCGTTCGGCTGGCGCAACTCGCGCAGCACGGGAATCCACGGCCAATAGGCCGGCGTGCCGCCGTCCTCGCTGCACGCGCCCCACAGGGTGCGGAAGCCGACGGACTGTGCGACGCGGGTCATCTCCTCGGCGATGCGCGTCTTGCCGATGCCCGGTTCGCCGGTGATCAGGAACAGGGCGCCCTGACCGTCGGCCACCGTCGCAAGGCCGGCGCGCACCTCGGCGAGCTCGCGCTCACGGCCGACGAACGACGATGACGTCGATACTTCTTCCTGGCTAGCCGGTTTTGTCATGCGCTCAGCGAGACGCGCCCCCGTTGCGCGGCATGCTTTCGCAAAACCTCTACATCCAGGGCTCGACCCGGTAAAGGATGAGGTGGGGCCATCGTCGCAGGCTGAAGCCTGCGCCTACAGGCAGGAAGGTACCGGCCAAGAAGGCGACGTGGAGGAGGTTCCGTTGTGTGGACGGCCGGTACCGCCCGGCCGCGCTCCGCTCGATCGAAGACGCGGCCGGACGGTACCGGCCGCCCACAACCAATAGGGGCTTGGTCGCCGAGCGCGTCTTAGCGACGGTCCGTCGCCTTACGCCGCGAGACTGATGGCCTGCGTCCGATTGAACGTCAGGATTCTGCAAGCCGCCATCAGGCGAATGACGTAGTACGTCGGGTCGATCTCGAACCAGCGGGCGGCGAAGTTCGGCGACTGGCCGAAGCGGTGGTGATTGTTCTGAAACAGCTCGCCGAGAGTGAGGAAGTCGAACGGCAAGGTGTTGCGCGAGTGATCCGCCGAGTCGAAGTTGCGGTAGCCGTATTTGTGACCGCACCAGTTGACGATGCTGCCGTGGACCGGACCCATGAGAAAGTGGATCGGCAGGAGCAGGAAGAGCGCCCAATGCGGCGCGAAGGCGACGTAGAAGAGCGTATAGAGCACGCCCCAGCCAATGCGGACGCCCCAGTGGTCGCCGAATCGATCGAGGCCTTTCCACTCCGGACACCATCCTTCGAAGCGGCGCTCGGCCTGAATCTTTCCTTTGACGAAACCGGTGTAGCGGGTCTTCGTCGCCCACATCATGCGAAAGAGATTCGGGTAGACATGCGGGGAGTGGGGGTCGCCCTCGTGGTCGCTGAAGGCGTGGTGCTCGCGGTGCATGACGGCGTAGCTGCGCGGCACGAGGTACGAAGAGCCCTGCGAGATGAACGTTCCGAGGTAGAAGATCCGCTCCCAAACCTTGCTCATGGTGAACTGTCGATGCGCACCATAGCGGTGCAGGAAGAAGCTCTGAAAGAAGCAGGACAAAATCCAATGACCTGCGAAAAAGGCGATGATCCAAATCACCAGGTGCTCCTGCAGCGGCATGGGAGCCGCCGCGTGGTGGTGCTACCAATCTGCCATGTGTGCAGCCCCAACTCCAGCCGGAATCGAGCGTGAAAGTCCGTCGCCCTGGACCGAAGTCGGGGATTGAGGCCAAACTCGGGGCTCGAGGCCACTCTCAACCCTCGACTGTCGACTCTCGACTTCAAGCGTGACAAACGTCCGTAAGCATGTTCGAGCAAAAGCGCTGGGCGGGCGAGGCGTTTGCGCCAATGCTCGCCGGTTTCGCCTGGCTGTGGTGCGCTTCGCACCTGGGCGCTGTCGGCTTCCTGATTCTGATCTTGCCGGGGTGCCTGTTGCTGGCGGCGGGCGTGTCGACCCTGCTGTACCCGGGCGACGTGCGGATTCCGCAGATCACCGCGCTCGGCGCCGTCCTCGGAGTGCTGCTCGCCATGCCGGTACTCATCGTCGCCGGGCTGGGGACCGGATTCCTCCTGGTCCTGCTGGCGGCGGCCTCCTTCATCGCCGCCGGCGCCACCTCGGTACGGCAGGAGCCGCACACCAGTGAGGTGCCCGAGCCGGCGCCGTCGCTGCAGCTGGCGGCGCAGGTTGCGATCGACGACGCCATCCTGGCGACGATGGCGCTGCGCAGCCCGGTACAGATGGGCAGCGCCATGGACCAAATCCGCGGCGAAATTCACGCGGCGCGCGAGTTCTTCCGCGAGTGCGGGTGGTTGAGCAATCCGGTCGGCTACCATCAGGCGCCGCCGCCGCTCGAGCAAGTCGATTCGACCGTGCGCCAGGTCACCGGCACCTCCTTCGAGCACATCAGCTGGGAGAGCGGTTACGAGCCGGCGGCGCTGGAGCCCGGATACGCGCGCTGGATGTCCTATGCCCCCAACCGCACGGCGCACGCCTGGGTGATGCGCCACAAACAGGAGCCGCGCCCGTGGCTGCTGTGCATCCACGGCTACGAAATGGGAATTCCGTTTCTCGATCTCGCCGCGTTTCGGGTGCGGACCCTGCACTACAAGCACGGCATGAACGTCGCGCTCGCCGTTCTGCCGCTGCACGGACCGCGCATGATCGGCAAGCGCAGCGGCGAGGGCTTCCTCGCCGGCAACTTCCTGGACACCGTGCACGCCGAAGCGCAGGCGATGTGGGACCTGCGCCGCCTGCTCTCGTGGATCCGCGGCCAACAGGGCGACCCGATCGGCGTCTACGGCCTGTCCCTCGGCGGCTACAACACCGCTTTGCTCGCCACCCTCGACGACGGACTCGCATGCGCGGTTGCGGGCATTCCGGCGACCGACTTCCGGCGATTGACCTGGCGACACGGTCCGCCGCTTCAGATTCGCTACGCCGAGCATCGCGGTCTGATCCACGACGAGGTCAGCGAGGTGCTCAGCGTCATCTCGCCGCTAGCGTTGCCTGTCAAAGTTCGGCGCGATCGCCGCTACATCTTTGCGGGCATCAGTGACCGGCTGGTGCCGCCGGATCAGCCGCGCGATCTCTGGCGGCACTGGGAGCGGCCGCGAATCGAATGGTACCAGGGCGCGCACGTGACCTTCCGCGCCCACCCCCGCGTCGCGCAGTTGGTCAGCGAGGCGCTGGTCGAGGCCGGCCTGGTGAACACGCGGTCATGAATCGCTGGCGTTCGTCCCTCGCGGCGCTCGTCGTCGCCCTCGTCCTCGCGGCTGCGGCCCAGGCGCAAACAACTCCAACCGAAGTCGTGCCGACGCCGGCGCCGGCGCCGGTGCCGCTGCAGGAGGTACCGGAGCGTTCGCAGGAAGTGATCGCGCTGTTGCGCGACATGGAGGACAACCTTCAGCCGAAGCCCGAGATCGACGCGATTCGCCAGGAGCTGCCGAAGTTCACCGGCCGCATCGACCAGCTACAGGTCGAATCGACCGAGCTCCTGCGCAGCTCGCCTTCGCGTCTGGCGCTCGATCGCCTCGACGCGTTGTGGCAGTCGGTGACACCCCAGCTGACCAAGTGGCGCGATGCGCTTACCGCCTACAGTGGGCAGCTGGAATCGTTGCGCGATCGACTTGTCGCGATTCGGGGCACTTGGAACGCAACGCGCGAAGCGGCCGGCCGCGAGGCGCCGCCGCCGGCGATCGTCGCGCGCATCAAAGAAACCGTCAATGCGATCCGCGACACGCGCAAGAGCCTGGAAACCAAGCGCGACGAAATTCTGCTGTTGCAGGACCAGGTCGCCAAGCTGTTGGCGCGCGATGGCGAGGTGCGGCGCGAGATCACCCGCTTGCGCCAGCAGCTGCTGACTCGACTCATCGAGCGCGACGGCGTGCCGCTGTGGCGCATCGACTGGTCGGCGCTCACCGCGCGCGGCACGGTGCCGGAGACCGCGGACTCGCTCACGCAGCAGCTCGCCGCGTTGCGCGACTACCTCATCGCCAATGCCGGTTACGCGATCTTTCATCTGCTGCTGTTCGCTGGGCTGATCCCGCTGTTGATGGCGGTGCGCAAGCGCATCTCCGGTTGGGTCGAGCGCAATCCGCAAGTGGCGCGCGCCATGCCGGTCGTGGCGCTGCCGGTGTCGTCGGCGATGCTGGCGAGCACGCTTACGGTGATCTTGTTCTATCCGCCGGGTCCGCGCATCTTCAACAGCCTGCTCGCGCTGCTGTCGCTGATACCGACTGTGCGCATTCTGCGGCGGCTCGTCGACCGCGTCTTTCTGCCCGTGGTCCACACGTTCACGGCCTTTTTCCTGATGGACCGGTTGCGGCGGGTGTTCGACTGGCCGGCGGAGACGATGCAGGTGCTGTTCATCATCCAGATGAGCGTCAGCATCGCCGCCGTCCTCTGGCTCGTGCTGACCCGCCGCCTGTCGTTGAGCTACCACATCAGCGGCGCGGTAGCGGCACGCGCCATCGAGTACGCCAGCCGCGCTCTCGTCGGCGTTTTCACGCTGAGCCTGATCGCCGCCTGTCTCGGTTACATGCGGCTGGCCGACTGGCTGGCGAGCGGATTTCTCGTGAGCGGCTACATGGCGATCGGCTTGTACGCGACCTATCGCGTCGGCCAGGGTGTCGTGGCGTTCGCGGTCCGCAGCGAAGCCGGCCGCTTGCTGAACATCACCCAGCATCCGGTCGTCGAGCGCCGCATCACGACCTTGCTGCGCTGGCTTGTGATCGGCAGCTGGTTGGCGATCACGCTGCTCGCCTTCGACCTGCTCACCCCGGTCGCTCAGGGATTGCGAACGATTGTGACCGCCGAACTGCACATGGGCGAGGTCCGTCTCTCCCTCGGCGACATCATCGCTTTCGGCATCACCATCTGGGCGGCGTTCGCGCTGTCGCGCTTCATCCGTTTCATTCTGGCCGAAGACGTCTACCCGCGCTTTTCGCTGGCGCGCGGCGTGCCCTACGCCGTCTCGACGCTGGTGCACTACACCCTGTTGATCTTCGGCTTCTTCCTCGCCTTCGCCGCGATGGGTCTCGATCTCAATCGGTTCACCATCCTCGCCGGCGCCTTCGGCGTCGGTATCGGCTTCGGCATGCAGAACATCATCAACAATTTCATCTCGGGCATCATCTTGCTGTTCGAGCGGCCGATCCAGGTCGGCGACGTCGTGCAGCTGGGAGTGTTGCAGGGCGAGGTGACGCGCATCGGCATCCGGTCGAGCGCGATCCGCACCGCCGAGGGCGCCGAGGTCATCGTTCCCAATGCCTCATTCATCTCCGACACGGTGACGAACTGGACGCTCTCCGACCGTTTGCGCCGCATCGACGTCGCCGTCGGCGTCGCCTACGGCAGCGATCCGACGCAGGTGCTGACGCTGTTGCGCGACATCGCCACGAACCATCCGTTGGTGCTGACCGAACCGCCGCCGGCCGCCCTGTTCATCAGTTTCGGCGACAGCGCCCTCAATTTCGAGCTGCGCATCTGGACCAACCGCTTCGAGGAGTGGGTGCGCATCCGCAGCGAGCTCAACATCGCCGTGCACGACGCGCTCGGCGGCGCCAACATCGTCATCCCCTTCCCGCGCCGCGAAGTCACCGTCGACGCGCCGGTGGATGTTCGTATCGTGCGACCGAGGAAGTCGGAGTCCTAGGCTGGGCTCTCGAACTATGGCCGCACGGGATCGGGGATGGTTGTGGCCCGCCGCAGCCACATGCTATCGCACCGACATCGGCGGAATCGGAGGAAATTGCATGCGTAACTTTCACAGGTCACTGTCAGCTTTCGTGATCCTCGCTCTCACCTTCTCGGCGTGCTCGACCTTCTCATCGAAGGAACAAGGCGAGCCCGACGTGCTGCGCGTGGGCATCAACACGAGCTATCCGCCGCTCGGCTTCGAGCAGGACGGCAAAGTGCAAGGCATCGAGGCGGACTTCGCGCAGATGCTGGGCAAGCAGCTGGGCAAAGAGATTCGCTTCGTGCCGTTGCCGCTCAAGGACCTCATCCCGGCGCTCGACAAGAACCGCATCGACATCATCATGGCCGGCATGTCGGTCACCGAGGCCCGCTCGAAGAAAGTCGCGTTCTGCGAGCCCTACGCACGCGTCGGACAGATGGCGCTCATCCGCGAGAAGGACTTCCTCAAGTATCGGGCCGCCAACGCCATGAACTGGCCGACGTCGCGGGTCGGCGTGAAGGCCCATAGCACCGGAGAGAGGTTCGCCAAGAACTCGCTCGGCGCGGCGAAGGTGGTCGAGTTCGACACCGTCGACGACGGCGTCGCCGCACTGCGTGCCGGTAAAATCGACTTCTTCATCCACGACGCGCCGACGATCTGGCGCGTCGCCGGCACTCCCTTGAAGCCGGATCCGGAACTCGTCGGTCTGTACACGCCGCTGACCGAGGAGTACCTCGCCTGGGCGGTGCGCAAGGACGACACGGCGACACGTGAGCGCCTCAACGCCCTCGTCACCAAGTGGAAGACCGACGGCCAAATCCAGACGGTTCTGGACAAGTGGGTGCCGATCCGAAGAGTGGCGAAGAATCCGATGATGGAGTCGCCACCCAAGGCGCGCTGATTTCAGCTCGTCCGATCCGCCAAAAAGAGGGGGGCGACATGCGCGTGAACCGGCAGGCGATTCTCGGCGCGATCGGTGCATTGCTGGCGACGACGGTGGCCGCATGCGGCCACCATGAGGGACCCGGGGAAGTCACCAAAAAGGCGTTGCCGGCGGCGGCGGTCGCGCGCCGCGCCGAGCTCCAGCAGCAGGCAGTCGCTCGGCTCGAACCCGACGCGGGGGCGCGCCCGGGTAAGCAGATCCTGTTCGGCGACCTGCACGTTCATTCGACGTTTTCGGCCGACGCGTTCATGCGCACCCTGCCGCTGATGCAGGGCGAGGGCACGCACCCGCCCGCCGATGCCTGCGACTTTGCGCGCTACTGCTCGCAACTCGACTTCTGGAGCATCAACGATCACGCCGAGGCGGTGACGCCGCAGCACTGGCAGGAAACCAGAGAGACGATTCGTCAGTGCAACGCCGTCGCCGGCGATCCGAAGAACCCCGACGTCGTCGCCTTCCTCGGATGGGAATGGACTCAGGTCGGCGCCACGCCTGAGGATCACTACGGTCACAAGAACGTCCTCTTCAAGGATACCGACGACGAACACGTGCCCCGCCGTCCGATCAGCGCACTCGACGAGAAACTGATCGGCGCGATGCGCGAACGGCCGCCGATTTGGCAGCAGCTGAAGTTCCCCCTGCTCGATTTCTCGAATCGGCAGCGCTACTTCGATTTCGGCCGCTACCAGAGTGAGCTCGCCGACATCCCCTTGTGCGACCAGGGCGTGAATACGCGCGACCTGCCGGCCGATTGCCACGAAACCGCGCACACTCCGCAGGTGCTGTTCGAGAAGTTGGCGCAGTGGGGTTTCGATTCCATGGTCATTCCCCACGGCAACACCTGGGGACTGTACACACCGGCGGGGTCGACCTGGGACAAGCAACTGAAGGGCGCGCAGCACGATCCCGAGAAACAGACTTTGATCGAGGTGTATTCGGGCCACGGCAACTCAGAGGAGTACCGCGACTGGCAAGCGGTCCGCTACGACGCCAACGGCGAGATGAGTTGTCCGGAGCCGCAGTCGGGCTATCTGCCCTGTTGCTGGCAAGCCGGCGAGATCGTCCGCAAGCGCTGCGCCGAGCCGAAGTCGGAAGCGTGCGAGGAACGCGTGCGCGCGGCGCGCGCCAACTTCCTCAAAGCCGGCACCGCCGGACGCCAGACGTTGCCCGGAGCTCCGGTCGAAGACTGGTTGGATTGCGGTCAATGTCAGGACTGTTTCAATCCGGCATACAACTACCGGCCTGGAGTCTCGACACAGTACGCCGTCGCGCTTTCCAACTTCGACGACAACGCCTCCAAGCCGCGGCGCTTTCGTTTCGGCTTCATCGCCTCGAGCGACAATCATTCGGCTCGGCCGGGCACCGGCTACAAAGAGTACGCGCGGCGCATGATGACCGAAGCCATCGGCCCCGGCGACGCGGAATCGTTCGCCGAGATGGTCGGACCGACACCACCACCGTCGGACGAGTCGAGGGTATTCGATCCCTCGACGCAGAAAGGCCTCAACCGCGTCCTGACCTCAGTCGACTTCGAACGCCAGGCGTCGTTCTTCATGACCGGCGGCCTGGTCGCCGTACACAGCCCCGGCCGCGACCGCGATTCGATCTGGACTGCGCTCAAGCGCCACGAAGTCTACGGCACGACCGGCGAGCGCATCTTGCTGTGGTTCGACCTGCTCAACGGTCCCGAGGGCGCCTTGCCGATGGGGTCGGAGGTCGAGCTCAACGCGCCGCCGCGGTTCCGCGTACGTGCCGCCGGCTCCTTCAAACAGAAGCCGGGTTGCCCGGCGGACTCGGTACAGTCGTTGTCGCCGGAGCGGTTGGACTACCTCTGCCGCGGCGAGTGCTACAATCCGAGCGACGAACGCAACGTGATCTCGCGCATCGAGATCGTCCGCATTCGCCCTCAAATCACCGCGGGTGAGCCGATCAAGGACTTGATCGAGGATCCCTGGCGCATTCTCCAATGCAATCACGACAGCGCCGGATGCACGGTCGAGTTCACCGATGGCGACTATCTGAACGCCCGGCGCGAAACGGTCTACTACGCGCGCGCCGTTCAGGAACCGACGCTGGCGGTGAACGCCGGCGGCTTCCGCTGCACCTACGACGAACAGGGCACCTGCGTGAAGGTCAACCCGTGCTACGGCGACTTCCGCACGCCGCTGGACGACGACTGCCTGTCGCCGAACGAGGAACGCGCCTGGTCGTCGCCGATCTACGTGAGTCAGCCGAAATCGTAGTGGCCGAGCGGCCTAAAGCATCTGCACATTCATCAGCGACCGTCGCCGAAAGCGGTAGAGGTGCGCCGGCCGATGCGGCCCGCGGCGCTGACGGCCGATGGCGCGCAGCAATCCGAGGGCGACGATCTTCTTACGGAAGTTGCGGCGGTCGAGCCGGCAGTCGAGGATCGTCTCGTAGACCTCTTGCAGCTCGCTGAGGGTGAACGTTTCCGGCAACAGACTGAACGCGACGTTGGTATACGCCAGCTTGGCGCGCAGGCGCTCGAGCGCGTACGCCGCGATGCTGTTGTGATCGTAAGCCAGCGGCGGCAGGGACCCGACCGCGGTCCAGCGCACGTCGGCGTATTTGCCGCCGGCGTCCCGCATCTCGACCTTCGACGGCAGCAGCGCGAAGTACGCGATCGACACGACGTGCGCCTGCGGATCGCGGTGGGGCTCGCCGAAGGTGCGTAGCTGCTCGAGATAGACTTCCTCGATGCCCGTCTGGGCGCGCAACTCGCGGATCGCCGTGTTCTCCGGCGCCTCGCCGACCGGGACCAACCCCCCGGGGAAAGCCCACTTGCCGGCGAACGATCCGTTCTTGGCGAGCACGAGAAGCGCCTTGAGCTCGCCTGCGTCGATCCTGAAGATGACGACGTCCACCGCCACCCGCGGCGACAGGCCGACGCGGGAGTGAGCCCCGGAGCGCGGACGGCGCCCGTCGGAGCGACGCAGCGACGCGCGCGACAACACCTTCGGCCGGCGCTCGGCGACGATGTGTCTGGAGCTACTCACTTGCTCAACTGCAGCATTCGCTCGAGCGACGCCGCCGCCGCGACGCGCACATCCTCATCGATCTTGATCTCGAACTGCATGTTCTCCAGTGAGCTGACCACATTGTCGAGCGTGATCATCTTCATGAACTGGCAGAGCTTGCACGCCTTGTAGAATTGCTTCTCCGGCACCTCCATCAGCAGCTTGTCCGACAGTCCACACTCGGTGACGACGAGAAACTCCTGGGCGGGACTCTCCTTGGCGTAACGCACCATGCCGCTGGTGCTGAGGACGGCGTCGGCGAGGGCGACCACGTCGTCGCGGCATTCCGGATGGACGAGCACCTTCACATTGGGAATCGCTCGTTTCACCTCGAGGATGCTCTCCGGCGTGATCTGGTGATGGACGTAACAGTTGCCGTTCCACGTGATGATGTTCTTGTCGGTCTGGCTCTGCACGTAGCTGCCGAGATGCTCGTCGGGCACGAACAAGATGTTGCGCGTCGGCAACGCCTGCACGATCTCGAGGGCATTGGACGACGTGCAGCAGACATCGACGACCGCTTTCACGGCGGCGCTGGTATTGACGTAGGCGACCACGGCCAGGTCGGGGAAGGTCTTGCGCAGCTCATCGCGCCGCTCGACGAGATCGTCGGCGTTGACGCTGTCGGCCAGCGAGCAGCCGGCGCGCAGGTCGGGAAGCAGCACGGTCTTCTCGGGTGAGAGGATCTTCGCCGATTCTGCCATGAAGTGGACGCCGCAGAAGACGATGACCGGCGAGTCGACGGTGGTCCCTTTGCGCGCCAGCTCGAGCGAGTCGCCGACGAAATCGGCGACCTCGAAGATCTCGGGCCGCTGATAGTTATGCGCCAGAATGACGGCGCCGCGTTCCTGCTTGAGCTCACGAATGCGGCGCAGGGTGTCGGCCATCGTCGCGCACGATTCCTCGTTGTAGACGCGTGGCTCGTCCAAACGTTCGAACTGGCGGAGAAGCTCGCCGCCGCTCTTTTCGGGCTGCAGATTCATTCGCGTCTCCTTTGTGTAATGAGTACACAAAGGTCGACGCCGGGTCAATGCTCTAAGTGGACGCTGCGCACGGCGGCCAAGCGACCCCCCTGTAGTCCCCCCTTGGTAAGGGGGGACGAAGAACTTTCAATTAGTCCAGAAGAGAAGCATCCGGTCCCCCTTCCTTACCAAGGAGGGGGTTACGGGGAGGTTTGTCAGCTTTTCAGCTCGAGAATCCGCAGCGACGTCGTCGCCGTGTGGATTCGATTGAGCTCCAGGAGCAGCGCGGTGGTCGCCTCGACGTAGCGGGCGTTGCGCAGCGGGCCGCAGTCGACGGCGCGCAACTGCGGCATGCGGGCGGTCAGGTCGATCGCGAAGCGCTTCGCTTCCGCCGAGTCGGCGCAAATCAACGCGTCGCCGGAGAGCGGTTTCGGAACGTTCAGAAGATGCCGCGCGCCGATGGTCTTGAAGGCGCTGACGACGTCGCTGTCGGGCATCAGCAGCGCCGCCAGCTCGGCGGCGCTCGCGGCGCCTTCGACCGGCGTGATCGAGAACCCCGCGTCCGTGCGCACGATCGGATTGACGACCTCGATGACGATCTTGGCGCGCAGCGACGCACGCAACTCGGCCAGGGTCGCCGCCACCCCGGCGGCGGGAAGAGCAATGCAGGCAACGTCAGCCTGCCGCGCCGCCTCTTCGTTGGTGCCGGCCTGAATTGGAATGCTGCCGGCGTTCTTCTCCGCCAGCATCGCCGCGGCGCTTTCGGCTTTTTCGCGACTGCGCGAGCCGATGATCACCTGCTCGCCCGCCAGCGCGAACCGCAGCGCCAATCCGCGCCCCTCGCGTCCAGTGCCCCCGATGATCCCGATCTTCGCCATCAACGTCACCCGACCACCCTGGGTAACATAGGCCTACGGGCTGTGGTAGGTAGACCGGCGTCGATTACTGCGACGAACGTCGACACAGGAGCGAAAGCGAATGGCGGTGCAAAAACAGATTCGCCCGGCGGAGGGTAAGCTCGGCGTGCTTCTCGTCGGGCTCGGCGCGGTGAGCAGCACGTTCATCGCCGGCCTCGAGCTCATCAAGAAGGGCGTCGGCAAGCCGATCGGCTCGCTCACCCAACTCGGCACGATTCGACTCGGTAAACGCACGGAGAAGCGCACGCCGCTGATCCGCGATTTCGTGCCGCTGGCCTTTCCAGCACAGTGGGATCCGAAGCTTGGAATTCACGTGACTTGAAGTCGC
>JADMIO012791435.1_pt1 | contig 21068 bp, 21 predicted proteins | sample 8958161 | NCBI WGS metagenome assembly JADMIO01 (sample SAMN16585339, study PRJNA669376) | soil metagenome | isolation source: Crop rotation soil | place: USA: Cullars Rotation, Alabama | collected 2011 | reverse complement strand
AAGGCACAACGTCACTGGCATTGCACCGCCCGCGTAGCCACACTCCCAATGTCACCGCTGGATTATAATGTCCGCCAGAAATATGGCCGCCTGCATAAATCATCGTCATCAGGATGGACCCGATTGCCAACGGCGCGATCACCCCTGCTCCTCCGATCACGACCGCGCAGCCAATCGTTAGAACCAGAAAAAACGTGCCGATAAATTCAGTGACATATTTGTTCATACTTGTGCGTCAAACCCAATCCATTGTCTGCGTTGGTTCCCGCGGCAGTTGAATGCGCGGAGAGTAAAACAACGTTGGGCAGGGCGCAACAGCTTTGTCCCAAAGGAAGACGATCAAGACCCCTTGGCACGGTTTTGCAAGCTCCAGCGCATAATTTTATCCAAAAAAATTTTGGCATCCGGCCTGCTATTTGCTGGACATGGTTCGATGCTATTCGACAGTTAATTCAAAGCGGCCAGCGCAAGGGCGCAATATTTTCGCGCTGTTTGGAATCTGTCTCGCGATGACAGCCACGCAATTGACCGCAGAGGAGCAGAACCAGGACGCTGCGAGCCCGTCCGTTTATGGCAATTCGTTCACTCTCTTTTCCCACCACGCTCCATTCCAATTGAGCACGGTCCCCGAGCAAAGGGATTATCTCATTGGTGACTTATTTACCGGATCCGGTGGGTCCACGAGCCTGCCAGCGGCCCGTGCCGGGACCCAGATGGACTGTGACGACGATAGTACAGTGACCTTGTTTAAGAAGCAGCGAACCACCCGCCGGACATATCATGCCTGGGCAACCTTCGGCACCGGTTTCGGCCAATTCTTTTCATCGTGCGCCTTCGGACGCTCTCGAACGAACGGCGTAGGCATTGAGGATCGCGACTTCTTTTATTTGAAAATGAATGTGCAGTTCTGAACTGCATCCTCTCGCCTCTAAAGTTTAGTCCCCTTTTCGCAATAGCGTATCCTGCTGCGCAAATTTCGCATCGGTATCGGGATAATCCAGATTGTAGTTAAGTCCGCGGCTCTCGTGCCGCAGCAGGGAACTTGAGACTATCAACTCTGCGACTGTCGCGATGTTGCGCAACTCGAGCAGATCGTTTGTCACAATAAAATCCCAGTAATATTCCTGGATTTCCTCCTGGAGGTTGGCCATCCGTTTTTGGGCGCGTTGCAATCGCTTGTTGGTGCGGACAATGCCGACATAATCCCACATCGCGCGTCGAATCTCGTCCCAATTGTGCGAGACCACCACCAGTTCGTCAGGATTGTTCGCGCTGCCTGCCTGCCATTGTGGAATCGCGAATCGATTTTGTTCAAGACGCATCTGCAGGATTTTTTGCGCCGCCCGGTGTGCGCAAACTAACGCTTCCAGCAATGAGTTGCTCGCCAATCGATTAGCGCCGTGCAAACCAGTGCATGCGACCTCGCCCACCGCATACAGACCAGCCAGATCGGTTTCTCCATTGACTGTCGTTCGCACACCGCCGCATTGATAGTGCGCCGCAGGCACTACCGGGATTGGCTCTTTGGTCATATCGATCCCGAATTTCAAACACGTTTGGTAAATGTTTGGAAACCGGTCGATCGTAAATCGAGCCGGCTTGTGGGTGATGTCGAGCAACACATGATCCGCCCCACTCCGCTTCATCTCGCTATCAATCGCCCGCGCTACGATATCTCTTGGCGCAAGGGATTTGAGCGGATGATATTGGTCCATAAATTCAGCTCCATCGACGCTCTTTAAAATCCCCCCCTCGCCTCGCACCGCTTCACTAATCAAAAATGATTTTGCTTTCGGATGGTAAAGGCAGGTGGGATGGAACTGGACGAACTCCATGTTTGCAACAGTTGCGCCGGCCCGATAAGCCATCGCGACACCGTCCCCGGTCGCAATGTCGGGATTGGTGGTGTAAAGATACACCTTTCCGCAACCGCCTGTGGCCAGCAATGTCACCGTAGCCGAGAACGCATCGACTTTGGCTGCGATTTTGTCGAGCACATAGGCTCCCAGACATCGATTCGCTCCTGATTCGCCCAGTTTTTGGGTTGTTACCAGATCGATTGCGAGGTGGTTCTCAAAAATATGAATATTAGGTTGCCGGGCCACGGCTGCCAGCAAAGCTCGCTCGACTTCCCTCCCGGTAACATCCTTTGCGTGCAGGATTCGCCGCTTCGAATGCCCTCCTTCCTTTCCAAGATCCAGTTCCCGCGCCCCATTCGACCGCGGAACCTCGCGTTCGGAAAAGTGCATTCCCAATTCAATCAATTCCGCGATTCGCGCGGGCCCCTCTTCTATTATCGTTCGAACGACCTGTTCTTTGCAAAGGCCGGCTCCAGCCTCCAATGTGTCGCGAACGTGTAACTCAAACGAATCTTCTTTGCTCGTCACAGCCGCGATGCCGCCCTGCGCATAATTGGTGTTGGATTCCGCGCGGTTTTTCTTTGTGACAATTGCCACGCGCCCGTGTTGCGCAACTTTCAAAGCAAACGAAAGCCCCGCAATCCCGCTTCCCAAAACCAGAAAATCAAATTGTTTCATTGTTCGATCGACGCTCTTCAGGACCAAAATCCGGCTGCAGGCTCACAACCTGCAATTATCAATCAACCTTGTATTGCCCACAAATACCGCCAAAGCCATCTGCGTGCCGCGGCTTACCCTTCTTACAGCTATCAGCGATTCAGGATCAAAGAACTCGACATAATCAAGGCGTGCCGCCCTAACTTTTTCGACCAATTGCTCCACGGCTCTCTTCAGCCGGGCTGCCGGAAGGGGCTTTGCAGTTTCACCCAGCCGTCGCCGAACATATTGAATGCATTCCCAAAGAATCACGCTCTGCGACCTCAAGTCTCCTGTCAAAAACTGATTGCGCGAACTCATAGCCAGGCCGTCCGGCTCCCGGTGGATCGGCGCAATGACAATTTTTATCGGAAAATTTAAATCCCGCGCCATGCGCTTCACAATCGCCGCTTGCTGAAAATCTTTCGCTCCAAAGACCGCGACCGTCGGTCGAACGATGTTGAATAATTTGCAAACAATCGTAGTCACACCGCGGAAATGGGTCGGCCGTGATGCCCCTTCCATCGTTCGTGATAGCTTGTCCTCGGCAACGTAAGTGCTGAATTCGCCGCCTGAATTATTGGGATACATTTTCTCCCTTGTTGGAGCAAAGAGAACATCCACCCCCTCTGATCGGCACAGGATGACATCCTTCTTAAAATCCCGGGGATAACGAGAGAAATCTTCGTTCGGCCCAAACTGTGTAGGGTTGACAAACAGGCTTACCACCACTTTGCCATCTTTGCCCGCAAGTTTACCGGCGCGTTTAATAAGACTTAGATGCCCGGCGTGCAGAAACCCCATCGTGGGCACGAACGATACCCGCAGCCCTTCTCTCTGCCACTTTGTGGCCAATCTCTGCATCGCAGGAATCGACCTCACGATTTTCATGGCGAACGCGTGCTGAACTATATGCAGCTGCCCCGCCGGCTCAACAAAAAACGCGAAGGCCAACCAGCCTTCGCGTTTTTTGGAGTCGAGTTGCCAATCATCGACGAAACTGAAGCGGAGCAGCCTGCGGCATCTCATGGGCGCAAGGCTGATTTGTGGGCGCATCCGCGGCGCGCTGATTCGGTTCCACCAGGTTGTTGGCCAGCAAGTAAGTTTCCACTTCCTCTCCGCTGATATCCGGAAGCATTTGCCCGTTCACTTCCACACACGGGCTTAGCATTTGCCCGCTTTTTTCAATCATTTCCTGGCGTTGGCTTGGGTCATTGATGATGTCCCGATCTTCGTAAGGCAAATCGTATTTGCGCAGCACAGCTCTCACGCCCTGGCTCCAACCACAACTCGGTTTCAGGTAAGCAATAATCTTTGGTTTGTTCATGTTAAGTCCTGTCTTTAGACTGCCATAAGTCTCGTGGAATTCAAAGTCAATCTGAGAAATTATTCCAAACCTGGAGTTCAAGAGCTCGGTGGGCACAATCACAGCCCGGAACCGATGCCCCTCGCGCTAAATTGAAATTGCTTATCGCCCCAGACAAGTTCAAAGGAACGCTCTCCGCAACGCTGGCTGCAAACGCCATTCAGCGGGGCTGGCTCCGCGTACGGCCAACCGACAGCATCATGACTTTGCCCATGAGCGATGGTGGCGAGGGTTTCGGAGATGTGATGGCCAAATTCCTCGGCGCACGCAAGATGACGGCGCGAACCGTCGATGCCGCCCGCCGTCCCTGTGCGGTTTCCTGGTGGTGGCACGCCAGCGGCAGGACCGCGATCGTAGAATCCGCGCGAGTGGTTGGCCTGGCCATGTTGCCACGCGCAAAATTTCATCCCTTCGAACTCGATACTCGAGGATTGGCCGCAGTTTTTCAGGCCGCTGCCCGCAAAGGCGCTACTCGGTGCCTCGTAGGCATCGGCGGCAGTGCGACCAATGACGGAGGCTTTGGCCTTGCTCGGGCGCTTGGATGGCAGTTCCGCGATTCGAGTAACCAGGAGATCCAGCGATGGCCAGAGTTGGATCGCCTTTCGAAAATTGACCCGCCAAAAACCAGGCAACTCTTCAAACAACTCATTGTTGCAGTGGATGTCCAGAATCCTTTGCTCGGTCCGAAAGGCGCGACCCGGATCTATGGTCCGCAGAAAGGCATTCGGCCCGCGGATTTCGCTTCCGCCGAGGCTTGCCTGCGACGAATGGCAAAAATCTGGCAAAGGCAATTCCACAGCAATCTCCATTCCGAACCCGGTGCTGGGGCTGCCGGAGGACTCGGGTTTGGCTTGCTTGCCTTTTTAAGCGCCCGACTCGCTCCCGGATTTGCCCTTTTTGCCAGATACGCCAAACTTGAAAAACACGTTCGTTCTTCTGACTTCGTGATTACGGGTGAGGGCGCTATCGATGAGTCTACACTAATGGGGAAAGGAGTGGGCCAGTTGGCCGCAATGTGCCGTCAATATGGCGTGCCCTGCCTGGGCTTGGCGGGCATTGTAAACCGCAGCCGAAAGCTCAACCTGTTTAGCCAGGTGCATAGTTTGACTGAAATCGCCGGCCAGAAGGAGGCTCAGACAAAACCCGCCCTTTACCTTGAAATATTATCCTCCATTATAGCCCGGACCGCAGCTATTCTGCGATCCGATTAGCGGAGCAAACTTCCTTTCTCTCGACGGCAGTTGCTCCCTGTCTGAACCCAGCTAAACTCAAAACGTGATTCGGAATATTATTTTTGATTGGTCAGGCACTTTGGTGGATGATTTGCCCGCCGTTTGGAAAGCCACCAATTATGTCCTGGCCCAGGGCGACTGTGCCGAGATGAGTCTTGAAGTTTTTCGATCCGAGTTTTGCCTTCCCTTTTCTATTTTTTACCAGCGCCATATTCCCCACGTCCCATTGACTCAACTTGAAACCTGGTACCATGCTCGCTTTGTGCAGATCCAGGACTCCGTTTGTCCCCTTCCGCATGCCCGGGAGTTTCTTGAATTCTGCAAGCAACAGAAGTTGCGCGCTTTTATTCTAAGCACCATCCATGGCGATCATTTTTCAGTTCAATCCGCCGTGACCGGGTTTGATCAGTTTATCGAAAAGGCCTATGTGCGCGTTTGGGACAAGCGTGAAAAGATCCACGAGATTTTGTCTGAAAATAATCTCGCCCCAGCCGAGACCCTCTTCGTGGGCGACATGCAGCACGATATTGAAACTGCGAAGCACGGAGGTATTCATTCGTGCGCGGTCCTCACAGGCTATAATACCATCGATCAACTCCGCGCTGCTAACCCGGAACTGATCGTGAATGATTTAGGAGAACTCCGTCGCCTGCTCGAACTTAATGGAATGAACCTTAGGGAAAATCATGGCCAGGATCACCATTGTTGATTTGGAGGTTTTTTACCATATTGGCGTGTCTGAAGAGGAGCGAGCCAAACCACAGCGCCTTCTTCTTACCATTGATATGAACCTGGACTTTTCCTCCGCTGCCGTCAGTGATCGCATCGAAAAAACTGTCAATTACCACACCCTTGCCCAGGATTTATTGAAGTTTGGCAATATGAGAAGCTGGAAATTGCTTGAACGCCTGGTTTCCAACATCGCTGACTACATTCTGGCTCAGTACGGACCTCTATCCGTTACCGTCGAAGCCAAAAAATTTGCCCTCCCTCAGGCCCGATTCGTTGCCGTCAGCCTGACTCGCTCCAAACCTCCGCGCTAACTCAACCCGGATAACCGGTGATGTAGGTCTGCAACTGATGAATGGTGCTGTTCTGAGCGGAAATGATCCAATTGACCAGATCCCCAATGGAAACAATTCCAAGAATTTCGTGGCCCTCCAGCACCGGCAGGTGACGCAGCCGGTGCGTGGTCATCAGCCTCATGCATTCTTCAACGGTATGCGACGGCCCCACATGAATGATTTCTCCGGAAAGAATTTCTTTGACCGCAGTCTGCTTCGAGGATTTTCCTTTGAGCGCGATTTTGCGCGTGTAATCGCGTTCGGTCAGGATCCCGACCAGCTTTGCCCCTTCCGTTACCAGCAGAGCGCCTATATTTTTGTCGGCCATCATCTGGATCGCTTCGAACACCGTGGCATCCGGCGAAACACACCAGACCCTCGTTCCTTTCTGATGCAGAATTTCGCCTATGGTGCCGGAGGGAATCATGAGAATCGAAACTTAAGCAGCAACCTTGAAAACAGCCCCCGCTAAAGAAGGCCTCAAGCACGTTATGTCTGCTGGCCATGCCATACTAAAAACATAACATCCGCTCCAGCGAAAGACAGCACAATTTTTTATGAAAGCTGTTCAACTCATTGAGCCGGGACGCAGGCTTCAGATGCGCGAAATCCCCATTCCTGATCCGGGATCTTTGGATGTTCTGGTTCGAATCAAAGCCGCGGGAATTTGTCATTCGGACGCGCATTATCGCGCCGGCCGGTCAAAGGTGCATCCATTGCCTCGGACGCTTGGACATGAAGTTGCCGGTATAGTTGAAAAAATTGGTGATCAGGTCCGCAATGTTGCCGTGGGAGATTCCGTCTGTCTGCATTACCTGGTCACCTGTGGTATTTGTGATTTTTGCCGCGCGAACCGGGAGCAGTTCTGTCCACAGGCGGCTATGATCGGCAAGCATCGCGACGGCGGCTTCGCGGAATTCATCATCATACCCGCGCCAAGCGTCGTGCGCTTGCCGGCGGATATTCCCCACGATCAGGCAGCCATCATGATGTGTTCAACCGCCACGTCGTTTCACGCGCTCAAGAAGGCCAGGCTCTCACCGGGTGAATCGGTTGCCATCTTTGGTATCGGCGGTCTCGGCTCATCGGCCGTTCAACTGGCAAAGGTGATGGGTGCGGCCCAAGTCTTCGCCATTGACATCAAACCGGCAAAATTGGACCTGGCAGCCACTCTCGGCGGGGTGCCGATAAACAGTGCCAAGGTCAATCCCGTCCAGGAAATTCTCAAACTGACTGATCGACGCGGCGTCGATGTCGCCCTTGAACTCATCGGATTGCCGGCCACCATGCAACAGGCCCTGAACTCTCTTTCAGTCTGCGGCCGACTCGCCGTTGCCGGCATTACCACAGCCATGTTTGAGATTTCCCCTTACAACGAATTGATCAACAAAGAAGCTGAAATCATTGGCGTATCGGATCATCTTGCGGCCGAATTGCCCCTGTTGTTGCAGATGGCTCATGACAAAACGCTTTCTCTGTCACAACTAATCTCTCGCAAAATTTCCCTGGATGCTGACGCCATCAATCAGATCCTTGATGACCTCGAAGGTTTTGGCGATAGCATACGGACAGTGATAGTTCCGAATGGTGGTTGAGAAGCAAGGAAATCAAGATAGTGTCAATGCGCAACCGGAGGGAAACCCCGCAACACAGGAACACCGCGCTCTCTAGGCTCGGCCAAGCATGAAGGCCATCAGCCTTGCTCCAGCGTTTACTGCTGGCATCCCCACTTTTCGTTCGCCTGCGATCTCATGAGTCTCATGGATCCGCTCTCAAGTTGCGCTTCGCAGCAGGAGGAAGTAAGCTCTGGTTGTGCAAGCGCGTCCTGAAAACGGATTGGTTCTCCCATTAACCAAAGTTGCCTTCGCCCTTTTCCTGGTTTCCTCCGCGCTCGCCGACCAGATCCAAATGCAGAATGGCGACCGTTACATCGGCCATGTGGTAACCCTGACGAATGACATTTTAGTCCTGCGCAGCGAAGTGCTGGGCACTATTGCGGTGCCTCGTGCAAGAATTGCCTCTATCAGCCTTGGAAATATTGTTCCAACCAATTCTGCTATCGCATCGATCAAACCAACCCGTGCCTATCAACCGGCCAAATCGGGAACGGCCACAAACGCCCCCTCAATGGATCTTCGCCGAATCGGCGCAGAAACAAATCTTCTTCAACAGGTTCGCCAGCAGTATCTCGGAGAGGCCGGACCTGAAGCCAACAAGAAATTTGATGAGATGGTTCAGGCTTTAATCGGCGGAAAACTCGACATGGCCGATCTCCGTGCCCAGGCAGCATCCGCGGCAAACCAATTCCGCGCACTCAAGCGAGATCCAAATACAGCGGCGGAAACTGATGGTCTGGATCAATACCTGTCAATTCTCGATAAGTTTTTGAGTGAAACAACTCCCTCCACCAGTTCTGCCACTCTTTCCCCCGCAGCCAAACTTCGACAAAGCCCTCCACCTTCGGAAGACGAATAGTCAGTTCCGTCGGATCTTTGGCTCAAGAGCAAAACACCCCATAGCTCTCTTCCAGCCCAGAGCGGAAAGTGCATCGTTCAGCAAACCACAAATCAAAGAAATAGGAGCAACAATGATTAAACGAATTGTTCTAATGATCTTTGCTGCCGTCGCTCTTGTGACTGCAGTGACAGGATGCAACACCGTTCGTGGCGCTGGTGAAGATGTGGAAAACACGGGTGAAACAGTCCGCAGCAACATTCCCCCGCCGCCTTGAAACGCTCAATTGAGTGCAGTCTGTGTCCAGGAGTCCCGCGTTCATGCGCGTTTGAACTTTTGGATCCAGCCTGCCACTTTTTCTCTATGTAGCTTTCTCTATGTAGCGGCGTGCCGTCAGAGCGCCGCTATTTTTTTAGCTCTTCCGTTCCGAATTATAGAGTCCTCACCGATCCTCGGCTCTCTCGTGATGGCCGGGGGCCTTGCTTTTTCAGTCTCAGCCCGGCCTCCGCGCCTGGTTTCCCGACTACATGCGCCACACTGCGATTAGCAATCGTTTCACCATCAAACCGTAGCTTTAATTCAATCTTCACTCTCCTTTGTTTCTCTGTTCGGTTTTCGCGTCGTTCGGCTAACATTCAATGAGTGACGACGCGACAGCCCCCCAGTTACGGCGCAAGTATCCTGAAAGCTGCTCCGAAGCGCCTTTCGGCGAACTGGCGCCGCCACGTGTAGCATCAACCTGTAAATGAAACATCGGATCCAGAGCATCGTTTTATCAAGACTTGGTATTGCAACAGCTCTGTTTACCATAGGAGGGATTCTTCTCTTCGCTTTTTGGCCACCGCGTGAACCATCCTATGCAGGAAAATCCCTTGGTTATTGGCTACGCCAGGATTTCTGGAGCATTCGCGTCGGCAAAGGCCCATCACCGGAAGCTGAAGACGCCGTCCGCAAAATTGGAACAAATGCTCTTCCAACTCTCATCCAGATGCTCCGCGCTCGCGACTCACGACTCAAACTCGCTCTCATGAAGTGGAGCGCAAAGCAAAGTCTCATAAACTTTCAGTTTAATTCCTCCTGGGAGCGAAGGTCCCAGGGCCAGGTTGGTTATTTGATATTGGGACCAGCAGCAGCTCAACAAGTTCCCGAGCTTATCCAGATATTGGCGCACGATAATCTGCCAGGAGCGCGTCAGGGATCCGCGGATGCGCTCGGGCGCATTGGACCCCAATCGAAACCGGCCGCTTCTGTTCTATTGCACGCGGCCACGGATCAGGACAAATTAGTTCGTAACAATTCCCTGATCGCCTTAACCACAATCGACGCTGAACCCGCACTCGTTGTGCCTGCATTGATCCACGGACTCGATGATCCTTGGTTTCCGATCCGCGAGCACGCAGCAAGAGCCTTGCCTCGCTACACCCCCATGGCAACAAATGCAGTTTCAGCCCTGATAAGAACAGCCCCGACAAATAAGGCGGCCTACACCGCTCTGCTTCAGATTGATCCGAACGCGGCATCTCGAATAAAGGTACCGTAGGCGAGCGCCCGATCCCTTCTCGAACCAAGGGCAGCGTTGGGATCATTTTCCCTTACAACCTCACCTTTCCTTTGTTTCTCTGTCCGGTTTTCGGCTGGTCGGCTAACATTAATTGAGTGACCGACGCAACAGACCCCCAGTTACTGCGCAAGTACGCTGAAAGCCGCTCCGAAGCGGCCTTCGGCGAACTGGTGCGCCGCCACGTTGACTTCGTTTATTCCGCTGCACTGCGCATGGTCTGCGATTCGCACCTTGCCGAGGATGTTACCCAGGAGGTGTTTCTCGCATTCGCCAGGAACGCGGCTCAACTCACAGATCGCCAAGTCCTGTCCGGCTGGCTGCATCGCACGGCACAGAACATTGCCGCTCAAACCGTCCGAACCATTGAGCGCCGTCGCGCCCGCGAGCATGAAGTCGCCGCTATGAATGAATTGCTTTCCTCCAATCCCGATGTCGTCTGGGACCACATCGCCCCTCATCTGGACGAAGCGTTGGCCGAATTGGGCGATGCCGACCGCGACGCTCTGTTGCTGCGCTACTTTGAACGCAAGTCAGCCCGCGAGATGGCGCAAATGCTCGGCACAACTGAAGACGCCGCGCAAAAAAGGGTCAGTCGGGCTGTCGAACGGCTGCGGGAATTCTTCGCCAGGCGCGGCCATGCCGTCGGAACAACCGGACTCATCGGTGTCATGACAGCCAACGCCGTTCAAGCTGCGCCAGCAGGACTCGCTGCCTCCATTACCACCGCCACGGCAGTTTCCGCAACCGCCGCAACAGCAACTGCGAGTAAAGCCATCATTATGACTACACTGCGAAAAACTCTGATTTGGACGGCTCTCGCCGCGGCGGTGGCTACTGGAATCTACGAAAGCCGACAGGCCTCTGCCGCGCGATCCGCAGTCCAGGCCATCAACAGCCAGCAGGCCCCCCAGGCCGGGGAGATCCGTCGGTTGCAAAAGGAACTCGCTGAAGCAGCCACTAAGCTTGCAGCCTACCGCGAGGAAAATGGACGCTTGAGCCGCGACACACAGGAACTTCTTAAGTTACGCTCTCAAGTGTCCCGATTACGGGGGGAATTGCGCCAGGCGCTGCAGGGGAAGCCAGGGGATGCCAACGACCCTACAACCGTTGCAATGCACGCTTGGATCCATCGGGCAAAACTTCTCAAGGATCGAGCTGAGCAATGGCCTGCAAAAACCCCGGAACTACAGTTACTCACCGAGCAGGATTGGTTGGACGAGGCTGCCAAACGCGATCTTGACGGCGACGAGGCGGCCTGCCGCGAAGCTCTCGCCCGCTTAAGGCAAACCGCTATTGGTAAATTCGCCCATGCCGTCCAGGACGCTTTGGAACAATTTGCCAAAGCTAACAATGACCTACTCCCCTCTGACCTTTCACAGCTAGCCTCATTCTTGCAGCCTCCCATGGATTCATTTCTACAGGGTTATGAAATTGCAAAGCCTGGCTCGGTCCATCCCCCTCAACCTAATACCCCAGAGAGTGTAAGGGCCGAAACATGGGCAATGGTTGTGAGAGGTTCATTCACTGACGATGGAAAGCCAATTCGCGATGGAACCGGTCTTGCAGACCCGGAGTACGACAGCTACAGAGTTATCTACCGAGGCGGCACGTACTGGTACGGGCCCTCAAAACCTCCGCCCAGCGGTTCCAGGAGGCGGTCCCCAGTTCAAAATTGAACACCTCGGCCCCCGACGTTTCCCCCTCGGCTGCTCACTTCGCGCTCCGGCGCTATGAAGATGCATGACTTCGCTACATGGGATCGAGAGTCACGAGCGCCTGACTCACCACGGTCTTTTACGAAACCCACTGGCAGCGCGGGACAGCGCTAAAAACACTTGGCCATCTTTCTGGTTACATTCCCGTCAGCCATTTTTTCGCGCACCCGTCCCCTTTAGCCCTGGCGTCGCCAGCGTTTCGGAAACTCCGTTCTCCATTGCCCCCTGCCAATGCTTCTGCCATCATCCCCATAGCCCTTGAAAGACAGAATAATATTCGGCCTCCTATTGGCGCCAGCCATCGGCTTTATCATCTTCAAGCAGGTTCGCACTCCGCAACTGACCCCGGATCAACGGCATTTTCAAATCGTTAAGCGCCAGGCCGACAAAGGCGATTCACATGCACAATTCGACCTCGCCACTTTCTACGGCACTGGCAGGGGCGTTGCCAAAGACACCAACGAAGCCATCCGTTGGGCAGCAAAAGCTGCGGCACAAGGTGAACCGCGCTCTCAGGACATAATGGGAACGCATCACATGGGAAAGCGGACACAGGAAGACCAAAACGAGGCTGCAAGCCTCTTCCGAAAATCCGCCCAACAAGGTTTCGCCAGGGGCCAATACCATCTCGGCCGCTGCTATTTCGATGGCCGTGGCGTGCCAAAAGACGAACGCACCGCTCTCGAATGGCTGCTGCGAGCGGCAAATCAGGGCGACCTCGATGCTGATTACCTCCTCGGCACCCTGTATGTGAGAGGAACCGTCGTCAAAGACGTGGTCCAGGGTGTCGAGTGGGTGCGAAAAGCGGCCGAAGGCGGACTGGGTGCTGCCCAGTTCAGCATGGGAACGGCATATGCCACCGGGACCGGTGTCAACCGGGACCTCGTTCAGGCCCACATGTGGATTGCGCTGGCACTCGAACAAGGTCAAGGCGATAGACCCGCCCTCAACGGCCTCATCATCCGCATGACCCCTGAAGAAATCGCGCAAGCAGAGCGACTCACTGCCGCTTTCAAAAAGTCACATCCACTTCCAGCCAAATGAACTCCCAAAACGCCTCACAGAGCTTTTCGTGATCACTATTTTACCAGCCTCGTCAACAACAGACCGCGAGTGGAACTTTCGACACGGCACAGCCCAACACTTGTTTGGAGACATTCCCAAAAGTAAACCGGAAATATCACTTACTCTGAACTGGCAAGCCGACGCCGAATCCCAACTCGTCGGACGGTACAAGTTTGATCTTCCTTTCCTCCTTTCAGAAGGCCTTGTACGCCGAACTGTCAAAGGGGTACGCCTTCGCTTTCAGCGAACGGATGACTTTATCGAGATCGCCATAAGTCGCCGCAGCCACTCAGTGATAATCGGCAGGCTTGCCATTCGTCCCAAGCACCTCACACTCAAAACCCGCACTCCCAATCTTCACACCTTGGACGGATTCCTCACCATTTGCTCCTTCTGCAAAAGTATCCGGGATCACAACAAGATATGGCAGAACCTGGAAAATTACATTTCCTCTCGTTCCAATGCAAAATTTACCCATGGCATTTGCCAGGACTGCACCAAAACGCATTTTCCCGATTTCTGCTAGAAGGACGAGTCTTTCCTCCCAAACTGCTCGCCCGCTACTCGCCCTGGAATATACACGTTCTCACAGCTTACATTGACGATCCGCCCGCATACTGTTCAAATGTCCAGTATGCAGAGTGTTCTCTTCCGATTGCGTGACATGTTAGCTGGCAACATGTCTAAAGAGTTATGAATCCATCAAAAATAGCCAAGAGATTCTGCGGAGTCGGCTTGATCATCTTGGGGTTGCTTTCGCTGGTAATCTTTCCCAAACCGCATATGTCGCGGCTGACCAACCCGTGGCTGTTTATCGCGCAGCTCCTTCTTGCCACCGAGTTAAGCATTGGCCTGGGCTTCTTAATCACCGGAACGCTGATTCTCCGGGTAACACGCGATCGCTTGTTGAGTACATTTCTTGGCATTGCTTTAGTTTGGTCCCTGGTGGCCGCTCCCTTGATAGTTTACGTGACCTACACCCGCACCTATGCCGCACTCGTTAGTGAGCCACCACCGCAAGACATGGTGGCTGGAGAGCTTTCACGGACTCGCCACCTTTTGGAGCGCCTGCGTGCCGGAGATACTAACCGAGTAATTGAGATTCTTGAGGCCCAGCTTACAACGGATATTGCGCGCTTGCAGCATGTCCCGCCTGCCGAGCGCAAGAGCAAAACCATCAGGGTCCTTCAAAGAGCAGAGACTTATCAGGCCGCTCATCCGTGGACCGGTCAAGTCAGTATTCCAGAGTGATTCATAATCTGTTCGCTGCATTACAGTCTCAAATACCGCAAAATTTTACGTCGCCGCAGCAGCCTGAAGACGCACAATATTTTCCACTTCACCTTTCTGCTTTTCTTCAATGTCAGGCGTGGCGCGCCAAACCATTTCTGGGCATCCGCCGCCCGGACCGGTTCGCCGTAATTCGAGAACACCATCCGCAGCGAATTGCCCGCTTCCACGTTGCGCAAAGTGAGTTGGCAAAGTTAATTAAGTTTATAACCGGCCCTCCGGCTTGCATCCCGGGCGGCGGTCCTTCACTTTGGCGTCGGGCCGCGACCCGTTGAATAAAAACATGCAGATTGTCCCTCCCTCCCGAAAAGCCCGGGAACTTCTTGTGACCACTCGGCCAAAGGCGCTCCTGTTCTCTGCCCTTTCGGTCATCTGGGTATTGTTTTCTATTGGCGCAGCGGCCTTCGACCTTTCAACCGAATTCCATTCGTGGCCCGCCATCCGTGTCGGTGTCTGGGTCATGCAAGGCGTGTTACTCATCGCCGCCGCGGGTTTCTGGCGGTTCGAACGCCCGCGCCAGGTCAAGCTCCAGGGGTGGATACCGAAGCCACCGGTTATTCATTGCGTTGACGTTCACCCGGTCAAACCTTCGCCTCCAGGCGACAGATGACAAGAACGTCATGAACGAAGTGAAACGTCACCACGCAGCCCGAATTATTTACTGTTGTTCATCATCGCGCCCTGCCGCGGGGTTATTCTTTTATCTTGGTCCTTCCACCAGCCATGCGGCGATGTGCGCGCCGGTCTTCCTTTTCTTTTTCATTATTGGTGAGCATCTCTTTCGCAAATGGAAGCGGATTTGGAGGCTGGATACAGATTTATGAGCGAGACGGCTCTTACCCAACGTGCTCACCATGATGCCGACTCGGGCGAGACCCGCAGACCGATCTTTGCCACGACTCATTGGTCTGTAGTCCTGGCCGCACGCGACGCCGAAACTACACGTGCCCGGCAGGCTCTCAGCAGCTTGTGTCAGTCTTATTGGTATCCACTTTACGCCTATGTCCGCCGCCGCGGCGCCAATCCCCACGACGCTGAGGATCTCACTCAGGATTTTTTTTCAAGGTTGCTGCAAAACAAAACTCTATCTCATCTCACCCGCGAGGGTGGACGCTTCCGATCCTTTCTTCTTAAAACCATGAACCGCTTTCTCACGGACCAGTGGAGGCGTTCCCAGGCGCAAAAGCGCGGCCCGGGTCAGGTCATTTCCATCGATGCTGGAAGCGCGGAATCCCGCTATGCCATCGAACCCGTCGATACCCACACTCCGGATACCCTTTATGACCGTGCCTGGGCTTTGGTCCTGCTCGATTCGGTCTTCCATCGCCTGCGAAACGAGTATGCCAGCGCGGGCAAGATGGTTTTATTCGACCAAATCAAGTTTTCCCTCACCGGCCAACGCAGCGCGATTCCTTATGCTGAATTGGCCGGCCGGCTCAATCAACCGGAGAACACTCTCAAAACCCACGTCCATCGTTTGCGCCGGCGTTATCGCGAATTGCTGCGCGAGGAGGTCGCGCAGATCGTCCCCAGCCCGGCAGACATTGAGGAGGAACTTCGGTCTCTTTTTCGCGCCCTGGCGTGAGTTCAAACTTTTTTTGAAACCTTCACCCGCCATTCTCGTGGTAATGGGTGAAAGCTCAAAATGGACTCAAAAAAAAGCTGTCAGCACTGTGGAAAGGTTCTTGGCCCGCAGGCAATTGAGGGTTTATGCCCCGACTGCTTGATGAAAGTGGGCCTCGGTATTGGCACTGAAGCCAGCGACGCCCCGTCTCAAAGCAAACGTCCTTTTATTCCACCGACACTGGACGAACTGGCAAACAGGTTTCCCCAGTTCGAAATCCTCGCCTTTATTGGTCAGGGCGGAATGGGAGCGGTTTACAAGGTTCGTCAGCGACAACTCGATCGCGTCGTTGCTCTCAAAATCTTGCCGCCAGGTGTCGGTGAGGATTCGGCCTTCGCTGATCGCTTCGCTCGCGAAGCCAGGGCCATGGCCAGGCTGAATCATCCGGGTATTGTGACCATCTACGATTTCGGTCAAGCAGACGGACTTTATTACTTCATCATGGAATTGGTGGACGGCGTAAGTTTGCGGTTGTTGATGCACAACGGCCGTGTCTCCCCTCGCGAGGCGTTGGCCATCGTCCCGCAGATCTGTGATGCACTTCAATACGCCCACGACCAGGGCATTGTCCACCGCGACATCAAGCCCGAGAACATCCTCTTGAATCGTCAAGGTCGGCTTAAAGTCGCCGATTTTGGTTTGGCCAAACTCGTTGGAGCACCCAACGAGGCGGTGACAGGTCAAATGACAACCCGTTCAAGCGTTTTGACCGCGGCCGGTAAAGTCATGGGCACGCCGCATTACATGGCTCCTGAGCAAGTAGCTCATCCCGCCGAAGTTGACCACCGCGCAGACATTTACGCGCTGGGGGTGGTCTTCTACCAGATGCTCACCGGTGAATTGCCGCCCAAACCGATGCAACCGCCTTCCAGAAAAGTGCAGATCGACGTGCGTCTCGACGAAGTCGTCCTTCAAGCCCTGGAGAAGGAACCGGAGCGGCGCTATCAGCAGGCAAGTCAGGTCAAAACTGCGATTGAGACCATTGCGGCAGCCACGCCCCACCCAGCCGGCGAGCGTGGAATACCGCAGACCGCGCTTCCAGGCTCGCGTAACGCCGAACGTTTCCAGCCTCCTTGGTGGAGCGTTTTTGTCGCCGGTTTCTTAACCGTCCTTCTCTTGGAATTTGGCGCCCTGGCCCTGCTGAAACCCGAACCGAGCGGACGTCTGTTGGCTCTGTTGGCCGGAGGGGTGGCATTGATCATTTTCCTGCTTGCCAGGAAGAGGTTATTGAAGGTTTTCCTCGCAGGACTTGCGGTTGCTTTCTTCTTATGGCTGGGTGTCGCTGGTGCCACAACCGGGGCCCTCCCATTAAGCGCCGCGGCATTAGTTATCGCTGTGACCCTCGTTGCCACCTTGGTTTTCGCTCGTAAGAAGCTGCGCTCGTCTCTCGGCTCCCTCCGTCAAAACCTCGCGCTTTCGCATGGCTTTCTCCCTTGCTTTGTGATCGTGTTTCTCGTCGTGTTTGGAAGCAGTTGGTTGATTAATTTCATTTTGCCCGAATCCTTCTCCAGCACCGCCCGCATAAAAATCGAGCGCGGCCAAACCAATATCAGAGGCATGGCCGAACAACCCTTTACCGCCAGCTACGATCCTTACCTCATTCAAACTGAGTTCGAAGTCATCCAATCCGAGGTGATCCTCGACAAGGTTGTCCAGGACTTGGACCTTAACAAGGAATGGGGTAAAAAGTTCGCCAATGGTGAGATGCTCAAAACAATGGAGACACTATCCTTGCTCAAGAGCAGGATCGATCTGCGCCCGGTTCGTAACACCAGCTTAATCGAAATCCGCGTTTATAGCGATCGGCCCGACGAAGCGGCGACGATTGCCAATAAGATTGCTCAGGCTTACACCGGCCATCGCAATGAGCAATCCGTTTCGGGCAAACCTGGTTCCTCGTCCGTTCATGTCGAGATTACCGACAGGGCAGTGCCTGGCCTGCGACCAGTGCGTCCTAACAAACCATTAAATCTCGCCATTGGCGCCCTGGCGGGTTTGCTATTAGGGACCGCTGCAGGCGCCGCTGTCGTTCGTTTTTCATTACGAAAGAAACGCCACCCCATCCAAGATTAGAGCATCCGAGACATTAAGGACCACCCTTAGCTGAGGGGAATGAGGTTTGTTAAGCTCGGCCACAATCGCCACGCCTGTAATATTCCTAACGTGACTTCCAATCGTCCGTTCTGAGGCTCAAAATATATCGCCAGCCTTGTCCTGAACCAAGGACACGTCCGCCTCATTGAAAAATTGGCAACCGCGCGCAATGCGTGGAAATCAGACTCTACAACTATTTTTTTCGGCGATTTTCCGGACGAATAATTGATGGCATCGACCGTGCTAAAGATCATAGCAGGTGACGCATGCAACATGCGGCCTGTCGCCTCCTCCGTTTTATACCACGCGGGACCCAGTGAGACGCAACCCTTGAGCCGGTGCGCACTTTGCCTCTCTGGACAGTCGCCGCTCGACGAGCGAGCTTCGACCGGATCGTGGACATGGAAGGAGAAAATACCAAATCACGGGGCGATATTCTTTATTTCAGACGCCTCATGCTCTCTTTGGGGCTGGTGCTGGTGGTTGGATTGATTCTGGCTTTAGTCTGGCTGTCCGTGAAGGTCTGGCTGACCGTGTTCGCCGGGGTTCTTCTGGCGGTGTTTTTCCGCACCCTTTCTCTGTGGGTGAGCAAGCTGACAGGGCTGCGGCCGGTGTGGTCGCTGGTTCTTTCCCTACTGCTGCTCGCTGGGTTGCTTGCGCTGGGCGCAGCGCTGCTCGCTCCGCGGCTGGTTGAGCAATTCACCGAGTTGGGCCATCGCTTGCCTGCCGCCTTCGACACCCTTCAACAACGTGTTCAACAATCGCCTCTTCGCAGTTACCTTCCTCAGAGTAAGCCCCTCTCTTCACAACTCGAAGGCAGCATCGGAAAGATCGCCGCAAACTTTGCGGCGTTGTTTAAAGTAAGCGTCGGGGCGGTGACCGGGTTCTTTGTCATTCTTTTTCTCGGCATTTACCTGGCAGCCGCACCTCAAGCTTACGTAGGTGGGCTGGTCCGACTGTTCCCTCTGGGTCGCCGCCCGCGCGCGCGCGAGGTCCTTGATAAAGTCGGCGCGACGCTGGGCCACTGGTTGCTGGGGCAGATGGTTTCCATGGTGGTGGTCGGCACTTTGATAGCGGTGGGCTTAACCGCGCTCGGAGTGCCGCTTGGGCTGGCGCTGGGCGTGATCGCCGGTTTGCTAAACTTTGTTCCGATAGTCGGTTCCTTGCTCTCGGCTCTGCCTGCCGTCCTGCTGGCCTTCCTCGTGAGCCCTGTCCATCCTTTGTACGTCGTTGGCCTCTATGTTCTGGTTAATGCGGGGATAGAGAGCCATATCATCGTTCCGCTGGTTCAGCGTTACGCGGTAAAATTGCCCCCCGCCGTGGCCGTCGTTGCACTTTATCTTATGGCCGAGTTGTTCGGCTTCCTCGGTATCCTCCTCGCCATTCCAGCCGCAGCGACAGTTCTTGTCCTCGTCAAGTCTCTCTACGTCCACGACGTGCTTGGAGATCGACCCTCTCATTGGCCGGCCAAGGCAAAGGCAAAATGAAGACCCGCACAGTGCTGCCTGTCAATTGCGTACAAGACCGGCGTTGCGGCACTGACGATATGAAACCAAGCCGCTGAAACTCGAACCCTGCACGGCGAACATGGCCCGAGCGCCTTTATTATAACCACTCTCCTGGGAATCGCTGGCGCATTCCTGGCTAAATACATTGGCGTGGCATTAGGTTGGTACCAACAGACCGACAGCGCGGGCTTTATTACGTCCGTCATCGGGCGGTCCTCCTCTTATTGATTTATCATTTGTTCACCAGGCGCAGTAGTCGAGTGTGACGATCCCTTAAGGCAGGAGAAGTCTGGTCAGCGGTTTCCAAGGGTTCAAAGGATGCCGTCCTCTGGCCGAAATCAGGATTGAAAACCTGTGGATAACTTTTTTCCAAATACCATTTGCCTTTTATGCCTGCTCATCCACTTTCCAATGGGTGAGATGTATCTTCAACGCTGGGATCCCAAGGTCGAACTTTTTGCTCTAAGCACCGTGGTATGAGCCGCAAACACCACTCCCAGCAAACTCTCGAATCTCCCCATCAGTCGTCGTCGGGCCTGGGCCAACATCCTGATCAAACCCTCCGCCAGCCGCTCGAATCCATCCTGACCACCCACGAGCTTCGCCGCCGGCCATCCCGCCGCCCGGATTACCAGGCCGAGAATAAGGTCCTCACTTCGCTCATGCGCGAGATGGCAGGCTCGCCCAGAAGCATCCTGCGCCTCCTCGCAGAATCCGCCCTAAAGCTCTGCCGTGCGCACTCCTCGGGCATCAGCCTCCTCGAGGAGGAGAATGGCAGGAAAATATTTCGTTGGCATGCTGCGGCGGGTCAGTGGTCCCCTTATCTCGGCGGCACTATGCCCCGCGAAGACAGCCCTTGCGGCATCGTGCTCGATCGCAACGCCCCGCTCCTTTTTTCTCACCCGGAACGCTGTTTCCCTATCCCCCCGGATGTCACTCCCGCGCCTGTCGAGGTTCTCCTCATACCCTTCCACTTCGCGGATGAACCGATCGGAACCATCTGGGTCGTCGCCCACGATGATTCCCGCCAATTCGATGCTGAAGATGAGCGCATCCTGACCAGTCTGGGCAGATTCGCCTCCACCGCCTACCAGGCTCTCGCTTCACTCGACGCCCTCAAATCCCAGGCCCAGGCCCGCAAAAAAGCCGAAGCCGAGCGCGACCGCCTCCACGCCCAACAACTGCGCGAGCACCAACTTCTCCAGCGTCTCGTCGAGCGCTCACCCGTCGCCATTGCCATCATGCGCGGCACCGACCTGGAGTTCACCCTCGCAAATCCCGCATATCTGGCCATCACCGGCTCAAGCGACCCAATCATCGGCCGCGTCTTGCTCGATGTATTCCCCGAGGCGCGTGAAACTGGCGCCGATCAGCGCTTGCTTAACGTCATCCGCACCGGCCGGCCTTACTCTCTCCAAAATACCAAGTTCGTCAGGAACCAAATTGAAACCTGGTGGGACGGTGAAGTGCTCCCACTAAAGAACGAAGCCGGCGTCGTGGACTCCGCTCTCATTCTCGCCTGGGAAACTACCGGGGAAAG
>JADMIO011851957.1_pt1 | contig 21071 bp, 28 predicted proteins | sample 8958161 | NCBI WGS metagenome assembly JADMIO01 (sample SAMN16585339, study PRJNA669376) | soil metagenome | isolation source: Crop rotation soil | place: USA: Cullars Rotation, Alabama | collected 2011 | reverse complement strand
CTTTCCCTGGCCAGCTCCACGTCGCCGGCCGAAATCGAGCCTGCCCCTCATCTGTCAACGCCGCGCCGGGTGAGTCGGCCCCTCAAGTGTCAACGTCCGCCCCTCATCTGTCAGTGAGGGCCAAGTTTTCCGCGAGGTATCCACAACGCCGGCGGCCGGCCGCGGTGTCTCGCACACGGCTTCGACGGCGTTTCTGGCGCGTTTGCAGGGCCATAGACGGCCGCCAGCCCAGCGGCGAGGGCAACCAGCCGAGGGCTTCGCCCTGTCGCTCGACTGCGGCGAGCACTACTGGCTGTAAAAGGACAGACCACATCATGGTTCTGTGTTCATTAGGTTGTTCTGTCCATTGCTGACATAATCCGCTCCACTTCAACGTAACACCGCACGAAGATTTCTATTGTTCCTGAAGGCATATTCAAATCGTTTTCGTTACCGCTTGCAGGCATCATGACAGAACACTACTTCCTATAAACGCTACACAGGCTCCTGAGATTAATAATGCGGATCTCTACGATAATGGGAGATTTTCCCGACTGTTTCGTTCGCTTCTCAGTGGATAACAGCCAGCTTCTCTGTTTAACAGACAAAAACAGCATATCCACTCAGTTCCACATTTCCATATAAAGGCCAAGGCATTTATTCTCAGGATAATTGTTTCAGCATCGCAACCGCATCAGACTCCGGCATCGCAAACTGCACCCGGTGCCGGGCAGCCACATCCAGCGCAAAAACCTTCGTGTAGACTTCCGTTGAACTGATGGACTTATGTCCCATCAGGCTTTGCAGAACTTTCAGCGGTATACCGGCATACAGCATGTGCATCGCATAGGAATGGCGGAACGTATGTGGTGTGACCGGAACAGAGAACGTCACACCGTCAGCAGCAGCGGCGGCAACCGCCTCCCCAATCCAGGTCCTGACCGTTCTGTCCGTCACTTCCCAGATCCGCGCTTTCTCTGTCCTTCCTGTGCGACGGTTACGCCGCTCCATGAGCTTATCGGGTCCACTCGCGAACGCAGAAAGGCCCACCCGAAGGTGAGCCAGTGTGATTACATTTGCGGCCTAACTGTGGCCAGTCCAGTTACGCTGGAGTCACTAGTATTTAGGTGACACTATAGAAGCGGCCGCGACAACTTGTCCACGTGGAATTCTAAGCTTAGGATCCCAATGTGCTGGAAAGAGCTTGTCGGTCTTGCCGGATTGGCGCCAATCGATGCGGCGCACCGGATCGCCCGGCTCGTAGCGGCGGAACTGCCAGAACGCCTCGCCCATGCCGACGCGGCGGCGGCCGTGCACGCCCTGCTGCACGGTAGCGGCGACGCGCTCGGCGGCGACCATCAGCGGCGGCAGGCGCGCGGCGGCGAGTTCGGCTTCCTGGCGGAGGTGGATGCGACTTGCGGCGGCGGCTTCGGCCATCAGGAAAGTCCCGTCCGGGGCAATGCCTTGCGGAAATGAACCACGCGCTCGGTCTCGGCGAAGCCCCAGGCGGCGTGCGCGCGATGCGAGCCGACATTGTCGATCAGCGCATCGGAGCCGAGCTCGTCGAAGCCGCGGTGCACGCACCAATTCTCGACCGCGGCGAGCAGCGCGCGGCCGACGCCGATGTCGCGCATGTCGGGCTCGACCCAGATGCCTTCGAGGAACGGCACCGGACGGCTCTCGCAGCCATTGGCGAATGGCCGCGTGTAGGCCTCGGCGAAGCCGATCGCCCGCCCCTCGCCGTCGCGCGCGATGAACGCCGCGAAGGCGGAATCGGCGGCGAGTTCGCGCATCTCCTCGCGATGGCCGGCAGCGCTGCCGTCCGGCCAGAGTCGAAGCCGCATCGCGAGCCAATCGGCCGCGTCGCGTTCGCCGATCGCGGCGACCGTCAGCGCGCGCTCGCGCGTCGTCGGCACCATCAGCATGTCCTACTTCAGCGGCTCGCAGAGCTTGGCGATCACGTGCTCGACGGTGACGCCGTCGGCGCGCGCCGCGAAATTGAGCGCCATGCGGTGGCGAAGAATCGGCGGCGCCAACGCGATGACGTCGTCGACCGACGGCGCCAGGCGGCCCTGCACGACGGCGCGGGCGCGGCAGGCGAGCATCAGCGCCTGGCTGGCGCGCGGACCGGGCGCCCAGGCCACGTGCTGCTTCACCTCGGCGACGTCGCTGGTTTCCGGACGGCCGCTGCGCGAGAGCTTCAGGATCGCCTCGACGACGCTCTCGCCCACCGGGATCTGGCGGATGACGCGCTGCGCGGCGAGCAATTCCTCGGCGGTGAAGACCTTGACCGCCTTTTCTTCCTCGACGCCCGTGGTCGACAGCATCATGCGCCGCTCGGCGGCGAGATCCGGGTAGCCGACATTCACCTGGAGCAGGAAGCGGTCGAGCTGGGCTTCCGGCAGCGGGTAGGTGCCTTCCTGCTCGAGCGGGTTCTGCGTCGCGAGCACGTGGAAGGGCTCGGGCAGCGGGTGATACTGGCCGGCCACCGAGACGCGCTTTTCCTGCATCGCCTGGAGCAGCGCCGACTGGGTGCGCGGGCTCGCGCGGTTGATTTCGTCCGCCATCAGGAGCTGGCAGAACACCGGCCCGCGGATGAAGCGGAACGAGCGGCGGCCGCTCTCGGCCTCTTCCAGCACCTCCGCGCCGATGATGTCGGCCGGCATCAGGTCGGGCGTGCACTGGATGCGGGCTTCGTCGAGGCCGAACGCCACGCCGAGCGTCTCGACCAGCTTGGTCTTGGCGAGGCCCGGCACGCCGATCAGCAGCACGTGGCCGCCGGACAGGATCGTGATCAGGGTTTGCTCGATGACGTCGTGTTGGCCGAAAATGACCCGGCCGATGCTCGATTTCACCTGGTCCAGCGTCCGGCCGAGGGCTTCGACATCGCGAACCAGCTTGTCGGGGGCGTCGCGCATCACAAAATTAGAAACGGCTCCGGCAGTGGCGGGATTGTCAGCGGTCACTTAAAGAACTCCACAGGCAATGGACAGGAAACGGGGCACTTTGCAGGCGGTTACCAAGACCATGCAAGACACGGACCCGAGAGGCCCGGGGGCGTCGCCGGCAGATCGGCGCATGTTCGAGGATATCTGCGGGGATTTCGGCCTTTCTATCGCCCGCGATGGCACCTGGTTCTATCGCGGTTCGCCGATCGGACGGAAGCCGCTGGTGAAGCTGTTCGCGTCGGTGCTCCAACGCGACGACGCGGGCGAATACTGGTTGGTCACTCCGGCGGAAAAAGGGCGCATCGTGGTCGAAGACGTGCCCTTCGTCGCGGTCGAGGCGAGCATTGTCGGCGCCGGACGCGAACAAACCGTGACGTTGCGCACGAATCTTGACGAAATCGTGACTGTCGGCCGCGAGCATCCATTAAGGGTAGCTGAGGACCCCATGAGCGGCGCGCCTGCCCCTTATGTGCTGGTGCGCGGCCGGCTCGAGGCGCGCCTCGCGCGGCCGGTCTTCTACGACCTCGTCGAGCATGGCGAGGAAGCGACCGAGGGCGGCAGGGCCGTGCTCGGCATCTGGAGCGGCGGCGAATTCTTCCGCCTGGGCGCGCTCGACGCGGCGGCGAACCAACCGGACGCCGGCACATGAGCCGCGCCCACATCACCGCGCGCCTCGCGCCGTCGCTGGAGCGGCTCGACGAGCCGGTCGACATGGCCGGCGCGGTCGCCAAAAAGCTCGAGCGCTTCCGCGGCGATTTCCAGACCGAGCCGTCGCTGCCGATCCGCGACAAGCTGCGCGCCGCCGCCGTGCTGGTGCCGCTGGTCGACCGCCCCGAAGGCATGGGCGTGCTGCTGACCTTGCGCGACGCGGGGCTGCCGCATCACGCCGGGCAGATCAGCTTCCCCGGCGGCCGCATCGAGGAAAGCGACGCCACGGCGACCGAGACGGCGCTGCGCGAGACCGAGGAAGAGATCGGCCTTTCGCGCGAGGGCATCGAGATCGTCGGCCGGCTCGACGACTACATCACCGGAACCGGCTTCCTGATCGCGCCGATCGTCGCCCTGATCCGCCCGCCCTACGACTTGAAGCCGGATCCGTCCGAAGTCGCCGGCGTTTTCGAGGTGCCGCTCGCTTTCTTCCTGGACCCCGCCAACCACAAGCGCGAAAGTCGGATGTTCAACGGCGTCGAGCGCCGCTTTTACGCCATGCCTTATGGCGACAAATACATTTGGGGAGCCACTGCCGCGATGTTGATGAACCTTTACGACCTGCTGCGAGACTGATGCGAGTCGTCATCCAGCAACTGGCCATCTTCCTGCTGCCGATCCTGCTCTATGCCGCCTATCTGTTCTGGCGGCGGTGGCGGGCGCGGGCCGCGGGACAGCCCGAGCCGCCGTGGGAAAACGGCAACTGGTATTGGGCGATCGTCGCCGGCCTCGTGCTCACGATTGCCGCTTTCTTCGTATTCTATGGGTTGGTCGAGCATCGGCCAGACGCGCCGGTGCGGCCGCCGACCTGGAAGCCCTGATGAAGCCGATCGAGAAGATCACGTTGCAGCCCTGGATGAGCGGCGCGGAAACGCAGGCCGTGTTCAAGGCGCTGGCCGCCGGCGGCGGCGAAACGCGCTTCGTCGGCGGCTGCGTGCGCGACGCGCTGCTCAACCGTCACGCCCGCGACGAGATCGACCTCGCCACGTCGCTTCTTCCCGAGGAGGCGACCCGCCGCCTCGAAGCCGCCGGCATCAAGGTGGTGCCGACCGGGATCGAGCACGGCACGGTCACCGCCGTCGCCAACCATCGGGTCTTCGAGATCACGACCCTGCGCCGCGACGTCGAGACCGACGGCCGCCATGCGAAGGTGGCGTTCACCGACGATTGGCAAGCCGATGCGGCGCGCCGCGACTTCACGATGAACGCCCTCTCCTGCCGGGCCGGCGGCGAGGTTTACGACTATTTCGAGGGCATCAAGGATCTCCGCCAGGGCCGCGTGCGCTTCGTCGGCGATGCGACGCAGCGCATCCAGGAAGACGTGCTCCGCCTGCTGCGCTTCTATCGCTTCGTCGCCCATTACGGCCGCGGCACGCCCGACGCCGCGGCGCGCGCTGCTTGCCGCGCGATGGCCGGCCAGCTTTCGACGCTGTCGGGCGAGCGGCTGCGCAACGAAACGCTGAAGCTGCTGCGCGCCCCGTCGCCGCACGACACGCTCGTGCTGATGCACAACGACCGCGTGCTCGCGAACTATCTGCCCGAGGTGACCGAGATCTCGCGCCTCTCGCGCCTCGTCGCGATCGAGCGGCGCTGGGGCGAGCGGGTGCGCGCCGGCGATCCGGTGCGCCGCCTCGCGGTGCTGCTGAAGGATCCCGCGCTGGCGCCGGTCGTCGCCACGCGTCTCCGCTTCTCGAACAAGGACCGCGAGCGCCTCGAGGCCTTGAAGGCGCCGGAGCCGCGCTTCGTGCCGCCGTCAGACGAGCGCGCCGTGCGCCGCGAATGCTATCGCCTCGGCCCCGAACGCCTGGTCGACCGCGCGCTGCTGCACTGGGCGAACGACGGCAATCCCGACAACGTCGCGCTCGAGCGCATCCTCGACGTCATCGAGAGCTGGGAGCCGCGCACCATGCCGATCAAGGGCGACGACGTGCTCGCACTCGGCGTTCCCACCGGCGAGGCCGTCGGCAGCCTGCTGCGGCTCATCGAGGATTGGTGGATCAACGAGGATTTCCGCCCCGGCCGCGACGAACTGCTCGCGCGCTTGAAGCAATTGATCGGCCGGCGCGTGGCGTAGGCCTTGCGCGGTCGTCAGCCGCGCGTCGGATCGGTGGCGGCGGCCGAGGGGCGCCCGGCCATGCGCTTCAGCCAGCCCATCAGCGCCGGCGCCGTCTTCAGGATCGCCTGTCCCTCCGCCGTGAGGTTCACGTAGACGATAATTGGGAACAGCAGCAGGTCGGCGAGGCTCACGGCGGCGCCGGCGAGGTAGGGTTCCGCCTTCAGCGCCGCCTCGAAGACCGCGACCTGCGCCGTGATCTTCGGCACGGCGGCGGCGATGATCGCATCGTCGGGCGCGCCGCCTTCCATCGGGATCACGAGCCGCTGCCAGACGAGCTCTTCGATCATCACCGAGTAGACGTAGTCGCAGACGGCGCTCATCCACTGGTCCATGCGCGCCAGCGCCTTCGCATCGGCCGGCTGGAGCGCCGGACCGGGAAAGCTGCGGTCGACGTAGCGGCAGATCGCGCTGGTTTCGTAGAGGACGAAATCGCCGTGCCGCATGATCGGCACCTTGGCGAACGGATGCAGATTCTTGTGCTCGTCGCTGCCGAACTCGACATCCTCGAGCGCGTGCGAAATGCCCTTCTCGACGCACGTCATGCGCGCCGTGCGCACGAAGGTGCTCATGGGAGGGCCGTGGATGATGATGTCGGGCATCGGCGGCGCGCTGAGGCCAGGTTGCGCGCGGATAATCGCGCAGGACTACGACAAACGCCAGCCGCCCCCGCCGCGTCGCATTCTCACCCCTTCGGCAGCAGCTCGAAGAACGAGAACACGCTGTTGAACTTGTCGCCGGGGCCGAAGGGTTGCGCGGCGAAGCGCTCGATCTTGCCGTTCTTCTTCTTGACCAGCGTCGAGACGCCGGGGAACCAGCCGTCTTTATCGCTCGCGAAGCCGAGATCCTGGAACAGCGTCGTGCCCTTGGCCGAGGCGACCGGGAACGACCAGTGCCGCGCGGCGGCGACGCGGCCCAGCTCGGCCGCATCGTCGTTGTTCACCAGCACGAACGCCGCCTTTTCGGCGACGTGCTTCCAGAGCGCGTTGAAGCCGTCGGCCCACATCGTGCAGTAGGGGCACGCTTTGCCCATGTTGTGGATCAGCACGAGCTGGCTCTTGTCGCCGAAGAGCTCGGAAAGCTGCGCGGTCGAGCCGTCGGGGCGCGTCAGCGCGTAGTCGGCGACCTTGAGCTTCGGCGATTTGGCGCGGATCGCCTTCGCCTGCTTCTCGAGCGAGCCGATCTTTTTCCAGATCGCGGCGAGCTTCTTGTGCGCCGGATCGGCCTTGGTCAGCGGATGGACCCACATGGCGCGGCTCCCTCAGGCCGCGTCCTTGAAATCGGGCATGGTGGCGCCGAAGCTCGGCCGCGCGGCCAGGCGATCGTACCAGGCGCTCGTCGCCTTGTGCTTGGCCAGCAGCGCCCCGCCCTCGGGCTGCATCTTCACATAGAAGAGGATGGGTACCAGCAGCATGTCGGCGAGCGAGAGCGAATTGCCGGCGAGGAACGGCGTTTTCGCCAAGGTCTGTTCGACGACGCCGAACTGCTGCTCGACCTTCGGCCACGCAGCCTTGATCATCGCTTCGTCGGGCTTGCCGCCGCGCATCGGCACCAGCACGCGCTGGATGACGATCTCGCGGATCATCGCCTGGTAGCAGTAATCGGCGATGGCGCTCATCCATTGGTCCATCCGCGCCAGCTCCTTGCCGTCGGCCGGCTGGAGCGCGGGGCCCTTGAAGACGCGGTCGACGTAGCGGCCGATGGCGCCGGTCTCGAACAGCACGAAATCGCCGTGCCGCATCGCCGGCACCTTGCGGAACGGATGAAGCTTCGCGTGCGCGTCGGAGCCGAGCTCGAGCGGCTGAAGATCGTGCGAGATGCCTTTCTCGGCGCAGGCGAGGCGCGCGCTCCGCACGTAGGTGCTCGGCGAGGGTCCGTAGATGGTGACGTCGGCCATGATTCACTCTCCCGTGAGATGCTGTGCGAGGCACACGAAGCTGCTGGTCCAGCCATGCGCGTGCTTGTCGCGCGAGTCCGTCGTCTCGAAGCCGCGGTGATTGAGGACGAGGCGCGTGTTGCGCCCGGCCGGATGGAACTCGAGCTCGACGAGCGTTTCGTGGCCGCGCGCGCCGTGCTCTTCCCAGGCCCAGGTGAAAGCGAGCCGGCGCGGCGGCGCTATCTCGCGATAGACGCCGCTCACCCAATGCTCGCCGTAGACGCCTTTCATGCAGGTGCGCCAGCGCCCGCCGACGCGAAGATCGATCTCGCAGACGGGACACGCCATGCCCTCGGGCCCCCACCACGCGGCGAGCTTCGCGGGATCGGTGAAGGCGGCGAACACGCGCTCGGGCGGCGCGCTGAACTCGCGCTCCAGCCGCAACACGACGTCGCGGGCGGGGCCGGCGTCGCTAGCGGCGGGGGCGGCGGCGCTTCTTGCCATGGCTCTTCTCCTGCTCAGCGGCGTCGCGGGCCAAGAATTTCTCGAGCGCGTCGAAGCGCGAATCCCAGAACGCGCGGTAGCGCTCGACCCATTCGGCCGCGTCGCGCAGCGGCTCCGGCGCGAGGCGGCAGCGGCGCCACTGCGCCTCGCGCTCGCGCGTGATCAGCCGCGCCTGCTCGAGCACTTTCAGATGGCGCGAAACCGCCGGCAGCGAAATGTCGAACGGCTCGGCCAGCTCGTTGACCGTGGCGACACCCTCCGCCAGCCGCGCGAGGATCGCGCGCCGCGTCGGATCGGCGAGCGCCGAAAAGGTGGCGCTGAGGGCGTCGGGCATTGGCGGCCTGTATTTAACAATATGATTAAATAAAAAAGCGCGGACGGAGTCAAGCCGCGCTCGCCGCTTGCAAGAGTTCGACCCGACTCAGATATCCTGAATAAATACGGACGCGCGACGTCGCCACGGACGCGCGTGGTCGTCTCTCTCTCTGTCTCTCTCTCTCTCTCAGTCCGTGAAAGTCAGCGCGTCGCGTCCGCCGCTAAGCGGCGAAGCTCTTGTAATCCGCCGTCAGCGCGTCGACGGCGGCCTGGAAGATGCGCTTCCCCGCCTCGACCGAAGACAGGCCCGGATTCGAGCCGATGCGGCCGTCCGGAAACGCGCGGCGATAATCGTGCGCATCGGCGAAGCTGCCATGCGGCGCGATCGGCGGGTCGAGCGTCATCGGCTTGGTGTGGTCGGGATGCAGGAACCACGTCACCGAGACTTCCGACGGCGTCGCGTGTCCGCCCTCGGCATTGCCGTAGAGCTCGCGCGAAAGGCCGCGCACGGCGGAATTCTCCCACCAATTGCGCAGCACGCATTTCAGGCCGGCGCGGTTGCCCGCCGCACCCAGCGAGGACTCGGCATAGACCTCGGAGAACGCGGCCGTGACGGTGGCGATGTTGCCGCCATGGCCGTTGATGAAGAAGAAGCGCTCGAAGCCGTGCCGCGCCAGCGAGACGACGCAATCGCGCACGACGGCGATCAGCGTCGAGGGCCGCAAGGTCATCGAGCCGGGAAACGCCATGTGATGCTGGGCCATCCCGACATTGATCGGCGGCGCCACCAGCGCCCCGGTCGCCTCGCCGACGCTGCGCGCGATCGCGTCGGCGGTCAGCGCGTCGGTGCCGATCATGCCGTTCGGCCCGTGCTGCTCGGTCGAGCCGATCGGGATGATGATCGTCTTGCTCTTGGCCAGATAGGACTCGACCTCGGGCCAGGTGGAGAGTTGGAGCTGCATTCTTGGACGGCGTCCGTGCTGGAATGAACCGTCACTTAGAGTCGGTGGCCCCAGGCGTCAACGCGGCGGCGGCTCACTGCTTCTTCAGCTTCCCCGAGACGATGCGCAGCGCGCCGGTGGGGTCGAGGCGGCGGAAGGTGAGTTCCATACCGTCGCCGGTCAGCCGCCGCTCGTAGACCTGCCAGCGGCCCTGCCCTTCCTCGCCCACCTCGAGCACGTTGATGGTGAGAGTGCGGCCGTCGATCTTCGCCCAGGCATACTGGCCCTTGGTGACGGGATCGCCCGAATCGAGCGCCTTGAACAGGTTGGGCTTGCCGGCGGGCGCGAAGGTCAACGCGTTGTCGATCTTGCGGCCGCCCGCGTCGTCGCGGATCACGGTCGTCCACTTCACCGCGAAGCCGCCCTCGCCGGCCGGCTCGATGATCGTGTCGATCTCGCGCATCTGGCGGGAGAAATCGAGATTGTCGCGATTCTTCGCGATGCCGGTGCCGACGAAGCGGCCGTAGAAATCCTTGATGGCGGCCGACACCTCGGCCACGCCGCGCGTCGGCGCCATGGCCGCCGCGAGCAGGGCGAAAGCGCAGGTGATGGCCAGGAGAAAGGCGCGCATCGGCGAGACCCCGTGGACGCCCGGCATTACACCGGCGCACCGCGATAATGCAATGGAGGCGTTGCGAAATCCTTATTTTCGGGCGGTTTTTCCCCGGGTCGCCGGGATACGCCACATGGCGCCGGCTACGGCCAGGTGACCAGCGGGGGCAGCGACATGAGGATCGCCTCGACGTTGCCGCCGGTCATCAGGCCGAAGCGGGTGCCGCGGTCGTAGAGGAGGTTGAACTCGACGTAGCGGCCGCGACGGCGGAGCTGGTGGCGGCGCTCTTCCTCGGTCCACGCCTCGGCCATGTGGCGGCGGACGAGGCGCGGGTAGACGCCGAGAAACGCCTCGCCGACCGCGCGGGTGAACGCAAAGTCACGCTCCCAGTCGGCCTCGAGGTAGTCGTAGAAGATGCCGCCGACGCCGCGCGGCTCGTTGCGGTGCTTCAGGAAGAAATACTCGTCGCACCACTTCTTGAACTTCGCGTAGGAGTCGGCGCCGTGCGGGGCGCAAGCGGCCTCGAGCGCCGCGTGGAAGTCGCGCGTGTCCGCCTCGACCGGCGTCATCGGCGTGAGATCGGCGCCGCCGCCGAACCACGCCTTGCTGGTGACGACGAAGCGCGTGTTCATGTGCACGGCCGGCACGCGCGGCGACTGCATGTGCGCGACCAGCGAGATGCCGCTCGCCCAGAAGCGCGGATCCTTGTCGGCGCCGGGAATCTCCTTGCGGAACGCCTCGGCGAACACGCCGTGCACGGTCGAGACATTGACGCCGACCTTCTCGAATACCCGCCCCTTCATCACCGCCATCGTGCCGCCGCCCCCATCGGCATCGGGGCGTTCGGTATCTGCGGGATTGGGCCGCTTCCACGGCGTGCGCTGGAAGCGCCCGGGAGGGACGCCCACCACCTGCGGCGACGGCGCATCGGCCGCTTCGTCCTCGATGCGCTCGAATTCGGCGCAAATGCGCTCGCGCAGGTCCTCGAACCAGCGGCGCGCGCCCTCTTTGCGATCTTCAAGCGAAATGGCGTTCACGCGCCGGTTTTCGGGAATCCGCCGGTCTGGCGCAAGGCCTCGCCGAGCGCCATCGCCGCGGCGACGGCGACGTTGAGCGAGCGCCGGCCCGCCATCAGCGGAATGCAGAGCGCGGCATCAACCGCTTCGCGCACCGCGTCGGTGACGCCGGCGGACTCGCGGCCGAACAGCAGCGTGTCGGATGCCGCGAAAGCGAAGCCGGTGTAGGGGGCCGCGGCCTTGGTCGTGAACAGCACGAGGCGCGAGCCGGCGGCGCGGCGCGCGGCATCGAAGGCCGCAAAGGTCGCATGGCGGGCCAGGGCCGCCCTCTCCACATAGTCGAGGCCAGCACGGCGGAATCGCGCATCGGTCAGCACGAAACCGAGCGGCTCGACGAGGTCGACGCCGACGCCCATGCACGCCGCCAGGCGCAGGATCGTGCCGGCGTTCTGCGGGATGTCGGGCTCGAAGAGAGCGAGGCGTATGTCCTTTATCCTCAGGGTCTTGCGGCACGGTGTCGCATTAGCCGCATGCGACCCGAACAATAGTGTACGGCGCCTGCCGTGGGCGTCATTTTCGCCGCGGTTTTTCCGATACGACACATCCTCAACGGGGACCGGCGACAATGGCGGAAGCCGAAGCTCATGGCGACGGAACGCGGCGCGATTTCATCATCTTGCTGGGCACGGCGATGGCCGGCGTCGGCGCCGCGGCGTTCGCCTGGCCGCTGATCGACAGCCTCTCGCCGGCGGCCGACACCAAGGCCGCCTCGACGACCGAAGTCGACATAGGACCGGTGAAGGAAGGCCAGTCGGTCACGGTCAAATGGCGCGGCTCGCCGGTGTTCATCCGCCACCGCACGAAGGACGAGATCGCGCGCGCGGTCAAGGACGACACGGCCTCGATGCCCGACCGCCAGCCCGACGAGACACGCCACCAGGAAGGCAAGGCGCAGTGGCTGATCCTGGTCGGCGTCTGCACGCATCTCGGCTGCATCCCGCTCGGCCAGAACACCGGCGACAAGCGCGGCGACTACGGCGGCTGGTTCTGCCCGTGCCACGGCTCGCACTACGACACCGCGGGCCGCATCCGCAAAGGTCCGGCGCCGAAGAACCTCGCCGTGCCGGACTACCGTTTCGCCACCGACACGCGCGTGGTGATCGGCGAGAAGCCCAAGAAGGCCGCGGCCTAGTCCTCAACCCGGCTCAGTAAAGTCTCCGGAGACAGCGAATGGCGTCCTCCATGCAACCCGCTCCCCAGGCCCGTTGGATGCGCTGGGTCGAGCAGCGGCTGCCGATCTTCGGCTTCGTCAAGGATTTCAACGAATATCCGACGCCGAAGAACCTGAACTACTGGTGGAATTTCGGCTCGCTGGCCGGCATCACGCTGGTGGTCATGATCGTCACCGGCATCGTACTGGCGATGCATTACACGCCGCACGTCGACCACGCGTTCGACAGCGTCGAGCGCATCATGCGCGACGTGAACCACGGCTGGCTGCTGCGCTACGTGCACGCCAACGGCGCGGCGATGTTCTTCATCGCCGTCTACATCCACATCTTCCGCGGCCTCTATTACGGCTCGTTCAAGTCGCCGCGCGAGATCGTGTGGTGGATGGGCGTCATCATCCTGCTGCTGATGATGGCGACGGCTTTCATGGGCTACGTGCTGCCCTGGGGCCAGATGAGCTTCTGGGCCGCCAAGGTCATCACCAACCTGTTCTCGGCGATCCCGCTGGTCGGCGAGAGCATCACCACCTGGCTCTGGGGCGGCTTCACGGTCGACAACCCGACGCTCAACCGCTTCTTTAGCCTCCACTACCTGCTGCCGTTCGTCATCGTCGGCGTGGTGTTCGTGCACCTCTGGTCGCTGCACACGGTGAAGTCCGGCAACCCGCTCGGCATCGACATCAAGAGCCCCAAGGACACGATCCCCTTCCACCCGTATTACACGGTGAAGGACATGTTCGGGCTCGGCGTGTTCTTCCTGATCTGGGCCGGGTTCGTGTTCTTCGCGCCCAACTTCATGGGCCATCCGGACAACTACATCCCGGCCGACTCGCTGGTGACGCCGCCGCACATCGTGCCGGAATGGTACTTCCTGCCGTTCTACGCGATTCTGCGCGCGACGCCGGACATCCTGTTCATTCCCGCGAAGCTCGCCGGCGTGATCGCGATGTTCGGCTCGATCCTGCTGCTGTTCCTGCTGCCCTGGCTCGACAGCTCGAAGGTGCGCAGCGCCAATTATCGCCCGGTCTACCGAGTCGCGTTCTGGCTGCTGGTGATCGACTGCATCCTGCTCGGCTTTTGCGGCGCCAGCCCGCCAGAGGGTGCGTGGCTAGACATCAGCCGCATCGCGACGGCGTGGTACTTCTTCCACTTCCTGATCCTGCTGCCGATCATCTCGCGGCTCGAGACGCCGAAGCCCCTGCCCTTCAGCATCAGCGAGCCGGTGGTCAAACCCGTCGGCGCGCGCGCCTGAGCCCCGAGCGAGAACGGAGTATCCGATGATTCGTCTTGCGATCGCCGCGGGCCTCGCGATGGCCACCCTGGCCGGCGCTGCCCTCACCGGCGGCACCGCCGTTCGCGCCGCCGAGGCGGAGAAGCCGAAGGTCGTGGAATGGCCCTTCGAGGGCATCCGCGGGAGCTTCGACCGGAAGCAGCTCCAGCGCGGCCTCAAGGTCTACGTGACCGTGTGCTCCGCCTGCCACGGCCTGCGCCAGGTCTATTACCGCAACCTCACGGAAATCGGCCTCACGCCGTCCGAGGCGAAGGCGGTCGCCCAGTTGAAGGAAGTCGACGAGATCGCCGACGACGGCCAGATGAAGAAGCGCAAGGCGGATCTCAAAGACCGCTTCGTCTCGCCGTTCCCGAACCCGCAGGCCGCGGCCAACGCCAACAACAACAAGGCGCCGCCGGATCTCTCGCTGATCATCAAGGCGCGCGAGCACGGCCCGAACTACGTCTATTCGCTGCTCACCGGCTATGCCGAACCGCCCAAGGACTGGAAGGACGAGGACGGCAAGCCGAAGAAGCTCGAGGGCGCGCAGTTCTACAACAAGTATTTTCCCGGCAACGTCATCGCGATGACGCCGCCGCTGACCGAGAACACGACGGTCGAATACGGCAAGGACGAGCCGAAGCCGACGCCCGACCAGATGGCGAAGGACGTGACCGCGTTCCTCGCCTGGGCCGCCGAGCCGACGATGGAAGAGAGGAAGCGCACCGGCCTCAAGGTGATGCTGTTCCTCGTCGTCTTCACGATCATCTCGTTCCTCGTCTACCGCCGCGTCTGGCGCAACGTGCACTGACGCGGGAGCGCAGGACGCCCGAACCCGAAGGGCCGCCTCGCAAGAGGCGGCCCTCTTCGTTTGCGCGAGCCGGCGGACGCGTTACGCGGAGCCGGCGCGAGGGATGGTCGCACCCGGCAACCGATCACGGGTCGATGCGTTGACGTCTCGAACCATCGCGAGGCTGCCGCCATGATCCGCAAGCTCGCTTCGGGCAAGTACCGCCTCTATTCGAGGAAGACGAATCCCAAGACCGGGAAGCGCCGCAACCTCGGCACCTTCGCCTCGCGCGCCAAGGCCGAGTCGCACGAGCGCGCCGTCCAATACTTTAAGCGCGCGCATTGATGCGCACGGCACAGCGCCGGCTCGAGGACGTCATATCGAGCGAAGCGAAGAAACGCGTGGCGGCAGGCCCGGGCGGCGCTGCGCCCTACCTCAAGAGCACTTCCCGCTCTTGATCATCTCGTCGACATTGGCGAGCGCGGCGTCGATGTAGTCGGGGTGGCGGAGGAATTCGCAGCCCTTCCCCTTCACGTCGATCGAGCCCCACATTGCGTCGGCGACCGGTGCGTTGCGCGGCGCCTTGGCGTCGAAGCCGATGCCGACCGTGATCGAGATGCCGTTGCGGTAGCGGATCACCGCCTCGACGCAAATCGGCGAATTGTAGATGTCGCGGTCTTCGACCTTGGCGCGGCACGAGGTCGAGCGCCACGTGATCCGGCCCTTCTTCGCCGCGTGGTTCACGAGCCATCGCTCGACCGCGAGATCCTTGAGCTCGTCCTTCACCGCGAATTTCGCCAGCGGCGTCGCCTTGGCGGCGGCGATCAGCACGGCGGGCGCGGGCCGGCCGGTGCGCGGCGCCTCCGCCGCGGCGAAGCCGGGCGAGGCCAGCAGCAGCGCAACGGCAAAGCCGCGCGAGAAGGCGCGTGCGAACCCTTCGATCATGGCTGCCTCCCTTGGGGGAACGCCGCCGGTCAGTGGCTGCGGCCGTTCACCCGCGCGTGCCCGTTGATCCGCGCTTGGCCGTTGACGCGCGCATGGCCGCCGTTCAGGCGCGCGTGCCCGTTCGGCCGCGTATGGCCGTTCACGCGCGCGGTGAGGCGCATCGCGCCGTTCCCATTGTGGCCGTTGACGCCGTTGTGGGCGTTGGCGAGCAGGCCTTTCACGCCGCCATTGCCGCGCACGTAGATCTCGAAGCCCATTTCCTTGTGGGCGCCCGGCATCAGCCGCTTGATCTGCTCGGCGCAGCGATGGATGCGCTCGAGCGCGGTTCCCTCTTCGTCGTTGAGGTATTGCTGCCAGAAGAACATGTCGAGCGCCGAGGAATCGATCCAGTCGATCACCTTGGAGTAGCCGGCCACCCACCAGAGGCCCGGCTCGCCCTCGCCGTGCCGGCGCAGCAGGTTGAACGCGTGGCGCTCGTCGAGGAACCAGCACGCGCCGAAATGCACGCCGTCGAGGCTGCCGGTTTCGTCGGCGAGGCGGCGCGTGAGCGTGCGGAAGATGAGTCGCTTCTCGATCAGGTTGCCGTTCGAGGCGCGGATACCGTCTTTGATGCCGTGCGCGGCGATGTAGAGCGCGCGAATGCCGCGCGTCTGCCGCAGACGCGAAACGATTTCTTTAAACGCGTGCTCGTCGTTCACCATCTCATAGTGATAGCCGTGCGTGTCGCCGTAGGAGAGATCGCTGATGAGATCGAAAATGCTGCGGATGGAGTAATTGCGCTTCCGCTCCCAGCGGCTCTCGACGACGGCAAGCTCATATTTGGGCATGTGCTTCGCGGGCTCCACCGCAGCGTTCGTCGTACCGGTCGATCTCGGGGGCAGGAGTCGTATTTATCTTGATAACCGCGTCGGTCCAAGGACTTAATCGCCTGTCCTCGTTCACGAATTTGGGCAGTTTGCGAACACGCTGTCGGCTCAATGATGCCGATCGGTCTAAATTTGAATTCGGGAGCGATTCGGTCCGGGATCGGGCTTCTCGTTGCCCCGCAAGCGCTTATCCACTTTGTCCACAGCGTCGCCCGGTGCCCCTATCGTCAAACCGACCCGTGCCTGCGATAAGGTCGGAACATCCCGGCACCCCACCCCTTTCTATTGCACTGCAACATGACCGAGAGCATGACCCCGCCCGTCATCGGCGTGATCGGCGGCAGCGGCATCTATGAGATCGATGGCCTCGCCAATAAGCGCTGGGTGACCCAGGCCTCGAGCTTCGGGGAACCCTCGGACCAGTTGCTCATGGGCGAACTGGCCGGTATCCGCATGGTGTTTCTGCCGCGCCACGGCCGCGGCCACAAATTGTCGCCGAGCTCGATCAACTACCGCGCCAACATCGACGCGATGAAGCGCGCCGGCGTGACCGAGATCCTGTCGATCAGCGCCTGCGGCTCGTTCAAGGAAGAGCTGCCGCCGGGCCATTTCGTCATCTGCGACCAGTTCATCGACCGCACGTTTGCGCGCGAGAAGAGCTTCTTCGGCACCGGCTGCGTCGCGCACGTCTCGATGGCGCATCCGGTGTGCGGGCGGCTCGGCGACGCGCTCGAGATCGCGGCGGTCGAGGCGAACATCCCGACCGCGCGCGGCGGCACCTATCTCTGCATGGAAGGCCCGCAATTCTCGACGATGGCCGAGTCGGAGCTCTATCGCTCCTGGGGCTGCGACGTGATCGGCATGACCAACATGCCCGAGGCGAAGCTCGCGCGCGAAGCCGAGCTTTGCTACGCGACCGTGGCGATGGTCACCGACTACGATTGTTGGCACCCCGATCATGACGCGGTGACGGTCGAGGCGGTGATCAAGGTGCTGCTCGAGAACGCCGCCAACGGCCGCACCCTGGTGAAGGCGGCGATGCCGCATCTCGAGCACCGCCAGGGCGCCTGCGACCGCGGCTGCCATCACGCGCTCGACCACGCGATCATCACCGCCCCCGACGCGCGCGACCCCGCGATGCTGCGCAAGCTCGATGCGGTTGCGGGCCGTGTGCTGCGGCGCTAAGCACGCGAAAGAATAGTTGCAGGGAGGCGGGGAGACGGGGAGGCTTGGATTTGGCGCGCCTGCGCGCCATTTGACCTCTCCCCGCCTCCCCGCCTCCCTGCTATTTCGGCATCGGCGCGAGTGCGGCGCAGGAGTCATTGAAATGAAATCACGCTGGTCGGACGCCGACGCGAAGGCCGCCATCGAAAAGTACGGCGCGCAGGGGCACGGCGAGGACATGGCGCTGCGCGTCTACACCACGCGCCTCCTCGGCGGCGATCCGGCGCTGGTGCTTCACGGCGGCGGCAACACCTCGGTGAAGATCAAGGCGCGCGACCTGTTCGGCGACACGATCGACGTGCTCTGCGTCAAGGGCAGCGGCTGGGACATGGCGAAGATCGAGCCGCCGGGCCTGCCCGCGGTGCGGCTCGACCCGATCAAGCGCCTCTACAATCTCGACAAGCTCTCGGACGAAGACATGGTCAACGTCCAGCGCCTGAACCTGCTCGACAGCGCAGCACCCAACCCCTCGGTCGAGACGCTGTTCCACGCCTTCCTGCCGCACAAATTCGTCGACCACACCCACGCCAACGCGGTCGTGGCGCTCACCGACCAGCCGAACGGCGAGGACCTCGCGCGCGAGGTCTATGGCGCACGCTGCGTCGTGCTGCCCTACATCATGCCGGGCTTCGGCCTCGCCAAGGCGATGAAGGACGCGTTCGACAAGAACCCCAAGGTCGAGGGCATCGTGCTGCTGAAGCACGGCATCTTCTCGATGGGCGAGTCGGCGCGCCTCGCTTATGAGCGCATGATCGCGCTCGTGACGATGGCCGAGGAGCGGCTCGCGCGGAACCGGCGCAATGTGTTCGCGCCGGCGAAGATCTCCGCGGCGCTCGCGGCGCCGGCCGAGGTGGCGCCGATCCTGCGCGGCCTCGTCGCCGATCCGGTCGATGCGCGCGACGGCGTCTATCGCCGCCTGGTGCTCGATTTCCGCTCGACGCCCGCGATCCGCAATTTCGTCAACGGCGAAGAGCTCGCGCGCTACAGCCAGTCCGGCACGGTGACGCCCGATCACGTCATCCGCACCAAGCCGAAGCCGCTGATGGTGCCCGCGCCCGAGGCCGGCAAGCTCGATGCATGGAAGGCGGCGGCGAAAGCCGCGCTCGAGGCCTATGCGCGCGACTACCGCGCCTATTACGAGCGCAACAATGTCCGCTTCGGCGGCAAGAAGAAGCCGCTCGACCCGATCCCGCGCCTCGTGCTCGTGCCCGGCCTCGGCCTCTACGCGATGGGCGCCTCGGCCAAAGACGCGGCCGTCGCCGGCGATCTCGCCGAGTGCATGGTCGAGGTGATCACCGCCGCCGAGGCGATCGGGAAATTCCAGCCGGTCGGCGAGGCCGATCTCTTCGACGTCGAATACTGGTCGCTCGAGCAGGCGAAGCTCGGCAAGGGCATAGAGAAACCGCTCGCGCGCCATGTCGCCGCGGTCACCGGCGGCGGCTCGGGCATCGGCGCGGCGACAGCCGCCGCTTTTGCGCGCGAGGGGGCCGAAGTGGCCGTGCTCGACCGCGACCAGGCCGCGGCCGAGGCCGTCGCCAAAAAGATCGGCGGCTTCGCGGTTCAGTGCGACGTCACAGACGGCGCCTCGGTCAAAAAGGCGTTCGACGCCGTGGCGCAGCGCTTCGGCGGCGTCGACATCGTCGTCTCCAACGCCGGCGCCGCCTGGCAGGGCCGCATCGGCGATGTCGACGACAAGCTGCTGCGGCAGAGCTTTGAGCTCAATTTCTTCGGGCACCAGGCGGTGGCGCAGAACGCCGTGCGCCTGATGCGCGCGCAGGGCACCGGCGGCTGCCTGCTGTTCAACGTTTCGAAGCAGGCGGTGAACCCGGGCAAGGATTTCGGCCCCTACGGCCTGCCGAAGGCCGCGCTGCTGTTCCTGACCCGCCAATACGCGCTCGACCACGGCGCCGACGGCATCCGCTCGAACGGCGTCAATGCCGATCGCGTCCGCACGGGCCTGCTCACCGACGACATGGTGAAATCGCGCTCCGCCGCGCGCGGCCTCAGCGAGCACGACTACATGGCCGGCAATCTCTTGAAGCGCGAAGTGAAGGCCGACGACGTGGCGCAAGCCTTCCTCTCGCTGGCCCTCGCCAGCAAGACGACCGGCGCAGTCGTCACGGTCGACGGCGGCAATATCGAAGCGGCGCTGCGCTAGCTTAGACTCGTCATCCTGGGCGCCGAAGGACCTCGCCGCCGCGGCCGCGATTGCCATTGCTGAATCAAGATCCTCCGCCGCCCTGGGGATGACGGCAGCGACTAAACGCCGAGCGCCCGCATCACCGCGACCGTGGCAATCCCAGCGATCATCCCAAGGAAATCGCCGCCGAGATAGCGCGCGACGAGGAACGCGGCCGCCACGCCGGCGATCTCGACGACCCCCGCATGGGCCAGAGTGCGCGCGAGGATCGCGGCCACGAGCGCGCTCGGCATCGCGGCGAGCCAACCTTCGAGGCGCGGCGTGAGCTTGATGAAGCCCATCGCGAAATAGCCGCCGGCGCGGCAGACATAGGACGTGATCGCCATGCCGACGATCGCGATCCAGATCTCAGGATTTCCGCTCATACGTGAAAACTCCGACGAGGCTGCCGGCGGCGCCGCCGATGACGACGCTCCAGGGGCCGGGCATGAACCGCTCGGCGACGAGAACGGCGCCCGCGCCGACGACGATGGGGCCGATATCGCTCTTTCGCCGCCACAGGCCCGCGGCCATCGCCGCGAAGAAGGCCGCGAAGATGAAATCGAGCCCGTAGGTCTCGGGCGAGCCGATGCGGTTGCCGATCACGTGCCCGAGCGCCGTGCCGGCGACCCATGGAAAGTATTGCGCGACGCCGGTGCCGAAGAGGAAGCCGGCATCCGCCGGCTCGCTGCGCCAAAGGCGCATCGCGAGCGCCCAGCCCGCATCGCTCAGGGTGAACAGCGACGGATACATCTTGAGCGGCGCCGTGCCGCCGAGATGCGGACGCAACGACGCGCTTTGCAGGATGTAGCGCGCGTTGACGGCGAAACTCGTCGCCCAGATGGCGGCGAACGGAATCGGATTGGCCCAGATCTGAAGGCTCGCGACCTGCGCGCCGCCCGCATAGACGATGGCGCTCATCACCGTCGCCACGACGATGTCGAACCCGGCCTGCACGGCGAGCGCGCCGAAGATCATGCCGTAGATGACGGAATTCACCGACATGCCGCTGGCCGCGACCATGCCGCGCCAAACGCCGCTCCAGGTGAAAGGCGGCGGCGGCTTGCCCTGCTCGCTCATGCTTTACTTAACCGGTTGAGGGGTTATAGTCGTCTAGGGCCGGCGAGCGGCCAAGTCAACCTGTTAACCGGTTAGCACGATGCGGACGAGCCCGCGTCCGGCGCATAAGTATCCCTCCTATCGCGACAAGGCGCCCAACCTCGTCGGCGGCGCGCTATGTCTGGATTTCGTCAACACCGAGGAATGGCGCGGCGCGCCCGAGCGGGCGGAGCGTCTTGTCGACTATGGCGAGCTTTTGGCCTGGACCCGGGCGTCGGGCGCGATCGGCGAAAGCGCGTGCCGGCGCCTCGCCGCGGTCGCTGCCGCGAAGCCAGGCGCCGCCAAAAGTGCTCTCGATTCGGCGCGCGACCTCCGCGAAATCCTCGACCGGCTTTTCACGGCTCGCGCCGCGCGCTCCTCTCTCGTCGCCCGCTTCAATGCCTGGCTGGCGCGGGCGCCGGAACGCCGGCGCCTGGCGGCGGCCGCGGACGGAAAG
>JADMIO011306059.1_pt1 | contig 21071 bp, 12 predicted proteins | sample 8958161 | NCBI WGS metagenome assembly JADMIO01 (sample SAMN16585339, study PRJNA669376) | soil metagenome | isolation source: Crop rotation soil | place: USA: Cullars Rotation, Alabama | collected 2011 | reverse complement strand
GCCGCGACTTCAAGTCACGTGAATTCCAAGCTTCGGATCCCACTGTGCTGGAAAGAGGTGAAAGATGGGGGCGGCAATCGCGGAAGTCGCGCAGGTCTTCGAAGTAAGCAAGACGACTTCAACAGAGTCTGAGCTGCGGCGGTGCCCGGAGCTGGAGTTGGCGCGGAGGGTTTCGGGCGGAGACATGTCTGCGCTCGAAGAGGTCTACCGGCGCTTTCACGTCATCGTCTACACGCTCTGCCTGCGGATGACGCGCAACGTGGCGGAGGCCGAAGACCTCTCACAAGATGTCTTCGTTAACCTGCAACGCGCTCTGGGGAGCTTCCGCGGCGAGGCGGCGCTGGCGACGTGGATTCATCGAGTGACGGTCAACCGCGTCCTGATGCACTTCCGAAGGGCCTCCGCACGCTACGAGCATTTGACGGAGGACGGCGGGCCGCCGCCCGACAGGCCCGGCTCCGACACAGAAACAACAGGCCCGCTCTCTGCCGAACACGCCGCGCTTGAGAGGGCCATCGAACGGCTCCCGCCGGGCTACCGCGCCGTCTTCATCCTGCACGACGTGGAAGGCTACGAGCACGACGAGGTGGCGCGCATGTGCGGCATCTCGTCGGGCACGAGCAAGTCGCAACTGCACAAGGCGCGGATGAAACTGCGGAGGATGCTGCGGCCCTGAGCGGGCCGAACCTTTATAAATTTCTTACGAACCTTTTATCCCATCCTTACGCGCGGGGGAGTAGCATCGGGAGCCGATGTGGAGATCGTTGAAGCGCGCCCTGGTCGGCAACCCGATTTCGAGTGAGCAGGCACACCACGAACGTTTGAGTAAGAAGACGGCGCTGGCCGTCTTCTCGTCCGATGCGCTCTCGTCGGTCGCCTACTCGACCGAGGCCATCCTGCTCGTGCTGCTCGCCGCGGGTTCGGCGACAATCGGCTACCTTGTGCCGATTGTTATCGGTATCACGATACTCCTGGCGATACTCACGCTCTCTTACCGTCAGACCATCCACGCCTATCCTTCGGGCGGCGGCGCGTACATCGTCGCCAAAGACAACCTCGGCACGCAGTCGGGACTCGTCGCGGGCGCGTCGCTGCTGGTTGACTACATCCTGACGGTGGCCGTGTCGGTCTCGGCCGGCGTGGCGGCCATCACCTCGGCGGTGCAGGGGACGCGGCTCGAATTCCTGCACGAGCACCGCGTCCCGATCTGCATCGTGATCGTCGTCCTCATCGCCGTCATCAACCTGCGCGGGGTCAGGGAGTCGGGCGCCATCTTCGCGGGGCCGACCTACCTCTTCATCTTCTCGATGCTGGCGCTCGTCGTGGTCGGCTTCGCGCGCTTCTACATGACCGGCGAGACGATGCCGACGCCCGAGGCCGTCTACTACGACCAGTCGGTCGGCACCTTCGAACACGGCGCGTTGACGGGCGGCGCCTTGACGTGGCTGTTGATGCGGGCGTTCGCGGCGGGCTGTACGGCGCTGACGGGCGTCGAGGCCATCTCGAACGGCATCCCCGCCTTCAAGCGGCCGGAATCGTCGAACGCCGCGAAGACGTTGACGTGGATGGCCGTGGTGATGACGACGCTCATCCTCGGCACGGGCCTGCTGGCTTATAAGCTCAACGCGCACCCGCCGGGCGCCGAAGAGACGCTCGTCTCCGCGATGGCGCGCCACACCTTCGGCACGGGGCTCTTCTACTACTTCATACAGGGCGCGACGGCGGCGATCCTCGTGCTCGCGGCGAACACTTCGTTCGCGGACTTCCCGCGCCTCGCGTCTCTGCTCGCGGCCGACCGCTTCCTGCCGCGACAGTTCGCCAACCGCGGCGACCGGCTCGTCTTCTCGAACGGCATCGTCATCCTCGCGATCCTCGCCATCGTCCTCATCGTCATCTTCAAAGGGCAGGAGCAGGCGATGCTGCCGCTCTACGCCGTCGGCGTCTTCCTCTCGTTCACGCTCTCGCAGTCGGGCATGGTCGTCCACTGGCTCGGCGAGAAGAACAGGGAGAAGACGCGCGCGCGCATCCTCGAACAGGAGGTAGAGGAGAGCATCCACCGCACCGTTGACCCTTCGGCCGCGACGCACGCGCGCGAGCGTCTGCGCGCGCTTGAGCGCGACAAGGGCGGCGATTGGTTCACGTCCACGCTCGTCAACGGCGCGGGGGCTCTCATCACGTTCGTCGTGCTCATCGTCATCACGGTCACGAAGTTCACGCACGGCGCGTGGGCGGTGATCGTGTTGATACCTCTGCTCGTGCTGATGTTCCGCGCCATCCAGAGCCACTACCGTTTGGTCGCGGCGCAACTCCGACTCGACGGCGCCAACCCCTGCCGGCCGAGGATGCGCCACCACATCATCGTCCCCGTCTCGGGCATACACCGCGGCGTGCTGCCCGCGCTCGACTACGCGCGCAGTCTCAGTTCGAACGGCGGCCACGAGATCACGGCCGTCTACGTCGAGATCAATCCCGAGAACACCGAGGAGGTCAGGAAGCAGTGGCAGGTGTGGGGTGTCGGCATCTCTTTGACGGTGCTGCACTCGCCCTTCCGTTCAATCACGACGCCGCTCATCGAATTCATCAAGGAGGAGTCGCGCCGCGAACGAGACTCCATCACGACCGTCGTCCTGCCGGAGTTCGTGCCGCGCGCGTGGTGGCAGCAGCTTCTACACAACCAGACGGCGCTGCTCTTGAAGGGCAAGCTTCTGTTCGAGCGCAACGTCGTCGTGACGAGCGTGCCCCACCATCTGCGTCGATAGGTTTACAATGGGGGCATGTGGGCGAAGAGGTTCGAGGGCAAGCGCGTCGGATACGCGGTAGCCGTGACGGGGACGGCGGCCGTGACGGGCGCGCTCAAGCTGTTGGGTGGGCACGCCAACACGACGACCGTCGCGCTCTGCCTGCTCCTCGTCGTGCTCTTCGTCGCGACGGGCTGGGGCGCGCGTCCCGCCGTGCTCACGTCTCTGCTCGGCGTCGTCTGCTTCAACTTCTTCTACCTGCCGCCGGTCGGAAGGTTCAGCATCGACGCGCGCGACAACTGGGTCGCGCTCTTCGCCTTCCTCGTCACGGCGGTCACGGCCGGGCAGCTCTGGTCGCGCGCCAAGCGCCGCGCCGAAGAAGCAGAGTCGAGCCAGCATGAGATAGAACGGCTCTACAAAGAGCTGCGCGACGCCTTCGAGCGCGCGAGTCAGGCGAAGGCTCTGGAGCAGAGCGAGCGTTTGAAGTCGGCGCTCCTCGACGCGGTGACGCACGACCTGCGGACGCCGCTCACTTCGATCAAGGCTTCGGTCACGACGCTGCTCGAAGACTTCCGCGCGGGCGCGCACGTCGCGGAGTCCGTCGCGCTCGACGAGGAGGGGCGCGGCGAGATGCTCGAAGTCATAGACGAGGAGACCGACCGCCTCAACCGCTTCATCGAAGGTCTGGTTGAGCTGGCGCGCATCGAGGCGGGCGAGATGCACCTGCGCCGCCGCTGGGGCTCGGTCGAGGAGATAGTCGCGGCTGCCGCCGAGCGCGCCGCCCCGCGCACGCGCGCGCATAACGTCTCTGTGCGCATCGAGGAAGGTCTCCCCGCCGTGCGCGTGGACGCGCGCGCGGTCGCCGAAGTTCTCTACACGCTCTTAGACAACGCCGCGAAGTACGCGCCCGCGGGCACACAAATCAAAGTCGCGGCCGGGGCGGCGGGCGACGGCCGCGTGCGTTTGAGTGTTGAAGACGAAGGGCCGGGCGTGCCACAGGAGTTGCGCGAGAGGGTCTTCGACAAGTTCTTCCGCGCGATGCGTGACGGCGACTCGGGCACGCCGAAGACTTCGGGGACGGGGATGGGCCTCGCCATCGCGAAAGGTATCGTCGAGGCGCACGGCGGGCGGATACACATTGAAGACGGATTGATGGGAAGCGGATGTCGCGTCGTGGTGACGCTCCCCTTGGGCGACGAAGAAGATTCTGATGGACGACAAGCAGCGGATATTGATCGTCGATGACGAGCCGCAGATTACGCGCGTGCTGCGCAGGAGTCTGACCACGCACGGCTACGACGTGCGCGTCGCGGGCGACGGCCTCGCCGCGTTGCAGACCTTCGGCGACTGGCCGCCCGACCTCGTCGTCACCGACCTATCAATGCCCGGCACGGACGGCCTGCAACTCTGCCGGAACCTGCGCGCCATCTCGCAGACGCCGATCATCGTGCTCTCCGTGCGCGGCGAGGAGAAGACGAAAGTGCAGGCGCTCGACGCGGGCGCCGACGACTACGTGACGAAGCCGTTCGGGATGGACGAACTGCTCGCGCGCATCCGCGCCGCGCTCCGGCGCTCGCAGGCGGCGAAGGCAGGCGACGAAGCCTCGCCCGTGCTCGAAGTCGGAGACTTCCGCGTTGACCTTGAGAACCGGCGCGTGAAGGTGAAGGGCGCGGAGGTGCACCTGACGCCGAAGGAGTACGACCTGATGGTCTACCTCGTCAGCCACCCGGGCAAGGTCTTGACGCACCGCACGCTGCTCACCTCCATCTGGGGCGGCGACTCGTCCGAGCAGACAGAGTACCTGCGCGTCTTCGTCGGCCAGCTCCGCAAGAAGGTCGAGCCCGACACGGCCGCCCCCCGCTACATCCTCACCGAACCCTGGATCGGCTACCGCTTCGACCCCGGCTCGTGACGGCGCTTAGCCGGGAGCGCAGGCGGGCCGCCTGCGCTCCCGGCTTTACTTGGTGAGCACCTCTTGAATGAACGCGAGGGCGCGCGGGTCGCCGGTCTGAGAGAGTTGGTGGATGGCCATGCGGCGCACTTCGGGGTTGCGGTGCGTGCGCGCGATCTGGATGAGCAGCGGCACGGCCTCGTTGGCAGGGCGCTGGCTGATGGCGTGGACGGCCTGAACCTGTACGTCCGTGTCGGCGTCGGAGCTGTTCGCCATGTCGCGGAGCGCGTTGAGGCTGCGCTCGCCGGCCTTCTGCCCGAGCCAGTGAATCGCCTGCTGGCGCAGGTCGCTGTTCTCGCCGCTGCGCGCCACCTCGAAGAGCTTGTCCAAAGCGCGCGGGCTGTCAATCTGTGAGTACGCGTGCAGGATGCGCGACTTCACGTCGTCGTCACGCTCCGTTTGATAGAGCTTCGACAGCTCGTCAATCGAAGACTCGCCGCGCTGGCCGATCCAGTGTATCGCCTGCGCGCGCACTTCGGGGTCGTCGCCCGTGCGCGCAATCTCTAACAGCTTCGCGTAGGCGCGCGGGTCTTCCATCTGCGTGAGCGCGTGGAGGACTCTCTGCCGAATCTCCGAGTTGCGGTCGCCGTTGTAGATGGACATCAACTCGTCAAGCGTCTCGGGGCCGCCGCGCTGCCCGAGCCAGTGGATGGCCTGCTGTCGCGACTCGATGTCGTCGCCCGAGCGCGCGATCTCGAAGAGCCGCGCGTGCGCGCGCTTGTTCTCCATCTGTGAAAGAGCATGAAGCACGGCCTGCCGCACCTCCTCGTCGCGGTCGGCGGCGTAGACCTTCATCAACTCTTCAACCATCGGCTCGTTGTCGAACTGACCCAAACGGTGGAGCGCCTGCGCCTTCACCTCGCGGTCTTTGTCTGTGCGCGCCACGCGGAGCAGGAAGGCGGACGCGGCCGTCCCGTCCTCGTTGTGCGCGGCCGAATGGACGAGCGCCGCGCGCACCTCTCGGTCGGCGACCACGGCGTAGAGGCTCTGGATGGCTGCGAGCGCGTCGGCATCGCCGGAAAGTCCGACGGCGTGCGCGGCAGCCTCGCGCAGCTCGCGGTCTTCGCGGTCGTTGCGGACGAGTTCTGAAAGGAAGGCGTGCTCGCCGCCGATGTGGCCGAGCCAGTAGGTTGAGGTCTTGCGTACCTCCTGATTCTTCGACTGGCGGACGAGGTTCTTCAGCATGTCGTTCACGCGCCGGTCGTCGTGGACGGCGAGCGCGACGGTCGCCGTCTCAACAACTCGTTCGGGTCGCGCCGACTCGATTAACGAAAGCACGTAATTAAGGCTCTCTTCATTCCCCGCGCGGCCGAGCCAGTAGACGGGATAGCCGCCGTACTCGTGTTTGCGTTCGAGGTTGTAAATCTCGGCGCGCGTGACCGTGCCCGCGCGCGGGTCTTGCAGGAGGAAGAGGCCGAGGTTGCGCGTCTCGACCGTGACGCCGTTGACCTTGCCGTGAAAGACGGTCGTGCCGCCGAAGGTGTTCATGCTCCCGTTGAACTGCTCGAAGTCAGGGTCGATAGCGATGCCGGGCCGCACGTCGAAGGTGTAGGCCACCCAGAAGGGCGAAGCCTTCGACTCGGCGCGTCCCTGCCGGACGGCCGCGTCGAGCTTCGACTTCAAATCGGCGCCCGAGACGGGGATGAAGTTCTGTTGCGTGGCCGCCGTCGCCGTGTTCTGCGAGCCGACGGCCTCGACCGACACGTCGGCGGCGGCGCACGCGGGGCTGCTCATCGTCAGGGCGAACAGGAGGGCGAGAGTCGAGATGTGTTCGTGCATGTTACTCCTCCTCGTCAGCGCACTCAGCGCAGAAGGTCTTGAAGGAACTTGAGGGCGCGCGGGTCGCGCGACTGGCCGAGCCAGTGGATGGCCGTCTTGCGCATCTCGCGCGAAGCGTCGCTGCGGGCCACGTCCATCAGCTTGAGGAGCGCGCGCTCCTGCTTCGACTCGCTGAGCTTGTGCAGGATGCCGCCCTTCACGTCCTCGTCGCGCTCGGCGTCGTAAAGCTTGACTAAGTCTTCGACCGTCGCGGCGTCGTCGCCGAACTGCGTCAGCGCGTGAATCGCCTGACCGCGCATGTCCGCGTCCGCGTCGCCGCGCGCGATCTCAAGCAGCGCGGCGCGGGCGCGCGCTGACCTGCTCTGCGAAAGGGCGTGGAGCACCGCGCCCTTCACTTCCTCGTTGCGGTCGGCGCGGTAGATGGACAGAAGCTCGTCCACGACTGCGTCGCCGCCGCGCTGCCCGAGCCAGTGGATGGCCTGCGCACGCAGCTCGACGCTGTCGCCGCTGCGCGCCGCTTCGAGCAGGCGGGCTTGTGCGCGCGGGTCTTTGCTCTCAGAGAGCGCGTGAATGATGCTGCCGCGCACGTCTTCGTCGCGCTCGGTTGAAAGGAGCTTGGAAAGGTCGTCCACGACCTGCGACTCTTTGCGCTCGCCGAGCCAGTGGACGGCCTGCTGGCGCAGCTCCGCATCGTCGCCCGCGCGCGCGGCCTCTAACAACTTCGCGTAGGCGCGCGGGCCGTTGATCTGCGCGAGGGCGCGGAGTATCTGACCCTTCACGTCCTGGTCGCGCTCGGCCGCGTAGAGCTTCGAGAGCTCTTCCAGGATGTTCTCGTCGTCAACCTGCGAGAGGCGGAAGACCGCGACGGCGCGCAGCTCCGCGTCGGGCTGCGTCCGCGCGATGTCGAGCAGCGCGGCCGTGGCCGCCGGGCCGCCGTACTGCCCGAGAAAATTCACGCCCGACTCCTTCAGCTCCCGGCTCGCCTTCGAGCCGGGCTTGAGAATCTCTGTTACATAGGCGGCGCCGCGCGCGGGGTCTGACTGGAAGAGGCTTTGCAGCGCGACCATCTTCATCTCGTCGTCCACGAGACCTTCGGGGTCAACGCTCTTGCCGGTCTGCGGCGCCATCTCGACTTCCATCGCGTGCGCGTCGTCAACCCACGTCGAGCGCGGGAACTCGCGTTTCAGACGTTCGAGCGTCTGCTGCGCCTCCTGAAACTTGCGCTGCTTCTTCTGCGCGTAGGCGAGCCAGTAGAGCGCCGCGTCGGCCTCCTTGCTCTTCGGGTACTGCGCGACGTAGCCCGCGAACTTGGCGGCAGCCGCCGGCCAGTCTTCGCGCTCGATGAGGTCGCGCCCCTGTCGGAAGACCTGCATCGAGGGCGAGTCGCCCGACTGCACGAAGCGGTTGAGCCGCGCGAGGTCGTTATCGGCGCCGCTCGCCGTGCGCACGCGCCCGGGCAGGAAGAGCAGCCCCGCGACAAACAGCGCGAGCAGCGTGAGCGTAAAGAAGCGTGTTCGAGTTGTTACGTGTGGCATCGTCTTAAAGTGTCTTCACGGCCTTGAGGCCAGCATCACCTGTGCCTGCGAGACGCCGACGAGCTGCCGCCGGCGTATGCGTTCTTTGATCGAGCCGACGGCGTCGGGCGAAGGGTTGTTGGGCAGGTTCGAGATGTCGAGGAGGATCGGCTCAAGGCTGTCGAGCCAGCCCTCCGCGGGGAGGTCGCCCGCGCCCGCCGCCTCGCGCCGCAGGGCGATGTTGCTGTAGAGCAGACGCTTCGAAAGTCTGCGCGCGTCGGCCACGTCGAGCGTCGGGTCGCCTTCACTCAGACGCGCGTTGCGGAAGCTGCGGAGGAGCCTTTCGACGCGCTCGGCGTGCCGCCCCATTCTCACAGAAGGGTCGGCCGCCGCCGTGCGCAGACTCAAAGCCGCGTACCGCGCGGCCACGCTCGCCGCAGGGCCTTGCTGAATCGAACTGTCCGCACCCGCCGACTCGGTTAGAGAGTCTCGACCCGAGTTCTCTCGTCCGTCTTCAATCTTCCGTAGGACGTTCCGTCGTCGAACCTGAGCAACTTCTCGACCTGCCTGAACAGTCTTCTTCATGCCCGCGCGCTTCGAAGGCTCTTGCTTATTGGCTTGAGCGACGACCGGCTCTTGAACGGTCTTCTTATCAACCGGCCGGGCGTTCGTGTTCGCAACAGACTGTTGCCTTTCAGGCGAGGTGCGCGGGCCTGTGAGCCGGCGCAGGCCGAGCACAACGGCGAGGAGGAGCAGCGCGAAGGTCGCGACGTGCGCGGGGCGGAGGCGGCCGAGGCCGAGAGCCGCGGCGAGACGTTCCGACCAACGAACGGCCTTCGCCTCCGGAGCGCTTGAGTTGAGTATCGCGGCCAGCGCGCGGCCTTGCGCGTGCGGGTCGGGCGTCCACTCGTATGAGCGCAGCTCCTGTCGGAGTAGCAGGAACGCCTCGCGCGCCTGGCGGCACGAAGCGCACGCCTCGACGTGCGCGCTCAAACGCGCGGCCTCTTGCGGCGCGAGCTCGCCGTCAACGAGCAGTGAGACCTCTTGCGTGAAATCGCAATCCATCGCTTTCAAGCCCCGGCCGCCTGCGCCTTCTGCCAGCGCGCGCGCAGCGTCGTCCGCGCGCGGAAGATGTCCACCTTCACCTTCGCCTCCGACACGTTGAGCACGCGCGCGATCTCTGTGTAGCTCATCTCCTCCTGCTCGCGCAGAAGCAGCGCCGCCCTCTGGTGCTCCGGCAGGTGCTTCAGCATCCCGAGAAGCAACTCCTGCCGCTCGGCCGCCTCCAACTGCTCGGCCGGCCCCGGCGTCTCCGCGCGCAGCGCGTCCACCACCTTGCCGAAGAGCCTCTGTCTCGTGCTCCGCTTATTCAACTCGTTCAGCGCGAAGTTCCGCGCGACGCGGAAGAGCCAGAAGCGCACCTCGTCGCGCGCGATTCTTTCCGGGCCGTTGCGATAGAGTTGCATGAAGCTCTCCTGCGCGATGTCCTGGGCAGCGCCGGTGGCCCCACCCAGCAGGCACTCTAAAAAACGGCAAAGGCTCGGGTAGTATTCATTGAAGATCTCTGCGAACTCTGCGTCGGTGTTCGCCATGATTCGTCGTACGTCTGGAAAACAGTCGGGGAGGGGAAAAGTTACAGATAATTTTTCGACGAAGAAAGGAACGGCCGCCCGGCGAGTCGCGCGGGCGGCCGTTCGTCTCGAACGTCTCGTCGGGGTCGTGCTTCTACTGTCCGAAGCGCTTCACGTACTCGTCGGACTGTAGGAACGCCTTGACCATCTCCGCGTTGACGAAGTTGCCGTTGAACTCGTTGAGCTTACCCAGCCAGAAGTTGTAGCCGGTGAAGTCCGTGTCGTTCCCGCTGTCCGGGTCTCTTCTCAGATAGCCGAAGTACTGCATCAGCACGAAGGCGCGGTTGAACTGCCTCTGGTGGAGCGCCGTGTTCTCGGCCACCGCGCGGAGAACCTGTGCGCGCGTCTTCGCCCCCGAAGAGAGGTCTGACACAAGCCCGTCCCGCTCCGACTGCGTGAGCACGAACCCCGTGTTCGTGTTCAGACGATCCACGAACTGCGCGGCCGTCATCGAAGAAGGATACTGCGCCGTGAACCTCTGCGTCGCGACGAAGGCGTCGAAGTAGGCGCGCTTGTTGGCCTCAAGCCGCGCCTCCCACTCGGGCGCGCCCACCTGCACGAAGCGCCCCAACTCCTGCGTGTCGGCGGCGAACTCGCGGATGCGCACGGGCACGGGCTTGTCCGGCGCGAGGTCGCCGTAACCCGCCTTGTAGGTCTTGTAGACGAGGTAGCCCGTCTGCTGGAACTCGATGGACTGGAAGAACGCGGCCGAGACGTTGACGCGACAGACCTCCACGTTCGAGTTGCCGCAGTTCGTCATCTGGTCAGTCCAGAAGGCGAGGCCCGCCGCGTCCGGCTCGCGGTTGAGGAAGTCAAGGTAGTGTTGACGCACGAAGAACGAAGGGTCGAACGTCGCCGCCCACTTGACCGGGCTCGTCCCCGTCGTGCCGTCGTTGTCTTCGACGGTGACGGTCAGCGTCGAGGGCGTGTCCGTCGTGGCGCCGTCAACCGCGTTGAGCGCGACGTTGAAAGTCTCGTTGCCTTCGGCGTACCTGTCGTCTGTGACGAAGACCGTGAAGCTCTTCTCCGACTCGCCCGGGCCGAAGCGCAGCGTGCCTTGCGCGAGGTTGTAGTCCGTCCGTTCCGAGGCCGTGCCGTCGGCCGTCGAGTAGGCGACCGTGGACGAACCCGTCAAAGAGCCGACGCGCTTGACGACAATCTGCACGCTCCCCGCGCCCTCGCTCACAGACTGCGTCGCCGAGTTGAAGCGCACGCCCGCGTCGTCGTTGACGATGGTGCCGACGCCCTGCCCGTCCGCGATGGTCACGTTCGAAGGGTCGCCGAGGTTGACGAAGAAAGTCTCGTCCGGCTCGAACGTGCCGTCGCCGATGACGTTGACGCTGACCGTCTTCGACGTTTCGCCGACGTTGAAGGTGAGCGTCCCCGTGGTCGCCTCGAAGTCCGTGCCCGCGGCGGCCGTGCCCGCGGCGGTCGTGTAGGAGACCGTGATCGGCTTGGCGCTCACCGCGGAAAGCGTGACGTTGAAGACGGCCCCGGTCAGGCCCGAGTTAGTCTCGTTGACGTTCACGTCGTTGATGGAGACGGAGGGCGGCGGGTCGTTGTCTACGATGGTGCCTTCGCCCCGCGCGCGCGCCACTCTGGCGTTCGCGGGGAAGACTAGGCGCACGCCGAACTTCTCGTCGAACTCGTCGGTCGTGTCGCCCCAGACGGGAACCGTAAACGTCCGGCTGGTGACGCCGGGCGCGAAGAGCAGCCTGCCGGCCGCGGGCTGTACCGCGCTCAAGGAAGTGGGCGAAGCGTAGGCGTAGAAGCTCACGCCGACGGTCTTCGTGCTCGCGGCCGAGAGTTGCACGGTGAAGGTCGCGTTGACCGTGCCGCCGTCGCCCTCGGTCACGCTCGCGTCCGAGACCGAGAGCGAGGGCAGCGCGTCGGGGACGAACGAGCAGGTGTTGAGCAGCACCGCCACATCGCCCGCGCCGTTGGCCGTCGCGATGTCGTGCTTACCGTCGCCGTTCAAGTCCGTGGCGACGACCTTGCGCACCGCGCGCCCGACGGGGAACCTGACCGGCGTGCTGAAGTTCGCGGCGCCGTCGCCCTGCAACACGAAGGAGATGTCTTCGGCGGTCGCCGCGAGGTCAGCGTTGCCGTCTGCGTTGAAGTCTCCGGTCGCGAGCGAGTTCGCGACCAGGTCGGAAATCTTCATCGCCGCGGCGAGGTTGCCCGCGCCGTCGCCCGCGAGGAAGAAGATGCCGCTGGTGTTGCTGATGCCGGTCGAGACGGAGACGAGGAGGTCTGTCTTGCCGTCGCCGTTGAAGTCGTCGGCCAACAGCGCGTCGGGGAAGCCGCTCGTCGTGTAGACGCCGCCCGGCGACTGGTTGAAGTTGCCCGCGCCGTCGCCGAGGAAGACGGCCACGTCGGCGAAGGTCGGGTTGATGAAGGGCTTCTGGCCGACGAGGTCTGCGTGGCCGTCGCCGTTGAAGTCGCCGACGACGACGGTCTTACCCTGAACGCCGAAGCCGGGGACTATCTTCCTTAAAAATTTTCCCGTGCCGTCGTTGATGTAGACGGAGACGGGGCTGCTGCCGGCGATGGGCACGAGCAGGTCGTCGAAGCCGTCCTCGTTAAAGTCTGCGACCTGAAGCCAACCGGTCGCGGTGTCGATGCGCGTGACGGAGGTGCGCGGGAAGCCGCCCGCGCCGTCGCCGTGATAGACGGTGAGTTGTCCGTTGCCCGCGCCGCCCGTCGCGGCGATGTCGAGCTTGCCGTCGCGGTCGAAGTCGCCCGTGACGACCGCGCCGAACTGAGCCGGAGTCCCGAACGGCCCCGTGAATGCGGGTTGGAGTTTGCCGCCGCTGCCGCCTTGCATGACGATCAGGCGGTTGCCGGTCGCCACGGCCAGGTCGGACTTCCTGTCCGTGTTGAAGTCGCCTTCAGCCATCGCGACGGCCCCGCTGTTGGAGTCGCTGCTCAGAGGGAAAGCTTCGGAGGAGATGAAGCCGCCGGCCCCGTCGCCCAGCATGACGGACAAGTCCACGACGTTGACCACGACCGCGTCCGTCTTGTGGTCGCCGTTGAGGTCAGCCGCGGCGGCGTAGAGCGGCTGTGTCGTGCCAGCCACGAAGACGCGCTGCGAAGCGAAGCTGCCGCCGCCAAGGTTCCGCAGCAGCGAGACGTTGTAGCCGTCCGCGTTGGTTACGAGGAGGTCTGCCTTGCCGTCGCCGTCGAAGTCCGAGGCGACGACGAACCGCGCGCCCGACCCCGCGCCGACGGTGCCCTGAGCGGTGAAGTGGCCGGCGCCGTCGCCGCGCCAGATGGAGAGTGCGTTCCAATCGCTCGCGCAGACGGCGAGGTCAACCGCGCCGTCACCGTCGAAGTCCGCGGCGGCGACGCCGAGCGTCGCCCGGTTCAAGGGGCCGAAGGAGGGGCCGGCCGCAGTGAAGCCGCCCGCGCCGTCGCCGAGCAGCACCGTGACGCCGTTCGCGTTCTGGCTCGACACGACGAGGTCGGGCTTGTTGTCGTTGTTGAAGTCGGCCGTCCTGATGTACTGCGGGTTGGCCGCGACGTTGATAGTCTTCCTCGCGCTGCCGATGCCGAGTCCGCCCGCGCCGTCGTTGAGCAGGACGGTGACGTTGTTGGAGAAGTAGTTGGCCGTCGCGATGTCGGGCGAGCCGTCGCGGTCGAAGTCAGCGACGGCAATCGAGCGCGGGCTGCTCCCCACGCTGAACATGATGCCGTTGCCGAAGCCGCCGCTGCCGTTACCTAAGAGAAGCGAGACGGAGTCGGAGAAGTTGTTGGCCGAGACGATGTCAACCTTCCCGTCCTTGTTGAAGTCTCCGGTCGCGACATCCCAGGCGATGTTGCTGTCGCCGGTCTGGAAGGTGCCCGGCGCGCCAAAGCCGCCCACGCCGTCGCCGAGGTAGACCTTGACCGTGCCCGAACCGCCCGAGCCGAGTGTGCCGGCCACCGCGTCCGTCTTGCCGTCGCCGTTGAAGTCCGCGAAGGCGACCGCCTTGTAGTTGACGAAGTTCTCGCTCAGGGCCGGCGCCCGGTTGAAGCTCGGCGCGGAGCACGAGGCCGCAGCCTCGGCCTCGGCCTTCGCCGGAAGGCTGTAGAGCAAACAGCCGAACGCGAGCAGCAGGCCGAGGGCCGCCGCAACTTTTCTCACACGCATGAGGGAAATGTCTCCTCCTGGTCGAATGTCCCTGTGAGCTTACTGTCCGAAGCGCTTCACGTACTCGTCCGACGAGATGAAAGCCTTAACCATCTCGGCCGAGATGTAGTTGCCGTTGAAGTCGTTGAGTTTGTCGAGCCAGAACTTCCAGCCCGTGTGATCAGTGTCGGGCGCGGCGTTGGGGTCGCGTTGCAGGTAGCCGAAGAACTGCATCAAGACGAAAGCGCGGTTGCGCTCGCGGCGGTCGAACTCCGCGTTCTCGGCCACCTTGCGCAGGACGCTCGCGCGCTTCGACACGTCTGAGCTGTCGGCCGCGCCGCCGAACTCCGCGCCGAGCGCGTCCACTTCCGTCTGCGTCAGCGCGCCGCCCGTGTTCTGGTTGAGCGCGGCGACGAACGCGGCGGGCGTGAGCGTCGTCGCGTATGCGTCGCGGAAGCGCTGCCGCTGCACGAAGGCGAGGGCGAAGGCGTTCTTGTTCGCATCGAGCTGCCGCTCCCAGTCGCCGACGTTGACGATGACGTTCTCGCGGAGGAGGGCGGCGTCGGAGAGGAACTCGGTGCGGCGGATGACGGGCACGGGGATGTTGAAGGGCGTGCCCGTGATTCTCGTCGTCCCCGTCGCGTCGCCGAAGGCGACCTTGTAGATGCGCTCGACGAGGTAGCCCGTGTTCTGGAACTCGATGGAGAGGAAGAAGGCCGCGCTGACGTTGATGCGCTTGACCTCACGACATTGCGCGTCCGCGCCGCACTGCTCGATCTCACCAACCCAGAACTGCAAGCCCGAGGCGTCCGGGTCGCGCGCGAGGAAGTCGCGGTAGTGCTGGCGGACGAAAAAGGTCGAGTCGTTGATGGGGTTCGGCCCCGTAGACGCGTCTTCGCTGTTGATGGTGACGTTGGCGACGAAGGGCTGGTTCACGGCGGAGCCGTCGGGGCCGGAGAGGAAGATCGAGAACGTCTCGGGCGACTCGACCAGCGCGTCGTCGGTGATGAAGACCGTGATGGTCTTCGAAGTCTCGCCGGCCGCGAAGCGCAGCGTGCCGAAGGACGCGGTGTAGTCCGAACGCTCCGAGGCGTTCGCCGAGTCGAACGTCCCGTAGGTGGCCGTGAAGGGGCCGGACGTGTCGCCGACGCGCGTCACCGTCGCCTGCACGCTCCCGGCCGTCTCGTTCACGGAGATGTCGGTCGCGGCGAACTGCACGGAGGTCACGTCGTCGTTGACGATGGTGCAGACGCCCTGCGCGTCGGCGATGGTGGCGTCCTGCGGGTTGGTGAGGTTGACGAAGAAGGTCTCGTCCGGCTCGATGGCGAAGTCGCCGTTGACGAAGACGGTGAAGGTGGCCGTCGTCGCGCCGGGGTTGAAGAGGACGGGGCGGTTGGCCGACTGGAAGTCGAGGGGCACGGCGTTCGAGACGGCCGTGCCGTTGGCCGTGCGCGCGTTGACGACAATCGTCTGCGGGCTCGGGGCCGAGAGGCTGAGCGTGAAGGTCGCGAGCGTCCTCCCGCCCTGACCCTCCGTCACGCTGATGTCGTTGATGGAGATGGCCGGGCCGTCGTTGTCGAGAATCTGGACGGACGCCTGCCCGTCTTCGATGGTCGCGTTCGAAGGGTTCGAGAGGTTGACGAAGAACTCTTCGACGGCCTCGTCAAGCGAGTCGTCAAGGATGGTGAGCGTCAAGGTCTTATCCGTCTCGCCCGGCGCGAAGGTGAGCGTGCCCGCGGCGGCCGTGTAGTCGCTGCCCGCGGTGGCCGTGCCGTCGGCGGTCGCGTAGCCAACGGTCACGGGGAGCGAAGAGGGGTTCGCCAGCCTGACGAGCACATTGGCTGTGCCGCCCGAGCCGCCCGAAGGCTCGGTGTTGGTGGCGTTGAAGATGGTGATGGCCGGGACGGGGTCGTCGTTGAGAATCGTCCCCTGGCCCTGCCCGTCGGCGATGGTCGCGTCGCCGGGGTTTGAGAGGTTGACGAAGAAGGTCTCGTCGGGCTCGTAAGTGCGGTCGCCGTTGACGGGGACGGAGATGGTCTTGGTCGTCTCGCCGGGCGCGAAGAAGAGCGTGCCGGGGAAGAGGCTGTAGTCAACGCCGCCGCCGGTGGCCGTGCCCGGCGCGCCGGAGTAGTCCACGTGCACGACGAGCCCGCTCGGCGCCGAGAGGCTGACGGTGAAGACGGCCTGCGTCGTGCCCGACATCCCTTCGGCGACCGACACGTCGTTGATGGAGATGGTCGGCTGCTGCTCGTTGTCAACGATAGTGAGCTTGGCGGCGGCGTCGCTCAGGCGCGCGTTGACGGGGCTTGTAAGGTTGATGATGACAGACTCGTCCAACTCGTCGAGCACGTCGCCGTTGACGGGGACGTTCACGTCCTTGCTCGTCTCGCCGGGCGCGAAGACGAGCGTGCCGGAGCCGCTGGTGAAGTCCTGCCCGTCGGTCGCGGTCAGGGCGGCGGTCTGGTAGTTGACCCGAACCTCCTGCGCCGAAGGCTGCGAGAGGCGGACGGCGACGGCCGCGTTCGAGGTGCCGGAGTCGCCCTCGGTCACAGACACGTCGTCTATGAGCAGACACGGCAGCGTGACGGGCGGGTTGCCGTAAAGCACACTGAAGACGCCCGTGCCGACGATGCCCGCGATGTCCGTGCGGCCGTCCTTGTCGAGGTCGGCCGCGGCGATGGCCGTGCCCGCGCCGTTGAAGTTGAAGAGCGCCGGGTTGCTGAAGCCGCCCGCGCCGTCGCCCGAGTAGACGAAGACGGCGGAGGAGAGCGAACTGGCGACGGCGAGGTCGAGCTTACTGTCGCCGTCGAAGTCGGCCGCCACGATGTCGCGCGGCGACGGGCCGGTCTTGTAGTAGACGGGCGCGTTGAAGTTGCCCGTGCCGTCGTTGAGCAGCACGGCGATACTGGTGTCGTCGCTCGCGTTGCCGCCTCCGACGGTGAGCTGATCCACGACGACGAGGTCGGCCTTGCCGTCGCCGTTGAAGTCGCCGGCCACGACGTTGTCCGGCGCGCCGTTGAGCGCGACGGTCTGCGTCACGCCGAAGACGCCGTTGTCGTTGTTCTTGAGGATGACGAGGCGCTTGTCGTCGAAGTCGGTGATGGCGAAGTCGGGCTTCGAGTCGCCGTTGAAGTCGCCGACCGCGACGTGGTCGAAGCGCGTGCCGACGGCCTGCTGCGCCGTGAAGGTGAAGCCGCCCGCGCCGTTGCCGAAGAGGATCGTGTAGTTCTGCGAGCTGCCGTTGACGGTGACGAGGTCGAGGTTGCCGTCGTTGTTGAAGTCGGCCGCCGCGAGGTCGTACGGAATCTGCATCGAGGAGCTGGTGTAGTTGGTCGGCGTGCCGGGCGTCCCGTCGGGGTTGCTGAGGCTGACCGAGAGGATTTGCGAGAAGGGCTGCGTGAGCGTGCCGACGGCGGCGAGGTCTGCGCGGCCGTCCTTGTTGAAGTCGGCCGCGACCAGGCGGTAGATGACGCTGGAGGGGAAGTAGCTGATGGGCGTCACCGGGGTGTAGCCGCCCGCGCCGTTGTCGAGCGCGATGGAGATGGTCGGGCTTCCGCCCGTCTGACCCTGGTGCGAGACGGCCACGTCCATCCGCCCGTCGCCGTTGAAGTCGCCGAGCGCGATGTCGGTCGGGGTACCCACGGCGAACTGCGGGCCGCCGACGTTGAAGCTGACGGCCGCCTTGAAGTCGGCCGCGGAGCAGCCGTTGGCCGCCGCCGCCGAAGCGCTCACGTCGGACGCGGCACGCGCCGCGGGGTTGAGCCGGCCGGCGCCGGCCGGCAGGGCCAGCAGACACAGGAGCATGAAGAGTGTGAAGAAGGGCGTGCGGAACCCTCTCCTGTGAGCGCGCGGGTATGTATAACGCATAGGGCTATTCCTTAAAGAGTCGCGGGCGGGGCCTGCCCGCGACGAAGTGAGGCGAAGAACTGCGGTCGCCTCGTCCAGCTTGTACCTGAGAGAATTAACTGTGAAAGGGATTACGTCTGTGATAGGCGCCACAGGCCACACTTAGGGAGGGGATGGGCCTTGGCTCACCTGTTCGCGAGGTAACTCCCGCCTTGAGCAAACGCGCATTATAAGGGTAAGCGCGGGCATCTCAAAACGGCCCCGGCCTGCAAACTCGCCCCTTAAAGCTGGGAGCGCAGGCGGCCCGCCTGCCAAGCGCGCGAACGCGCGCTGACAGACTTACTTCTTACTTCATCCTTGAGTGTTAATGCTTCACGGCTTTCGCGTTGCGCGCTCATGGCAGGCGGGCCGCCTGCGCTCCCAGCAATGCGCTTTAGCTCTTGCCCGTGCCGAAGTTGCGGAGGAGGACGAGGTCGGATGTCCAGACGTGGCGCGAGAGGACGAGTTGTTTGCCGTCGCGCGACCAGTCGAAGCGGAGGCGGCCTTCGGATTTGAAGTCGGTCAGTTGCTTCGCCGCGCCGCCCGCGAGCGGCTGCGCCCAGAGGTTCGGGATGCCGTCGCGGTGCGCGGTGTAGGTGAGCGACTGGCCGTCCGGCGACCAGCGGACGAAAGGCAGTGCGACGACATCCGTCGGGACGACGAACGTGCGCTCCGGCGGCCCGCCTTCGATGGGCGTGACGACGATTGTGTACTCGCCCGCCGCCGAAGGGTCTCGGTGGAAGCTCGCGACGCGTGCGCCGTCGGGCGACACAGCCGGGCGCTCGGAGTCTGCGTCGGTCAGGCGCACGGGCTCGCCGCCTTCGGCCGGAACCTTCCAGAGCGAGTACAGGCTCTCGTCGGGGCTCACGGAGTTGTAGACGACCCAGCGGCCGTCGGGCGTCCACTGCGGGAACTTCTCGCCGCCGCCGGAGGTGAGACGCGAGGGGTTGCCGCCGTCGCTGTCCATGCGCCAGACGTTGAAGGTGCCCGCGCGGTTCGAGGCGAAGACGATGTGCCGGCCGTCGGGCGAGACCGCGGGGTGCGCGTTGACGCCCGCGTCGGCCGTCAGTTGTTGCTGGTTGCTCCCGTCTGAGTTCATCACCCAGATGTCCCAGTTGCCACCGGCCTGCGAGGCGTAGACGACGCGGCCGTCGGGCGTGTAGCACACGTCGAGATACGCGCCGGTGCCGAAGGTGATCTTGTGCGCGCGGCTTGCGTCGGCCTCGGGCGCGACCCAGATGTCTGAGTTCAACTCGGTCTGCACCGCGACGAGAGTGCGCGAGTCAGAAGTGAGACTGATGGTGCGATAACGTTTCGAGTCGCTGGTGAGTCTGCGCGCGGCGCCGTCGGGGTAGGAGACGTGCCAGATTTGATCCATGCCCTCGGGCTGTTCGCTCGCGGTGAGCAGGAAGCCGCTGCCGTCGCTCAACCATTCGACGTGTCCCGTCCAGCCCCACTCGCGCGGCGAGGCTGGGCTCTGCTGTCCGTCCTCGACGCGGACGGCAACGACGCTGTTGTGAAAGTCGTAGCGGTCGCGGCTGCCGGCCGAGCACGCGATGACCTTGCCGTCGGGAGACCACGCAGGGACTTTGAAACTGTCGGGCGCGGGGCGCGCGGCGAGCTGTCGCGTGTCGCCGCCGTCGGCGTTCGCGACCATCAGAACGCTCTGGCCGCCGTTGTTGCGGACGAAGGCCATGCGTGAGCCGTCGGGCGAGAAGGTGACGGGCGAGTGCACGTCTTCGAGCAGCTTCGTCGCCAGGCCCCCGAGCGCGGGCAGTCTGTAGAGAGCGCGCACGGAGCCGTTCGTCTCGGCCCTCACGAAGAAGAGGTGGTCGCCGTCGCGCGAGAAGGTCAGGCCCGTGTACTCGACCCGCGCGGGCGCGACGACCTGCTGCGCGCTTGAGGCCGACGCCTGCCGGAGCCAGAGGCTCTCGCGCCCGCCCTCTGCGACCGAGTAGACGATGTAACGACCGTCGGGCGAGATGGCCGCGCGACCCGTCGTGCCCGTGCGCGTCAGGGCCGTGACTTCAATCTCGTTCGCGGCCGTGGCGACGGTCGCGGCCGTGCGCGGCCTGCGCGTGTTCATGTAAGCCCAGAACGCGTAGGCCGTGGAAGCGACGAGGAGCAGCGCGAGCACGACGGGCGCGACCTTGCTCTTAGGTTGCGAAGGGACGAACTCATGTTCGTCGGGCGCGTCCGTCGTCAAGGGTTCAACTTCCTTCGGAAGAACGACGACCTCAACGGGCGCGGGCTCAGCAGTCGGGACAGGTTCAGTTTCGGCGACGTGCCTGACATCGGCGACGAAGCGGTAGCCGAGGCCGGGGATGGTCGCGATGTAGCGGCTCGCCTGTCGCGTGTCGCCGAGGCACTTCCGCAGGGCCGTGATGTTCTGGTTGAGGTTGTTCTCCTCGACGACGGCGCCGCCCCAGACCCGACGCATCAGGTCGTCCTTCTCGACCGTCCGCCCGCTCTGCTGGACGAGCGCGAGCAGCGTCTCGAACGCCTTCGGCGTGAGCTGCACCGGCTCGCCGTCGCGCAGCAGGCGCCGCTTGGAGGGGTCGAGGCGGAACGGCCCGAATTCGTATAAAAGCTTCTCCTGCCCGGACATAACTTCTTTCAGAAAGTCTTTCAGAAGATTTCAGCGGGGCTCTAAGTACACGCGCGCCGCCTTCGGGGTAGTTTGCGCCTGCCTGACGGTCTGGCGGACTCCGCGGCCGTTCGGGTGAGGCGAAACCGGGCACATTGTAGCGCCGGATTTCGGCCACGTCTTCATCAATTATTAACCGCGCGGAGGCCGAAGCCTCCCCGCCACTTTCAAACTTAAGGAGAGACAGCAATCATGAACGTCAAGAGCATCTATCGCCTAATCGCCCTCGCAGTCCTCTTCACCGTCGCCGGCCTCGCGCAGGCGCGCGCCGCGCAACCAACCTTCGACGACAACCGCGCGCCCGACCTCCCGCCCGGCCCTTGCGACTTCGTGCAGGTACCTGAGGGGAACACGGTCTCCTTCCACGCCTACGCGTCCGGCGTGCAGGTCTACCGTTGGAACGGCACGGCCTGGGTCTTCGTCGAGCCGGTGGCGAACCTCTTCGCCGACCGCAACTACCGTGGGCAGGTCGGCACGCACTACGCAGGCCCCACGTGGGAGAGCAACAGCGGCAGTAAGGTCGTCGCGCGCCGTCTGAACGGCTGCACCCCGAACGCGTCCGCCATCCCGTGGTTGAAGCTTGAGACGGTCTCGACCGAAGGCCCCGGCATCTTCGACGGCGTGACCTTCGTCCAGCGCGTGAACACCACGGGCGGCAACGCGCCCGCGACCCCCGGCTCCTTCGTCGGCGAAGAGTCGCGCGTCCCCTACACGGCCGAGTACTTCTTCTACCGCGCCGCGAACTGATTCATACGGAACCCCTTTCCAGCACATTGGGATCCTAAGCTTAGAATTCCACGTGGACAAGTTGTCGC
>JADMIO010991052.1_pt1 | contig 21073 bp, 12 predicted proteins | sample 8958161 | NCBI WGS metagenome assembly JADMIO01 (sample SAMN16585339, study PRJNA669376) | soil metagenome | isolation source: Crop rotation soil | place: USA: Cullars Rotation, Alabama | collected 2011 | reverse complement strand
AGGTAAAGCTATCCGCGCCACTATAACCAGTGGTCGGAGTATAGGTGAATGAACCATTCGAGTTCAGGGTCACTGTTCCGTGCGCCGGGTTCGCGACCTTGACTGCGGTTAAGGGATTTCCGTCAGGGTCGCTATCGTTGGACAACACGCCGGGAGCGGCAACGGACAGGGCAGTACTTGTGGTAGTCGAATAGGAATCAGCGCTGGCGACGGGAGCGCGATTGGCGATGACAGTAAGACTTACAGTTGTGGTCGCACTCTGGAGAGTCCCATCGGAGGCCTTATAGGTAAAGCTATCCGCGCCACTATAACCAGTGGTCGGAGTATAGGTGAATGAACCGTCCGAGTTCAGGGTCACGGTTCCGTGCGCCGGGTTCGCGACCTTGACTGCGGTTATGGGATTTCCGTCGGGGTCGCTATCGTTGGATAACACGCCGGGAGCGGCCACGGTCAGGGCAGTACTTGTGGGAGTCGAGTACGAGTCCGCAGTGGCCACGGGCGCGCTGTTTGGCACCTGAACCGTGATGCTCACAGTGGCGGCCGCGCTCTGCAGCGTCCCGTCGGAAGCTTTGTAAGTAAAACTGTCGGGACCACTGTAGCCAGTGACAGGAGTGTAGGTGAAGGATCCGTTCGAGTTCAGCGTAACGCTTCCATGCGCCGGATTGGTTACCTTGCTGGCGGTCAGAGTATTCCCATCGGGATCGCTGTCATTAGCGAGCACGCCGGCAGCAGCCGATACATTCAGCACCGTACTAACCGTCGTCGCGTATGAGTCCGGATTAGCAACTGGGGGTGAGTTCTGAAGGGTGAGCGGTCCGATCGAGGCAACCGGCTCCGGGGACGCATAGCGGCGAACGCGCATGTCGTCCGCATAAAAGGTAGTGAGCGAGGTGCCTTTTTTATCGTCCCAACCGCCGATAGTAATGGAGTTCGCGCCAGAGAGTTGCCCCGAACGAGTACCTGCTAATTGATTGTCAACATAGTAGGTCGCAGTTCCGTTCGGCTCGATCCGAATGGCGAACTTGTGCCATCCCACCGTTCTAGCGACTTGGGTATTGAAGTAAGTCCAGGTTTTATCGAAGTATGTATAGAAATTGGGGAAGCCGTCCGAGCCGGTATATACCCCCATTCCAATCTGGTTGTTTCCCTGGCGCACCCGCACCTCTTTGTCGGAAGTGCTGTCAAGGTCGTCATACATGTCCCATTCCTGGTAGAAGCTGGAAGAGGAATTCAGGCGGCTGACTAGCATGTCCGTTCCGGAGGCTTGTACCAGTCTCGCTGACGAACTGCCACGCTTAACTTGAGTGCTCGACTGGGACCAGGATCCTGAGCCGCTCTCTACCTTCCATGAGAGCGCCGAACTGGAGAGCGTCGCCAGCATCGCTGTGTAGTTTCGCTCGGTATAGCCGATGTGCCACTCTTCGGGAGGCTTGTTCCCCGAATACCAGACGCGCAACTTATCAGTAGCCGCGTCATAGACCATAGTGGCACGGTAGATCTGGGAAGAATCCCAGCCGCTGCCAGGAGCAAGCACCGGGTTCGGATAGGTAGTCCAGTTAATCCCGTCCGTACTTTTGGCGAAGAACAAAGACGACTGGCCGCAGTTCGCGCCGAAAGGAATGGCGGCAACCAGGGCCCAGAATTCGTCTTTGGACGGAACGTAAATCACGTCCAGGTGCCAGGGCGTAAAGCCCGGCTGATTGAAGTTCACGGTGGAGGGCGCTGACCAGACCGCTCCGTCCAGGGAAACCCTGTACTCCATGGTGTTACTCGCGGAGTAGCAACCCAGAGGTCCGGTGTTCGTAGCCCACATCCAATATTTGCCGCGTGCCTTCACTACTGCGGGGGAAAGCCACTGAAAATCCGGCACAGTGAACAGGGTTTCGGTACTGAGATTGACCTGCTGCTGGGATCCCCAGTGAACTCCATCGCTGGATTTACGGCGAACCAGGTATGTGGTGCCGTTCCCTGCCTTCTGCTGCACAAAATACGTCCATAGCTGGCCCGAGGCGTCATCGTATAGGAACTCCGCGTCCGCGAGAAAGCCTGTTCCCGTATTAGCGATGGGATTCACGATGCCCGAGGGCTCCGTCCAGATATTCCCGTCGTGAGACACAAGGATGGAAGGCATCTCCACGGATTCGTTGCTGAATGGATAAGGCTCGAACACCATCCAATGTTCCCAGCCCTTCCACGCGCTGGCATTGTAAAAAATGTCGGGATGGACGGTTTGCCCACCGCCATCGAAGGTTGGCGTAATCAGCGGGCTGGCAGCATTGGTCAGGGGTGAGCCGGTGGTCCAGGATTCAAAGCCGTCATACACGTCGAAAACCGAGCTGGCATCGGACACACTGGCGGCGGTGGCATTCCCTAGATAAAAATAAAGCTTCGTGGTCGTTCCCGCCGCCAGGGACGGCACCTTGGCAACCACGCTGGCGAGAGATCCTTCCGCATCGGGCGCAGACAAGGGGCTCCAGGACTCGATCCAGAAAGGCACTAGTGTCGTGCCATCCGAGGCAGTTACCCGCAGATCGGAGCCGTCGGGTTTTCCTGCGGAAAAATGAAATCCCGAACCCAACTTGATGCGGACCTGGTAATTTGACAATGCTTGGGGGCCTGAGTTGACGATTTGAATCTCGGTGCGTTCTTGCCACGCGGGATTCATCCACGCGGGGGTCTGAGCCGCCGCGGGTGCGCACACAGCTAGCGCTAGCGCCACGATGGCGCTGAACTTTAAGATTTTTATGAACATTCTCGCTAACTCTATTAGTTCAGCAAACCGATATCTCTTCTACAAACTGACTAGCAAACCGGGCTAGCCAGCGGCTCTGCATCGCTGCCTGACTTTGAGCTCTTACATCGCAATTCGAGAGCCATTACCAGGCTTGGAAAACCGGTCGAAATCCATTGTTTGTTGCTGATATTTCGGCGATGAGTGTGGGTGAACCGACGAAAGCTCAGAGAGGGGATGCAAAGGTTTGCATATTGCTAAGAAAGCCAAGGGCTAAATTCAGGGCCAAAGCACGCGCCTGCTGTTAGCAACTTCGATAACAAACGAATGAACACAGGCTCCGGAATCAGCACAGCATGAAAATCCAAAACACGCCGCTGCGATCTAAAGCGCAGCCTCATGGGAGGTCTTTCACGAAGCCGCTAAAAGGGTTGCTCCAGGGGCAAAGCCAGGAAGTATGGCGGGCAAGGCTGCCGCGGTTCTGGGAACGGGATTTCACTCCAGATCTGCCTTATCCATGCACCGTCGGGGCACAGGCCGGGCTGTAACATCGCCTTGCAAAACGAACGTTCTAAGCGTTTGGGCTCTAGTCCACCCTGCGGTTTTTGTAGCTCAACGCGCAGCCTATGGCTGCGCGTTGGTGATGGCGGTAAACCAAAGGTTGGAGAGAGATCGGTATCCGGTGCCATTCGGATGCAAGGAATCAAAAAATTCGCTGGGATGCGCGGAGAAGTATGAGTAAGAGTCCGGAGGCACAATGGTGATGGCATTTGCCGGGTTGGAGACGAGTTCGTCAATTGCCGTGTTGTATTGCCGGATTCTCAAATTGGTGTCGGAGTTCTGGTTTATTTGGCAGCTGCTGGTGCAGGTTGCCGTTACCGGAACTTTCGCCAATGCCACCTTCTTTCCGGTAGCGCGAACCGCATTAATGATCTGCTGCATGCTGTCTTTGAAACTGCCGGCATAGCCGCTGTTTCCGGGGACCAATCCCTGTCCGCTGGCTACCAGAGCCAAGGCATCGTTGGTGCCATATTGCAAGAGCACGGTTTCTGCCTTGGGATGCCGGTGCAGCATGCTTTGCACGCGAACTATCGCCTCAGATGCCTTTTCGCCGCCAAGGCCTTCATCGGCTACCAGCTGCGGATAATTTCGATAGGTCGTCAGCTGGTTGTTCAAAACCGGTTCATAACCACCGCCGGTTACACGGCCATCGGCGGAAGTATTGTCGGTAGCATCGGTATCCCCGAAGCCGTGAGTAATGCTGTCACCAAATCCCACAAAGTAATTCCCGATCGCAATCTGCGAGACTTGATCGTGAGTATTGGTTCCGGCAACTACTACACCCGTAGAATCGAGTAGATAGACATCTACTGTGTGCTCGCCTTTCAGCACGTTGTTGAACGTTGCCCGGTAGGGCGGAGCAGTAACGTTGATCTCCGAACCGCCCGCCGGGGAACCACCGTCCAGCGCAAAGCGAACGCCCCAATTCTGCTGCGCACTGCCCAGGCAGGTGGCTGCATCGACAGTCAAGCTGGAGGACGCTTGCAGGTACAGCGGCTTGGGATTGGCAAGGCGTACCGATGGCGTGACCGCACACTGGCCAGTGGCCTGAATCTCCGCCAGCCCCACGTTCTTGCCGGCAGCGCTGGTCACATCGAATCGCACCCACGAGATAGTCTTGGGGTTGAAGGTAATCTTCATGCCGGTGCCGTTGTTAGGCAGAGCGCCTACGGCGATGGTGCTGCCGTCGCTAAATACCAGATTACCGCCGAGCACGTTATCCGCAGTATTGGGGCGGTCGTAAAGAGTGATGTCCGAAAGAGTGACGTAACTCCAATCGAGCCTCAGCCAGGCTCCGGCCTGCTCGAGGGTTGTTGACCACTCCTTGGTGAAGTCGCCAGGATAACCATCAATAACGCCATCAATGGCTTTGGTGGCCAGCTGTCCGTTCTCCGGTGATTCCGAGGAAGCCGAAGCGTAGGCGGTCAAGGCGATGTTATTTAGACCGGCCGGCTGGACATTCAACGGGGCAGACGCACTTCCGCCGTTGTAGGATCCGCCGATAGTCACTGTCTTGAACGTCGAGGGAGCACTGGTAGAAATAGAGAAGTTGGCGCTGAGAGCGCCTGCGGGCACTGTGACACTCGCCGGGACGGATGCTACCGGATCATTCGACGACAATGTTACCGATGCCCCGCCGGAGGGCGCGGAGCCGTTCAGAGTGACTGTGCCTTGGGCGGCCGTGCCACCCGTAACCGTTGCTGGAGAGACGGTCAGTCCGGAAAGCATTACTACAGAAGGTTGGCCGAATACTTCAAACTCTTCCAGACCAATATTCGCGCCTGCGGCACTGTTGACTGTAAACCTGACGAAAGTGACCGTGCGATTAACGTTCACGGTCGAGCCTGATCCGTTGTTAGGCAGAGCGCCTACAGCAATATTCGCTCCGGTATTGAAGCTCAATGTGCCGGACAAGACGTTGTCCGCAGTGTTGGGACGGTCATGAAGGACAATAGTGGAAATAGTTACCGGCGAACTCCAGGTCAGTTGAATCCATGCACCGGCCAACTGCTGCACCGTAGCCCATTCCTTGGTGAAATCCCCGGGGTAGCCGTCGAGCACTCCATCCACGGCTTTGACTCCCAGCTGCCCCGTGCTGCTGTTCTCTGAAGAAACCGTCACCGTAGCCGAGCCACCCAAAAGCACCGGACCCGAGCCTACAGGATTCAGTTGCAGATTCGCGCTCTTGGTAACCGACCGGAACAGGGCTGAAATTTGCACGGTGGTTGTGCTGGCCACTGAGGAGGTATTGATGGTGAACTGGGCACTGCTCGATCCGCCTGGAATGGTCACGGAGCCTGGCAGCGTAGTCAGAGTTGGTGAGTTTGTGGAGAGCGAAACCTGCGTGCCTCCGGAAGGCGCAACTCCGGTCAGCGTCACGGTTCCCTGGCTGCTGTTGCCGCCAACCACGCTGGTGGGATTCAAGCTCAAAGATGACAGCGCTACCACAGGTAAAACCGTCAGGGTTGTTGACTGAGAGACCCCGCCCAAACTCGCAGTTATCGCTGCCGGGGTGGAGACGCTTACGGTCGAGGTTGTGATGTTGAAAGTGGCGGAGCTATTTCCCTGAGTGATGTTCACACTCGCGGGCACGGTCGCAGAGGAACTGTTGCTGGACAGCGAGACGCTTGCTCCACCAGACGGAGCTGGGTTGTTAAGTGTGACCGTCCCCTGGGAACCGGTACCGCCTTCAACGCTGGACGGGTTCACTGAAACCGAACTTACGAACACGCCGCTGCTGGGAACGCCGAAAACTTCCAATTCCGCCAGGCCGATGTTCTTTCCGGCGGCGCTATTTACCTGCAGACGCACATTAGTTACGGCGCGAGCTGAGAAGTTAAGCGTCAAACCTGTCCCGTCATTGGGAAGTTGGCCCACGGGCAGAGTACTGCCGTCGCTGAATGACAAGGTGCCGGAAAGGATGTTGTCGGAGGCGTTGGGCCGATCATGGAGGATGATTTTCGAAAGCGTAACCGGAGCGCTCCAGTTCAGCTGGATCCAGGCGCCCGAGGTCTGCCCAACGGTCGCCCACTCCTTGGTGAAGTCTCCCGGGTAGCCGTCAATCACGCCGTCCACAGCTTTGATACCCAGTTGGCCGTCGATGGCATTTTCGGAGGAGACGGTAACGCTGGAAGTGCCGCCGAGGGAAATGGGTTGCTGCGATGCCGGTGTCACTTTCACGAAGGTACTGTTCTGGATAGAGCCACCGTGGCCATCATCCGCTGTAGCTGTAACCGTGTAGTACGCGCTCGGACTATTGGAAGGCGGCGTGAAGGTGGCGGTGCTTCCATTACCGGTGACCGAGCCACCATCGCTCGTCCAGGAATACTGAATGGCATCGCCATCGACGTCGAAGGCAGAGACGGACAAGGTGCTCGTCTGACTGGGACTGATCTCCGGCGGTGTAGCGATGGGACCTGAGGAGATGCCGGGCGGAGTGTTCACGGACGCTGAGGCCGGCCGGCCGAAAACCTCGATTTCAGCCAGTCCAACGTTTTTACCGGCCGCCGAATCCACGACGAACCGCACCCAGCTTACATTCCTCGGAGTAAAGCTGACCACCAGGCGCGAGCCATCGGTGGGCAGCGCGCCCACGCTCCACACGGAGCCATCGCTGAACTCAAGATGGCTGGTGAGAACGTTGTCCGCGCTGTTTGGGCGATCGTAGATTGCCACTCGCGAGAGCTTCATGGCAGAGGGCCAATCGAGACGGAGCCATGCTCCCGCCGTCTGGCCCGTAGTCGCCCATTCCCGCTCAGGGTCAAACGGATAACCCGAGAGAATGCCGTCAACGGCTTTCAACCCGGTCTGGTTGGTTCCCGAAGCTTGCGTGGAGGCAGTCACAGTGGCGATCCGCGCAATGTTCATGCCGAAGTCGCGTATCCAGAAAATCTCATCCTTCTTAACAAAGGAAAACCACCAACTGCTCGCGCTGCCGCCGGTCTGCGTTGCGTGCGCGGAGATCGCCTGCCACTTCAAATTCGATGCTGTGCTGGTGCTCTGCATCGGACCGGGTACAGGCACAGTCTCGATCAGGTTCCAGCGGTACGGAGTGCTATTCAATGCCGAGGGCTCGGGAAAGGGATCAGTGGGAGTAAAAACCGGCATGGGCCAGTGATAACTTTGGTCGCAAAACTCGCAGGGAGCGTGCACCAGCGTCTCATGGATGCGAGGCGCCAGAGTGGCGCCGCCACGCTGGAGCGAGACCAGCGCCTCCGCCAGGAAGCCGTAAGTGGCGCGATTGTCGGTGTTGTCGTCATAAAAGCTGGTGGTATAAATCTCGTCGGGATGGAGATTGGTCAAGGCCGATTTGAAATCGCCAAGGATGGTCTGGCGGTTGTAGCTGCCGGCAACACTGTTCAGAAATGTGTGATAGTCCACGCTACCCAGTCCGCGACTGGCGTAGGTTTGAGTTCTTCCCGCAGCGGAGGTATAAACGGTGGTGGCTGAGGCGCTCTGATACAGCGTGAGCAGAAGGCCATCTCCGTATCCCAGGAAAATGATGTCCTGCTCGCTTACCCCGAGCGTGGCCATCCCATTGACGGTCTCGCCCTGGCGAGTCTGGCCCATGCTTACGCCGCTTTGGTCGCCGTTGGTAACCACAACGACCTTGACGGTGTCGCCCCGTTGTTTGGCGGCATAAATAACCCCTGAAGCCATCAGAGCTTCATCTCCCGGGTGGGGAGCGACCACGACAATGGTCTTGGCTGACGCCAGCTGTGGCCCCACTATGAAACCCAAAAGACCGAAAACTATAAGAACAAAAAACGATAGCCTTATTTTCAACGTGGACTCACCCTGAAACCTTTATCAAAGTGCAATTCGAGCGCCAGTTCCCGGGCTCCTGGGACGCACCAAAATTAACTAGTCCAAAGGCTTAAGTGGGGACAGATTTTCCACTAAACCCAGCGGCGAAAACTGTGCAATCTTATGCAGCTTGAAGGAGAGACTTTTACCTACGTCTCTACTAGATGCACTCTGGTTGGCCCCTAAAAATTAAAATCTCTGTGGAAAACGTGGATTAAATCGTTGTTGGCATAGGGCGCAGCTTTTGCACATCCTGGGCAGCGGGCATGGAAACCCAATCTTCGAATAACGGACGGCCCCGGCGCATTAGCTCCGGGACGGTAACGAACTGTATACGTCCGCGAAGCGCAGCAAGGACTCTGGAAAGCGCGGAAATGGTGTGATCCCGAGCATATATGGGCGTCTCCTGCATGCTGCGAAATACCGCGTCGTGAAGAAGCACGATGGACCCGGGCTTAATTTCACGAACCAGATGATTGGCCATCCATTCCGGGTCCTTGTCGAGCCAGTCGAATCCCACCACATTCCACACCACCGGACAATATCCCAAACTCAGGAGATCCCAGCGAAGGGGGCGGGTCTGGCTGCCAAATGGGGGCCGAAACAAATTGGTCCCATACCGGCCCAATGTTTTCTGGCATTGGCGAATTTGCCGGTGGCGTTCGCGTCGGCCGAGCAGTGGAAGGACAGGATGGTCCCAGGAGTGATTGCCGATTGCGTGGCCCTCTTCGGCGACTCGCTCTACCAGTTCAGGGTGTGCCTCGGCAGCCCTGCCGACCATGAAGAAGGTGGCACGAGCATTATGTTCCTTCAGAACATCGAGAATCCGTGGGGTGTAAACAGGATGCGGACCATCATCGAACGTGAGGGCCGCCACGGGTTCCGAGGTTTCCACGTGCGTCAACGTGCCCAGCAGCCGGCTCATGGCCGCGGACACGCCTGAGCGCACTCTGTAGACAAGTCCCATAGTGGCAGCGAACTACTTATTCCCCAGGCGCGCATTCGAGAAAACGCAACACGCCCAGGATTTTGGCGGACGGTGTATTTCCACCTTCTCGAGAAGTTTGTAGCGCTCCTCAAGCCCTTGACGAACCGCTTCGGCGCGGGGAGAAAGCCGGAAGCTGCAAATGATGATAATTCCGTCATCGGCAAGATGATTTCGGTACCTCTCAAACAGCGTGAAAGGCTCATCAACGTAGTAGAGCACTTCGTTGAAAACCATTACGTCGAAGCGGCGGCCGGGGACATACGTATTGGCATCGGCAGCGCTGAACGAAACTGCGCACCCGGGCTCAAAGGAACGCGCCTGGGCCTCGCGGATTGCCGCTTCTGAAACATCGAACCCCACATACTCGGAACAGGCGTGGGGAACAATGTGGACGGAGAGGACTCCGGTGCCGCAGCCCACGTCAAGAACAGCGCCATTCCGCTTGAACTGCCGAATGTAGCCGGAGATGACCCCGTAGCGCGCAACCTGCTCCATGCCCTCCAGGTACTTCCAGCGGCCTCCGCTGTAATCCTTGTCCCAAACCCCGGCAGCCATGGGAACATCTCCACACCCCATGGACTCTTCCTGGCGGCGCACCACGGCGCCCAGCGCATTGCCCAGAATGCGAGATCGTCCAAAGGCCATGCTGTAGTAGCTGGCACGCAGCAGATTACGCACGCGAGCTTTCATAGGGGCAATCATGGGATCAAGTTGGCCCAGCGCGCCCATTGCTCGGCCATTTCCATGCCATGGTCGAGGTCATATTGGGGCTGCCAGTGGAGCAGACGCTTAGCTTTGTCGATACGTACCCTCGGACGTGCCGCGAAGAAGCGGATCTGCGATGGGGAAATCGCAATGGGCGGTTTTCCGTTATCGGCAGCAACGGCGGTCGCGGCATGATCGCCATTTGCGCCGGCGGCGCGCTTCAGGGTGCGTTTAAGCCAGCGGCGCGCGTCCCCTGGCATAAGGCGGGAGGTCACGTTCGCCAGTGCCCTGGCTTCCAGGGTTTCGAGCAGGCGCTCTCTCACCTGCCAATCTTCACGAATAATGCTGACTCCTTCGCGCAGCAGGGTGCGGGCCTTGCGCGTGGGCGGCGTCTTCTGCGCATAATATTTTTCAGCTTCCTCGGCCGACATGCTCAGGGTTGCCTTGCGACCCAGCATGCGCTCATAACGCTCATAGAAGTCGCTGTAGGTCACAGGGGTCTCGCCGGAAATCAGAAACGACTCGCCAACAGCCCCCTCTTCGACGGCGGCGTGCAGCATTGCCGAGACAACGTCATCGATATAGACGGCGTTGCGCAGGCCACTTCCCCCATTTACCAGGATGACGCGGCCTCTCTTCATCCATTGCAGGACATCCACCGTCCAGAGCGCATTGGGGCCATAGACTGCCGTCAACTGCAAAACCGTTGCAGGAACGGAGCGCTCGCGGCAATACTTCGCCACCAGTTCCTCGGCTTCCAGTTTGCTGTCGGCATAAGCCATTCCCAGCGGCCGGCGCGGAAAGGTCTCGTCCAGATCGCCATCCGGTGGAACGCCATAAACCATTACGGTGCTCAGGTGAACCACGCGCTTAACACCGGCGCGGGCCGCAGCCTCAAGTACGTTTCGCGTCCCCTCCACATTGGCCAGAACGCGGTCCTGCTCGCTCCCGGAGTTTCCATAAGCACAGTGGAAGATCACGTCGCAGCCATCGACGGCGCGCGCGACTTCTTCCGCCGAGGTGAGATTGCCGGTGGCAAATTCAAAGGGAAAGCGGGCGATTCGAAGCGCACGGGAGAGGTCCCGCACCAGCACCCTTACGTTTTTATGACCTTCACGCGCAAGCACGTCGAGCAGGCGTCCACCGATGGAGCCGGTGCCGCCGGTAACCAGAATTTTGCTTTGCGCCAGATCCATAAGTGTCCCTTAAACGGTTGCCACCGCGGATTTCCATTCCGTCCAAGGCAATTGCAGTGGTTTGCGGGTTGCGTAACAGCGCTCTACCAGGGCCACGGTGCGGCGTCCCTCAACTCCAGAGACAAGAGGCTCCCGGCCGGCGCGGATGGCATTGCTAAAATCGGCGTACTGGCGCAAGAACAGATCCTGTCCGGTTTCCGCCCCGGCATTGTCTCGCAACACGTCGCCAGACAACGTCAGGTCTGACCCGTTGAAGCTCAGGCGGACAAAACGTTTTCCGGCGTCGCCGCCAGCTTCCAAAGTCGCCTGGCTGCCACGAATGATGCAGGAGTTACGAAGATTGCGGGAACGGCTTAACTCCACGAATCCGGTTGCTCCCGATTCCAAACGAAGATGAAGTTCGCAATCCGTCTCTATGCCTCCGAGGGAGTCATCGAAGTAATCGACATGGGTGTAGTCACCAAGCCACCAGAGAAGCTCATCTACCAGATGAATGCCACGATTGATCAGGACTCCACCGCCGGAACTGGCGCGGCGCAGCTGATAATCCGTGACCGAAGGCCAGTCGAAGGTGCTTCCATTGCGGAGATCGAAAGTCTCGATCTGTCCCAGTATGCCGCTTTCCACCATGCGCTTTACGAATCCGGAAGAGCGGAACTGCCGAAACTCAAGACCAACGGCAATTTTGGCGCCGGAAGTTTGCGCCACAGCAATCATCTGGTCACAATCCGTGGCCGTGATCGCCATTGGCTTTTCCACCAGCACGTGAATTTTCTGCGCCAGCAATTCGCAGCTTACGGGCGCGTGAAGATGGTTGGGCAATGCCACGATAGCTACATCGAACGGCTGCACGGAGCGCCAGTCCGTAGCGGCCTCGGAGACATTGAATTTTTGGGCCAGCGAGCGCGCGCGGTCGAGGTTGGAATCGATCAGCGCCGTAACATGAAAGTCCTCGCAGATGGCCAAAGCCGGGAGGTGCACCCGCTCCGTGACCGCGCCGCATCCGATGATGGCAAGTCGCAGCTTACTCATCGGCCCCCCTCTGCACGTCCCACCCCTGCAGGCTGAGCGTGCATTCGCACTGGCTGGGGAGAGGAAATCTCGCGCGTCGGTCGGCGGGCCTGTTCATAAACATTGAGCAGTTTGCCGCCTGTTTCGTTCACGTCGAACTTTCTGGCAAATTCGTGAGCCGCCCGTCCCATGCGCTCGCGTAGCGCGGCGTCGCTCATCAGGCGCGCCAGCGCCCCGGCAATCGCGGCTGGATCCCGCGGAGGCACCAGAAACCCAGTCTCGCCGTCGCTAAGCGCCTCGGGTATACCATCCACGCGGCTCGCCACCACCGGTAGCCCAGCTGCCTGAGCCTCAGCTACCGCCAGTCCGAACGATTCCCGCACACTACACAACAGAAAAATATCGGAGCGGCGCAAAAATTCAGGAATAGCTTCCGGAGGCTTGGCGCCATGCAGAACTACTCTATCTTCGAGGCCCAGGTCCCTAATTGCCTGCCGCAGACTGCTCAACTGATCGCCTTCGCCGATCATGTCGTATACGAAATCGAAGCCCTGGTCCTTGAGCAGGCGCATGGCGTGAAGAGCGTAGAGCTGCGCCTTTTTCCAGTGCAGCCGCGCCACGGTAGTAATGCGAAGCGGAGCGGGATGATCATACTGCCGCTGAAAGCTGTAATCCTCGTAGGGCAACTCAGGAAACAGTACCTCTACCGGTTGTTCGCTCCCTGTGCGCTCGCGATAAGCCTGGACGAGGAAATTAGACGAAGCCACTAGAGAATCGCATTCCTGCGACAGCGTATCCAGATGGTCGGGATTGGTTCGCCGCTGCTCGTGTCCGATGACATCCCTACCCAGGAGCGAGCACACAACCGGAACTCCAAGCACTTCGCGGGCACCCAGAATCGGCATGATGTTCAAGGCGAAGTGCACATGGATCAGATCCGGCTGGTGCGCCGCAAGAGCCAGATAGCGGCTTAACTGAGTGGATCGGGTGTAGTGCGGCGATTGGCGCCGAAGCGTCGAGCGCGCCACCTTCCACGCGGCACGCGGACTGACTCGGCCTTTCAAAACCTGAAGAACGGCGAGTAACGTGTCTCCAAGCGTACCTCGCGATGCCGGCAAGTCCTCGAGAATCACGTCGCCTACCCGGCACGGCGTCTTCAGCGGAGGATGGGGCACGGCGCGAAACACAACAACTTCGTGCCCATGGTCCTGCAAGAACCGTATCTTGCGTGTAATGAAGGTATCTCCGGACGCCTCCGGGAATTGCGTTACTAGGAAAACGACTCGCATGAGACGGCTCGTTCCGCATCCCTTCCGGATTGAATGTTATCGGCTTCCAGGACGCGCCACCGGTGGGGCAGGACAAAAATCCCGGAGCCGGGCGTCTTGCCAGTGCCGAAGTAGTCGGATTCCACCACGGTAAGCCGGATCGCATCCTCGACCGCGTCCACATCCTGGTTATTCACCGTCAAGAACATCTTCATCAAATATTCGCCGGGAACCAATGGCAAGGTTGGGATATCGCATTCCAGGAGCACATCCCCCTCGCGCTCGCGCTGGTAGGTAAGACCCGGCTCGAAGAGCGTATTGGGAGAAAATAACCGCTGGCCGTGCATGGACTCGAACGCAAGCCCCACCTGAAAATTATCCGTAGGCTTGGGCAGATGAAAATGAACCCGGGCGCGAAACTGCCCCCCCATCGGCAACGCGCTGTTCAGCGGCTTATCGTCATTCGTAAACAGCTCCAGCCGCCGCAGGAGAGGGCGCGCGACATACTCAGGCCTGCGCGTAACTCCCTGGGTCAAATCAATAACATTGGAACTTAGACCGGAGCCGCCGCCCGATACGCTTTGGACGTAGCGCTCAATTCCCTGGTGACAATCGCCGGCAAATACGACGCTGCCATGCTGAAGCATTACGATCTTCTGGCAAAGATTCTCAACCGCTGCCATGTTGTGCGACACGAACAAGACGGTGCGGCCCCCGGTGCTGACATCGCGAACCTTGCCCAGGCATTTCTGCTGGAAGGAAATGTCGCCCACGGACAGAACCTCGTCCACGATAAGAATTTCCGGTTCCAGATGAGCAGCCACCGCAAACGCCAGCCGGACATACATGCCGCTGGAGTAGCGTTTTACCGGAGTGTCAATAAATTTCTCGACTTCGGCGAAGGCCACAATCTCATCGAATCGCCGCACGATCTCGCTTTTACGCATGCCCAACAGGGCGCCATTCATAAAAACATTTTCGCGGCCCGTAAGCTCAGGGTGAAATCCCGTCCCTACTTCGAGTAGGGACCCTACGCGCCCATTAATTTCAATGACGCCGGTGGTTGGCTTGGTGATACGGGAGAGGATTTTGAGCAGGGTGCTCTTCCCTGCCCCGTTTCGACCAATTACGCCGATAACTTCGCCTGCTTTTACCTCGAAGCTTACGTCCCGGAGCGCCCAGAACTCTTCATCCTGCTGCTCGCGCGCAGCGCCCCCGAACAGCCGGCACACGGTGCTGATGAGGGGCAGTTCCGAAAAGTTTTCCCGCAGTGTCCGGTAGCCGCGCACGCGGCCGATACGGTAGCACTTGGAAACGTTTTCAACACGGATGGCCAGATCGCTCAATTCACCCTCTAGACAAAGTCGGCAAACGTGCTTTCAACGTGCCGGAAATAGTATGCGCCTGTCACCAGCGTGACGATGCCGATGAATGTCGACATGGCCAACATGGGCAAGGACGGCGGCGCGCTGTCAAGCAAAGCCCAGCGAAACCCTTCAATCACTCCCGCCATCGGGTTGAGCCCGTAGAGCATCCGCCAGCGCTCCGGCACCAGGGTGCTGGGATAGACCACCGGGGTGGCGAACAGCCACAACTGGGTGACGAAGGGAACTATGTATCCAATATCCCGGTATTTGACGTTCAAAGCCGAGAGCCACAAAGACACGCCCAAGGCGCTCATCAACGCCAGCAGGACCAGCACCGGCGACCAGAGCACGTTAATACTCAGCGGCACGTGGTAATAAACCATCATCCCGAAGAGCAAGCTGAGCGCGACTATAAAGTCGGCCAAGCCGGAGATGATCGAACCAACCGGAATCAGCAACCGCGGCAGATAAATTTTGCTGATCAGCGCGGTATTGGCCACTAGGCTATTGGAGCCCTTAGAAAGGCCGTTAGCGAATAATGTCCAGGGCACCAGCGCGGCATAGCTGAAAAGCGGATAGGGCAAGCCATCTGAAGGGACCTTTGCCAGGCGGCCGAAAAACACGCTGAAGATCAGCATCGCGAACAGAGGCTGCATGATCGCCCACGAGGCGCCTAGCGCTGTCTGCCGATATCGCACCTTCAGGTCACGCCAGACAAAAAAATACAGCAGCTCGCGATACGACCAGAATTCACGTAGTTCGAGCGCCTCAGCTTCGGACGCTCGTATCTGAATTGTGCTCAAAGTGGCCATTCACTTGATGCCGCCTCTATTGGCGGCTGATGCGGGATAACACTCCAAATATCTCGTAAAGACTAATTCGGTAACCAGCTTCCGGCAGTTTGCCGAGTCCTGAATGAGCTCGCTATTGCGTGCCTTAATACGTTCGGGCTACAACAAACCCTGCCTTCACTGCGTATTGCCTTTGAGATACCCCTTGAAGATACCGGCAATCCACGAAACAGAGAAGTGCAATTGCGGTGCCAACCGGTTACGGTAGTCACGGGACAGATATGTTCAACCGTATCCTCGTAAAAGAACGGTTAACAACTGTCGCCAGCACGGCGATTCCCTATCCGCAAGCACAAGAGTCGCCCGAGGTATCGCCAAGGTTTGGCCCATTCGCCGCATCCCCGCCCGCCAGTTTCCTAAACTCTGAGTCGAACCGGGACCGGCTGAACTGGCTGGATGCCTCGCCGGCGTGCCCCGCCATTTGCAGCATGAGTTGCGCGTCGGCCGCCAGCTTGCCAGTACGTGCAACCAATTCATCCAGGCTATGAACATGAAATCCGGAAATTCCGTCTTCCACAATTTCCGCCTGTCCACCCGAGGGAATTACCACGGGGACGCAAGCGGCACACATGGCCTCTACGGTGGCAATGCCAAAGTGTTCCGCCAGGGCTGGCTCGGCGCTCTGATCCAGACCTAACCCGACGGTGTGCCAGAAGATTTTTGCTGACGCGAGAGCCTCGACGATTTCCGATCGATTCCGGTTGATCAGAAATTTTACCGGCAGGCCCGCAGCCGCGGCCTGCACAGCCTTAAGGTACTCGCCATCCGCCGGGTGATCGCTGCAGGAGCCGGCCAGGACTAGCGTCCAGGATTGATTCCCTGCTTCCACAAACTTGCGAAAGGCCTGGACCTGCTCCAACTGCAGCTTGGAGCGCCTTCCCCGGGTGAACCTGCCGATGGAAATGATGGTATTTGTCTTCTCCCCGTGGGGCGGGCTCAGTTCGACCGGAGGGAAGACCACATGAGCGCTTTCACCCCAGAACTGCCGGATGCAGGTTGCGGTAAACCGTGAATTGGCGATTATGGTTTTGTAACCCTCCATCCGCTTTTTCCATGTCCATTGGTACGCAGCCCCGCGCAGGCTGCGGTCCAGATGACTGCGGCGGGTCCATGAAGGGTCCTGTTCCAGTCCCACAAGAGGAGCTGTTTCGATGGGAAAGTGGCAATAGACCATGCCGCGCCGGGCCTTGCAAAACGGGGGAACTCCGTGTCCGGAGTAGATGAAGAGATCGTAAGGACGGGTGAGCGCGGCGGAATTTGTGCGTAGCTGTGTACCTAGGCCCTGATTCCCCGGAATCTGAAAGCTTTCCAGCGGCGCAACGCAACGTTCGTTGACTCCGTGCAAGTCCACCCCGAAGGCAGCTTCAGCACGGGCGAGAAATCCGGAATTACCGGCGTGGATAAGATCCACGCTGAAATCCCCATTCAGGGCAGCTGCCATGCAGACCGCCACCAACTGGGCGCCCCCGAGACCCTCGCCGGTATGGTCGAGAATCCCTGCCCGGGGTTTTGGACCATTGGCCATTCGAGGTGCCTATCGCGCGGGTACAAGCGCCGTGGAGGTGCGGCGCAGGCCACTCTTCGGAACGAGTTCAAGCAGCAGGTTTTCGGAGTGATCGATAACCTTATCCCATGTATAGCGTTCCAGAGTTTTGGCGTGTCCGCTGCGTCCCATGGTCTCCCGCCGGGCGGGATCGCGCAGCAGGGTGATAATCGCATTGGCTGTTTCCTCCGCGTCCTTAGGCGCAGCCAGCAGTCCGTCCACGCCCTCGTGGATCACGCAAGAGGTCGGCCCGATGCGAGCCCCGACTACCGGCTTGTATCGCATCCAAGCCTCCAGGTAGGCAATTCCAAAGGATTCGCCGGTGGAGGGCAACGCAAACACATCGAAGGAGTCAAAAATCGATGCCTTCTCCGTCTCCTCGAAGGGGCCACTGGCGACGATGCGCTCACGGTCAAAATCAGTCAGCGATTCCCAGATCGGATTTACTTCTCGGTCAACAGGAGGCCGGGGCCCCGCAAGCACCAGCCGAACCTCGGGGTTCCATTGCCATACAATCTTCATCGCCCGCAGCAACGTTCCCGCACCCTTGTTGGCAGCTATCCGGCCCACGAAGCCCACAACAGGATGCTTCCCCAAGTGGTGACGGCGGCGGAATTCGCCCCCATCGGCCACGCAGTAATTCTCTGGATCTACCCCCACACCGGCAGCCTCGGTGCGGGAACAACCATGTTCCCGCATGAATGCCGCTTCGAACTCGGTATTGGCGATTCCGGCGTCACACGCTGCCAGCATGCTCGAAAAAGCTGGCTCGGAACACCAGGGCTCGGCCAGGTGGAACAAAGGAATGGCCACGAGCCTGAATCGCTTCAGCTTGCGCGCGAGATGAACGTGGTAGGCGGGTGGCCAATACCAGTTAAAAGAGATCACAATGTCGGGACGCGCTTTGAGCAATTCCGCCATGAGCCCGGTAAGGAATGGTTTTCGATTCAGCAGACTAAGCGCATGCTCTCCGAACAGCTTGCTGCAGGAGCGGTATCCACCGGGCAGGCGCTGAACGTTTTCCAGAGCCGCGTTGAGCAATCCACCGTCACCGGGAAGACGCCGAATGCGGATTCCCTCCTGAATCTCGAACGCGGGCAGTTCAGCGGGGCGGGCATGCCAAAGATCCCAGGAGTTGACGGTCTGACTGGTTAAAACAGTGACGTCGTGGCCACGTTGAGTCAAGCCCTTGCACAGACGGTATAAGTGCCATTCGGCGCCGCCGAGGGCGGGATAGAACATGGGCGTGACCGCCACGATCTTCATGGGACTGGCACTCCCATCCGCGACTGGAGGCCGTGCGCAAAGGGTAGCTTTTTCAAAGTTCGCCTCAGCCGCGCTCCCAGGCCCGCGCGGAGGACCAGGCTGCGTACCCCGGAATCGTAAAGAATGGGCGGAAACATCTGGCAAAGTTTCCAGAGGTGCACCCGGGCCTCGGCGCAGTTGTCGGATTCCACCATGGGCTCCAGACAACGCAGAACGCGCGTCGCCATGTTCATCCCCATTTGGCGAACGATCTGGGTGCGGTCGGGAAAGTGATCGAGTTCGCGAGCAGCGACCAGCCTGGGAACTCCAATATCTTCGAGCAGCTTCTGCAAATCCTGATTAACACTCGCACTGGTAATGGAACCGGCGTGAACCCGCCAAAGAGCCAGTGGTTCGGCCAGGAAATAAATGTCATGCTGAATGGCAATGCGAAGGAAATACTCCCAATCGAATGCCAGCCGAAGCCTGTGGGTAAAACCACCGAACTGCTCATAACAGGTCCGGCGAAAGACGGCGCTGGAGACGTTAACCAGATTGTAGGCGGCGGTTAGCAGATGCCGCCGATCCTCCAAGCCACTTTGGCCGCGCTCCGGTCCATGGCCCCAATTGGTGTTTTCGCGGAAAACGCCTCCGTCGCCATCGATCAGGTGATAACGGGAGTGGACCAGCGCCACCCGAGGATTCTGATCAAGGACGGCGACCTTGGCAGCCAAGTTCTCCGGCAGCATGGCATCATCGTCCGGGAGAATGGCAATGTAGTCTCCGGTTGCAAACTTGAGGCACAGGTTCCAGTTGGCGCGATGTCCTACATTGCTGTGGTTGCGGAAGTAGCGGATGCGTCCGTCGGTGTAACTGCGCACCAGCCCCTCGGTGCCATCGGTGGAAGCGTTATCGACAACTACAATTTCGAAGTTTTGATAGGTCTGCTGAAGAACACTGTCAATAGCCTGACGCAGCAAACCGGCACGGTTGTAAGTAGGAATGCAGACCGAGACGGTTTGGCTTTGATTCAGCATGGAAGAAGACAGTATCGGCTTATGTCCCGCCGCTTCGGCAAACCTATGCCTTGAGGGTAGAAGCAGCGGGAGCTAGCGTCAACGGCACCCAGGTAACTTGCATGGCCACGGCCCCCAATGCGGCGCGTCAGCCCCTGGAGCTTTAGTCCGCAGTAGCTCTGTCCTGAAATGCAGCGCCAATTCCCTAAGCCTCGCGCATCTGCGATCGCGCGACGGATGGCCGTGGTGCAGGCTCGGCCGAAAGCAAGGCTGGGATAGCGGCGATTCGTTCTACCAGAGCGGTATAACACCGCTGCACATCTTCGAGGGCGCCAGTATAAGGATCGGGCAATTCACGATGGACAGGTACGGCCGGCGTCGGCGGAATCAGGAATGTCTTGCCTTTCGCGCCTGGAAAGCGGGCAGCGAGTTTCGCCTGGTTGATAAAATCCATGACAAAAATGATGTCGCTGAGTTCCACAAGGGCCGGCGTGATTCGTTGCGCTTTGTGGTTTTCAAGGCTGACGCCAAAAGCGGGGGCGCTTGCAAGCGCGCGGTCATCAGCGCGGCGTCCGGTCTTAGCATTGGTGCCCGACGAGATTACCGTGATTCCCCGGATATTCTGCCGCTGCAGCTCGTGGCGAAGGAAAACTTCCGACATGGGACTGCGGATGATATTCCCATGGCATACAAACATGATTGTCCGCGCGGATTGCAGCAGCGCTCCAGGCTTGCTCGGGCCTAGCCCCAGCGCTTGCCTGATGCACAGGCGGAAGTAGTGATAACGAGCCCCGGCTTCCAACTCCCGGCCGATGCTCAGGCGCTGCCGAAGCCCAGACGGAATCAGGCTTTTGATAATTTCAACCATGCCCGGTACGCTCGCTTCTCTCCCCACAGGAACGCCCCAGTCATCATAACGTTATTCTAAATACAGAGCAGCGATTCCAGGCTTCGAAAAAATCAAAAGTAACTTGTTGGCCAACTTTCATGAATGGCAGACTGCATCAGTGAGCCGGTCCCGAAGAGCATCTATTGCACTTATCAATCCGCTTGGGGATTACGGCATAGGCGCTTACACCTACGAGCTTGCCGAGGGGCTCTCCAAAGCTGGGGCCACGGTTGACGTGTTCACCACCGACGGGGCACCCATTGCAGCGGCGAACCTGCCGATGCAACATGCCATGCATACGGTGCTGGGAAGCTTCCTTTTTAAGTCTGCGCTTGCAAGGTCTTGGCAAAAGCAAACGGTCACGTCTCAGGCATCGAGTTCGCATTCTGCCGTTTCCAAGGAACGCGAAGCCGCTCCGGGAAAGGCTGGCCTGCTTCTGAGCCGGCTTAAAAACCTGGTCCTCACGGCGGAGTTCGCGCTGTACTTGAAAGCCCGTGGTTACGATTTAGTTTGGACACAATGGCCATACCTCGACCGGTATGGCATTTTGTTTTGGCAGGTCTGTCGCAGTTTAGGTTTTCCGATTGTGCACACCGTGCACAACGTGCTTTCGCATGAAAAGAGCGAGCAGGACATCCAGCACTGCGGAGAAGTGTACCGGTACTGCGATTTGCTGATCGTCCACTCCCGGCAATCGCAAGAAGAATTAGAGCGAATCTTCCCAGAAACGAAAAACAAGATCGTAGTTGCGGCGCATGGACTTTACAGCATGTATCCGCGCTTGCCCGAGGCCCGTGATCCTGCGCGGGAGGCTCTCAACATCGCGAAGAATCAGACCGCCATTCTCTTCTACGGCGGGGTGCGTCCTTATAAAAACCTGGATGCAGTCCTCGAAC
>JADMIO011356723.1_pt1 | contig 21074 bp, 19 predicted proteins | sample 8958161 | NCBI WGS metagenome assembly JADMIO01 (sample SAMN16585339, study PRJNA669376) | soil metagenome | isolation source: Crop rotation soil | place: USA: Cullars Rotation, Alabama | collected 2011 | reverse complement strand
GGCGCGAGCGCGCTCCTCGGTCGTGCCCCAGGGCAGCACCGCCGGCAGCGCGAGCGCGCGCGCGGTCTCGATCCACCGTTCCTCGGGCCAGAGCTTGTCGGCGCGGCTGGTCATCGTCAGCAGCACTGCGTAGGGCGCTTCGGCCGTGTCGCGCTCGACCTGCGCCAAGCCGTACTCGAGCGGCAGGTCGGGCGCGTAGCCGAGCGCGGCCGCGCTGAGCAGGCGATTGCGCTCGACCGCGTGCAGCCCGCGCGGCACCCGGTGCTTGCTTTCGTAGAACCACGACGCCAGCGGCTCGCGCGCGCTGGCGGCATCCATGCCATGGCGCCGGCCGCATGCCTGCGCGGCGACCAGCGCGCTCTTGAGGAGCGACTGCGTGTCGACCACGGCGTCGTAGCGCTCCTCGCGCAGCCGCTTGCGGAACGCCGCGATCTCGGCGCGCGTGGACGCGCGCCACCAGGCGCTGCGCCAGCGCCGCAGCGCGAGCGGCACCACGCGGCGCACGGCGGGATGCATGGCGGGAATCGCGGCGAAGGACTCTTCGACGACCCAGTCGATCTCGGCGCCGGGAAGCTTGCGCGCCGCATCGCTCACGGCGGGGCAGTGGTGCACCACGTCGCCGAGCGACGAGGTCTTGACGAAGAGAATCTTAAGCGTCGGACAAAGCCATTTAGAATGATCGGCGCCTGCGATTCTACGGGATAAAAATTTGAGCGCCCCGACGCGCGCCGCCCTCTCGGCGGTGCTCATCACGCGCAACGCCGCGACGGTGCTCGGCGCCTGCCTCGAGAGCCTCGGCTTCGCCGACGAGATCCTGATCGTCGATTCCGCTTCGAGCGACGGCACGCTCGAGATCGCCGCGCGCCACGGCGCGCGCGTGGTCAACAAGGAATGGCTCGGCTTCGGCCGCCAGAAGCAGTTCGCGGTGGACCAGGCGAGAAACGACTGGGTGCTGTGCATCGACGCGGACGAGCGGGTCTCTCCCGAGCTCGGCGCGAGCATCGCGCGCGCGCTCGCCGCGCCGGTGTCGCCCGTCTACCGCATGGCGCGGCGCAACCGGTTCCTCGGCCGCTGGCTTGCGCACGGCGAGGGCTATCCCGACTGGAGCCCGCGCCTGTTCAACCGCATGAACGCGCGCTGGAGCGACGACCTGGTGCACGAGAAGGTGCTCTACGCGGTGACCCCCGGCACGCTCGAAGGCGACCTGCTGCACGACTCCTCCGACGACCTCGCCACGTACCTCGAGCGCCAGAACCGCTACACCACGCTCGCCGCGCGCCAGGCGTTCGAGCTCGGGCGCAGCGCCGGCGTGCTGCACCTGCTCGCCTCGCCGGTGGTGCGCTTCTTCAAGTTCTACGTGCTGCGCCTGGGCTTCCTCGACGGCGTGCCGGGCCTCTTGCACATCTCGATCGGCTGCATGAACAGCTACCTCAAGTACGCGAAGCTGCTCGAGCTCAGGAAAGCCGAGGGGCGTTGAAGGTTCTCGTCACCGGCGCGGCCGGCTTCATCGGCATGCACTGCGCCGCGCGGCTGCTCGAGCGCGGCGACCAGGTGATCGGCGTCGACAACCTCTCGCCCTACTACTCGGTCGAGCTGAAGCGCGCGCGCCTCGAGCGTCTGCGACATCGCGCGTTCAGCTTCCATGAGCTCGACATCGCCGGCGCCGCGCCCCTGAACGAGCTCTGGCGGACGGAAAAGCCCGACGCCGTGCTGCACCTCGCCGCGCAGGCGGGAGTGCGCTATTCGCTCGAGAATCCGGGCTCGTATATCCAGTCCAACCTGGTCGGCTTCTTCAACCTGCTCGAAGCCTGCCGCGCGGCGCCGCCGCGCCACCTGGTCTTCGCGTCGAGCTCGAGCGTCTACGGCAGCAATCCGAAGCTGCCGTGGTCGGAGTCGGACAACGTCGACCACCCGATCAGCCTGTACGCCGCCACCAAGAAATCCAACGAGCTCTCGGCGCACGTCTACAGCCATCTCCATCACCTCAATACCACCGGGCTGCGCTACTTCACGGTCTATGGCCCGTGGGGACGTCCGGACATGTCGGCGGTGCTCTTCGCGCACGCCATCGTCGAGGGGCGTCCGATTCCCGTGTTCAACCACGGCGACATGCAGCGCGACTTCACGTACATCGACGACATCGTCGAGGGCACGCTGCGCGTGCTCGACCGCCCGGCGCGCTATGCGATCTACAACATCGGCAACCATGCGCCGGTCAGGCTCACCGACTACATCGCCGCGCTCGAGCGCGCCCTGGGCGCAAAGGCGAAGCTGGAAATGCTGCCGATGCAGCCCGGCGACGTGAAGGCCACCTACGCCGATACCACCGCCCTGTCGCGCGCGGTCGGCTTCGCGCCCGCCACGCCGCTCGACACGGGCCTGGCACGCTTCGCCGAGTGGTTCCGCTCCTACTACGGCGCTAAAGGCGCCAGACGCTGAATCCCGCGGCCTCGAGCGCGCGCCGCTCGAAGCGCGACTTGACGTCGATGAAGCACCCGCCGGACGCCAATTTGGCCGTGAGGCGTTCCATGGGCATCGACACAAAACTCCGGTGGGCGACGGCAACGACCAGCGCATCGGCGCGCGGCAGCTCGTCCCAGGAGACGAGCGACAGTCCGAGCTCGTGCCGCGCCTCCTCGCGGTCGGCGACCGGGTCGTGCACCGCGACGCGCACGCCGTAGCTCGCGAGCTCCCTGACCAGCTCGGCGACCTGCGAGTTGCGCACGTCGGGCACGTCCTCCTTGAAGGTGAGCCCGAGCACGTTGACCTGCGCGCCCTTGATCGCGCTGCCGGCGGCGATCATGCGCACCGTCTGCTCGGCGACGTACTTGCCCATGCCGTCGTTGATGCGCCGCCCGGCGAGGATCACCTGCGGGTGGTAGCCCGTGCGCTCGGCCTTGTGCGTCAGGTAGTAGGGGTCGACGCCGATACAGTGGCCGCCGACCAGGCCCGGGCGGAACGGCAGGAAGTTCCACTTGGTGCCGGCGGCCTCGAGCACTTCGAGCGTGTCCAGATTCAACCGGTGGAAGATGATCGCGAGCTCGTTCATCAGCGCGATGTTCAGGTCGCGCTGCGTGTTCTCGATCACCTTGGCGGCCTCGGCCACCGCGATGCTCGACACCTTGTGCACGCCCGCGCTCACGATCGTGCCGTAGAGCGCCGCGACTTTGTCCAGCGTCTCGGGGTCGTCGGCCGCGACCACCTTGCGCACGCGCGCGAGCGTGTGCTCGCGGTCGCCGGGGTTGATGCGCTCGGGCGAGTAGGCGACGTGGAAATCGCGCTTCCAGGCCATGCGCGAACCCCGCTCGAGCTCCGGGACGCAGATCTCCTCGGTGGCGCCCGGATAGACGGTCGACTCGTAGATCACCGTCACGCCGCGCCGCATGTGCGCCGCAATGGTGCGGCTCGCGTCGATGAGCGGCCCGAAATCCGGCTGGCGCGCGTTGTCGACCGGCGTGGGCACCGCCACCAGGATGAAGTCCGCCTCGCCGAGCTGCCTGGGATCGGCGCTCCATTCGACGCGCTCCGCGCGCTTGAGGTCCTCGGCGGACAGCGCGCCCGCCGGATCGATGCCGCGGCGCAGCTGCGCCAGCTTTTTCTCCGAGATATCGAAGCCGATGGTGCGCAAGTGGCGCCCGAACTCGACCGCGAGCGGCAGGCCGACGTAGCCGAGCCCGACAACCGCGACGGTGCTCATTGCAGGGCCTCGAGCAGACGCTGCCAGTGCTCGGGCGCGCGCCCGAGCGAGCGCGCCGCCTTGGCGTTGTCGAGCACCGAGTAAGCGGGCCGGCGCACGCCGTCGACGTACTCAGAGCTTCTGATGGCTTCCAGCTTGGCCGGCGCGCCCAGCTTCTCGACGATCGCGCGCGCGAACTCGAACCAGGTCGCATCGCCCGAGGGCACCAGGTGGTAGAGGCCTTCGGCGCCGCGGCGCAGCAGCTCGACCGTGCCGGCGGCCACGAAGGCCGCCGGCGTCGGCACGCCGCGCTGGTCGTCGACCACGCGCAGGCGCTCGCCCGCGGCGGCCTTGGCCGCGATGGTGCGGTAGAAATTGACGCCGTGCGGCGCGTAAAGCCAGCTGGTGCGGATCAGCAGCGCGCGGCAGCCGCTCGCGCGCACGCGGCGCTCGCCCTCGAGCTTCGAGGCGCCATAGGCGTTGAGCGGGTTGGGCGCGTCCTCCTCGGCATAGGGCGAACGCTTCGCGCCGTCGAATACATAATCGGTCGAGTAATGCACGAGCAGCGCGCCAAGCGCGCGCGCCTCCTCGGCGAGGATGCCGGGCGCGGCGCCGTTCACCAGCATTGCCGCGGCGCGCTCGGACTCCGCGCGCGCGACCGCGGTATAGGCGGCGGCATTGACGATCACCTCCGGGCGCGCCTCGCGCACCGCGCGGCGCAAAGCGTCCTCGGAAGCGAGGTCGAGCTCCGCGCGGCCGGTGGCGAGCACGCGGGCCATCGGCGCGAGGCGCCGCTCGAGCTCGGCGCCCAGCTGCCCGCTGCGGCCAGTGAGCAGCACCTTCACGGGTAGCACTCCGCGCGCGCGAAATCGACGCCGCGCGCATCTCGCGCCGAGACCTGCGGCGTGCTCTCGAGCGGCCAGCGGATGCCGAGCTCGGGGTCGTTCCAGCGCAGCACGCGCTCGTCCTCGGGGTGGCGCAGCCCGGTCATCTTGTACGCGAGCATCGCGTGCTCGGAGAGCACGAGAAAGCCGTGCGCAAAACCCTCCGGCACCCAGAGCATGCGATGCGTGGCGCCCGACAGGGTGGTCGCGACCGATTTGCCGAAGGAGGGCGAGCTGCGCCGCAGATCCACCACCACGTCGTAGACCTCGCCCACCAGCGCCTGCACCAGCTTCGCCTGCGGCCGGCGCACCTGGTAGTGCATGCCGCGCAGGACGTTGCGCACCGAGAACGACTGCGTCTCCTGCACGAACTGCGGATCGAGGCCGGTCGCGTCGCGGAAGGCGGCGCGCTGGTAGCTCTCGAGCACGAAGCCGCGCTCGTCGGTGAACACCTGCGGCTCGAGGATCAGCACTCCGGCGATCGCGGCGCGCTCGACCTTCACGGCGCGAGGGGCTCGGACAGCACGCGCCGCAGGTACGCGCCGTAGGCGCTGTTCGCGAGCGGGCGCGCCAGCGCCTCGAGCTGGCGCGCGTCGATGAAGCCCATGCGGTAGGCGATCTCCTCGGGACAGGCGACCTTGAGCCCCTGCCGGTGCTCGAGGGTGGCGATGAAATGCGCGGCCTCGAGCAGCGCCTCGTGGGTGCCGGTGTCGAGCCAGGCCATGCCGCGCCCGAGCGGCACCACCTCGAGCTCGCCGCGCTCGAGATACCCGCGGATCACGTCGGTGATCTCGAGCTCGCCGCGCGCCGAGGGGCGCAGGCGCGCGGCGTGCGCCGCCGCGTGCGCGTCGAGGAAGTAGACGCCCGTCATGGCATAGCGCGAGCGCGCGCGCGCCGGCTTCTCCTCGATGCCCAGCGCGCGCCCGCCGCTGTCGAACTCGATCACGCCGTAGCGCTCGGGGTCGGTGACCGGGTAGGCGAATACCGTCGCGCCCTTCTCGCGCGCCGCCGCGCGCTGCAGCAGCGCGCCGAGCTCGTGGCCGTGGAAGATGTTGTCGCCGAGCATCAGCGCGACGCGGCTCGCGCCGACGAACTCGCGCCCGATGATGAGCGCCTGCGCGATGCCCTCCGGGCGCGGCTGCACCGCGTAGGAGAGGCGCAGGCCCCAGCGCGCCCCGTCGCCGAGCAGCTGCTCGTAGCGCGGCGTGTCGGCGGGAGTGGAGATCACCAGGATGTCGCGCACCCCGGCGAGCATCAGCGTGCTGAGCGGGTAGTACACCATCGGCTTGTCGTAGACCGGCAGCAGCTGCTTCGACAGCACCTGGGTCGCCGGGTAGAGCCGGGTGCCGGCGCCGCCGGCGAGCAGGATGCCCTTCACGCCGCGGCGTGAGCGAAGTGGCGCTCGACGTTCGCGAGATACCAGCGCACCGTCTTCTCCAGTCCGGCGTCGAAGCTCTCCTTCGGCTGCCAGCCCAGCTCGCGCCGGATTTTCGAGATGTCCATCGCGTAGCGGCGATCGTGGCCGGGACGGTCGGTGACGTAGGCGATCAGCTCGGCGTAGGGCCCCGCGCGCCGCGGCCGCTCGCGGTCGAGCACCGCGCAGAGCGCGCGTACCACGTCGTTGTTCGCGCGCTCGGACTCGCCGCCGACGTTGTACGTCTCGCCCACGCGGCCGCGGCCCAGCACCGCGAGCAGCGCGTCGCAGTGGTCGGCGACGTACAGCCAGTCGCGCACGTTGGCGCCGTCGCCGTACACCGGCAGCGGCTTGCCCGCGAGCGCGTTGCGGATCATGAGCGGGATCAGCTTCTCCGGATACTGGCGCGGCCCGTAGTTGTTCGAGCAGTTGGTGATCAGGGTCGGCAGGCGGTAGGTGTGGTAGTAGGCGCGCACCAGATGGTCGGCGCCGGCCTTGGAGGCGGCATAGGGGCTGTTCGGCTGGAACGGATGCTGCTCGGTGAACCCGGGCGCGCGTGGCTCGAGCGAGCCGTAAACCTCGTCGGTCGAGATGTGCAGGAAGCGAAAACTCTCGTCGGGGCCGAATTTTTCGACGTAGGCGCGCGCCTCCTCCAGCAGCGACCACGTGCCGAGCACGTTGGTCTGCACGAACGCCTCGGGAGCGCCGATCGAGCGGTCGACGTGGGTTTCGGCGGCGAAGTGCACGATGGCGCGCGGCTTGTGCGTGCGCAGCAGGTTGCGCACCAGCGCGCGATCGGAGATGTCGCCGCGCACGAACTGGTGGCGCGGGTCGTCGCGCACGGCGTCGAGGTTCAGCAGGCTGCCGGCGTAGGTGAGCTTGTCGAGCGTGAGCACCGGCCCCGCGTCCGCGGCGAGCGCGGCGAGCACGAAATTCGAGCCGATGAAGCCGGCGCCTCCGGTGACGAGCAGCACAGGGGGGAATTTACAGCAGGTCGCGGTAGACCGCGTCGGTCGCCTGGATCTGGTGCTCGAAGGTCAGGCGCTCGAGCGCATGGGCGCGCGCGCGCTCGGCCATGGCGCGCGTGCGCTCGGGCTCGGCCCACACCGCGACGAGCGCGCGCGCGAGAGCCTCGACGTCGCCGGGCGGCACGACGCGGCCGGTGACGCCGTCGTCGACCACTTCCGTGAGACCGCCCGCCGACGAGCAGATCACCGGGGTGCCGACCAGCATCGCCTGCGGCATCACCTGCGAGGTGGCCTCGTTCTTCAGCGAAGGCAGCACGCACACGCCCATGGCGCGCATCAGCGCCGCCACGTCGTCCCGGTGGCCGGTGAACAGGGTTCGACCGGCCAGCGCGCCGCGCGCGGAGCGCTCCGCGATCTGGGAACGCATCGGGCCATCGCCGACGATCAGCAGCCGCAGGCGCGGCAGCTCGGCGGCCGCGCGCTCGCACGCCGCGATCAGGATCTCGTGGCCTTTCCAGCTGCGCAGCACGGCGACGATCCCGACCACCTGGTCGGCGTCGCCGAGGCCGAGCTCGCGCTGCACCGGCGCGGCGTCCACGCCGGGATGGAATCGCGCCGCGTCGGCGCCCGCGGGGATCGAGACGTGCCGCGCGGGATCCGCGCCCGAGAGCGCGACCAGCTCGTCGCGGATGTGCCGGCCGCTCGAGATCACGCGCTGCGCAAGCCAGCCGTACACCAGGCGCGCGTTCAGGCCCGCTCGCACCGCCGACGCGAGGTGCCGGCTGCGCACCACCGGCACGCCGGCGAGTCGCCCGGCGAGCCCGCCGCACCAGCCGTCGACCGAGCTGTGCGTATGGATCAAGCCGATTTCTCGCGCGCGCGCGAGGCGCGCCAGTCGTAGCGCCGTGACGACATCGAGCGGCCCGCGGAAGCCGAGGTGATGCACGCTGAACCCGGCGCGCGCCGCCTCCTCGCCCACGCGGGAGCCCGCGCGGCAGGCGAGCTCCATGCGATAGCCGCGATCGCGGAAAGCGCGCATCTCGGCGACGATGCGGATCTCCTGGCCGCCCCACCCGAGCGACCACTCCGTGTGCAGGACGGCGCGTTTCACCAATCCCAGCTCAGGCGGCGGCGCGCTCGGCGGCGTACTGCAGGCGGTAGAGGCGCGCGTACACCCCGTCCTTCGCCAGCAGCTCGGCGTGCGTGCCGAGCTCGGTGACGCGCCCGCGCTCGAGCACCGCGATGCGGTCGGCGCGCTCGATGGTGGAGAGCCGGTGGGCGATGACGATGGTGGTGCGCCCGCGCATCAGCGCCTCGAGCGCCGCCTGAACGTGGCGCTCGGACTCCGAGTCGAGCGCGGAAGTCGCCTCGTCGAGGATCAGCACCGGCGCGTTCTTGAGCAGCGCGCGCGCGATCGCGAGCCGCTGGCGCTGCCCGCCCGAGAGCCGCAGGCCTTTCTCGCCGATCAGGGTGTTGAGCCCTTCGGAAGTCTCGCGGATGAAGCCGAGCGCGTGCGCCGCGTCGGCCGCGGCGACCACGTCCTTCTCGGTCGCGCCGCCCAGCCGGCCGTAGGCGATGTTGGCGTAGATCGAGTCGTTGAACAGCACCACCTCCTGGCTCACCAGCGCGATGTTGGCGCGCAGGCTGTCCAGCGTGAGGGACTGCAGGTCATGGCCGTCGAGCAGGATGCGGCCCGAGTCCGGCGCATAGAAGCGCGGCAGCAAGTTGACGAGGGTGGTCTTGCCGCCGCCCGAGGGGCCGACCAGCGCGAGCGTCTCTCCGGGGCGCACGTGCAGCTCCACGGCGTCGAGGGCGGGCTCGGCGCGGGTGGGATAAGTGAAGCTGACACGCTCGAACCTGAGCTCGCCGCGCGCGCGGCCGATGGCAGTGCGTCCGGCGTCGGCCTCGAGCGGCGCGTCGACCAGCCCGAAGACGCTCTCGGCGGACGCGAGCCCGCGTTGCAGCGGCGCGTTCACCTCGGTGAGGTGCTTGATCGGCGCGAGCAGCATCATCATGGCGGTAAGGAACGAGGCGAACTCGCCGACGCTGAACGCGCCCGCCATCGACTCCTGCATCGCCAGGTACACGATGATCGCGAGCGCCACCGAGGCGAGGATGTGGGTGATCGGGGTGGTCAGCGCGGCGGCGACGTTGGCGCGCATCTGGTAGCCGCGCAAGCGCTGCGAGACGCGCTCGAAGCGCCGCATCTCGTAGTCCTGGCCGCCGAAGATCTTCACCACCTTGTGGGATTCGATCGCCTCCTGCAGCACCTGCACCAGGTCGCCGGTCGCGAGCTGCGAGGCGCGCCACATGCGGCGCAGCCGGCGCGAAATGAGGCGCACCGCGAACGCCACGGGCGGCGCGATCGCGAGCGTGATCAGCGTGAGCTTCCAGTTGAGGTAGAGCAGCCAGCCGAGCAGCCCGATGACGGTGATCGAGTCGCGCACCACGGTGGTCAGCACCACCGTGGCGGCGCCGGTCACGCCCGCCACGTCGTAGGCCACCTTCGAGAGCAGCGCGCCCGAGGTATGGTCGTCGAGGTAGCGCGTCGGCAGGCGCACCAGCCGCGAGAACATGGCCGAGCGCAGGTCGAGCACCAGCTTGCCGGCCACCCAGTGCAGCAGGTATTGCGAAGTGAAGGTCAGCACGCCGCGCAGGAGGAAAATGCCGACGATCGCGGCGGCGAAGACCAGCGGCGGATAGGCGGCGCCCTGCGCGCCGAAGCCCGAGTCGAGCAGCGGCTTGATCAGCGCGGGAAAAAGCGGCTCGGTCGCGGCGGTGGCGATCATGCCGAGCACCGCGAACGCGAAAGCCACGGCGTACGGGCGCACGTAGCCGAGCAGGCGCACATAGAGCTCGCGCCCGGAGAGCACCGCGGCCTTCGGCTCAGGCATGCGCCGCCCGCCCAAGCCCGGCGTAGAGGCCGGCGAGCTTGCGCGCCATCTCGTCGATGCCGAAGCGCTCGGCGGTGCGGCGCGCCGCGCTGCTCAGGCTGCCGCGGCGCAGCGCGTCGTCGGCCGCGCGCATCGCGCCCGCGATGCCGGCGGCGTCGTCGGGCTCGCAGATCCAGCCGTTCGCGCCCGGCTCGATGATCTCGGCGGCGCCGCTGCGGGTGCTCACGATCGCCGGCAGGCCCATGGCCAGCGCCTCGAGCACGGTGTTCGGAAAGGGGTCGTAGCGGCTCGGAAGGATAAAGCAATCGGCCGCGGCGTAGAGCGGGCGCACGTCCTCGCGCCCGCCGAGGAAGCGCACGCGGCCGCCGAGCGGCGCGGCGCGCGCGGCGAAGTGCGACGCGTCGCGATCGGTGCCGACCACGGCCAGGCGAAAGCCGGGATGGTCGATCGACGCCAGCGCGTCGAGCGCCGCGGCGAGGCCCTTGCGCTCGAATCCGGAGCCGACGAACAGAAACAGCGTGTCGCGCGGCGCGCAGCCGAGCTCGGCGCGCGCCGCGCCGCGCAGCCGCTCGCGCGCCGCGAGGCTGAAATGCTCGAGGTCGACGCCGCTGTAGATGATGTGCAGCTTCTCCGGCGCGACGCGGAAGCTGCGGCTGATCTCGTCGCGCACCATGCGCGAGTTGCAGATCACCGCGCGCAGGCGCGGGTGCTCGAACATGCGCTTCTCGGCGCGGCACAGGTAGCGGTGGCGCGGATTGAGCGCGATCGCGAGCCGCCCGGCGAGCGATGCGCTGCGGCCGCGCAGCTCGAGCCAGCGCCGGTGCACGCCGTCGCCCGCGCGGTAGACGTCGCAGCCGGGAATGCGCTCGTGCGACTGCACCAGGTCGAAGCCCGCGCCTTGCCAGGCGGCGCGCGCCGCGCGCGCGAACGACCAGTCGCGCCACAACCCGCCGACGTACCAGGGATCGACGCGCAGCAGCCGCCGCGCGCCCCAGCCCTCGGCGCGCCGCGCGATCAGCGTCACCGCCGCGCCGGCGCGCTCGAGCGCCGGCAGCGCGCGCGCCACGAAGCGCTCCGCGCCGCCGAACGGGTTGTAGCGCTGGCGCACGATGGCCAGCTTGAGCGTCATGCCCGCGAGCGTACCCTAATCGGGCCGCCAGGCCAGCGAGGCGTAGAGCGCGCGGCCGGGCTGCGGATACGCCGAGAAGCTCGACGCGCCGTCCCAGATTCCGTAGCTGTAGTAGCGGCGGTCGAGCAGGTTGCGCGCCTCGAGCGCGAGCGTGACGCGCTTGGCGACGCGCTGCTCGAGCTTGGCGTCGATCAGCCCGTACCCGGGGATGAGCCTGGCGAAGCGGTTGGCCTGGTCGTTGTCGTAGCGCTGCCGGCCGACGTAGCGCGCGTTCAGGTTGAAGCGGCTCTCGGCGCTGATCGACCAGGCGAAGCCGGCGGCCGCGATCATCTGCGGCACGAGCGGCACGTCCTTGCCCGAAACGTCCACGCCGCCGTAGGTGCCGCTGCGGAACTGCGCCTGCAGCAGCGCCGCCGAGGCGCGCAGGTCCAGCCGCGGCGCGGCGCGCCACGCGCTCTCGAGCTCGGCGCCGCGGCGCCGCGTCGGCGCCAGGTTGATGTTGTCGAACACGAGCGGGCTGAAGTAGATCTCGTTCTCGAGGCGGGTCTCGAACAGCGCGGCGCGCAGCCGCAGCCCGCGCGCCTCGTACTCCGCGCCGAGCTCGCCGGTCCGCGCGGTCTGCGGCTCGAGCAGCGTGCCGGAGCACGCCGCGAAGCACAGCTCGTCGAAGGTCATCAGCCGGAAGCTCGAGCCGAGCTTTCCATAGGCCGACCAGCCGCCCGCCAGGCGCTGGCGCAGCGCCGCCTCGTAGGCGCGCAGCGAGTAGCGCTTGCGGTCGGGATCGATGCTCTGCTCGCTTTCCTGCAGGCGCGCGCCGAGCACGAGCCGCGTGCGCTCGGCGAGCCAGAGGTTGGCGAGCGCGTACGCGGCGCGATTGGCCTGGTCGCCCTGGCGGGTGCCGAAGGTGTTCTGGTTGTCGTATTTCCAGCGCTCGAGGTCGACCCCGAGCGTCACGTCGTGGGTGCGTCCCCAGCCGTCGAAGCGCAGCTTGCCGCGCGGCAGCAGCGACCAGAGCTCGATGCGCGCATCGATATCGAAGCCCGGGAAATGCGCCGGCGCGCGCTTCACGCGGTAGGCGAGGTCGCTTGCCCACTCGTTGCGCCCCTCGCGCCATGCGCCGCCCACGGTCAGCATCGCATCGTCGCGCGAGGTGTTGCCGATAAACGCGCCGGGCTGGCGCGGATCGGCGGCGATCTGCGCCTCGGTGAGCGCGCCCGGCAGCTGCACCTCCTGCTTGCTGACGTTGGCGCGCACGTAGGCGCGGCCCTGGGTGCCACGCACCTCGAGCGTGCCCGCGGCGCTGGTCTGCGAGAACTGGTTGTGGCGCCGGTAGCCCTCGGTGTTCTCGTGCGCCACGTCGAGCGACACCGCGGCGAGATCGTCGGCGAGCCGCGTGCCGGCCCGGCCCTCGCGCGTGCCGTAGCCGCCGGCACGCGCGACGGCATACGCGCTCGCCTCGCCCGTCGCAGCGCGGCGCGTGATGATGTTGATCGTCCCGCCGCTCGCGCCCGCGCCGTAGAGCACCGCGCCGCCACCGCGCACGATCTCGATGCGCTCGATCGATTCGAGCGGCACGGCATTGAGCTGCGCAGAGGAGAGCTCGTTTTCCGACAGGCGCACGCCGTCGACCAGCACCACGACGTTCTGGTCGCCGGTGATGCCGAAGCCGCGCAGGTCGAGCTGCTGGTTCGGCGTGCCGGTGTTGTCGCGGATGTGCAGCAGGCCGAACTGCGCGAGGATCTCGGAGAGGTTCGAGGTGGCGCTTTTCTGCAGGTCGTCGCGCTCGATGACCGTCACGCCGACCGGCAGGTCGCGCTTGGAGTCCGGGAAACGCGTCGCGGTGATGACCAACGCATCGTCCTGGGCAAGGCACGAGAACGCAGCGATGCCAGCGAGGAAACTGGCGGCGAGCCTGAGCATGAGAGACCTCCCTTGGCGTCTTCCCCGACGCCCGCAAGTGGTTGGATGGCTTCCAGGCCGGTCTCCGGACTCGCGAGGCATGGCGTCCCGGCCTTCCGGCTTTCGCCGTGGCCGTAATCGGGGCGCTTCTCTCGCTTACCGTTGCGGGGGCAGTGCGGGCTTTTCACCCGCTTCCCGAACACCTGGCAGCGGCGGGATCATAAACCGGCGCGCGCACGCAAGGTCATGAAGTACATGCAAAAGCTGCCGTTACTGCTTGACGTTGCTTGAATTTTGAAACATAGTCGCGGCCGTGGAGGCCGAGTTCGAATCGCTCGAGGCGAAGGTGGCGCAGTTCGTCGACCTGTGCGAGCGCCTGCGCGCCGAAAACGGCGAGCTGCGACGGCAGCTCGCCGCCGCGCAGAAGGACGCCAAGCAGCTCCACGAGAAAATCGACGGCGCTAAATCCCGGCTCGAAGGGCTGCTCAACCGGCTTCCCGGCTGATGGCCGCCGCTCATGGCTGAGGCCGCCAAGACCATCGAGGTGCAGCTGCTCGGCCGCAGTTACCGTGTCGCGTGCACCGACGGCGAGCGCGAGGCGCTCCTGCAGGCGGTCGCCTATCTCGACGGCAAGATGAACGAGATCCGCAAGAGCGGCAAAGTGATGGGCGCGGAGCGCATCGCCGTGATGGCGGCGCTCAACGTGGCGCACGAATTGCTCACCGTGAAACTCGGCGCCGGCTTCGACGTCGGGCAGGCCAAGCGGCGCATCTCGGCGATCGAATCGCAGCTCGACGCGGCGATTGCAAAACAGGAAAAGTTGTTCTAAAACGTAGTCGTTCCCTGCTGTGCGCGACAGGGCTCAAATTTCTCGAACCGATAGCTTCCTTCGGTTGCGGCCCTAGTGTCACTGTTGTGATCGTCCCCGGCGCCAGCGAGCGCCTGCCGGACGAACCTGATGTGGCCGGAAAGCGACCACCCTGTTTAGCCAGGGTTCGGGAGCCGAGCCCAACGGCATGAGCGGGGAACGCTTCCCTTCCCAGAACCCGACCCGATGAATTACTGGCTCATGAAGAGCGAGCCCGACGAGTGCTCGATCGACGACGTGCTCGCCGCGCCGGGACGCAAGACCGCATGGAGCGGCGTGCGCAACTACCAGGCGCGCAACTTCATGCGCGACCGGATGAAGGTCGGCGACGGCGTGCTGTTCTACCACTCGAGCTGTCCCGAGCCCGGCATCGCCGGCCTCGCCGAGGTCGCCTCGGCGCCGTACCCGGACGCGAGCCAGTTCGACCGCAAGAGCCCGTATTACGACAAGGACGCGAAGAAGGACGCGCCGCGCTGGGTCAATGTCGATGTGCGGGCGCTGCGAAAAACCCGCTTGGTGTCCTTGTCCGAGCTCAAGGGGCAAAGAGCGCTGGCGAAAATGGTTACTCTTCGCCCGGGGAACCGGCTGTCGATCACCCCGGTTACCGAGGCTGAGTGGAAGCACATCCAGAAGCTGCTCTGAAGAACGACCTGCTGCTGCGCGCGCTGCGCTGCGAGCCGACCGAGCGCACGCCGCTGTGGCTGATGCGCCAGGCGGGTCGCTACCTGCCCGAGTACAACGCGACGCGCGCTCGCGCCGGCAGCTTTCTCGCGCTCGCCAAGACGCCGGCGCTCGCCACCGAGGTGACGCTGCAGCCGCTCGAGCGCTTCCCGCTCGACGCGGCGATCCTCTTCTCGGACATCCTCACCATCCCCGACGCCATGGGCCTGGGCCTCTACTTCGCGGAGGGCGAAGGCCCCCGCTTCGAGCGGCCCCTGCGCGAGGAGAACGCGGTGCGCGCGCTCGGCGAGCCTGATCTGAACTCGCTGCGCTATGTCATGGACGCGGTGCGCGAGATCAAGCGCGCCCTCGGCGGACGCGTGCCGCTGATCGGCTTCGCGGGCAGCCCCTACACGCTCGCCTGCTACATGGTCGAGGGCGCGGGCAGCGACGACTGGCGCACCGTCAAGGCGATGCGCCACTCGCGTGCCGATCTGCTGCACCACATCCTCGACGTGAATGCGCGTGCGGTCAGCGCCTACCTGAAGGCGCAGGTCCAGGCCGGCATCGACGTGGCGATGATCTTCGACACCTGGGGCGGCACGCTCGCGCATGCGGACTACGAGCCCTTTTCGCTTGCCTACATGAAGTCGATCGTGCGCAGCCTGCCCGTGCCGACGATCGTCTTCACCAAAAGCTCATCGCCATGGCTCGCCGAGCTCGTCGACTGCGGGGCGAGCGCGATCGGCATCGACTGGACGGTCGATGCGCGTCGCGCGCGCGAGCTCGCGCGTGGACGAGTCGCCTTGCAGGGCAACCTCGATCCTGCGGCGTTGTTCGCGCCGCAAGCCGCGGTGCGCGCGGCGGCGCGCGAGGTCATCGACCGGCTTGGCGCGCGCGGCCACATCTTCAACCTTGGTCACGGCGTACTGCCCAAAACCCCGGTCGATGCCGTTGCTGCGCTTGTAGACGAAGTACGCGCTTACAGTGCGGCGGTGGCGAAAAACAACACGCCTTCCGCGGCCTCTTGACTTATGCACAAAGTCGGCCGTTTGCCCCGGGCGTCCGACGGCTCGCGTCGCCTCCTAGCAACGGCACTGTAAGCTATTGAAGTCACAGGGTAAAAAGCCCGTTTTTACGCCGAGTCGCTATGCGAAACTGCGCCCGCAGCGTCGTGTTACGCGAGTGTGAAGCGCTTACCCACAGTTTTATCCACAAAACCTAAGTCCTTGCCGGAGCGGAGAAATTCTTGCATCAGGGCGGCGCTCGACGTGCCGCTGCCGCGGCTCTTCGATTACGCGCTGCCGGAAGGCGTGGAGATCGTCGCCGGCGATCGCATCGTCGTTCCGTTCGGAAATCGCAGCCGCATCGGCGTGGTGATCGAAACCGAAGCGGCGAGCGAGCTCGCTTTCGACCGGCTGAAGCCGCTGATCGAGGTGCGCACCGACGCGCCGCGCCTCGGCGCCGACTGGCTGGAGCTGATGCGCTTCCTTTCGTCGTACTACCAGCGTCCGCTGGGCGAGACCGTGATCGCCGCGCTGCCGCCGCGCCTGCGCTCGGTGAAGCCCTTGCCGCGCAAGGCGCTCGAGGCGCGGCCTGCGGGCGATGCGACCTTCCATCCCTCGCATCCGCTCACCGACGAGCAAGCCGCCGTCTTCGAGCGCATCGCGGCGAAGCCCGCGGGCTTCGCTGCGCTGCTGCTGCACGGGGTCACGGGCAGCGGCAAGACCGAGATCTACCTCCACCTCATCGCGCGCGTGCTCGAGCGCGGCGGCCAGGCGCTGGTGCTGGTGCCGGAGATCAGCCTCACGCCGCAACTCGAGGCGCGCTTTCGCGAGGCGTTTCCCGGGGCGCGCATCGCGCTCATGCACAGCGCGCTCGAGGATGTCCCTCGCACGACGGCGTGGCTGGAAGCGGCGCGCGGCGAGGCCGGCATCGTCCTCGGCACGCGCCTGGGCGTGCTCGCGCCCTTGCCGCGCCTCGGCCTGATCGTCGTCGACGAGGAGCACGACAGCTCCTTCAAGCAGCAGGAAGGGCTGCGCTACTCGGCGCGCGACGCCGCCGTGTACCGTGCCAGGCTCGCCGGCTGCCCGGTGCTGCTCGGCACCGCCACACCTTCCCTCGAGACCTGGTTCAACTTCCGCCAGGGGCGCTACGAGCGCCTCGAGCTCTCGGCGCGCGCCTCGCCCGGCGCCAGGCTGCCGACGGTGCGCACCGTGGATTTGCGCTCGGCCGTGCTCGAGCAGGGCTTCGCGGCGCCGGTGCTCGCCGCGATCGGGGAGCGCCTCGCTCGCGGCGAGCAGAGCCTGGTGTTCATCAACCGGCGCGGCTATGCGCCGGTGCTGACCTGCGAGGCCTGCGGCTGGTGCGCCTCGTGCGCGCGCTGTACGGCGCACCTCGTGCTGCACTCTGCGGATCGACGCCTGCATTGCCATCATTGCGGCGCACAGAGCGCGCCGCCGCGCGAATGCCCGACCTGCGGCAATGTCGACCTGAAGCCGATGGGCCGCGGCACGCAGCGCGTCGAGGAGACGCTCACGCAGCGCTTCCCTCAGGCACGCGTGCTGCGCATCGACCGTGACAGCGCGCGCCGGCGCGCCGAGCTCGCACGCACGCTCGAGGGCGTGCGTCGCGGCGAAGGCGACATCCTGGTGGGCACGCAGCTCCTCGCCAAGGGCCACGATTTCCCGCACCTCACCCTCGTGGCGGTGCTCAACGCCGACAATGCGCTGCTCTCCACCGATTACCGCTCGGCCGAGCGCCTCTTCGCCGTGCTCTCGCAGGTCGCGGGGCGCGCCGGGCGGCGCGAGCGGCCCGGCGAGGTGCTGGTGCAGACGCGTTATCCCGGGCATCCGCTCTTCGGCGCGCTGGCGCGCCACGACTTCGCCGGCTTCGCCGAGGCGCAGCTCGCGGAGCGCCGCGTCGCTGGCTTCCCGCCCTGCGTGCACGAGGCGGCGCTGCGCGCCGAGGCGCCTCAGCTCGCGCGCGCGCTCGCCTTCCTGCGCGAGGCCGCGAATCTCGTCGAGCCGCCGCCGGAGGTGCGCGTGTTCGACCCGGTGCCGCACCTGATGACGCGCCGCGCCGGCTTCGAGCGCGCGCAACTCGTGATGCAGTCGGCCTCGCGCCCGGCGCTCCAGGCACACCTGGCCGCGCTTTCGGCCCATCTTTACGAGGCGGCGCCGCGCTCGCTGCGCTGGCACCTCGACGTCGACCCGATCGAGTTCGACTGATCCCTATAATTCGGGGTCAGAGACCTAATTCGGCGCGATGTGGGTGCGACACCGATAATTACGACTCTGACCCCGATTTCCATCCCGCCCTGTCTACCGACCCGAAATTCCTGATCGAGGAAGCGCTGCGCAAGGCCGTGGAGCGCGAGGCGCCAGGCAATTCCTCCATCGAAATCCTCCTCGAGCGTCCAAAGCAGGCGGAGCACGGTGACTTCTCCACCCCGGTGGCGCTTCAGCTTGCCAAGCGCCTGAAGCGCAACCCGCGTGAGCTCGCGCAATCGCTTGCGCAGGCGATGGGAAGCCAGCCTTGGATGGAGAAGCCCGAAGTGGCGGGACCGGGGTTCATCAACTTCAAGCTCAGAAGTGCGAGCCGCCTGGAGGTTATCCGAACGATACTGGTGCAAGGCAAGGACTATGGTAGAGCGAAGGCGGCGAAGCCCGAGTCGGTGCAGGTCGAGTTCGTGTCGGCCAATCCGACCGGGCCGCTGCACGTCGGCCACGGCCGCCAGGCCGCGCTCGGCGATGCGATCGCCGCGCTCGTGGAGTCGCAGGGGCACAAGGTGACGCGCGAGTTCTACTACAACGACGCGGGCGCGCAGATCGACAAGCTCGCGTGGTCGGTGCAGGCGCGCGCGCGCGGCATCCGGCCCGGCCAGCCGGGCTGGCCCGAGGAAGGCTACGCCGGGGAGTACGTCGAGGAGATCGCGCGCGAGATCGCCAATCCCGACGACCTCGACGCGGTGCGCAGGCATGCGGTCGCCTATCTGCGCCGCGAGCAGGACATCGACCTTCAGGCGTTCGGCGTGAAATTCGACGTCTACTACCTCGAGTCCAGCCTCTACGCCGAGGGACGCGTCGACGCGGTGGTGAAAGCCTGGGGCGAGAACGGCAAGAGCTACGAGAAGGACGGCGCGCTGTGGCTGCGCACCACCGAGTACGGCGACGACAAGGACCGCGTGGTGCGCAAGTCCGACGGAGCCTACACCTATTTCGTGCCCGACGTCGCCTACCACGTGACCAAGTGGCAGCGCGGCTTCCGGCGCGTGATCAATGTGCAGGGTACCGACCACCACAGCACCGTGACGCGCGTGCGCGCGGGGCTGCAGGCGCTCGGGCTGGGCGTGCCGCGCGACTGGCCCGAGTACGTGCTGCACAGCCTAGTGAAGGTGACGCGCGGCGGCGCCGAGGTGAAGATCTCGAAGCGCGCCGGATCCTACGTCACGCTGCGCGACCTGATCGATTGGGTGGGGCGCGACGCGGTGCGCTTCTTCCTCGTGTCGCGCAAGGCGGACTCCGAGTTCGTGTTCGACGTCGACCTCGCGCGCAGCCAGAGCGACGAGAACCCGGTGTACTACGTGCAGTACGCGCACGCGCGGGTCTGCAGCGTGTTCGCGCAGTGGGGCGGCCGCCTCGCTTCCGCGCCCGCGGACCTGAGCCCGCTGCAAAACGAGAAGGAGATCGCGCTCGCGCGCCTGCTGGCGGAGTATCCCGAGACCGTGGCCAAGGCCGCGCGCGACGCGGCCCCGCACGACATCGCGTTCTACCTGCGCGCGCTCGCTGGGGAATTCCACAGCTACTATAATTCCGAGCGCTTCCTCGTCGAGGACGAGGCCTTGCGCACCGCGCGCCTCGCGCTGTGCGCCGCAGTCCGGCAGACGCTGGCCAACGGGCTGTCGCTGATCGGCGTCAGCGCCCCGGAGAAGATGTGATGGCAAAACCGAGAATGGCTTCCGCGACGCGCAAGCGCTCCGCCGGCGGCTTCGTGCTCGGCATCGGGGTGGGGGTGCTGATCGGCCTGCTGGTGGCGCTCGCGATCGCGTTCTACCTCAACAAGACCCCGGTGCCCTTCCTGGCCGCGCGCCCGCAGAAGGCGGAGAAGGAAGCGCCCGCGGCGGGCAAGGCCCCGCCCATCGCAGGGCTGCCGCAGGGCTCCACTGCGCCCTCCACACCCGGCGACAAGCCGAAGTTCGACTTCTACCGCATCCTGCCGGGCGCCGAGGAGCCGGTGAGCGAGAAGGAGCTGCGCGAGCGCCAGCGCGCCGCCGCGCGCGGTCAACAGGAAGCGAGCAAGGACGTTTATTTCGTTCAGGCCGGGTCGTTCCAGAACCCGGCCGACGCCGACAACCAGAAGGCGCGCCTCGCGATCCTCGGCTTCGAGTCGAGCGTCGAGCCGGCGAACCTGCCCGACAAGGGCACCTGGTATCGCGTGCGCCTCGGCCCCTACACCAAGGTCGAGGAGATCAACAAGGTGCGCCAGTCGCTCGCGCAGAACGGCATCGATGCGAGCCTGGTGAAGATCAAGGAGCCGCAATAGCAATGAACCCGCTTCGCCGTTCGATCGTCGCCGCGATCGGTCTTTCGCCCCTCGTCTCGCTGGCCCAGCCGGCGCGCTGGTCCGAGCTCAACCCGCCGCAGCCGGTCGACGCGCAGGGCAAGAACATCAAGGTGCTCGAGTTCTTCAACTACGACTGCATCCACTGCTACAACTTCGAGCCGATCGTCGAGGCCTGGGAGAAGAAGCTGCCGAAGGACGTCGAGTTCGAGCGCGTCGCCGCGCCGTTCAACGAGCTCTGGAAGCGCTACAGCGCCGCGTTCTACGCCTTCCAGACCCTGGGCGTGCTGCCGAAAGTGCACCGCGCGTTCTTCGACCTGCGCCACCGCGACCAGATGCGCCTGTCGTCCGACAAGCCGGTGGAGAGCGAGCCGTGGCTCGTCGAGTGGCTGCAGAAGCAGGGCATCGCGCCCAAGAAGTTCTTCGAGGTGATGAGCTCCTTCGGCGTGCAGACCCGCGTGCGCCGCGCGCTGCAGCTGACCCTCGGCTACAAGATCGAGGGCACGCCGCAGATGGGCGTGCATGGCCGCTATACCGTCGCCGCCGACCAGGTGAGCTCGCGCGAAGCGATGCTCGAGACGGTCGACGTCCTGGTCGAGCGCATCCGGAAGGGCAAATAGCTCCGCGCAGCGTCGTCATCACCGGCGCCTCGTCGGGCATCGGCGAGGCGCTGGCGCGTCATTACGCGGCTTCCGGCTCGACGCTCGCGCTGATCGCGCGCCGTCCGGTGCAGCCGTCGCTGCCCGGCACGGTGCTCGCCTACCAGGCCGACGTCACCGATGCACGGGCGATGGCCCGCACCGCTCAGGAGTTCATCGCGCGCTTCGGCGCGCCGGAGCTGGTCATCGCCAACGCGGGCGTCGGCATCGGCACGCACGGCGACGATATCGCCGACGTCGAGAAGCTCAGGCGCGTGCTCGAGGTCAACGTGGCCGGCCTCGCGATCACGCTCGCCGCCTTCGCGCCGGCGATGCGCGAGGCCGGGCGCGGCACGCTGGCGGGCATCGCGAGCGTCGCTTCGTTTCGCGGCCTGGCGGGCAACGGCGCCTATTGCGCGTCGAAGTCCGCGGCGGTGACCTGGATGGAGAGCCTGCGCGCGGAGCTCTACGGCTCGGGGGTT
>JADMIO010768812.1_pt1 | contig 21080 bp, 17 predicted proteins | sample 8958161 | NCBI WGS metagenome assembly JADMIO01 (sample SAMN16585339, study PRJNA669376) | soil metagenome | isolation source: Crop rotation soil | place: USA: Cullars Rotation, Alabama | collected 2011 | reverse complement strand
CGCGACAACTTGTCCACGTGGAATTCTAAGCTTAGGATCCCAATGTGCTGGAAAGCCCACAGGGCGAGCTTGCCGCGAATGCCGAGCTCGAGCGTCTCGAAGGCTTCCAGCAGCGTGCCGGCTTGATTGTCGTCGTGAAGCCGGAGTTTCAGACGCGACAGGCGTTCGCCCAGGCGGGCGAGCAGCGGTCGAGTGTCGTTCGCGTCGATTTCGAGGCGGCGCATCAGCTCTCTCAGCACGCCACGGTCGTCATCGACTTCCTTGAGCATCATGCGACAGAACGAGCGGGTCTCCGGATCGGTCGTGTCGGTGCTCAGCCGTTCGAGCATGTCGACGGCCGCGGTGGCGCCGGCCATGTGATCGTTCAGATACGTCGGGAGAAAATTGTGTTCCATCGTTCGTCCATTTACGGCGCTTCGTCGGCGGCGACCGGTTGGTTCATCTCGATGGCCGCTCGCGTCGGAAACAGCGCCGCGGTCCACCCGAGATCGAGGTCACGCGAGTACACCGCGCGTTGGCCGTCCCCGCCGCCGGGACCCGGCAACACGGACGCGGTCCGGGCCATCACGGCCGCGGTGGTTTCGGGTGTGAGCATGTTGAGGATTTCAGCCACGCGGGCCTGAATGCCCGGCGTCACACGCGCGCGTCGGCGGCGCGACGCTTCCAGAATCTGTTTGGCGGCCCGATCGACCGCCATCGACGTCAACGGCGTGGCGTCGGCCAGCGCGAACACGCGGGCTTCGGCCTTGTGCTCGCCGCGAATCTTCACGTTCCGATGAGAACCGGTTCGCATGAGGCCGGGCGTCACGGTCAGCACCGAAATGCCGTCCGATGCGAGCTCCGCGTTCAAGCCATCCGACAGCGCCACTTCGGCGAACTTGCCGACGCAATACGGCAACAGATGCGGGACCGCCACCCGTCCGCCGAAGGAGCCGATGTTGATGATTCGTCCCTCGCCGCGCGTCAGGTGGGGCAGTGCCGCCTTGATGAGATGCAGCGGGGCCCAGAAATGTGTGTCCAACGATTCGCGGAAGTCCTCGATCTCCGTCCGCGCAAACGGCATCGACTGGATTACACCGGCGTTGTTGATGACGACGTCGAGTCGTCCGGCATCGCGGACGACGTCGTTGACGAGCGCGGTCAGCGCCGCAATGTCGCGAATATCGCACGTCTTGCCCACGGCACTGCCTCGCGACTCGTTGAGAATCTCGACCGCGCGATCCAGCTCCGTCGGGCTGCGGGAAACGAGCACCACGTGTGCCCCTTCATCCGTGAGGCGTCTCGCCAGCGCGAACCCCAGGCCGCGTGCGCCACCGGTGATGAGCACGGTGCGACCGGCGAAGCTGAACCATGGCCGGCTTCGGAACGCCCGGACGGCGACAAAAGCCAACATCCCGGCGCTCAGCGCGACCAGCGCCTTTCGTTGATTGATTGAGGGCATATCACCGTCGTACGCAAAGCCGGTGCCCTGATTGACTTCCGTCCCGACATGGTCGGGCAGCACCGGTGAGTCAGGGATGTCCGTACTTCGAACACCGCGCACTCAGTACAGACAAACGGCGCGGGCTTGAGCCCGCGCCGCTCGTCGGTCTGACATGGTGTTCGGCTATTCCTCTTCGTCTTCAGGACGCGGATTCTGACCGCCGCCGCGGTTCATGTCGCCCTGATTGGAACCGCCGCCACGATTCTGGTTCTGGCCCTGCTGGCCCTGATTCGGGCGGTTCTGATCACGCTGCGTCCGATTCTGATCGTCCTGACGCACGTCGCGGGGATTCTGCTGCTGCGATCCCTGCCCGGGCGCGTTTCTCTTGTTATCCATTCGAAACCTCCCCAAGTCATGAGGGGAGCAAGGCACGTACCCGACACATTCACGACGGCCGGACACGAAGCTGGTCAGAATGCTCGCCAACTAGACCCGGGCAATGGCCAATCTCTGGCAGCGACGTTGCCTGTGTCCGCGACGCGCAGATCCGCCGCAAAGACCCGCGCGATCCACTGCGAGCGCTATCAACGGCGCTTGCGTCCCGACTGCCGCTCGCGGCCGAATGCACCGGCGACCTTGCGCGTGGCCGGCATCGAGTGATCTGCCGCGCGCGATGCGGCAGTTTTCTGCGCGATCGACCGGCTGCCGGCTTTGTGCGACGTGTGCCGGTCGCGCAGATCCGTCAGCGGCTCTTCGCCGATGCGCCCAGCGGCGTCTTCGGGCGGCGGCGAGCTGGTGTCGATGGGGCGATGACGGAGGCGTTCGCGCGCCTCCTCGTCCGCAGACTCACGATTGCTGATGCCGGGTCTGATGATGTCGGTCCTCATAATGGCCCTCCAGGCGGCTCAGGCCGCAGGTTGGAGCACGACTTTCGTGCAGTCGTCGGTCTTCTCCAGGAACATGCGATACGCCGCGCTGGCCGCCGACAGCGGCGCGCGATGGCTGATGACGAACGACGGGTCGATCACGCCGTCATCGATGAGCGTCAACAGACGCGGGAGATATCGGTGCACGTGCGTCTGGCCCATCTTCAACGTCAATCCCTTGGCGAACGCGGCGCCGATCGGCACGTTGTCGAGATAGCCGCCGTACACGCCCGGGATCGACACTGTGCCGCCCTTGCCGCACGCCATGATCGTCTGCCGCAACACTTCGAGCCGATCGGTCGCGAGCTTGAGGCTCGTCTTCGCCGCGTCGGAGTACGCGCCAAGCGAGCCTGAACCGTGCGCCTCGAGCCCCACGGCGTCGATGCACGCGTCAGGACCGCGACCGCCCGTCATCACGCGCAGGGTCTCGAGGACATCCTCGCGATCGAAATCGATCGTCTCCGCGTGACACTCGCGCGCCTTGCGCAGCCGATGCGGGATGCGGTCGATCGCAATCACCCGCTCGGCGCCGAGAATGAACGCGCTCTTGATCGCGAACAGGCCGACCGGGCCGCACCCCCACACCGCGACGACGTCGCCAGCCGTGATGTCGCAGTTCTCGGCCGCCATGTAGCCGGTCGGGAAGATGTCCGACAGAAACAGCACCGATTCGTCCGCCAGATGCGACGGCACCTTGAACGGCCCGGTATCGGCAAACGGCACGCGCACGAACTCGGCCTGACCGCCGGCATAGCCGCCGTACATGTGCGAGTAGCCGAACAGACCGCTGGCCGAATACCCGTACAGTTTCTCGGCCATCCACGCGTTCGGGTTTGAGTTGTCGCAGAGCGACCAGAGCTGTGCCTGACACGGTTCGCAGCGTCCGCACGCAATCGTGAACGGCACGACGACGCGGTCGCCGCGGCGCAGATTGGTGACGGCGCCACCCACGTCGACGACTTCCCCCATGAACTCATGTCCGAGGATGTCGCCGGCGGCCATCGTCGGAATGACGCCGTCGTAGAGATGCAAATCGGAGCCGCAGATGGCGGTCGACGTCACGCGGACAATGGCGTCACGCGGGTTCACGATTTCAGGATCGGGCACGGTATCGACCCGGACGTCATGTGCGCCGTGCCAACAGACGGCCTTCATGCTTCCACCAATCTCGCCACCTGATATGTGGCGCTTCGGCGTCCCGCCGGCTGTCCTGTGACGGTCGGCACCTCGCCGGCTTCGAGCGTCTGCTTGAGCGCTCGCAAGTCCTCGCGCAGTTCGCTCGCCGGTGATTGGCCGAACGCACGCGCCAACGCATTGGCGAAACGGCCTCCCGGCGGGTCGTACTCGAGGAACACCACGAGGCTGGTGGCATGGTCACCGTGCGAACGGAAATGCACCGCACCAGCCGACGTCACATCAGCGCCGGGCAGTGAGCGCCAGGCGATCACGCGGTTGTCGATCTGTTGGATGGTCTCGGCATCCCATTCGAACCGCAGGCCGGCCGGCCCGCGGAGCACCCAATGCGATCGCCCCTGACCGACTTCGTCAACGCGCTCGAGATGCCGCATCACGCGCGGCAGGTTGCGCGGATGACGCCAGAACTCGAAGATGTCGCCGACAGGTCGGCGAATGGTCATGGCCTCGCGCAACGTGATGCGCCGCGTGCGGCGCCGTGCGATGCGCGACGAACGCGCACGGCGTGTGGCAGCAGTCGCCGGACAGTAACCCGTCACCCCTCGTGCGACGAGCGCCAGGCCGACCGCCGCGGCCGGCTTCATCCGGCGTTCGTGCACGGCAGCCGTGGCGACGACGGCGGTGCCGAGAGCCACCGAAGCGGCCCGCTCCCAGGTCGTAATGTTTGGTGTCATGGCCCCTGCTTTCTCACAACTTTCTTGCGCAGATTGAGCAGCACGACGGACGTGCCGGCAGGCTCACGTCAGTCGCAGCAAGGCAGGTGCCACGGGAAAGCCAGAAGCGGGAAGCCGGCCCGCGGCTCCCACGTCATCAGGTTCGGCGAGATGTTCCGGCTGGTCGTGACAGCACCACGAGCGATCGGCCCGTGACGTCGATCGTTGCGCCGGCATCGATCACGCCGTCGCGCGAGCCGGACGATATCGCGGTGTCGATCTCATACGACCAGCGCGCGCCGAATTCGGCCGGGGGCAGCGTGAACGTCAATGTGTTGGCGTCTGCGTTGAAGAGCATCAGAAAGCTCTCATCGCGCAACGCGAGGCCTTCATCGTCGAGCTCGCGCAGCGCGTCGCCGTTGAGAAAGACCATCAGGGATTTCGCGTAGCCTTCGTGCCAATCCTGATCGGACATCGGCTCGGCGTCGAAGCGGAACCATGCGATGTCGCTGACGCCGGCGCCGCGTAGCGGGCGTCCCTTGAACCAGCCGCGACGACGAAACACGGGATGCGCGTGGAGCACGACGATGACGCGCTGTGTGAAGGCGAGCAGCTCGCGATCGGCATGGTCCCAGTCGAGCCAGGAGAGCTCATTGTCCTGACAGTAGGCGTTGTTGTTGCCCTGCTGCGTGCGTCCGATTTCGTCGCCGGCGACGAGCATCGGAATGCCTTGTGACAGGAGGAGGGTCGCGATGAAGTTGCGTTGCTGGCGGGCGCGCAGGGCGTTTACCTCCGGATTGTCGGTCGGGCCCTCGGCGCCGCAGTTCCACGATCGGTTGTGACTTTCGCCGTCGCGATTCTCCTCGCCGTTCGCGTCGTTGTGCTTCTCGTTGTACGAGACGAGGTCCCGCAACGTGAAGCCGTCGTGCGCGGTCACGAAGTTCACGCTCGCATAGGGCCGCCGGCCGTCGTCTTTGTACAGGTCGGCGCTGCCGGTGATGCGCGTCGCGAACTCGGCCAGCGTCGCCGGCTCACCGCGCCAGTAGTCGCGCACGGTGTCGCGGTACTTGCCGTTCCACTCACACCAGCGGACAGGGAAGTTGCCGACCTGATAGCCGCCTTCGCCGAGGTCCCACGGTTCGGCGATCAGCTTCACGCCGCCGAGCGTCGGGTCCTGATGAATGATGTCGAAAAATGCCGACAACCGATCCACGTCGTACATGCCGCGCGCCAGCGTCGACGCGAGGTCGAAGCGAAAGCCGTCCACATGCATTTCGCTGACCCAGTAACGCAGCGAGTCCATGACCAGCTGCAGGGCGTGCGGATGCTGCATGTTCAGCGTGTTGCCCGTGCCGGTGTAGTCCATGTAGTGACGCGCGTCGCCGTCGACGGTCCGGTAGTACGCGCGGTTGTCGATGCCCTTGAAGCAGAGCATCGGACCCAGATGATTGCCTTCGGCGGTGTGGTTGTAGACGACGTCGAGGATGACTTCGAGGCCGGCGGCGTGGAGCGCCTTGACCATGCGTTTGAATTCCACGACCTGATCGCCGGCGTCGCCCGCGGCCGAGTACTCGCCGTGCGGCGCAAAAAAGCCGTACGAGTGGTAGCCCCAGTAATTCCGGAGCCCCTTGTCGATGAGGTGCTTCTCGTGAATGAACTGGTGCACCGGCATCAGCTCGACGGCGGTGACACCCAGTGATTGCAGGTAGTCGATGACGGCCGGGTGTGCGAGGCCGGCATACGTGCCACGCAGCTCCGTGGGCACATCGGGATGACGGGCGGTGAAGCCTTTGACGTGCGCCTCGTAGATCACGGTCTCATGCAGCCTGCGTCGTGGTGCGTCGTCACCACTCCAGTCGAAGTGGTTCTCGATCACGACGGACTTCGGCATGAAGGGCGCGCTGTCGGTGTCGTCACGTTCGAGCTCGTCGCCGCCGAGCGGATAGCCGAAGAGCGCCGGCGTCCAGTGCACTGCACCCGTAATCGCACGCGCATACGGATCGAGCAGCAGTTTCGCCGGATTGCAGTAGTGGCCCGCCTCGGGTTGCCACGGACCGTGGACGCGGAATCCGTACCGCTGCCCCGGACCCACGCCGGCGATCCAGCCATGCCAGCAGAACGCGGTGCGTTCGGGCAAATCGATCCGTGTCTCGACGCCCTTGCCGTCGAACAGACAGAGCTCGACGTGCTCGGCGACCTCAGAAAACAGCGAGAAGTTGGTGCCGCGGCCGACACGTGTGGCCCCGAGTGGCCACGCGTCGCCGGGACGGATGCCGGTGCCGCGCCGGCTCGCTGTCGGTGGGGAAATCATCGATCAGTCCTTTTCTCGCTCGAGGAGCGCCACGGGAAAATCTCGCCAGAGCTCGGAGGGATGCACGACACCAGATTCATGCCGCCGCGTCAGCACGTTGTGCCATTGGCCGTTGGGCAGTGCGAGCGACGTGCCGTCCCACGACCCGCGCAGAGTGCCGGTCAGTCGCGGCGCGACGGCGACGACATCGGATCCGCGTTGAAACGCGACGATGTGATCGGCGGCCGGTCCGTCGGCGCGCAAAGGTTGGTAATTGCCGCCGGTGCTGAACGAGGCACGGCGCCGTCGCCGTAAGTGCAGCGCCTCGCGAATCAGCCAGAGCTTCGGCAGCCCTGCGTCGCCACGATCGCGAATCGCGCACGGACACAGGCCATCGAGCGCCGCCAATGCGCGTCGCCGTTCGTCGAAGTCCACGGGCTGCCGATTGTCGGGATCCACTAGCTGCAGCGCCCACAGCTCGGTCCCTTGATAGAGGTCCGGCACGCCGGGTGACGTCAGGAGCAGCAGCGTCTGCGCCAGTGAATTCACACGGCCAGGTTCGCTGACGTGCTCGACGAACGCGCGGACGTCGTCGGTGAAGGCCGTGTCATTGAGCGACGCCTCGACGAAGTGACGGACGGCGGCGTCGTAGACCTCATCCGGCGACGTCCACGACGTCTGAACCTTGGCCTCGCGCGTCGCTTTCTCCATCATGCGAAGCGCACGTTCAACGGAGAGCGGCCAGGCGCCGACGAGCGTCTGGTAGAAGAAGTACTCCATGTTGCGGTCGGGCCATCCGTGCTGCCGGTGTCGTTCGGTCAGTGAGGCCCATCGGCGTACGGCCTCGACCCAGGCGTCCGGCGACTCGGTGATCACGGCCAGCCGCGCGCGAACGTCGGCACTGCGCTTGGTGTCATGTGTCGAAAGGGTCAGCATCGTCGCCGGCCATCGCGACTGCGTTTCGGCCTGCAACGCGTGGAACTCGTCGAGGCCGATCGCAAAGCACGACGGATCGACGCCCACCTCGTTGAGTGCGATGAAGCGGTTGTACGTGTAGAACGCCGTGTCCTCGACGCCCTTCGCCATGGCCGGCGCCGATAGCTGCTGGAAGCGCGCGACGAATTCGTTCTCGAGGTCGCCGCGAAGCTCGAGCGTGAGCAGGCTCTCGATGAATCCCAGCAGAGGCGCGTCAAGATCCGGCCGCTGTGCCGCCGTCGTCTGAATCGCCAGGCCAATCTGCGCGCGGTCCGCATCGGTGACGATACCGGCGGCGGGCCTCACGTAGCTGCGGTACACCGGAAACGCCGCGACGACTTCGCGAATCGCCTCGCCCAGTTGATGGCGTGAGTAATCGCGGTGGCGGCGATGGCGCTCACAGAGATTCAGCAGGACGTCGGTCAGCCGGTTGACGTCGCTGCCCAGCATCTCGCGAAGCACAAACAGTTTCTTGTCGCGGGTGATCCGCGGGTAGTCCGACGGCGCCTTGGTGAACTCACGGTAGAAGTCGGTGAGCGGGCCCTCTGCGGCCGGATTCATGAAGAGGCCCGTGACGCGCGCCACGAAGTCGTATCCGGTCGTGCCCGCCAGACGCCACGCCGGCGGCAGCGGCTCGCCACGCTGCAGAATCTTCTCGGCCACGATCCACGCGCCCGGCGCCGCGCTGGACAGGCGCGCGAAGTACTCCTCGGGATCGCGCAGTCCATCCGGATGGTCGACGCGCAGGCCCTGGACGACGCCGTCGCGGACGAGATCGAGGACGCGGGCATGCGTGTCCGCAAACACGTGCGCATCTTCCATGCGCAATCCGATCAGCGTGTTGATGTCGAAAAAGCGGCGGTATCCGAGATCGCGCCCGGCGCTGCGCCACCAAGCCAGCCGGTAGTTCTGCGCCTCGAGCAGCTCGTGCAGTGCGTCGGGATTCGCGTTGATCTCGGCGACCCGTGCGTCCACGGCGGCGGCGGCCCGCGCGTCGGTGTCCAGGAGGCGCTCCAGGTAGCGGCCGAACACCCGCTGGTCGCGATGCCGCCGCTCGACGCTCGCGCGATCCACCGCGGTCGGCCGCGGCAACCGGCTGAAGGTGTCGGCGAGCCCGGCCAGCTCGTCCGACCCGGCTTGCTCGGCGGCGCGAGCGAGCACCGGACCGATCGATCGCGGATCGACAGGGAAGGCGTGATCCCCATAGCGGATCGTGAATGCCGTGCCCTCGCGATGGAGCGTGATGTCTCCGGCCTCCAGCACGCGGCCATAGTGATCGCTCAGCACGGGGAGGAGCACGACATTGCGCAGCCGGGCTTCAGGCGGTTCCCATTCGACATCGAAGTGCGCGGCAAAGTAACTCGACGGTCCGTTCTCGAGCACGTCCTGCCACCAGCGATTCGCCGGCGACGAGATCGCCATGTGATTGGGCACCACATCGAGCACTTGTCCGAGGCCGTGCTCGGCGAGTGTGGCGACGAATCGCGAGAATGCGGACTCGCCGCCAAGGTCCGCATTTACCCATCTGTGGTCGACGACGTCGTACCCGTGGGTGCTGCCGTGGACGGCCTGCAGATAGGGCGAGCAGTAAATATGGGAAATCCCTAGGGCCGCCAGATACCCCGAAATGCCCGCGGCATCATCAAACGTGAACCCGCTGTGGAACTGAAGGCGGTACGTACTGAGGACGTCCGGGGACATGGTCGGCCTGCCAATTGCAAGTCTCGACCCACCTGTTGACCGGTCGCTCGCACCGACCTTCACAGAGAGTTTGTCAGGGAGGATTCATGTTGGAACGGAACACCACCGAGAGCAAGAACGCCCCGCAGGTCATGGCGTTGCCGCCCGAATTCGGCACGACTGCGGAACACCAACACGTGCCAGGCCCCCAGCCGACCAACGAAGAAATCGCGCGTGAGGCGTATGCGATTTTCGAGGCGAACGGCTGGTCGCACGGCCACGACATCGAACATTGGCTCGAGGCCGAACGCCGGCTGCAGGCGCGCACGCAGCAAGCCGCCAGCGATCTCCTCCCGGATCAGGATCGCCCGGCCGCGGCGTCGCCATCGACGGCCGCCAAGGCGGCGAAAAACGGCAAGCGCAAAAGCCGAGGTTGATCGGAGGATTACTGCCAATGGGGCATGAGGCAATTGGCGAATGAGGCAGTGAGGCAATGAGCGAATGCCTTCACATCATTGCCCCATCACAGCATTGCCCATTGCCCCATTGGCATTGGCCCATTGCCTCATTGCCTCATTGCCCCATTGGCCATTTCCAAGATCAGTTACTGCCCACACGCCATGTGACTGACGATCCACACGACCGCGAGCACTGACACCGGCACGCCCAGGAACCACGCCAACACGTATTTGCGCATTCGCCCCTCCGTCCAGCGCGCGCCCACGATCTCGCGCGCACACTCGATCAGAGCAAGTCGCGAGCCACGGCGCGTGCGCCGACGCAAGAAACTGGTTGCGATTCCCACGAAACCCTGCACGTTGGACCGAACCCTGGACCGTGCAGCAGCAGTTCTTACATCACAGTGTCGAACGCGTCGAGCCAATCGTTCACCTTCGCAGGGTGTGCGATCGGCATTGTGTTTGCTATCACTGGCGATGTCCCCGGCGCATCCGGAGGGCTCCTGATGATTGCGCCACGAAACATTCTTGCGGCGACGGATTTCAGTCCCGCATCTGACACGGCCATTCAGTACGCGCGCGAGCTCGCACGCGCATTCGGTGCGACGCTGCACGTCGTGCATGTCGTCAATGAGCTGGTGCCGAATGCGATTTCGCCGTCGTACGTGCCGGAAACCGGCAACACGCAGCGCGCGCTGCTCGACGCGGCGCGCGAACAGCTGCACACGGCCGCGACCGCGCGCGATCACACGAACGTCGGGCTCACCGAACATCTGCTGACGTCGGCAAGCCCGGCGAGCGCCATTCTGGAATGTGCGAAGGACAACGGGATCGATCTGATTATCGTCGGCACGCACGGACGGACGGGCGTCGCGCATTTCCTGCTGGGCAGCGTCGCCGAGAAGGTCGTGCGCTCGGCCACCTGTCCCGTGCTCACGGTCCGTCATCCTGAGCGCGAATGGCTGAACGCTATTCCGCGCGAAACCGCCGCGCGCGCGTGACGCGTCCGTGGGCCGGGCCGCTGAGGCCCGGCACGTCGTCGTGGGCCGGCCGTCAGGTCGTTACGCGCGCTGCGTATTGCGAAATGCCGGTTCCTGCGCCGCGTCGTAATCGTCGAACGTCTGCACGAGGCCTTGCAGCACTTCGGCGCTGGTCTCGAACAACGCCTGCGCCCGTGGTTCGTCCACTTGCTCGATGTCGCGCCGCAGGTGCGCGATGAGCTGCTTCATCTCGGCACGAATGCTGTCGGTTCGCGGCCGCTGGTTCCGATCGCCACGCATTTCCTGTGTCGGCATAGACGTCTCCTTGCGACGCCACGGTGCACATGTCGTGCCCGTGAAAACGACTCCGGGAGTCATTTCCGTGCGCGCCGATGAAAATGACTCCCGGAGTCATTTCCGGCAGATCCCTGCCGATTCGAGGAAACAGCCGTCTGTCCTTCGGCGGATTCCCACGGCTGAGCGTGGTACCCGACTTGAAGTCATCGGAGACATGCAGCAACGCCATACACCTGGGAATTCCGAGGAGCCGAACAAGGTTCCACCGCGCCGTCGTGGCGGGCAGGAGTTGCCCGACGACGTGCAGGATCGGCCTGAGCAGAATGCGGGCTACGACGCGGCGGTCCACGGCGAGGACGCCGACGTGCGCCGGCGCAGCGACCTGGCCGACGTGATTCCGGAGGAAGCCGGCAGCGACGTCGAAAACATTCCACCGGCCGACGGCGAGAACGCAGGCGACGAGATCGATCGGGTCGCCGAGGCGGACGCCGCACGCGAAGTGCGCCGCCGGGAGCGAACCGCGCGTGTCTCCAAGCACTGAGTTGCCGATCGTCTCGAACGATCGCGCGACGAGAGCTGACGCCGTACGCCGGGACATGCGGTACGCGGCACTCGCCTGCGACTACGACGGCACCATCGCGCATCACGGCATCGTCAGCGACTCGACGATGGCGGCGTTGGAACGCGTACGCCAGTCCGGACGACGGTTGATTCTCGTCACCGGACGCCAGCTTCCCGATCTGCAGGATGTCTTCGCTCGCGTCGATCTCTTTGACCGCGTGGTCGTCGAGAACGGCGCGGTCGTCTACGACCCTGTGACGCGCGAGCAGACGCGTCTCGGCGATCCCCCGTCCGAAGAGTTCGTCGCCGAGCTCCGTCGCCTCCGCGTCGAGCCACTGTCGATTGGGCAGGTCATCGTGGCCACGTGGGAGCCGCAGCAGGCGTTGGTGCTCGACGCAATTCGCCGTCTCGGGCTCGAGCTCCACGTGATCTTCAACAAGGGCGCCGTGATGGTGCTGCCCTCGGGGCTCAACAAAGCCTCCGGCCTGGCCGCCGCGCTCGAGTCGCTGCAGCTGTCCACGCACAATGTCGTCGGCATCGGCGACGCCGAGAACGATCACGCCTTTCTCAGCATCTGTGAGTGCGCGGTGGCGACGGCCAATGCGGTCGAGACGCTGAAGTCGCGCGCCGACGTCGTCACGCGGGCACCGCACGGTGACGGCGTGATCGAATTGGCGAACGTGCTCATCGACTCCGACCTCGCCAGCCTCAACGGCGCCGTGAGCCGGCACGACATCTCGATTGGTACTGCGCGCGACGGTCAGGATGTACGCATCCGTCCGCAGGGCCGAAAGGTGCTCGTCGCCGGGCCGTCGGGCAGCGGCAAGTCCACGCTGGTCACCTCGTTTCTCGAGTTGCTCATGGGCCAGCGGTACCAAGTCTGTCTCATGGATCCGGAAGGCGACTACGAGACGTTGCCGAACGTCGTGCGCATCGGCGACAGCACGCGCGAACCGTCGCCCGCGGAAGTGCTCGACGCGTTGACATCGCCGTCACACAGCGTGGTGGTCAATCTACTGGCCGTGAAGCTCGACCGGCGGCCGGCATTTCTGGCCTCGCTCCTGCCGGGTCTGCTGCACTTGCGGGCCAGGACCGGCCGGCCGCATTGGACCGTCATCGACGAAGCCCATCACCTCCTGCCGGCGGACATGAATCTGGATCCGGCGACGATGGCCGCGGATCTGTGTGGCGCGCTCTTCATCACGGTGCATCCGGATCAGATGTGGACGCCGGCGCTGGCCGACCTGGACGTCGTGCTGTCGACCGGCGTCGAGCCCGATAGCGTTCGGTCCCTGCTGCCATCTGTGACCGGCGATGGCGAGCCCTGGCCAACGCTCGAGACCGGCGAGGCCCTGGTCTACCGCCCGGCCGATCGGCAGCCGATCGCGTTTACGCCGTACCCGCCCCAGGCCGAGCGGCTCCGTCATCGCCGGAAGTACGCGACCGGCGAACTCGGGCCGGATCGCAGCTTCTTCTTCACCGGTCCGAACAACGCGCTGAATCTGCGCGCGCAGAATCTCATCCTCTTCATGCAGATCGCTGACGGCGTGGACGACGAGACGTGGGGTCACCATTTGGAGGCGGCGACTACTCCCAATGGTTCCGTGAGGCGATCAAAGACGACGAGCTGGCCAGCGAAGTGGCGGAGATCGAGCAGAATCGCGAGCTGGAGCCGGCCGAAAGCCGCCGGCGGATGCGGCTGGCGATTGAGGCGCGGTACACCAAGCCTGCTGCCGAAAGGAACTGATATCCGGCCGCCACGGCCGGTGCTATCTTCTTCGTCGGCCCTTTCATGAATGTCCTGCTCTTCTCGATGCCGGACTCGTTCGAGCACACGCCTACGTTGACGATGCGTATGCCGAACGGCGCGCTGGCGTCGCTCGCGGGCAACGTGGACGCGCACCATCGTGTGGCGGTCGCCGATCTGGTGCTCGTCCAGTCCTCGGTACCCGAGACCGTGACGCGTCTCGTCCGTGAACACGCGCCCGACATCGTCGGTGTGTCGGTCATGACCTTCCAGCGCCGGACGGCGCAGAAAGTCATCGCGCTCGTGCGGGCGTTGCGTCCGAGCGCGAAGGTCGTCGTCGGTGGCTACGACCCGAGTCTGGCGTCAGACATCTACGAGGACCCTGCATTCGGCGTGGACTTCATTGTCCGCGGCGAGGGTGACATCACCTTCAGAGAGTTGTTACGCGCGCTGGAGAACGCCACGCCGGACCCACGCGCAACGCCCCTCGCCGGAATTGCAGGCCTCTCATATCGTGACGGTGGCCGCTGGATCCGCAATGCGGCGCGGCATGTGAGTGATCTGGAGTCTGGTGAAGTGCGTCCCCCGAATCGAGCAGCGCGTGTGCTCACGGGCTACACGATGCTCGGACGGCCGATTGACATCGTCGAAACGTCACGCGGTTGCACGTATGACTGCAGCTTCTGTTCGATTATCGAAATGCGGGGCCGCAACTTTCACACCTGGTCAATCGAGCGTGTGATTGCCGATATTCGTGACGCCTATGACCGTGGGGCGCGGTCGATCTTTCTCGTCGACGACAACATCACGCTCAATGCCAGGCGATTTCATGCGCTGTGCGAAGCGATCACCGCGGCCGGCCTCCATCGTATCGACTACATCGTGCAGGGCATGACCAGTGCGATCGCGTCGGCCGGTGACGACCTGGCGCGGGCGATGCGCGCGGCTGGATTCCGGTACGTCTTCCTCGGCATCGAGAACGTGCTGGATCAGGACCTGGCGTTTCTGAAGGCGAAGGCCAAGAACGCTCAGCGCGAAGAGGGACGTACGGTGGGCAGCGCGACGTGGCGCGCCGTCGATCTCCTCCATCGTCACGACATGCTCGTCGTGGGCGGACTCATCGTCGGCAGTCCGGGCGACACGCGCGAGTCGATCGAAGCCAACCTCGACTTTGCGCGGCAGTACATCGACTGGCCCTACATCCAGCACCCGACGCCATATCCCGGCACGCCGATGACGAAGGACTTCCGCGAGAAGAACCTCATCGTCAGCGAAGCGGTGGAGGAGTACGACGGCACGACGGCTGTCGTGCGGACCGAGCATCTCGACGCGGAACAGATTGAGTTCATGCGATGGCAGGCGGAGCGGTGGATGAAGGTGCGTCATGTGCCGGCCGTCTTCCGGCACGATCCGGGGTTCGTCACCCGCTTCGGCCTGCGGATGCTTCGGCACACGTTCCGCGGCACGAAGCTCAAGACCTGGTTGCGATTCGAGCCCGAGCTCGCGGCGTTCCGCAGATACAAGGCCATTCGCCATCAGGAACGCGAGTTTTTTCCGACCGGCCCGCCGGAGCCGCGAGCCACGTAAGCGCCCGGCGACGGCGGACCTGAGCCCAGTTGTCCCGCGACTGCGCATTCCCTAACGTGCCCGTGCCGTCCTCGCGGCGTTGTCTCGTGCTCGTTGCCGTGGCTGTTGGTGCGTGTTCCGCGGCGGTGTCGAGCTTCGAGCTGAAGCCGAAGTCACTGGCCGCGTTCGAACGCTACGTCCAGCTCACCGAAGCGCGCATGGCGCCGGAAGCTGGCGGCGCCGCGCCATTTCTCTGGCTCGATCGCCAGAGTGAGAAGGATCGCGTCAACCTCGTCGAGCAACTGAAGCGTGGCGATGTCGTCGTGTCACGGCTGGAAACGCGCGACGGGAAGAAAGCGATCGATGTTCCGGACGCGCTGGTGCATCACTGGATCGGCACCGTGCTGCTGGCCGGCACGAAGATCGACCGCGCGATCTCGTTCAGGAGTACGAGAAGTATCCCGCCAGATTCGGCCCGACCATCCAACGCGCGCGCGTGTTGAAGCACGACGGCGATCGATTCGAAGTCGCGATGCGCACGTGGACGAAAAAGGTCATCACGGTCGTGATGGACGCCGACTATGTCGTCGATTACACGCGCGTGAGCGCGTCGCGCGTGTGGACCAAGAGTGTCGCGACGAACATCCGCGAGATTCAGGCGGCGGGCGAGCCCGGTGAAAAAGCGGTGCCCGGCGATCAGGCCGGCGGATACTTGTGGCGGCTCAACAACTACTGCTCGTTCGAAGAGCGGCCCGAAGGCACGTACGAACAGTGTGAGTCGATTTCGCTCACGCGCGAACCGCCATTCGGCCTCGGGTGGATGATTAAGCCTTTCATCACGGGCATTCCGCGCGAGACGCTCGAGTTCACGCTTGGGCACGTCAGGGCTGGATTATCGAAGTGAGGCAATGCCAATGAGGCCGTGAGGCAATTCGTGGATGGGGCAGCCAGTGCCTCATTGCCCCATTCCGTCAGTGTCTGACTGGAAGTTTCCTGTTCCCCATTGCGCGATCGACATTTCGACGCAGCGTAGAATTGAACAGCCTCCCTGCATGAACGCCTGCGCATGAGTGAACTGCTCGATCATGAGTGAACTGCTCGATCTCGAATCCGTCGTCACGACGGACGCGCTCGACATGCGTCCGCCTCAGCCTGCCGACTTCGCCGCAGAAAATCGCGCGTTGGTCACGCTCGCAACAGAGCTCGCATTGTCCACGCCGGCGATGCTGCAAAGGGTCGCCGACGTCACTCTCGAGCTGTGTCACGCCGACTCTGTGGTCATCAGTTTTCTCGATGACGACCAGCAAGGGTTCACCTGGCACGTGGCCGCCGGACAGTGGTCCGTCTATCACGGTCATCGCGTACCGCGTGACGCGAGCCCATGTGGCATCGTCCACGATCGCGATGCGGCGCAGCTGTTCTCGCGGCCCGAGCGCTATTTTGCGGCGCTCAGTCTGCCGCGGCCGTACGCCGACGAAGTCCTCGTCGTGCCGATCGAAGCTCGCGGTGTCGCGATCGGGACGCTGTGGATTGTCGCGCACGATCCGCAACGGCTCTTCGACGCGGAAGATCGCCGAAAGGCGACGCACATGGCGTCATTTGCCGCCGCGGCCAGCCTGCACGCGCATCCGGATTTGCCGCTGACCTCCGCGGGCGGGCAACACGCCGCCGAAGCGCGGCGACAGCGTCAGGAGATCGAGGCGCAGCTGCGCGAGGCGGATCGCCGCAAGGACATCTTCCTGGCCACGCTCGCGCACGAGCTGCGGAACCCGCTCGCTCCGGTCATGAACTCGCTCGAGATCATGCGGCGTGCGGGTGGCGAGCCGCTGATCCTCCGCGACGCCATTGCAACGATGCAGCGGCAGATGACGCAGATGGTGCGCATGGTCGACGATCTGGTCGACGTCAGCCGCATCATTCGCGATCAACTCGAGCTCCGGCGTGCGCGAATCGCCATCGGTCCGGTGCTCGCCGGCGCCGTCGAGGCCTGCCAGCCGCTCGTCTCGACGTTCGATCACACGCTGACGGTGGACGTGCCGCCCGAACCGCTGTATGTCGACGCCGATCCCGCGCGTCTCACGCAGGTCTTTGGCAACCTCCTCAACAACGCGTGCAAGTTCACCGAGCGCGGCGGCACGATCGTCGTGTCGGCGCGGCGGGTGGACGACGACGTGGAAGTCAGCGTCAAGGACACGGGCGTCGGCATCGCACCCGATCAGCTGTCGGAAGTATTCGAGATGTTTGCGCACGTGGATCGCGCGGTGGGCCGCGAGCAGCCTGGTCTCGGCATCGGACTGCACCTGGTCAAACGCCTCGTCGAGTTGCAGGGTGGCACCGTGCGAGTTCAGAGCGGCGGGCGCGGGCAGGGCAGTGAGTTCATGGTCCGGCTGCCGCTCATGCTCGAGCAGCCGCAGAGCAAACCGAGTACGCCCGCGAGCCCGGCAGAATCCAGGCGGGCCACGCCGCGGCGGCGTATTCTGGTCGTCGACGACAATCAGGACGCCGCGATGAGCCTCGCCGTGCTCCTGAAAGTCAGCGGACACGATACCGAGATGGCCGCCGACGGTGTCGAAGCCTTGCAGAAGGCGTCGATCTATCGTCCCGATGTCATCCTGCTCGACATCAGCCTGCCGCGAATGAACGGCTACGACACCTGCCGCGCCATGCGTCAGCAATGGTGGGGCCGCCAGGCCGTCATCGTCGCGCTGACGGGCTGGGGACAGGATGAGGATCGCAGCAAGTCGAAGAGCGCAGGCTTCAACGGACACTTCGTCAAGCCCGTCGATCACGCCGCGTTGATGCAGTTCCTGATGGAGACCACGGCAGAGTAAGAGCCCATTTCCATCTTGCGAACCCCGCGGCATTTCTGACAGAGTCGGTGCCGTGCCAGAGGATCTGACCGCGGTCAATCGCGGCCGCGTCATCACGGATTACGAAGCGTACCTGTTCGGCGAGGGACGCTGGCTGCGCTCGTGGGAAAAGATGGGCGCGCGGCCGGCCGAGATCGACGGCATGCGCGGGTACTCGTTTGCCGTGTGGGCGCCCAACGCACGTCGCGTCTCCGTCGTCGGCGACTTCAATGACTGGGATGGCCGCGTCAACGAGCTGCGCAGCCTTGGCGACAGCGGCATCTGGGAGACGTTCCTGCCCGGCCTCGGCGAAGGCACCAACTACAAGTTCGAGATTCAGCCGAACCACGGTCCGATGGTGATCAAGTCGGATCCGTTCGCGCTGCGCGCTGAACTTCCGCCCAACACGGCGTCGATCACCAGCACTCTCGGCGAGCATCACTGGCGCGACAACGATTGGATGGACCACCGGCGGCGGCACGGGACGGTGCTCGATCGACCGATGTCGATCTACGAGGTGCATCCCGGATCGTGGCGACGGAAGCCGGAAGAGCAGCAACGCCGTCTCTCGTGGCACGAGCTGGCGGACGAGCTGGTGCCCTACGTCAAGCGGCTCGGCTTCACGCACATCGAGCTCCTGCCCGTGATGGAGCATCCGTTCGATGGGTCATGGGGCTATCAGGTCACGGGTTACTTTGCGCCGACGTCACGCTTCGGTTCGCCCGATGATTTCCGGTACTTCGTCGACACGTGTCACCTGCACAACATCGGCGTGATTCTCGACTGGGTGCCTGGCCATTTCCCGCGTGACGCGCACGGCCTCGCGCGCTTCGACGGGACCGCGCTGTTCGAGCACGACGACCCGCGGCAGGGCGAGCACCGCGACTGGGGCACGCTCATCTTCAATTACGGGCGCCACGAGGTCCGAAATTTTCTGTTGTCGAACGCGCTCTATTGGCTCGAGTCGTTCCACATCGACGGTCTGCGCGTCGACGCCGTGGCGTCGATGCTGTACCTCGACTACTCGCGGGAAGAGGGCGACTGGATCCCGAACCGGTACGGGGGCCGCGAGAATCTCGAGGCCATCGACTTCGTGCGCGAGCTCAACGCGATGACGCACGATCAGCAGCCCGGCACGTTCATCGTCGCCGAAGAATCGACCGCGTTTCCGGCGGTCAGCCGTCCCACCTGGGTCGGCGGGCTCGGGTTCACCTACAAGTGGAACATGGGCTGGATGCACGACATCCTCACCTATGTCAGCAAGGATCCCGTCTACCGGCGCTGGGAGCATCAGCACCTGACGTTCTCGATGCTCTACGCGTGGAACGAGAACTTCATTCTGCCGTTCTCGCACGACGAAGTCGTGCACGGCAAAGGCGCGATGATGAGCAAGGCGCCGGGCGACGAATGGCAGAAGGCCGCCACGCTCCGCACCCTCTACTCGTACATGTACGCGCATCCCGGCAAGAAACTGCTGTTCATGGGCAGCGAGTTCGGCCAGTGGAACGAGTGGGATCACAACACGTCGCTCGACTGGCACCTGCTCGAGCGGCCGATCCACGCCGGACTCCAGCGCTTCGTCGAAGATCTCAACCGCTTCTACCAGGCCACGCCGGCGCTGTTCGAAAACGACTTCGAGCCCGGCGGGTTCGAGTGGATCGACTGTCACGACCACGAGGCCAGCGTCATTTCGCTGATCCGCCGCAGCCGCAATCACGACGACTGGCTGGTCGGCGTCTTCAACTGGACGCCCGTCGTCCGTCGCAGCTACCGCGTCGGCGTGCCCGAAGCCGGCTTCTACAAGGAGCTCTTCAACAGCGACGCGTGGTACTACGGCGGCGGCAACGTCGGCAACGAAGGCGGCGTCCACACCGAGCCCACTCCCGCGCACGGCCACGCCCAGTCCGTCAACCTCACGCTGCCGCCTCTCAGCGCTGTCTTTTTGAAAAGACAGTGACAAGACGCGAAGAGCGCGAAGGCGCGACGCGCGACATGCGAAACGTGGAACGCGCAACGATCACCCGACAGGAGTGACCGTGGGAGATCTGCGCACCGCTGTTCGTCGTCTCCGGCAGGCGCCGCTGTTCGCGATGTTTGCGATCGCGTCACTCGCGCTGGGACTCGGCGGGACGACGGCCGCGTACTCGATCGTGCAGGCGGTGCTCTGGCCGCAGCTTGGAATCGATGCGCCGGATCGGATTGTCTTCGTCGCCAGGCCGCAGATGGGCGGCGTGACGTGGATGGGTCACATATCCGACGCCGACTTCAACGAGCTCAGGCGGCAGCAGCGAAGTCTGGAGAGCGTCGCCGGCACGTTGATGGCGTCACGGATTGTGACCGGCGGCAGCGTCGCCGCGAGTGTCACGACGGAAGGCGTCACTGGCAACTATTTTCAGACGCTGGGTGTGCGTGCATCCATTGGCCGGACGATCGTCGAGACCGACGAAGAGCCTTCCGCCACACGCGTCATGGTGCTCAGTCATCAGTTCTGGCGATCGACGTTCGCCTCGGATCCGGCCGTCATCGGTCGGACGGTGCGGGTCGACGGAGAGCCGATCGCGATCGTGGGCGTGGCGCCGCGCGACTTCAATGGTGTGTTGACGATCGATCCTCGCGAGGCGCGCTTCCGGACACAGATCTGGATCTCGTCGCGCCCTGAAAACCGGCCTCTCGTCAATGCACGCGCGGGTGCGCGCAGGTCGTGGACGGCCTTCGGCCGGGTTCGTTCCGGGCAGTCGATCGACTCGGTCGGCGCTGAGCTCTCGGTGATTGCCGGGCGTCTCGACGCATCGAGGCCGGCGGCGACAGCGGGCGCCCCGGTCACGCCCTTCCGCTGGATGACACGGACGATTCCAGAAATCCGTGCCCCACGTACGAATCGCTCGATGCCCGCCGGTGCAGGGATCGTCGCGCTGGTGGGGTTGATTCTGATCGTGGGTTGCACCAACCTCGCGAACCTGACGCTGGCCCGCGGTGCCGCTCGCATGCCGGAGCTCGTGGTGCGACGTGCGCTTGGTGCATCGCGCGTGCGGCTCGTGCGTGAGTTGATCGCCGAGAACCTGCTGCTCGCGATCGCGGGCGGCATCGCCGCACTCGTGGCGGCCGCATGGCTCATTCACGCGGCGGCTGATGCGATTTCCATCTCGGGCAAGACGCTGGCCGAACTCTTCGATCCGCGGCTGAACGTGTTCGTCTACGGGTTTGCCGGCGGCGGCGTCACGCTTGCACTGATGGTGTTCGGCCTCGTGCCGGCGCTCCGGCTCACGCGCGTCGAGCGGGCCGATTCGATCGGCCGGGACGCGACGGCCGCCTCGCCGCGCTGGCGCGGCCAGCGGCACCTCATCCTCGCGCAGGTCACCGTGTCGACGATGTTGTTCCTGATGGCGTCCTACTTCGTCGCCGCGGTCAGCCGGACGTCGAACCTGAGCACGGGTCTCGATCTCGATCGTCTGGTCATGGCCCAGGTCGTCTTCCCGTCGTC
>JADMIO012727063.1_pt1 | contig 21082 bp, 18 predicted proteins | sample 8958161 | NCBI WGS metagenome assembly JADMIO01 (sample SAMN16585339, study PRJNA669376) | soil metagenome | isolation source: Crop rotation soil | place: USA: Cullars Rotation, Alabama | collected 2011 | reverse complement strand
CTTCCCTCGCCTGCGGGCCGATTCGCTGGCCGTGCGCGTTGGCGGGCGCGGCATTTCGGACTACACGAACATCACCATCGAAGATGCAATCGCCGCCTTCGACCAGGTCAAACTCGACGCGCGATCCGCACAGATTGCCGGATTAGTGCTTACCGAAATTCGTAGCCGTCTTCGGTTCCTGGAAACGGTCGGGCTCGGTTACCTGACACTCGATCGACCGTCAGCAAGTTTATCGGGCGGAGAGGGACAGCGTATTCGTCTGGCGACACAAATCGGATCACAACTCCGGGGTGTGCTTTACGTTTTGGACGAGCCTTCAATCGGATTACACCCGCGTGATAACCGGCGGTTGCTGGACACGCTGGCGGCCTTGCGTGATTTGGGAAACACGGTGCTGGTCGTCGAGCATGACGAAGAAACGATTCGTCGGGCTGACTACGTCGTTGATTTGGGCCCCGGCGCCGGCACGCATGGTGGTTTTGTCGTGGCGCGCGGGACACCTCAGGATGTCGCTCATAACCGCGATTCGGTGACCGGTCTGTACATCAGCGGTGAACGTAAGATTCCGGTTCCGGATGCGCGACGTCTGCCGAATGGGAAAGCGATCACCATTCGGGGCGCGAGATATCACAATCTGAAAGAAATTGATGTGATGTTTCCGCTCGGCTTATTGACGGTGGTTACCGGCGTCTCCGGTTCCGGAAAATCAACCCTGGTCGAAGATATTTTGTATCGCGCGTTGGCGAAAGAACTTTATGGCTCGTTGAGTGATCCGGGAGCACACGAAGCAATCGAAGGGTTGGAGCATCTCGACAAAGTCATCGAGATCGATCAGTCACCAATTGGCCGCACGCCCCGATCTAATCCAGCGACCTACACGGGTCTGTTCACGCCAATTCGCGAGCTGTACGCGATGCTTCCCGAATCGCGCGAACGAGGTTACAAACCGGGGCGCTTCTCATTCAACGTGAAAGGTGGCCGGTGCGAAGGCTGCGAAGGCGAAGGACTCAAACGCATTGAGATGAATTTTCTTCCGGACGTTTACGTGCTCTGCGATGTTTGTCGCGGCGCGCGCTACAACCGCGAGACGCTTTCCGTGAAGTACAAAGGTAAATCGATTGCAGAATTGCTCGACACGACGGTTGAAGAAGCGCTTCCCATCCTCGAAAATCATCCGCAAATAAGACAGAAGTTACAGACGCTGCTGGATGTTGGTTTGGGATACATCAAACTTGGCCAATCCGCGACGACTCTTTCCGGCGGGGAAGCGCAACGGATCAAGCTTGCAAAGGAACTTTCAAAGCGCGCCACCGGCCGCACGGTTTATATCCTTGATGAGCCAACCACCGGACTGCACTTTGCGGACGTGCACAAACTGCTGGACGTGCTGCAGAGATTGGTGAGCCTGGGAAACACCGTAATCGTCATCGAGCACAACCTCGATATCATTAAGAGCGCAGACTTCATCATTGATCTCGGACCCGAGGGCGGTACGCACGGTGGACGTGTCGTGGCGAGCGGAACTCCGGAAGAAGTTGCCGCTGTCCGTCGCTCCCACACGGGCCAGGTACTCAAGCCGCTGTTAAATGGAAATGGCAGGCGAAACGGCCTGAACGGCGTGCCTCCTGCCGGCCGGATTGTCGAAGAAACAAAGAAAGTCGCGTGATATACTCGCCGCCGCCAGTTCCTGCTCATGACGAAGCGTATCGCAGCCATCGTTTCTGACAGCATTAACTTAAAGCAAGCCTTCTTTGCCGCGCACGCCGCCGATGTCGATCGTGCCGCTTCGCAAATAGCGGAAGCACTTGCCGCCGGGAATAAACTTTTCGTCTTTGGCAATGGTGGTTCGGCCGCCGACGCGCAGCACATCGCCGGCGAACTCGTGAACCGCTTTTTGCAGGAGCGGCGGGCGCTGCCGGCCATCGCGCTAACAACCGATGGCGGAGTATTGACCTGTATTGCCAACGACAGCGGATTCGAAAAGGTGTTTGCGCGACAGATTGAGGCGCTCGGAAATCCGGGTGACGTCTGTTTGGCAATCTCGACCTCAGGCCAGTCGCGGAATATCGTCGCCGCATGCGAACAGGCACGTTCCCAACGAATTAAGGTGGTTGGGTTGTTAGGACGCGATGGAGGCGAAGTTGCAGCTCTTTGTGATATTGCGTTGATCATCCCGAGTAACGACACGCAACGAATTCAAGAGACACACAATTTAGTCGGGCATATTTTGTGCGAGCTGATCGAATTGCAAATGTTCCCGCGGTAGGAGCCGGCAGACGCCCGGCGGCTTGCACGCAGGGTGCAGCCGCTTCAACAAAACCTCAATGTCAATCTACGACGCGAAACCGATTAGCCTCGAAAAAGTTCGCACGTATCCGCTTGCTTCACGTCTCAGCAAAGTGACCATCGACAATTTTGCGCAGCCAGTATCTGAAGCTGCGTCGTTGCGTGAGTATCTGGCTTCGCTTCCTGACATCCTCGCGGTTCAGAACCTCCGAGAGCTGGCGGCACGTGTTCAGCGAGCGCGCGCCACCAGAAAACCGATCATCTGGGGGATGGGCGGCCACGTAATCAAGACAGGTCTTGCGCCCATCATCATTGATTTGATGAAACGCGGATTTGTCACGGCGGTAGCCGCGAATGGATCCGTTCTGGTTCACGACGCAGAGATCGCCATGGTCGGCTCAACTTCTGAGGATGTAGATGCGACCTTGGGTGAAGGAGTGTTCGGTGGCGCGGACGAAACGGGAAAACTACTCAACGACGCCGCTCGCGCTGGTGCGTCTGACAGCATCGGGCTCGGTGAAGCGGTGGGCCGAACCCTGGTTAACGCGAATCCACCACATCGCGAACATTCGCTGCTGTGCGCGGCTTATACCGCCAATGTTCCATTCACCGCCTTCGTCACGATTGGCGGGGACATCGCTCATTTTCACCCAGCCGTCGATGGCGGAGTTTTAGGGGCGACGTCGCACACGGACTTTCGCTTGTTGGCAGAAATAGTGCGACAGATGAATGGCGGTGGTGTCTATCTGAATATCGGTTCGGCTGTGACATTGCCGGAGGTGTTCTTAAAATGCGTCACACTGGTCAGGAATCTGGGTCATGAGCTGCACGACATTACGACGGCGAATTTTGATTTCATCCAGTCATATCGTCCACTGACGAATGTGGTACGACGGCCAACCGCAGACGGTGCCGGGAAGGGCTATGCGATTACGGGGCACCATGAGCTGACTATTCCGCTGCTGGCGGCCCAATTGATCAGTGGAGGAGCAGAGAAATAACTTCGCTCAGAAGTTTTAGGCCGGCAACCACGAGCACCACCGAAAGCCAACGTCGAATCCCAGCGATTGGCAGACGCCGCGTGCCCAATTCAGTTCCGATAAACCCTCCAGCGAGCGCTGCCGGCCCCCAGACAAGAGCCGCGCGTGGCAAAGTCGACATCGCCGTTACATGCGTAACCAGTCCATGACCAAGCAGGCCGGCAACCGAATTCACCAAAATGAAAGTCACCGACACCGCCGAGGTCTCTTTCGTCTTTGCCCAATGCATCAGCATTAGTACCGGACTCAGGAAGATGCCGCCGCCGACGCCGGTTAGGCCTGACAGCAATCCAATCGCTGCCCCGAGCAGAAGCGCGAGGGCGAGGGGCGGCCTTCGCGTCCCATGATCATCGGCGGTCCTGGCGCTGAAGAATATTCGAATGGCGCTGTACAACAGAACTACTCCGACAATGGCTTTGTAGACGACGGCCGGCAGGGTCAACCATCCGCCGATAAATGCGGCCGGAATTGATGCGACCGCGAAGGGCCAGAACGTTCGCCACGAAAAAAAACCTGCACGCAGGAATCTAATTGTGCCGACGGTCGCGACCAGGATGTTCAGCGTCAGCGCGGTTGGCTTCATCACGCTGGGCGCCAAGTCGAACAACGCCATCGCAGCCAGGTAACCGGAAGCGCCGGCGTGCCCCACCGTGGAATAGAGGACCGCGACAGCGAAAATCAAGATCGCGATTAGCAGTGTGACAGTGAGTGTCATTAGCGATTCACGGAAAAGCAGGCGATTCAAACACACGCCGAGCAAAATGTGCAAAAGGTAGTAGTGTTCCGGCTTTGCGTATCCTGAGAACAGAGACAAAGGGATCAACCTGCCATTGTTTTGCCGCGTTGCGACGTGGAGGCTATAATCCCGATTCCCCCCGAACAATCGTCTGATCGAATCTGTCACCATGGATGCGGCGAAGCTTGAACATTTCAAAAAACTCTTGCTGTCGGAATTACGACGTCACGCTCGTCAGGTGAGTGACGAGCAGGGCAATGCCATTGGAATTGCGTCTGACGAAGCCAAAGAGAGTGCCGACCTCGCATTGCGCGATGTCATCAGCGAACTTTCTCTAAAGCTTGGTGAGCGCGACTCGCAAATGATTGCCGACATCGATCAGGCATTACTGCGGATGAAGGAAGGCACTTACGGACTGTGCGTAAAGTGCAACAAGCCGATCGACGAAAGGCGCCTCGAAGCGGTTCCGACCGCGCGCTATGATGCAGCCTGTCAGGAAGCGATCGAAAACGACGATCGGGTCGCGCGCCCTTCATTGTAAGAAAAGCTCGCCTTGCGCCGTCCTGATTGAATCTTGTGACTAACTATCTTTCACTCCCAATTGGTGACCAGGCGCCCGACGAAGTGAACGCAGTTATCGAGATTCCGCGTGGCACCACCAACAAATATGAGTACGACAAACAGCTAAATGTGTTTCGTCTCGACCGCAATCTACACTCGCCGGTGCACTATCCCGGCGATTATGGCTTCATTCCGAGCACCTTGAGCCTTGATGGCGATCCACTGGACGTGTTGGTGCTCGTCGACGCGCCCAGCTTTTCAGGATGCTTAATGTCGGTTCGGCCCATCGGGGTGCTTCGTATGATCGATCAGGGCAAGGAAGACGAGAAATTGCTCGCCGTGGGGACCAATAATCCGATTTATCGTGAGGTGAACGATTATCAGCAGTTATATCCTCATCTGCTGCTTGAGATTGAGCACTTCTTTACGGTTTACAAGGAATTGGAAGCTAAGAGCACGCGCGTTATTGGCTGGCAGAATGCGGAAGCCGCGAGATCGGTTGTGATCGAATGCCGCGAGCGGTTTGGGAAGAGTGCCGGAAAATAGTTGATTCAAATCGGAGCCGAACGTTTGCGGTAATCTTCACCTTCGATCGCAACTGTCTTACACATCTCGTATAGCCGCGAACGCAGCGCAACTCCGACCCGGTCTTCGAGTATTTCACCGTCCTTTTCAGTCTTGCGCGAGTCAGAATAATTCGTGGTAAAGATCGTCAGACGCTTCTCGTTGTAGCGATTGTTGATGATTTGCATCATCGTGTCGCGTACCCAATCGGTGGGCTTCGATGCCCCCAACTCGTCCAGTACGAGGACTTCGGCGTCAAACACGCGTTGCAGGACGGCGAGTTCAGAACTTTGCGACACAGGATTGTAGGAATCCTGAATTTGCCTGAGCAGCGCACCGAATTGATAAAACAATCCCCGCACCTGATATCGGGCGATTAACTCGCGTAGGATTGCCACGGCCAGGTGGGTTTTCCCCACACCGACAGCCCCGGTAAACAGAAGACCGCGACCGTCGATCGTTAAGTAATCATCGATGACGATTTGTGCTTCCATCTTGGCTGCCCACTTCGAAAGTTCTTCGTTGGCAGCTTCGTAACCCTGAATGGTGCAGTGCTGGTAGCGTGGCGGAATCCGCGCGCTCTTCAAGAGACGGTCGCGGTGATCGGGGCTCTGGCAACGACATCGCCGCGCGCCTTCGCCGGCAATTACTTCCATCCCAGTCCCGAAACAGAGCGGGCAATCGTCGCTAAGAGGTTGGATATCTGGCGCTTCAGTATTTACCAGGGCCGCGGTTGAATCGCTGTTGTGTTTTGTTGATAGCGTCATCCAGTGAAGCTTTGAGCGTCGCAGATTATAACATCGGCCACGCCACGTGGAGTTTTCGCTGCTCGCGCGGGTGATTTTTCTGCTTCGTATAGTCGGGAAACGCACGCGGCAAATTTCTCATCAGAGTGGTTGAGGTTATTCAGACCGTGCCGACAAAGAGCCGCAAGTGAGCGGCCGAACTCGCATTAGAGGTGATCGGCACTCAATAACGCTCGGTTCCTCCTGTGATGGCCGCCCGGCAGAACGCCGGGCGGTCGTTTTATTTTCCGCAAAACCTCGTTTCAGGAGCGGAAGCGCACAGCCCTTACGCGCTCAGACGGCAAACCCCCTAGCGCCTGCGACGGCTCTGAGCCAAACAACCACGCACAGTATTCGACGTCCGATTCTTTTTCAGCGCTTTTCTGTTCGTCGCAAGCAAATGACGAAAAAGCAGGGCGGAAATCGGTCTTGGCGGTTTCACATTTTATGCAACTGTCTGTTAAAGTACAGGGTTTGTTTTGACACCCTGACTGTTGTCTGTGGGTACTTTGAGAGAAGTTATTGCTACTGATCAGGCGCCGCGCGCCATCGGCCCGTATTCTCAGGCCATTCGCGCCGGCAATTTGCTGTTCTGCTCTGGACAGATCCCGATTGATCCGTCGACGGGAGAATTTGTTTCCGGCGGCGTTGCCGAGCAGACTGAGCAGGTGATGAAGAATCTTTCCGCGGTTCTGAGCGCCGCTCAATCAAGCTTAATAAATGTGGTGAAGACGACGGTGTTTTTGGCCGACATGGATGATTTTACGGCCATGAACGAAGTCTACGGCCGGTTCTTTGGCGAAAATCCGCCGGCGCGGGCAACCGTGCAAGCAGCGCGTCTGCCGCGTGATGCCAAGGTTGAAATCGAAGCAATCGCAATTATTGACTAAGATCCGTGGCGGCTGACCGTCCGAAAGTTTAGGGGCGGATCCGTCCGCCAATGTTTCAGAGGTACTGCAAATGGCAAAACGATGTGAGGTTTGCGGCAAAGGGCCGCAGTTTGGCAACAACGTATCGCACGCTAACAATCGCACTCCACGGCGGTTCGATCCCAATCTCCAGCAAGTGCGCGTGCAACTACCGAATGGCAGCGCGCGTCGTATGCGCGTATGCGCGAAGTGCATTAAAGGCGGAAAGATCGCGAAGGCCGCCTAGTACGGCAGGCTGGCAGCCTGTCTTCTTGATCAACAGAACACGCTGGCAGCCTGTTCTACTTGTTAGGAGCAACGAAGTGAATAGAATCTCTACCCCTTTTGTGCTGTCCCTGATTGTCAGCGCCATCGCAGTTTTCGGCGTGGCCTGTTCGTCGTCCAGCACAACTCCGGAAAGCACGGTCGCAGCGACTGTTAACGGCAGAAAAATCATGTCGTCTGAGGTCGAGCGCATCATTCATAAGCAGGCGGAAGGCAAAGAATCTCAGATGTCGGCCCATGATCTGGCCCAGGCACGCTTGCAGGTGCTCGACGATCTGATTAAGCGCGAAGTACTTTTTCAGAGAGCAGAGCAGGAAAAGCTTTTGCCTACTGATGATGAAATCACGAACACAATCAACACGCAGAAGCAGCAAAGCGGCATGACCGAGGACGAGTTCCAACGTCAACTGAAGGCTCAGAACATGACGATGGAGGCTTTGCGCGAAGAGGCGAAGAAAGATCTTGCGATTAATAAGCTCTCAGACAAATACGCCGGAAAGATTACGATCAGCGATCGCGAAGTCGAAGATTTCTACACTGCCAATAAGAGTTCGTTTGTGAATGCTCGGGGCGCCGGCCTCGCGGTGATTATCGTCGATCCAGCGGACAATTCGGGCCAGGGAATTACCCAGAATGACGCGAAAGGCGATGCTGCCGCGAAGACAAAAGCTGACAACATCTATTCGCAACTGAAAAGCGGTGCCAGCGATTTTGCCACAGTGGCCAGAGCGCAAAGCGAAGATCCGCAGAGCCTGCTGAAGGGTGGGGATATCGGATTTCTCAGTGAGGACCAAATGCGCCAAGGCGGTTTTCCAAAGGAGATGATCGACAACTTCATGGGCCCGATGGCCGTCGGCGGCATCACGGAACCGAAGTTGCTAAACAATAAGTGGTACATCTTCAAGCTGCAGGCAAGAAATCTTCAGACTGAGAATCTGACGCTCGAGAGCCAGACGTCGCAGGGTAGCGTGCGCCAGCAAATCAACGTTGAGTTGACCAACCAGCGTAAGCAGATTTTGGACGGCGCGCTATTGCGAGTTGCGATGGCGGAAGCGAAGATCGTCAACAACCTGGCGTCGGATATTCTGAACAACCCAAGCAACCTCGGCTTGCGTCCGGCCGGCTATGATCCTTCGAAAGCCGCCGCCGCAAATGCGACACCAACGCCGAGCGCGACTGCTTCTCCGGCGGCGACCGCTTCGCCCGCTAAGAAGTAAACTGTAATCTCTCTAGACGACGCACTTGTGCGTCGCGACTGAAGATTGGCGCGGTGCATTTGCTGGCCGCGCCATTAGTTTTTGCAGATGCTGCTTCCCGCGTGGGATGACTAGCGCTGCGCCAAGTTGGCGCAATCCAAATGTTGTTTCGTCTCACAGACGTTCATAAGTCCTTTGGCGCGCAAGACGTGCTGCGTGGCGCCAGCCTGCAAATTAATCCGGGCGAACATGTCGGTCTTGTCGGTCGCAATGGCGCCGGTAAGACCACTATTTTTCGGCTTGTGATTGGCGATGAAACGCCGGATCGCGGGGAAGTCGCCCGCGCCCGCGCGCTGAAGCTCGGCCTTCTCGCCCAACACGTTCACTTCAAAAGCGGCTCGACAGTTCACGAATCCGCGCTCAGTGCGTTCGGCCGCCTCCAGCAGATTGAACACGAGATGCACGAACTCGAACACCGTATGGCCGATGCGGGTGATGATCTCGAAAAGATTCTGGAGCGTTACAGCGATCTGCAACATGAATTCGAACGTGAAGGTGGCTTCGAATATTCAGCCAAAGCCGAAGCGATTTTGCAGGGACTCGGCTTTGATCGCGACGCCTGGCAGTTAGAAACAGACAAGCTTTCAGGCGGCCAGCAGAATCGGCTCGGACTCGCGTGTTTGCTGCTATCGGAACCGGACGTTTTGCTTTTGGATGAGCCAACCAACCATTTAGACGTCGGCGCGGTCGAATGGCTGGAAGAGTTTCTACGAGGCTACGCCAGCAGCTTTGTGATCATCTCGCACGATCGATACTTCCTCGATCGCGCATGCAGCCGAATTGTCGAGCTCGAAAATGGCCAGGCGACCAGTTACAAAGGCAATTACACGCATTATCTGGTGGAGCGGGAAGAGCGACGAGAAATTCAGCAGCGCGCGTATGAGAATCAGCAACGAATGATTGCTAAAACCGAAGAGTTCATTCGCAAGAACCTCGCCGGTCAAAAAACAAAGCAAGCAAAATCTCGCCGCACTATGCTGCAAAGACTGGAGCGCATTGATGCAGTGCGCGCGGATCAGAGTTCCGGTGACTTTCGTCTGCAGGACATCGAACGGACGGGCACGCATGTCCTGACGATTACTGACGCGTCGATTGGCTATGGCCACCACATCCTGGCACGCGATATTTCGCTTATTTTGCGGCGTGGCGAATGCCTGGGAGTTATCGGGCCAAATGGTTCCGGCAAGACAACTTTCCTGAAAACGATCCTCGGCAAAATCCCCGCGCTCGGTGGTGAATTACGGTGGGGCAGCAAGGTTGAAATCGGCTATTACGCGCAGCAGCTCGAAGATCTCGACGACCGAAACGAAATCATCATGGAGTTGCGGCGGGTTGCGCCATCGACGGCAACTTCCGGCGAGTTGCGTTCGTTTCTTGCCAAGTTTCTTTTTTCCGGCGACGACGTTTACAAACACGTGCGCGATTTGTCGGGCGGAGAGAAGGGAAGACTCGCGCTGGCGAAACTTATCTATTCCGGCGTGAACGTGCTTGTGCTCGACGAGCCGACGAATCATCTCGATATTCCCTCGCGTGAAGCTCTGGAGGCAGCCCTCGAAGCATATGAGGGAACGATTGTAGCCATCAGCCACGATCGTTTCTTTCTCGATCGAGTCGCGACGCAGATTTTGGCCCTGGATGGCGCGGGAAAGGTCGAGCACTATAACGGCGACTACACCGAGTATCACGATTGGAAAGCTGGGAAATCGGCAGCTCCGCCAGTAGCGAACCCAGCAGCCGATGTGTCAGAAGCGCGACCGTCAGGGAGGCCATCGCCAGAGAGGCATCAACCGGGCAGGTCCAAGGCGAGCCGGGGCACAAAGTCAGAACCATCCGCGCCAGCGGATGGGTCGAAGCGCGTGAAGATCGTTAAGAAGGCTCGCGATCCTGAGGTCGTTGAGGCTGAAATCGAAGAATCGGAGAAGCGGCTCTCGGCACTCTCGGAGCAGATGTCGAAGCCGGAAGTCGCTCGCGACATTACCAAGTTGGTGGTGGTCAATGACGATTACGAACGCACGCAACGACGATTAGCCGAACTGTACGAGGAATGGGAAAGATCCGAACGTGCGATAGTTTCAACCAGGCGAAAGTGAACCACGGTTGAAAGGCGGCTGACTTTCTTATTGTTGTCTATGACTCTTTTCGGTGTCTCTATGATGGAAATATCGTACGGCCACATACACAGAACGACGCCGCACAATTGGTATAGGCACTAATAGTTGAAGTCCGGCCGATATCGGGTTTGAGCAGTTCCTTGACACTCGATCATGCGTTTGTTACTTTCGCCGTCTCGCCAAATGTTCACATCTTGCGCGAGTTTTTCGACCTCTTTAGGCACGTAGCTCAGTTGGTAGAGCACTACCTTGACACGGTAGGGGTCAGCGGTTCGAGTCCGCTCGTGCCTACCATCTAGATCTGATTCCAAGACCAAGCCGGGTGACCTCGAAAGACAAGGTTTATCCGCGCGTCGAACGGCCGCAGGTGACGCCCTCTCGGTTTTCGCATAAGATCGCGCCCGCACCAAACAAGTGGCGTCGCAATGAATCAGCGGAAAATACTTTCAAAGAATCGCGGCTTCGCGTGGCTTCTATTGCTTCTGGTTGTGGCGCTCGCGATTGCGTTCGTGGCCATTCCTGTTTGGCTCATTCAACCCTTTAAGGCGCAGACGGATCGCGGCGTCGCAATCTCGTATGCATTGCGAACCTGGTCGCCAATCGTTACGGTCGCGGCAGTCATAATTTCTTTTCTCATTGTTGGCTGGTTGTGGCGGGGGACGCGTTGGTTCGCAAAGGCGGTGCTAATCATTCTGCTTCTCCCGCTGCTCGCGGTGACCTGGTTCGCGCGTCAAAATCACTTCGAATGGATGTTTCATCCCCTGCACCAACCCGGTTACACGAGCGCGAATGAAGCGACATTCGTCGGCGATTCAGACATGGTTTTGGCGGTAGAAAACAACGGTGAAGCCGTCGCCTATCCAGTACGGCTGATGGCCTATCACCATCTGGTACAAGACGTGGTCGGAGGACGGCCTGTAGTCGCGACTTATTGAACGCTCTGTCACACCGGTCTGGTGTGGGAGACAACCGTAAACGGAAGAGTGCTGCACTTTCATCTCGCCGGCATCAATAACCAGAACTTCATCATGCGCGATGAAGAGACCGGCTCATGGTGGCAACAAGTGACCGGTGAAGCGATCCAGGGTCCGCTGAAAGGCCAGAAGCTGCGCGCCGTTTTTCACGACGAGCTGACCTTCGCGTTGTGGAAACAAGAAAATCCCAAAGGCCGCGTGCTGCGGCCGCATGAAGCGATTGAGCGTGCCGGTGAGTATGCCCCCGCTGACTGGGAAGAACGCATGACGCGGACGCCTGTTACGACGTCGGCGATGCTTGATAGATCTTTGGAGCCACGCGCGCTGGTAACAGGAGTGACCGTCGATGGCGCGTCGTGCGCCTATCCATTGGACACACTTTTGAAGCAGAGTCCAATCGTTGACAATCTGGGCCATCTGCCCATTCTGATCATGCTTGGCGATGACAAGAAATCAGTGCGCGTTTTCGGGCGCACAGTAGATGAACGCAAACTTGAGTTCTTCGTGAAGCCGAATATTTCACCCTTGCGTCTGCTGGATGCTGAGACCGGAAGTGAATGGGACTTCTCAGGAAAGGCGCTGAGCGGCCCGCTGGCCGGCAAACAATTGGCGAAGGTCCCGGTGCTCAATGATTACTGGTTCGATTGGAAAACTTACCATCCGAACACAACGATTTATCAACTTGGAAACCGCTAGTCTCTGTGCGCGCGGTGGAAGTTCGTCACTGTTTGGCTGGCCTTTTGTAAAACAGAACAGATGGAAAGAGAGAGTCGGCGTAATGATGCTGAGAGCGATGGTAAAGCTGCTTTTCCTGCTGTTGCTCTGTGCAACCGCCGCGGCGCAGCAGCCGCACACACTGACGGGTGACGTTCGCCCCACAAGGACTTTCATTCCAACATCCTGAACAACGATCGGAATGTCATTGTCTATCTACCACCGGGTTACGACACAAAGAAGAAGCAACGCTACGCCGTCTTTTACATGCACGATGGACAGAACATATTCGACGGCGCAACCTCATTCATTGCCGGACAAGAATGGCGCGTTGACGAGACCGCTGAGTCCTTAATTAACGCGGGCAAGATCGAGCCGCTGATTATTGTCGGCATCTTTAATGCCGGCGTGGAACGGGTGAACGAATACACACCCGCCGCCGATCCAAAATATAAAGCCGGCGGAAAAGGCGATCTCTACGGGCGATTTCTCGTCGAAGAGCTCAAGCCATTTATCGACGAGACCTATCGAACTAAAACCGATGCGCAGCATACCGGGCTCGGCGGCTCGTCATTGGGCGGATTGATTTCGTTATATCTCGGTTTGAAGTATCCGGCAGTCTTCACAAAGATCGCCGTCATCTCGCCATCAGTTTGGTGGGCAGACCGTTACATCTTAAGGTTTACTCAAAACCAATCGCACAAACAGGCGTTACGCATTTGGTTGGACAGCGGCACAAAAGAGGGGCGCGATGCAACGGAGGCGCAGAAAACCGTAGACGACACCCGGCTCTTAAGAAATGAGTTAATAAAGAAACACTGGAAAGACGGCAAGGACCTGAAGTACTCGGAAGCCGAAGGCGCCGAGCATAATGAGAAGGCTTGGGCGGCGCGTACGCCCAAAATACTCGAATTCCTATTTCCGAAAAAGATGTAGCATAATCCGCGAACCATTTTCACATCGCTCTGGAGGAATCGATATGAAAGCAATTAGAACAGCGATGGTGCTCGTGATCCTGGCTTTTTGCTCTGTCGTTTTCGTAGCGCAAGCGCAGGAAACAAGCACAGTGCTGAGCGCTGCCGAACTCACACGCGTCCTGCCTACGTCGTTTTATTTTCAAGGCCAGAGTGCCCAGACACAGATTCGCAATTCGGCGGCGGCCCGATTCGGCAGCAACCGTTATGTGATCGTGGGAATGGTTGATACGTCCGGATACGCAGCTGATCTGCGCGCAAAGTACCAAGGTTTTTTAATTACGGATTCCGCAATCGATATTAATGGACACGAGTTGACGACAGGTGCATATGGTTTTGGCTTTACTGATGATGGCAAAATGAACGTACTCGATCTTTCGGGGAAGGCAATACTCTCGGCCTCAACCGCAAAGGACGATTCCCTGCGACGGCCACGGCCATTGATGATGATAAAGACGGGTGACACCGTGAGGCTATACAGCAGCCGAGACTACGTGACGATCACCGCGAAGTGATTTCAGGGTTGACCGCCACAAGCTCACAAGCTCGTGGCTTGATAGTTTGACACCGATTCATTCCATCCTTATTTTCGTTGCGTCTCCGATTAATAACTCCGCGAAAAATAACCAGTCCTGGCTACCGATTTCATGACACTGTCGAGAAAGCTGCTTAGCGTAATCGTTTGCATGTATTCAACGGTTATTGTCTCGGGGCAAAATCCGCGACCGGCGCCTCCGCCGTCGGGGGGCGCCTCGACCGGCGCGCCGGTTAATTACACAAGCAAACGCACGGTCGGAATCACTGATCCAAAAGCGCCGGTGATTTTCGAAGACATCACTGACAAAACCGCACTCGCAAATTTCAAACATCGCGCCGGGACGCTGATAAAGGACTACATATTTGAAATTGCTTCGGGTGGGGTGGCGATTCTGGATTATGACGGCGATGGGCTGCCCGACATTTATCTATTGAATGGTTCGACACTTCAGGCGCTGCAAGGAAAAGAGAAACCGCCGCGCGCCGCCCTTTATCGCAACCTCGGTAATTGGAAGTTCGAAGACGTCACGGACAAAGCCGGCGTTGCGAACGAAAGATGGGGGATGGGTGTTGCCGTCGGCGATTACGATAATGATGGCCGGCCGGACATATTCGTCGGTAATTTCGGTGTCTCGCGGTTGTATCACAACAATGGCGACGGCACGTTCACGGATGTCGCGGAAAAGGCTGGGGTGGCGCGAAAAGGATGGAGCACCGGGGCCAGTTTTGGCGACTACGATGGCGATGGGCGGCTCGATCTGTTCGTGCCCGGCTACGTGCAGGTGGATCTTGCGAATCTTCCTCCAAGTCCAACCGAAGCGACGAAGCCGGGCGGAGTGGGACAGAATTTCTGCCAGTTTCGCGGCGTGCCGGTGATGTGCGGACCTCGCGGTCTTTCAGGTGAGCCTGACACGCTTTACCACCAAAAAGCGGACGGCACTTTTGAAGACGTCAGCGCGAAGTCCGGCGTCAACGATCCGCAAAACTATTACGGGTTCTCTTCTGCCTGGGTGCACGCTGACGACGACAATTTGCTTGACCTAATCGTGGTCAACGATTCAACGCCCAAGCAGCTATACATTAATAAAGGTAACGGGACGTTCGAAGAGACCGGCTACCCGTCGGGTGTGGCGCTAAACGAAAACGGCCGCGAGCAGGCGGGCATGGGGCTAGCCGTCGGCGATTACGATAATGATGGCCGCGTCGACTTCCACATCACGAATTTTTCTGACGACTCAAATGTTCTTTATCACAACGACGGTGATGGTAACTTCACCGACGTGACGTTCCAAGCCGGTTTGGGCGAAGTAACCATTCCGTTTCTTGGGTGGGGTACTGACTTTCTGGATTACGACAACGACGGATGGAAAGATCTCTTTGTCGCAAATGGACATGTCTACCCGACCGTCGACGACCATCAATGGGGTACGAGCTACGCAGAGCAATCGCTTCTTTTTCACAATTTGAAGAATGGTAAGTTTGAGCGCATTGGCGCCCCGGCAGGAAGCGCGCTGGCGCAGCCCTGGTGTGCCCGCGGCCTGGCCGTTGCCGATCTCGACGGCGACGGCCGTCTTGACGTGGTCATTAACAACACAGACTCCAAGCCGGCACTTTTGAAGAACATCACAATGGCAGCAGGACAATGGCTCGAAGTGCGACTGGTCGGAGATGTATCCAAAAAGAGTCCGCGCGATGCCACGGGCGCGATGGTCTTCGTTACCACCGGTAAGTTGCGTCAGCGCCAGGACGTGATCAGCGGTGCCAGTTACGCATCGCAAAATGATATGACCTTGCATTTTGGACTGGGGACTGCCACAGCCGTTGATAAGCTTGAAGTGCGATGGCCCGATGGCTCAGTTGAAACAGTCAACGTTCCAGGCGTTAATCGAAAGCTGGTGGTGACCGAAGGAAAGGGCATTAGCACTCGCTGAGGCGTCCGAACGTGTTCGAACTATCTTGACTAACACCCCGGTCTATATTACTTATCCGCTTTTAAGCCGCTCATTGCGCTTGCCGTATTTCAAAGTCGCTTCGAAAACCCGATCGATTTCCCCGACGTCGAATCATGCGACGAATTGATCTGAAAAAGGTCCGAACCGCCCGGCTGGCCACGATTCGCAATATCAATCGCCAGATCGTTTTGAATTATGTGCGGGAGCGCGAACCAATCTCCCGAGCGGAGATTGCGCGCGAGACTGCTTTGCAACGATCAACCGTCTCGGCAATTGTCGACGATTTGCAGGCTGACGGGCTGATCGAAGAGTTAGGGGAAGGTGAATCGACCGGCGGTCGTCCACCGACATTGCTGCGATTGCGCTCAGCGGGCGCTATCGCCATCGGAGTGGCAGTCACGCCTACCACGACGATACTGGCGACCAGCGATCTCGCGGGCCGCGTCCTGAGGCAGAAAGAATTTGCCACTGATTTCGATTTTGATCGGACGCTGCAACACGTCACCAGCGCGATTGAAGAAATCCTGAACCATAACGCGGGAACAATCGAAGGCATCGGCATCAGCTTGCCCGGCCTGATCGATCCTTCGACGGGTACCGCGATATACGTTCCCTATTTTAAGTGGCGAGACGTTCCCATCGCGCATCAGGTATCTTCCGCCGTGGGTTTGCCCGTGACGATCGACAACGACGCAAACGCGGTTGCACTGGCTGAACTTTGGTTTGGCCGTCCCGAGGTTAGTGGGGCGCGCGACTTTATTCTGGTGCTGGCCGCGGAAGGCGTCGGCACCGGAATCGTCTTCGACGGACAGGTTTATCGCGGCGAACGTGGCGCCGCCGGAGAGTTTGGTCATATGATCATCGGCACACATGCGCCGGTTCCATGTTCATGCGGCAACCGCGACTGTTGGGAGGCATTCTCTTCTGAACGGGCAACGGTGGCTCGCTATCAAAGGTTAACAGGTAAAGACTCGGTGGCGGTGACCTTCACCGAGATTGTCGATAGGGGCTTGGCCGGCGAAGCAGATGCTGAAAAGTCTCTTCGGGATATGGCCCTGTGTCTCGGTATCGGAATTTCGAATCTGGTCGTCGGCTTTAGTCCGGAAGCAGTCGTCGTTGGTGGTGAGATAACTCGCGCGTGGCGGTTGATCGAGGATGATCTTCGGACCACGATCGAGCACAGCGTCCGCCGCGGTCTGCCGTCGGCGCGTATTTTGCCGTCAACCTTGGGTGAGAATCCAACCACCATGGGCGCTTTGAGCTTGATTTTGGCAGGAAAATTTGCAGCTTCGGCTTTTGCCGCTTAGCGCGCTTCTTTTGGCTGATGCTTTGGGTGCCGTGCAAATTTCCCAATCAGTTTTTCCTCAACAAGCGGAAAAAACCCTATTGACAGAGTCGATGATATTGGGCTAAAAACTTCGTTCGGTTAGGCAACAAACTTCAAGCGGGCAGCAGTTTTCTTCAGTCAGACAACTAGTAACGCACAACTCAACCCCTGAGTGGCGAATGAGTTGCGAATTCAAGTGACGCTCCTTCTCAAAAAAATTGCGCGGGAGTGTACTTGTGTTTTAGCTGCGAGGTTCCCAAACATGATTACGACAAATCGACTCTCTAAGGCCTTCTCAACGGCTTTCGCGGTGGCGCTGGTGATGTTCTTTGTTGGGTTGAACGCACAGGCCCAAAACAACAAAGGAACCATCGTAGGAACGGTTACCGATCCTAATGGCGCCGTAGTTCAGAATGCCAAGGTCACGGCGACTAACCTCGCGACGAATGTCTCGCAAGAAGCAACCACGAATGACGGGGGAACTTACACCATCCCAAACCTGGAGCCAGGGAACTATTCACTCAAGGTGGAGGCGCAGGGGTTCCAAACCGCAACCGTCACCGAAGTGAAGCTTGAAACAAACGGACGCCAAGCGGTGGATGTCGCGCTTACTATCGGCGGGGTCGGCGCCGGCACCGTAACCGTAGCAGCGGAAGCCCCGCTCGCTGAGACAGAAACAAGTGTGCGCGGCGACCTGATCACCGGTCGCGAGGTGACGGAACTTCCCATAGCGCAGCGCAACTTCACTCTTTTGGCCGCGCTTTCCCCAGGCGTAACGCGCCCGAATCTCGGGTTGCTGGGCGGCGGCGGCAACTTCGTGGCAGGCGGCGGGGGCCAGAACAACACCGAATCAACTCGCTTTCGCGAATCGGGTGGGTCCGTGCTGGTAATCAATGGCGCCCGTGCCACCAACAATAACTTCACCTTAGACGGTGTTGATAACAACGAGTCGCAGTTTGGGCAAATCGCTATCTATCCCCAACCGGACGCAATCGCGGAGTTCAAGGTCGAGTCAAGCGTACCTTCCGCAGAATCAGGACGTGCCGGCGGCGGGATCATCTCGACCACGTTTAAATCAGGCGGGAACGATGTGCATGGCACCGTGGGCGAGATTTATCAGGGGCGTTTCCTGAGCGCGGCCGCTTCCAAATTCGACGACGACGTGACGGACAAGGTGCCCAACTATGTGACCCACAACTTTTATGGAACTGTGGGTGGCCCCATCTTTTTGCCGCGGTTCGGAGAAGGCGGCCCGATGTGGTACGACGGCCGTAACCGCTCGTTTTTCTTCTTCTCGTATAATGGGCAGCGTAATTCGACTCCGATCTTTGGCGGCACAGGTGATCCGCAAGCCGTGCCCGTGCCCACCGCTCGCATGCGGCTTGGCGATTTCGGTGAACTGCTGCGACCCGGTACTTCGCGTGTATATCAACTCGCGGCCGGTGGGACGGTGACGGCCCCTGAAGGAACGATCTTCGCGCCCAACGGCACACCGATCCCCGGCAACGATCTACGCAACTGCCCCAGTTGCGGCGCCTTTTCACCTTTTGCGCAGAATTATCTGAACGCTTTCCCGTTGCCAAACCTACCGGGAATCGGTCGCAACTTTCTGACGAATCGCAAAGAGCACGCGATTGTTGATAGCTATGACATCCGGCTTGATCACCGGATTCAGCAGAAGAACTCGATCTTCGGCCGGTACAGCAAATCTAAAACCTTCCGCAGCCGCGACAATTTTTTCCCGCTTGGAACTTCCCCGAATAATAATGACTTACCTGCCGGACCTTCGGCGGGTGAAGAGTTCGGCAATTCGAAGGGGATTACCCTCGGAGACACACACATGTTCTCTCCGCGGGTCATCAATGATGCGCGCTTCGGAGCGACCCGCGTGGAAATCGGTATCTTTAATACCGGTGTGAACGGCACTGGGGGCTTCAGTCCGACAGTTTCCGCCAACCTCGGCGCCCGCGGAATCAACCTTGATCCGAATTCGAGCGGCATTATCCTCTTCGGCATTGTTGATAATCTAAATAACGAAGATCGCGCGCTTGAGTTCACCGGTGACGGCGGGCCATTCTATTTCACATCCAATAATTTCAACTTCGCCGATTCCGTCACGGTGGTGCATGGAAACTCTACTTTTAAATTCGGCGGCGACCTGCGCGTTCGCCAAAACACGAACTTCGATGGCGGCCGCCTCGGAGGAACTAAGACCAACACGCAGTATGGCACTACCGGAAGCGGCTTTGTTTCAGGAAACTATAACGGCATCGGACCCAATGACACCGGTTCGTCCGTGGCGAATTTCCTGCTCGGCTACGCGCCGGGGTTCATCGGCCGCGGGATTCCCGGTGGCCCTTTTTTCCAGTCCTCAAAAGAAATGGCCTTCTTCGTGCAGGACGACTGGAAAGCGACTCCTGATCTCACACTTAACCTGGGTTTGCGATACGACGTCTTCACCGCTCCGACCGAACGCTTCGATCGCCAGAGCAATTTCGATCCCGCCACCAAGACTTTCATCGTTGCTGGAGAAGACGCGCCGGGCGGGCGCGACCTCGCGAACACCGACAAGAATAATTTTGGACCGCGCATCGGCTTTGCCTACAGCGGATTCCGCGACGACAAGCGTTTGGTACTTCGCGGCGGCTATGGCCTCTTATATGCAGTCGATGTGAGCGGCGCGCAACCATTGACTATCAACCCGGGCACCGGCTCAGCGAGCTACAGTTGTACGCCGATTACCGGCCCGAGTGGTTGTCCGTTTGCGGCGCTGCGGAACCGTTATCTCTTCGATTCAGGAGTGCCGGTTCCCACCAGTCCCGTGGCCGCGCCCGGCACTCGGATTGCCGCGACGGGCAGTGGTCTTCAGATCTTCAACGACCCCAACCGCAAAGATGAGATGTACCACCAGTACAATTTCACGGTGCAATATGAGTTCGCGCGCAATTGGCTGGGTGAAGTGGCTTATGTAGGATCTCTGGGCCGCAATCTCCTTACGCTCACCAACATCGGAACCGGTAACGACGAAGGTGGCCCAGGTTCGCGCGAAGTAACTGGCGTGGGCGCCATCACTGCTACGCGTTACAACGGAAGTTCAAGTTACAACGCTCTGCAAACGAAGTTAGAAAAACGTTTCTCGCAAAGTCTTTCGATCCTTTCCACTTACACTTGGGCCCATGCCATTGACACTTCGCCGGGCGGTATCTGCTCGAACGGCGCCAGTGCCCGTGATTGCGGTCCCGACGACCCAACCAGACCCGAACTGGATCGGGGTAACGCCGATACGGACGTCCGCCACCGGTTCACCTTCTCGAATGTTTGGGATTTGCCGATCGGCCATAATCGTCGTTACTTGCAAAACATTCCCAAGGCGGTGGACTTCGTGATCGGCGGTTTCCAACTGAACAACATAATTCAGTGGCAGAGCGGTCCTGTGTATAACGTTACTTGTAACGGCGGGCGCGTTGATCTACTCGGGGATCCGACGCCAACCGCTGCTGACGTCGCGGCCGGCCGCCAACTTAACCGCGCGGCTTTCCGATGCGCTACCACGAGGATATTCCCGAGCGATCCGAGCAGCCCGCATATCGGGACGTTGGGACGGAATGTTTTCCGCGGCGATAACCAGTTCTACTGGGATGCGACCCTGTTTAAGAATTTCCCGGTACGCGCAATTAGCGAAGCCTTTAACGTGCAGTTTCGTTTTTCGGCATACAACGTGCTGAACCGCGTGAACCGATCATCCCCGAACGGCGACATCAACAATACCAATGACTTCGGACGTGACATAAGTGAGCAACGCCGCCGGCAGATGGAGTTTTCGCTGAAACTTATTTTCTAGCATCCTCGAGCAGTCAGCGTTGTTTGTGTGGTTAGTATTTGGCGGGCAAAGTTGTATCGCCCGCCAATATTTTTATTTTTCCTTGGGCCTGTTTTTCACCGCGCGGCGCCGAAAACAGATGACACAAATGAAATCTCCGTTCGTGAATTTGTCAGCCGCTGCTCTCCTCATGGCGGTCATCGTGTCGTTTGTCGTGGCTCAAGAGCAACCCAAGAGTATCGGCGGGGAAAG
>JADMIO011486967.1_pt1 | contig 21084 bp, 14 predicted proteins | sample 8958161 | NCBI WGS metagenome assembly JADMIO01 (sample SAMN16585339, study PRJNA669376) | soil metagenome | isolation source: Crop rotation soil | place: USA: Cullars Rotation, Alabama | collected 2011 | reverse complement strand
GGCAGCGCCGCACCTCGCCGCCGCCCCGGCGCAGCCCCGGCACCTGTTCCACCTGGTCGTCCGCGCCGAGGGGGACGGCCAGGTCGGGGCCGCAGCCCTCGACCGACTCCAGCCCGCCGCGCCGCCGTGACGGGCGGGCCGTCTCATTTCCTTCCCCCCAACAGGAGAACCTCCCGATGCGTCGCAACCTGCCGCGCCTGGCCTGGATCGGCCTGCCGCTCTTGCTCCTCGTGGCGTGCCAGACCTGGACGCCTTCCACCCCCTGGACCGCGCCCGGGACAGCCTTACCCGTCCGCGCCGCCCAGGCGCCTGCCGAGCAGGGCGGCTCCCCGGCGGGCCCCGCGCAGGGGCCGGCCACCCGCGTCTATCCGCTCGGCCCGCTCGGGGCGGACGCCGGCCTGGCGCGCTGGCTCGCCGAAACCATCCCCAGCGTCGTCGAGCCGGAGAGCTGGAAGGCGCGCGGCGGCCCGGGCGTCCTCACGCACCACCCGGCCGGCAACCTCCTCGTCGTGCACCACAGCGCGGCCGTCCAGGCCAAGGTCGAGGCCTTCCTGAGGGACGTCCAGAGGGGCCTCGCCGGCCGGGGCGAGGCGGCCGCGCCGGCCGGCGTCGTGCAGGCCGGCGCCGCGCCGGGGCGCCTGCCCGAGGCGGCGCTGGGCTACCCCGTCCCCGCAGCGGTGCGGCCGCCGAAGCACCTGTTCCATTTCATCATCCGCTACGAGGGGGAGGGGATCGTCGACGCCAACGTGGTCGACCTGGTGAAGGCCCAGCAGGAGATGGCGGGCAACGCGGCTGCCCTGGTGCCGGTGCCGGCGGCGGCGCCGGTCGTGAGCAGCAGTCCCGCACCGGGCACGGCGGTTTCCGGCGCCACCGCGCCGGCCGGCGCGCTGCAGCCGGCGCCGGACGGGGCCGTCGTGCCGCAGTCGTTCCCTCAGCCGATGCAGAACCTGCCCCCGGCCACTGCGGGGCCGGCGCCTACCGCCCTGTCGCCGGCGCCCTCGACCGCCGCGGGCACCGCGACGCTGCCGGGCAGCGGCACGAGTGTCCGGAGCATGCCGCCGGCCGAGGAGTGATCCTGGCTGACACGCCAGGCGCGCCGCTCAGAACGATCACCCCGGGAGCCCGCAGCGCCCGCAAGGGCGGCCCTTGCGGGCGCTGCGGGCTCCCGGGGTGCTACCGCCGACCGCACAGCCCGCGCAACGAAAACCGATGCACTCCCGACGCGACCCGGTAAAATGAACGAGTGCTGCCAGAGGCCTCCACCGTGTCCGCGGGAGTGACCCCTTCATGCAACCCATCCCTGTGCGCCCCGCGGAGCCGGCCGCGGCGTCGGCGCCGAGCAAGATCCTGGCCGTCGACATCGGCGGCTCCAAGGCCAAGTTCCTGGCCACCGGCCAGACCGAGCCGCGGCGCGTGCCGACCGGCCGCGGCTTCACGCCGCAGCGCCTGGTCGAGGCGATCCGCGCCGCGACGAGCGACTGGGAGTACGAGGCGGTTTCGCTCGGCTACCCCGGGCAGGTCGGCGACAACGGGCCGCGCTCCGAGCCGGGCAACCTCGGCGTCGGCTGGGTCGGCTTCAACTTCGCCGCCGCCTTCGAGCGGCCGGTGCGCATCCTCAACGACGCGTCGCTGCAGGCGCTGGGCAGCTACGAGGGCGGCCGCATGCTCTTCCTCGGCCTGGGCACCGGCCTGGGCTCGACGCTGATCTCCGACAACGTGCTGGTGCCGCTGGAGCTCGGCGACCTGCCGGCCGGCGGCCACGGGCAGTCGCTCGGCCAGGAACTGGGCCGGCGCGGCCTGGAGCGCGGCGGCAAGCGCGCCTGGCGGCGGGCCGTCGACCGGGCGGTGATCTTCTTGCAGAAGGCGTTCCTGGCCGACTACGTCGTCCTCGGCGGCGGCAGTGCCAAGTACCTGCGGGCGCTGCCGATCGGCTCCCGGCTGGGGCACAACCTGACGGCGTTCCGCGGCGGCTTCCGGCTCTGGGGCCTGGAGGACATCCGCACCCTGACCGCCGACGCCCACCCCCACGGGCCCGTGACGCCGCCGGATGCGCCGTGGCGATTGATCTGAGGTCAGGTCAAGCCCAGGGGTTGCCACCCCTGGGGCGGAGTCGCCGCCCCAGGGGTGGCAACCCCTGGGCTTGAGGCGTCAGCGCGGCGCCGCGTAGCCGGGATAGCCGACGGGCACCACCTGGCCGAGCGACGGCACGACGACCGCGGTCCCGGCAATGCCCTGGCTCGGGCCGGCCGGGTAGCTCACCTCGGCGGCCGGGTAGCTGTTGCCGCGCAGCGACGAGATGAGCAGCGGCACCAGGCCGCGGTTGTCGTCCGGCTGCACCAGCAGCGAGGCCGTGCCGAGGATCGGGCTGCTGCCGTCCGGGGCGGGCAGGCGCTCCGACGGCGGGATGACCGAGGTACCGGCGAAGGAGTGGGCCACGATGCCGAAGACGCCGCTGGCCGCCGGCCGCGGCTCCATGGCGATGTTGCTGGGGGCCGGCTGGGTCTGCGTGCGCTGCGCGTACTGCGTCAGGGCGCGGCGGGCGCTCTGGACCACCTTGCTGCGCGGCTGCGCGGCGATGCGGCGGTAATAGTCCTTCGTCGTCAGCGGCCGGGCCGCCGTCCCTTCCTTGATGCCTTGCCCTTCCTTGGGGCCCTCGAACTTCTTCTCCTCCTCCTTCTTTTCTTCCGGCGGGGGCGCCTCGCCGGTCACCTCGGCGCCGCAGCACATGGACAGCGCGAAGGCGGCCGCCTCGACGACGCGCGGCGAGCGCTCGGCCGGCTGGCCGTCGCGGTCGCTGCCGGAGACGGTGATCGACAGGGCCTCCATGATCTTGACGGTGCAGCAGCAGCCGCGGGTCAGGGCCAGGGCGGCCTCCCAGCGGACGCACTCATTCTTGTCGCCGCGCAGGGCGTTGACCAGCGCCTCCTCGGCCTCGGGCCAGTAGCGGCAGTCGACCGTCCCCAGGTAGCGCACCGCCTCGCGGCGGGCCTTGGCGGCCGCCTCGTCCTCCTTGATGCGGGCGGCGGCGCCGAGCGAGCTGTCCGGCGGCTGCTGCAGGTCGGCCAGGGGCGCCTTGTTGTCCGGGCAGCAGTTGCCGAGCAGTCCGCCCGAGAGGAGCGAGAGCTGCTTGCCGCCGGCGGCGGTCATCTTGCCCAGCGCCGAGTTGCAGAACTTATCCTTGCAGGCCTGCTTCTGCTCTGCCGTCATGCACAGCTTGGACCAGATGTTGCCGGCCGCGCCGACCGCCCCCTGCGCCGCACCGGCGGCCCCGGCCGCGGCGCCCGGCGCGGCGCCGGGCGCGGCGCCCGGCGCGGCGGCGGGGGCCGGCGCGGCGACGTTCGGGGGCGGGGCCGCGCCGGGCGGGATGGGAAGCTGGGCCCGCGCCGCGGCGCCGCCAACCAGACCGAGCAGCAGTCCCAGCCAGCAATGCTTCCATGTCCCCATAGTTCCCTTTCCTTTCCCATCAGGATTCGCGCCGCGCCCGAGGGCGGCCCCGCTGGCGCCGCTTGCCTCGCCAGGCCGAACGCTCCGGGCGCCCGCGCGCTGTTGTGCCGTGCCCCGCTGGAAAATTCGGCCGGGGAGATTCGCCTTCTTGAGGGATATGCCGGGCGCGCCGCTTTTTCCGGCCCTGCCGGGTGCGCCAGAGATGATGAAGATGTCGAACATAGCGGTGGTGCCGATTATGGCAATCTTTCAAGTTTTGCGGGAGGGACGTCCGAAGGAAGGAAAGACCCGCGAGAGGCAGCGCGGAGCGAGATGCTGGCGCGAGCCGTGCGGCTCACCGATCCCCGCGAATAAGGAGCACGAACCGTGGTAGCCCATTTGCCAAGCAAGCGGTTCCGGCAACGGCTGGTCGCGACCTGTCTGGGGCTGCTGGGCGGGTCGGCGGCGGGCGCCTGGGCCCAGGCGCCGCTCCCCATACCTCCGCCCGCCGCGGAGGTGCGCGCGGCGGGCGACGCCGCCGCGCCGGCGCTGACCGGCGTGCAGCCGACGGCGGCGCCGGCGCCGGCGCCCAGTCCGCCGCGCTGGCAGGGCAACGTGCCGGTGGCGGCGCAGCCGCCGGAGCGCCTGCCGGCCCCGCCCGAGGTGAAGCCGCCGACTGAAACCCTGCCGGCGCCGGCGCCTGCGCCGATCCAGGGCCAGGTGGAGGAGCTCCCCGCGGTGCCCGCGGTGCCCGCGCCGGCGGGCGGCTGCGCCACGTGCGGCGGCGGCGGCATGCTCTCTTTCCTGGGCGGCGCCCCCGGCTGCGCCACCTGCGGCACCTGCCGCCACCCCGGCTGCTACGCCGGCCAGCCGCACTGCTACCCGTGCGACGCCAGCACGCCCTGGGGCCGGCTCTGGTGCGGCTTCTACTGCTGCGTCTGCTGCCCCGACCCGTGCTACGAGCCGCGCTGGGTCCCCGAGGCCAACGCCGCCTTCTTCGTCGACCCGGTCCGGCCCATGACGCAGACGCGGCTGCGCTGGGACTCGGGGCTCAACTACCTGTTCCCCGACCGCGCCGAGTTCTTCTGGGCCCGCGCCGACGGCAACGGCCGCGGCCCGGCCCTGCCGGAGCAGCGGACCAATTACGACAGCCTGGCACTGTACACCGAGGTGGCGCCGACGCCGAAGTTCAGCCTCTTCTTCGAGGTGCCCTACGTGGCGGTCGACCCGATCATCAACCCGCAGGCCGCCAACTTCGGCGACATGAACCTGGGCACCAAGTCGATCTTCCTGGACTGCGAGCTGCTCATGATGGGCTTCCAGTTCCGCACCTACCTGCCGACCGGCAACGCCAACAAGGGGCTGGGCACCGGCCACGTCTCGCTGGAGCCGTCGCTCTTGTGCAGCCTGAAGCTGGCGTCGCAGACCTACCTGCAGTCGCAGATCGCGGAGTGGATCCCGATCGGCGGCGACCAGACCTACCAGGGCTCGGTGCTGCACTACCACTTCAGCCTCAACCACGTGCTGTTCCGCGTGCTGCCCGACTCGCCCCTGATCGGCACGATGGAGTTCAACGGCTTCAGCTTCCAGGACGGCAACTTCACCGACCCGTTCCTCGGCCCGTTCCAGAGCGCCTCGGGGTCGAGCTACCTGAGCCTGGGCCCGGGCCTGCGCATGTCGATCTGCAACCGCGTCGACTTCGGCGTCGGCGCCGCCTTCGCCCTGCGCCACCTCGGGCCGCTGCAGGTCTACCGCAGCGAGCTGCGCATCCGCTTCTGAGACGCCCGCACATTCACGGCCGCGTCTGGCTGTCGGCTGTCTTTACGCCGAAGGGGTTGCACGCGTCAGCCCAGGGTCGCCCGCGCCGCGGGCGCACCCTGGGTCCCCGGCATACCGTCTCCGGACCTACCCCGAAGGGGTTGCACAAGGCCTGCCTTGTGCAACCCCTTCGGGGTAGATCGCTGGGGGCGACACGCGAACCCAGGGTGCGCCCGCGGCGCGGGCGACCCTGGGCTGACGCGTGCAACGCCTTTGGCGTAAAGACAGACCGGGCCTATTGCTTCACGGGGACGCCCAGGGCCGTGCCGGCCTCCGCGTAGAACTCGGCCAGCTCCCGGTCCTCCGGGAACCGCTCCTGCCGGAAGGTCTGGGCGGCGTCGAAGTACTGCCTGGCCAGGGGGGCGTCGCGCATGGCGAGGATCATGGCCGCCACGAAGTAGTCCTCGCACCCGCCCCGGCTGAGCGGCCCCTTGGCGGGGTCGTCCTGCTTGCCCAGCTCCAGGGCCTGCGCCAGCGTCTTGACGGCGTCGCCGAGCGCCGCCGCGCGGTACTGGGCCAGGGCCAGGGTCATCTGGCACGTCGCCTTCTTCGCGGGCGTCGGCGCGAGCTTGACCGCCTTCTCCGCGAGTTCGACCGCCCGCTCGGCGTCGGGCATCATCGTCATCTTGCGGGAGCGGGCCAGCAGGTAGGCGAGGTTGTTATAGCTCTGGGACAGGTCCGCCTCGTCGCCCTTCTCCTGGTGCTTCGCGACCAGCTTCTCCTGGATGTTGATGGTTTCCGCGTACCACTTCTGGGCCTCCTGCGGCCGCTCGGTTTCCTTGAAGAAGACGGCCCGGCTGAGCTGCGCCTGGCCCAGGTCGCGGCGGAAGGCGGCCTCCTCGGCGAAGTCCTTGACCAGCTGCTCGAACGTGTCGGCGGCGCGCTGGTACGCCTTCTCCGCCTCGAGGTCGCGCTCCTTGCCGCCCAGGGCGTGCTGGATCTCGGCGATGCGCCGGTGCGCCAGGCCGGTCTCCCGCCGGACGCTGGCGCTGCTGGTCCGCACGACGGCCTGCTCGGCCCGGCTGAGGTCCTGCCCCGGCGCCGGGAAGGGCAGCAGGAAGCTGCTGGTCTGCGCCAGGGCCAGGGGGGCCAGGCCGGGGGCTTGCCCCGGCGCCGCCAGGCCGAGCGGGAAGACGGCCCGGGCCAGCAGGGCGGGGGCGGTGCCGTTGTTCACCTGCAGGACCCCCTCGTACAGGCTGAGGGCCTGGAGCAGCGCACTGGTCCGCACGGCCACGACCCTCTGCAAGACCGTGGGGGCGCCCAGCGCCGCCTTGCTCTGCGGCAGCTTCGCCATCGCCCCCCAGAGCAGGTCGAAGTTCTCGCGCGTCTTCTGCTGCTTCCTGTCCAGCTGCTGGTTGAGGCCGCTCGCCGCCAGGCTGTCCCAGCGGGCCCAGTCGGCGTCCTCCTCGGCCCGCTGCCGCTTCGCCTCGGCCGAGCGGCGCTGCTGCTCGGCCGCCCGGCTCAGCTGCTCGGCCGCCCGGGTCTTCTCCCGCTCGTCGGCCAGCTCCCGGTGCTGCGCCGCCTCGCGCTGCTGGTGCTGCTGCTCGGCCTGGCGCGCCGCGTCGCGGAGGCTGTCGTACGCCTGGCGCGACTTGTCCAGCTCCGACGCGAGGAACTCCGCCCGCTGCTCCAGGTCCGCGCTGCGGGCGTCGCTCCGCTCGCCGAGGGCGAAGGCCGCCAGCAGCGCCAGCGGCAGCAGCACCGCCAGCGCGACCAGGGCCACGGCCGAGCGCGGGTGCGCGCCGGCCCAGCGGGCCAGGCGCTGCGGCAGCGGCTCGCGGTAGACTGAGACCGGCTCGCCGGCCAGCCAGCGCTCCACGTCGGCCGCCAGGGCGGTGGCACTGGGGTAGCGGTCCTGCGGCCGGTTCTCCATCGCCTTGAGGCAGACCGCCGCCAGGCCCGCCGGCACGCCCGGGCGGACCTGTGCGGGGTGGCGGAAGCGGCCGCGCTGCACCAGCGTCAGGATCGACAGCTCGTCGCTGGTGCGGCGGTAGGGCGGCTCGCCGGTGAGCAGGCAGTAGAGCGTGCCGCCCAGGCTGCAGATGTCGCTGGCCGGGCCGAGGCGGTCGATCTCGCCGGCGGCCTGCTCCGGGCTCATGTACTCCGGCGTGCCGAGGATCTGCCCCTGCACGGTCAGGCCCTCCTCGGTCTGGCTGCCCGGCAGGATGGTGCCGTCCAGGGCACCGGCCTTGCCGGAGGCGAACGCCTTGGCCAGGCCCCAGTCGACGACCAGGGTGTCGCCGTCGGTGCCGATCATGATGTTGCCCGGCTTGATGTCGCGGTGCAGCACCCCCTGGTTGTGGGCGTAGGCGATGGCGTGGCAGACGGCGACGAAGCGGCGCAGCAGCTCGCGGAAGGTCGCCGCGCGCTCGGCCGTGCCGGGGCGGACCAGGGCGTGGTACTTCTTGATCGCCTCCTTGAAGGTGGTGCCCTGGATGTAGCGCATGGCGTAGAACGGCCGGCCGTCGCCGTAGGAGCCGATGCCGTAGATCGGCACGATGCCGGCGTGCTCGAGCTTGGCGGCGATCTCGGCCTCGCGCAGGAAGCGGGCCCGCGCCTCGGCGCGGTCGACGATCTCCTTGCGGATCTCCTTGACCGCCACCTCGCGCTCCAGCTCCTCGTCGCGGGCCAGGAAGACCTCGCCGAGGCTGCCCTCGGCGAGCTTGCGCACGATGCGGAAGCGCGCCGCCGCCGCCCCCGGCGCGGCCTTGCCCTCGGGCGCGGGCGGCAGGGCGGTGTACTGCGCCAGGTAGGTCTGCAGGTCGCGGTCGCCGAGGTGCTTGAGGTCCTCCTGCAGGGCGGCGAAGGCCTCGCTGCCCTGCAGCGTCCGGTCGGGGTGCTCGCGCTGCTTGCGCAGCTGGCGCTGCACCACCGAGCGCAGCAGCGCCAGGTCGTCGGCCGTGAGCTTGCCGCGCGCCGCGAGGACCTCCTCGAACGGCTGGCGCTTGTTCTGCACCCAGGACTCCAGGGCCGCGATCAGCTCGGCGCGGCGGACGAAGTCCATGTGGTAGGCGAGCACGCCCAGGAGCAGGTTCTGTTCGACAAGGGGATCGGCATTCACGGTCGACGACCTCGACAGAAGGGAGCCGGCGGCGGCGCCCGGAACGGCTGCGCTGTCAGGATAGCAGTCTCGACAGGGGCCTGTCGAGGACAAACACAGAGGCGCCGCGCTGCGCGGACAAGGAATAAGGCGGGGGCGCGGGCGTTCCTTTCTTCCCCGGCTCGCCGCGGATTCTTTTGCAGATAGGTTTTCGCGCTCCCGGGACTACTGCGATAGGCGGTAAGATGAACTGCGCCCGGGACAATCGTTCTTGACAGCCGCTCGGGCGCCCTTGAATATCAATATCGTAACAAGTTTCGCTCCCGCCCGAAACAGGGATCGCCCCTGCGGCACAACGGCGCCGCGGGGGAGCGAGGGATCGACGGATGCGACGGCGCGAACACCACGGCAGGTCCTGGTCCCGGCGGCGGCTGCCCGCGGCGCTGGGGCTGGCCCTGCTCTGCCTGCCGGCACGCCTGCCGGGCCAGGGGCCGGCGGCCGAACCGAGCCGGCGCGAGTACCTGACGCCGGGCCTGGTCATCGAAACCGGGGCGCGGACCGCCTCCTGTGACGTGCTGGTCTTCACGGCCGACGGCGGCCAGCTGCTGGCGGCCGGCGACGACAAGGTCGTGCGCACCTGGGACGTGACGCCGCAGGGCCTGCGCACCTCGACCGCCTTGCCGATCCTGCGCTGGCCGACCTTCCGCGAATCGCGCGGCAACATCTACGCCATGGCGATGTCGCGCGACGAGTCGCGCGTGGTCGTCGCCGGGCAGGGGCGGGTGGTGCACGGCTTCGACGCCGCCGTGCTGGACCGCCAGAGCGGCGCCCCGCTCCACCTGCTGAAGACGACGGACGCGGATGTCGCCGGCGGCAAGGAGATCTACCGCCGGGACGTCTGGGCCGTCGCCTGGTCGCCGCGCGAGGACCGGGTCGCCCTGGGGACCAAGACCGGCGGCGTCTGGCTCTGGTCGCTGGCCGACAACCGCGCGCGCCTGGTGGGCGTCCACCCGGTCGAAGCGGGCTCCGCCCGGACGGACCAGACGATCCGCTTCCTCGGCTTCGACGGGGAAGATCATCTCCTCTCCATCGCCGGCACCGGCACGATGCGGCGCTGGGACCTGCGCAGCGGCAGTTCGGCCCTCGTGTATGCCTTCCCCGGCCCGATCGACACGCCGATCGCGCGGAGCCGGGACGGGAGCATGCTCGCCGCCGTGATCGATCGGCACAACGAGCCGGACCAGTACGTCCAGCTCGTGTCCTTCCCCGACGCGCGGTTCAAGCGCTACCTCGAGGTTCCCCAGGAGGAGGGGAAGCCGTACCAGGACCAGCCCCAGCGGGTGGCCCTCAGCGCCGACGGGAGCATCGCGGCCGTGGCCGTGCGCCGCGTCAGTAATCCGCGGCTGCGCGGCGCTCCCTTCCACCAGGAGCGCCCCGGCTACGTCTTGCTCTACGAGGGGGCGCGGACGAATCTGCCGGTCGTGCGCCGCGGCCCCGCCCAGGGGCTGTACGCGGAGAGCCTGGCCTTCCATCCGACCCTGCCGCACCTGCTGGCGGTCGCGGGGGGCGACGATCATGAGGTGTGCCTGTGGGACACCCGGCGGGTCGAACTGGTCGGCGAACCCATCCGCTCGGCCGGCAGCGCGTTGTGGGGCGTCCAGGCCGACGCCAGCGGCCGCTACCTCGCCTTCCAGGAGGAGCGCCACCCCGAGGCGCCGCACCCCAACGAGCGCGGCCGCGGCCCGTGGCGCTGGTTCGACCTGCAGGAGCGCCGCTTCCTCGGCCCGCAGGAGAAAGCGCCCGTGCCGGCGGCGCCGCCGGCCGGCGACTGGCAGGTGCTGTACCAGGGCGCGGCGCCGTTCCACCCCGCGTCCTGGTACGTGCAATACCAGGGCGGCACGCCCCGCCGCCTGCCCGTGGGGGACATCGCGGTCGACGAGTTCCCGCGCTGCTACACCTTCCTGCCCGCCGACGAGCGGCACCCGGTCCGGCTCGTCGTCGGGCACTACCTGGGGGTCAGTGTCTTCGAGCTGCCCGAGCAGGGCGAGCCGAAGCGGACCCGGCTGTTCCGCGGCCACGAGGGGTACGTCACCGGCCTGGCCCTGGCCGGCGGCGGCAAGCGGCCCCTGCTGCTGTCCGCGTCGCGCGACCAGACCATCGCCGGCTGGAACCTGGAGGACTGGCCCAACCACCCCAGCCTGGGGGCGCAGTTCCTGCCGGACGGCAACCGACTCCTCGTCGGCAAGGTGGCCCTCGGCAGCCCCGCCTGGGAACTCGGCCTGAACCCGGACGACGAGATCGTCAGCCTGGCGGTTAACGGCCAGTGGGTCTACAACCCCGAAGCGCGCGTGGTCGACCGCGTCAAGATCCCCCAGGTCCAGGCCGGCGTCGCGGCGGCCCTGGCGGTCCTGCGCGACGCGGTGCCGGGCCCGTTCCTGGACTTCGTCTGGCGCCGCCCGGGTCAGCTCGGGCTGTTGCACCAGGGGACCAGCCTCGTCGAGCGGCCGGTCTGGCGCTTCTTCCCCACGCGCGGCCACGAGTGGGTGCTGTGGCGCTGGCGCGACTTCGCCTACGACTGCTCCACCAACGGCGACTACTTCATCGGCTGGCACCGCAACCCGGACGAGGGCGAGCTGCGAGCGCCGGACTTCTACCGGGCCGAGCAGTTCCGCGCCAGGTTCCTCGATCCCGCCGGCATCGGCCGTATGCTCACCTCCTGGGAGGCGGGCCGGCCCAGCCTGGGCTTCGGGGAGTGGGAGCCGCCGGCGGTGACGGCCGAGCTGCTCGGGCCGCCCGACGCCCTGGAGCGGGGCGGCGACGTGGCGCTGCGGGTGCGGATCCGGCCGCGCGTCCGGCGCGACTACCAGGCGCCCTCGCGGCTGAAGATCTGGCTCAACGCCGCCCTGGTCGAGGAGGTGCCCGCCGCCCGCCTGCAGCAGGTGGGGCAGGACTACGAGTACACGCTGCGCCTGCCGGCCGACCGGTTCCGCCGCAGCCCCAACGAGAACGAGATCATCGCCCAGTGCTACAGCCGGGACAACCTGCGCGGCCAGGCGCCGCCGCTGCGGCCGAAGGGGCCGCCGCGGAACACGCCGCCGGTGCTGCACGGCCTGATCGTCGGCGTGGGCAAGTACACGTCGCAGCGGGAGCTGATGGCGAACCAGGACGCCCGGGTGCTGCGCACGGCCTGGGCCGAGCAGAAGGGCAAGCTCTTCCAGGAGGCCCGGCTGACGCTGCTGACCGACGAGAAGGTCACGCCGCGGGCCGTCCTGGGCGAGTTCGAGCGGCTCGCGGGGCAGGTGCGGCCGGACGACCTGCTGGTGCTGTACCTGGGGGGCCACGGCGTCAGCCTCAACAACGAGAAGCTGCGGGGCCAGCTGGCCAAGGCCAAGGACAAGGAGGGCCGGCCGCTCCTGGCGCCGGAGGCGCTCGACGCCCTGCGGCGCCAGAAGGGGGCGTTCCTCTTCCTGTGCCCGGACTTCCAGTTCGTCAAACTCGCGGAGACGACCATCGGCTTCAACGAGCTGTACCTCGGCCTGGCCAAGCTCTCCTGCCACAAGCTGATCCTGCTGGACGCCTGCCATGCGGGGGCCGGCGAGGACTCCCTCACCGCCGAGGAGGACCCGATTCGCCTGCTGACCCGCGACGGCGTCGGCCCGGTGATCCTGGCGGCCTGCGGCCGGGACGAGAAGGCGCTGGAGAACGGCGCGTTCGACTTCGCCAACGCCTACGGCCTGTTCACCATCGCGCTGCGCCGCATGCTGCAGGACGAGGAGACGTTCGCCGAGATCGACCGGGACCACAACCAGGTGCTGACGGCGAGCGAGGTGGCCGAGGGGGTCCAGCTGCAGGTCGAGCGGATGCTGCAGCGGCTGCGCCGCGAGGGGGTGGTCGTCAATGCCGTGTCGCAGACGCCCGCCCGCTACATCCCGGACCGGGAGGCCCGGCTGCGCCTCATGAAGCAATAGTGCCCGGCCGAACGTGCATCAATTACCTGGCTTGAAGTATAAAGGAGAAACCCATGACCCGCTTCCCTGGCCGCCGTACCGTGCCCCTGTTGGCCCTGGCCGCCCTGTGCCTGCTGCGGCCGCCGGCGCGGGCCGACGTCCTCGACCTGGAGCTGCTCCAGCGCGGCCCCGCCCTGATGAAGAAGATCCGCCAGCTCCAGTACAAGAACGTCGGCGTGCTCAAGTTCGAGGTCCTGCGCGGCGGCGCCCGCGAGTCGATGGAGGTCGGCCGGCTCAACAGCCGCATGGCCACGCGGCTGGAGAACGTGCTCATCCTGGCCAACGACAACGACGAGCGCCCGATCGGCATCGCCCGCGCGCCCGGCGACGTCGCCGCCTGCCGGGACCCGCGGGCGACCTACCGTACCAGGGAGGGCCGCGCCCGCCTGCTGGAGGGGACCTACCCCTGCGCCTGGGGCAACGACGAGCTGAAGCTCGACGCCTTCCTGACCGGCACCGTCGTCCTGCCCACCGACCTCCGGGAGGCCACGGTCATCATCAAGGCGTTCGACCGGGCCCATCTGGAGCCGCAGGAGGTCCTGCGCTTGAACGTGCCGGTCTCGCTGGCGCTGCTCAGTGACATGGACCTGTCCTTCTACGTCCGCTCGCGCGGCAGCGATGACGACGCCCTCGGCATCCCGGAGCTGGTCAAGGATGCGGCCGAGAGCGCCCAGGCCGTCGAGGTGGCCAAGCAGAAGGCGGCGGCGGCGCCGCAGCCGGTGGCGGTCAGGCCGGCGCCGGCGGTCCAGGAGCCGGTGGAACAGGCGCTCGACTTCCGCGTCCTGTACAACGGCAAGGAGGTGCAGCGCGGCAAGAACGGCGAGCTCGCCACCCCGGGCGAAGGGGTGAACGTCGAGTTCCGCCTCAAGAACAGGAGCCCGCGGCGCATCGGCGTCGTCGTCCGCGTCAACGGCGTCAACACCGTCGACAACGACAACGACGACAAGGACCCGCGCTTCTACCGGCGCTGGATCCTCGACCCGGGCAAGGAGTACGCCCTGTCCGGCTTCTACAAGGACAACAGCATGCGCAGCAAGTTCACCGGCATCGCCCCGGAGAAGGTGCGGCAGCAGCCGGAACTCTTCGTCACCTCCAAGCTCGGCAAGATCGACATCGACGTGTTCCGCGAAGGCAAGCTCAGGCAGGAGTCGGCCGACGAGGGGCAGAACGCGGAGAAGCAGCAGGACCCGCGGCAGTTCAAGTACAACCTGAGCGAACCGAGTCGCCCCGCCGCCACCCTGGCCCTGCTGCGGGGGCAGGTCAAGTCGACGCAGGATCGCCAGGTCGACCTCGCCGGCCTCACCGACCGCTCGCTGATCGGCCCCGGCGAGGTCGAGAAGGAGAACGTGCGGCAGGTCGAGTTCCAGGGCTACCATGTCGGCCACCTCACCATTTCGTACTTCTCGCCCGCCGCCCCGCCGAAGGAGACCGGGCCGACGACGCCCCCGGCCAGCGCGCCGAAGTAAGCGCCTTCGCCCGCCGTTTCAGGGCTGGCAGCGAAGGCGGAAGGTGAAGGCCGAGCCCTGGGGGCGTCTGCCGCCCCAGGGCTTGCCTGGAAGTACTTCAGCCGTCGAGCCAGCTGTACGGGTACTGCGGGTCGTCCAGCGCCGCGGCCTGGCGGGTCAGGTGCAAGGGCTTGACGGTGTCGACCATGACGGCCAGCTCGTCGGTGCGCGTCTGCTCGCGGCTGGCGGCGATGGTGCCGGGGTGCGGGCCGTGCGGGATGCCGCGCGGGTGCAAGGTCAGCGACGCCTCCTCGACGCCGCGCCGGCTGCCGAAGCGGCCGCGCACGTAGTAGAGCACCTCGTCGGCCTGCACGTTGGAGTGGGCGTAGGGGACTTTGATAGCGTCGGGGTGCGTGTCGAGCAGGCGCGGGGCGAAGGTGCAGATGACGAAGCCCGGGGCGTCGAACGTCTGGTGCACCGGCGGCGGCTGGTGGACCGTGCCGGTGATCGGCTCGAAGTCGTCGGCGTTGAACGTGTAGGGGTAGAGCATGCCGTCCCAGCCGACCACGTCGAACGGGTGCGACGCCAGCACGTAGCGCGACAGGCGCCGGCCGTCGCGGATGACGACCGGCGTCTCCTGGGCCTGGTCGATGGTGCCCAGTTCGGGCGGCCCGTGCAGGTCGCGCTCGCCGAAGGGGGCGCCGAGCCGCAGCTGGCCGTCGGGGTTGAGGTAGCGCGGCGGCAGGCCGACGCCGCCGGCCGCCTCGATGACCAGGAGCTCCGGCGCCGGCTCGGCGTCGAGGTCGAGGCGGTAGGTCGTCGAGCGCGGGATGACGACGTAGTCGTAGGGGCGCACGGGTAGCGGCCCGAACATCGTGTAGAGCGTGCCCCGGCCGCGGTGCAGGAAGAGGACCTCGTCGGCGGTGGCGTTGCGGTACAGCTCGGCCTGCGGCTGCGTCGGCCGGCAGCGCGCCAGCACGACGTCGCCGTTGGCCAGCAGCGGCACCCGGCCGGTGACCGGGTCGCCGCCGGCGCTGAGCCGGCCGCTCTGCAGGTGGTGGTGGCGCAGCACCGGCTGCGGCGCCAGCTCCAGCTTCACCTCGCCGGCCGGCTCGATGCGCACCACGCGGGTCGGCGGCCGCAGGTGGTAGCAGATCGAGTAGCCGCGGCCGAAGCCGGCGGTGGTGACGACCTCCTCGTAGCAGAGGCCCTCGCCCTTGTGGCCGCCGTCGCGCGGCAGGCGGGTGTGGCGTTTGCGCGGCAGCTGGCCGCGCTGCAAGTAGGGGGGCATGGTCGCCTCTCAGGGGCCCAGGCGCACGGCCGCCAGGCCGCAGGCGTGGCCGAGGATGGTCGGCCCTTGTTGCAACAGAGACGCGGTCGGCTGCCAGCCGTCGGCCAGGCGGCGCTCGAGGAGCTGGTCGGCGCTGGGCCGGGAGGTCCAGACGGCAACTGCCGTCAGGACGCCGAATCAGGTCATGCCGAAGGACAGGCAGCGGCCGTCGGGCAAGGGCAGCAGCAGGTCGTGGCTGTACTCGTCCTGCGCCAGCACGTCGAGGCCCTCGGTCGGCCACCCCCGCCGCGCCAGCCAGGCGAGCACGTGCGGCAGCGAGGTGAAGCCGGCCAGCTCGCGGGCCAGGGCGGGGTCGCCGGCCTCGAGGCGGCGGAGGTGGTCGGGGTAGTCCATGGGGGGCCCTCGTGCATCCGGTGATTCACCGTTTCGCGCTCGGTGCGCGAGCGCGAAACGATAAATCAAGAAGCCCGGAACGACACCGGGCATTATAGCGTTCCGCGCAGCTCCTGCTCGCGCTCGATCGCCTCGAACAGCGCCTTGAAGTTGCCCTTGCCGAAGCTGCGCGAGCCGCGGCGCTGGATGATCTCGAAGAACAGCGTCGGGCGGTCGGCGACCGGCTTGGTGAAGATCTGCAGCATGTAGCCCTCGTCGTCGCGGTCGACCAGGATGCCCAGCTCGGCCAGCTCGTCGAGGTCCTCCTGGATGGCGCCGACGCGGTCGGGCAGCATGTCGTAGTAGGTGCGCGGCACGCGCAGGAAGCTGACGTCGTTGTGGCGCATCGCCCGCACCGTCTCGACGATGTTGCCGGTCGACAGCGCGATGTGCTGCACGCCGGGGCCGCCGTAGTACTGCAGGAACTCCTCGATCTGCGAGCGGCGCTTGCCGCGGGCCGGCTCGTTGATCGGGAACTTGATGCGGCCGGTGCCGCTCTCGACCACCTTCGACATCAGCGCCGAGTACTCGGTGCTGATGTCCTTGTCGTCGAAGTGGACGAGCTGGCGGAAGCCGAGCACGCCCTGGTAGAAGCGCACCCAGTCGTCCATCTTGCCCTCCTCGACGTTGCCGACGATGTGGTCGATGGCGGCCAGGCCGACCGGCTTGAAGGTGGCGGGGCTGTAGCGCTCCGGGTCGATGGGGCGGAAGCCGGGGGCGAAGACGCCCTGGTAGCGGTCGCGGTTGACGAAGGTGTGCGTCGTGTCGCCGTAGGCGTGGATGGTGGCGCTCTCGTAGACGCCGAACTCGTCCTCCAGCGCCACGGGCTCCTGCACCGGCCGGGCGCCGCGGCGCACCGTCTCGCGGAAGGTGGCGGCGACGTCGGCGACCTCCAGGGCGATGTCCTGCACGCCGTCGCCGTGGCGGATCAGCCGCTGCGCCTCGGCGTGCTGGCCGGACAGCGGCGAGATCAGCACGAAGGTGATGTGGCCCTGGCGCAGCACGTAGCCGGCCTCGTGGCGCTGGCGCGTCTCCAGCCCCTCGTAGGCGACGACGTCGAAGCCGAAGGCGTTGCGGTAGAAGTAGGCCGACTGCCGGGCGTTGCCGACGAAGAAGCGGACGTGGTCGATGCGGCGCAGGGGCAGGGCGTCGGCGGTCATGGTCGTGTCCTTCTCGTTTAGCCGGCGGCCTGTGACCGCCGCGGGCCCACGGCGGTCACAGGCCGCCGGCTAAACGGTCTCCTACGTGTTCACGTGGTGGATGCGGTCGTCCTCGAGGCCGTCCCAGAAGGCGGCGACGGCGTCGAGGACTTCGCGGCCGCCCTGCAGGAACTTGGCGCGGTCGAAGCCGGGGCTGAAGTAGACCTCCTCCAGCTCTTCCATGGTGTGGCCGGCGTGCTGTCCCTCGACGCGGTTGTGCCAGGTGAAGAAGGCGAGGCGCAGCTGCGGCAGCCGCGCCGCCTTGATGTGGCCCAGGCCGTCCTCCAACTCCTGCCAGAAGCCGGCGGCGGCCCAGTTCTCCACGGCGAAGCTGGCCCCCTCGGCGAGCTGCTCGTCCTCGTTGCCGTAGAGCCGGCTCAGCGCGTCGCAGAAGCGCAGCGTGCTGGGCCGGCCGTGGCGGCGCTTGCCGATGTCCTGGAAGGTCAGGCCGACGCCGGCGGCGACGCCGCAGAGCCACTCGAAGTGGGCGGCGCGGAAGCGGAAGACGCCGCCGTCGACCGTCCCCTCGGTGCCGACCAGCTCGGGGTCGCCCTCGCGGTCCTTCTCGTCCTCGCTCAGGCCGTTGCGGGCGCCGGCGGCGGTGCCCGGCTTGCGGTAGATGACGCCCAGCTCGTTGAGCAGGATCTCCTTGGCCGCCCGCGCCTGCTCGCAGCTGCCGGCGTTGATGACGCGCTGCAGGGCGGCGATGAGGAACTGGTTGGAGAAGACGGAGAACTGCTTGATGAAGTGGCGCAGCTCGTCGTCGGTCGCCTCGCCGCGCTGGAACCAGCGCGTGTAGGCGTTATCGGTGATGACGCGGTGGTGCATCAGGTCGCGGTCGACCTCGTCGAGGAAGTGGCGGAACTCGTCGACCTGCTCGGCGGTCAGTTCCCCGCGCCGCTGCTTGTCCTCGATGCGGTGCGACACCGCGAGCGCGACGGGGTGCAAGGTCTGTGGCATGGGTGGCCCTCCGGATGGGTGTGTTGCGGGACCGACGGGCACGCGGCAGGGTGTGCCCGAACCCACCTCCATTATACCCCGCGCCCAGAGCCGCCCGACAACGGCCGCGGCCGCCCAGCGGCGCGCCGGAGATGGGGCGCGCGGGTTCGCCCGGCGCGCTGCGGGGGACAGCGCGCCGGGCGGCGGGGTCTGGGCGACGGGCGGCACCAGCCCCCCGCCCCCGCGGCGGGGGCGGGGGGCTGCCCGAGGAGACACTTAGTTATTCGGCAGATTCATGGGCCGAACATTCAGATTCCCCGGGGTGGCCGGCACGGTGGCGGCACTCGGCAGCGGGGTGGAGCTGGAGTACGGCACGGTCGCCGGGATGACGGTGCCGGTGCCGTTGGTGGGCATCGCCCCGTGGTAGACCCAGGGCTGGCGGTGGCAGCACTGGTCCTCGTACTGGCAATCACAGATGCCGTGCCAGCCGCAGGCGTGCGCCCCCTGGCCGTTGGCGCAGGTGCCGCAGGACGAGCCGTAGGACGAACCGCAGGAGGTACCGCAAGACGAGCCGCAGGACGAGCCGCAGGACGAATCGCAGGTGGTGCACGACTGGCAGCCGCCCAGGGCGGCGAGGCAGCTCAGGGCAAACACAGACAGCAACCATCGACGCATGGGACTTCCCTTTCCACTAGGACCGACGCTCGCGACGGGACGGCGCCCGGCCTCCTGCCGGACGGCCAGCCGACCCGGCGACGGCATTCCGTGCGCCGCCGGGAGGCAGGCAAGAGTCGGCAAATGCCTTCTTGTCATCGTCGCCGGACGTCTCGGCTCTTGAGGAATATTCGACAGGCAAGGCAGCGTTGCGAACCTTCGCATTTTCGCGGGAATTGATAAATTGATGGTTCAGGCGAAGCCGCTGGCTCACCCGCCCGCGGGGCCCAAAGGAGATCACTGACTCATGGATGCCGTTCTATTGGCCGCCGGCCTGGGGACGCGGCTGCGGCCGCACACGCTGACGACGCCCAAGCCGCTGTTGCCGGTGCGCGGCCGGCCGATCCTCGACTGGACGCTGGGGGCCTTGCCCGCCGAGGTCGACCGCGTCGTGGTGGTGGTGCACTACCTGGCCGAGCAGGTCGAGCAGTACCTGCGCACCCAGAAACGCTTCCGCGACTGGGCGGTCGTGCCGCAGGGCGAGCCGCGCGGCACCGGCGACGCGCTGCGGCGCTGCCGCGAGCAGATCCGCTCGGGCCGGTTCCTGGTCATCAACGGCGACGACCTGTTCGGCGCCGCCGACCTGGCCGAGCTGGCGGCGCGGCCGGCCGGGGTGCTGGTGACCGAGGTGCAGGAGCCGCAGCGCTTCGGCATCGCCTACCTGAAGGCGGACGGCACGCTGGAGAAGCTGGTGGAGAAGCCGCAGCTGCCGCCGCCGCAGCTGGCCAACACCGGGGCGTATGTCTTCCCGCGCGAGGTGTTCCAGATCGAGATCGGCCTGTCGCCGCGCGGCGAGTACGAGATCACCGACTACGTCAGCACGCTGGCCCGGCAGCAGCCGTTCCACGTCGTGCGCGCGCGCTTCTGGTGCCCGATCGGCACCGAGGAGGCGTGGCAGCAGGCGCAGCAGCTCGACCTCGACGCGGTGCTGACGGCGAATCGTTAGGTGGTGAGTGGTGAGTGGTGAGTGGTAAACCGACCACTCACCACTCACCACTCACCACTCACCACCTAATTCGCGTACCACTCCTGCAGCGGCTTGACCGTCAGCTCGCCCTGGTGCAGGGCCCGGCACGCCTCGACCGCGGCGTAGGCGGCGGCCAGCGTCGTGATACAGGTGACGCGGTTGAGCACCGCGGCGGCGCGGATCTTGCCCTCGTCGGTGCGCGCCCCCTTGCCCGAGGGGGTGTTGATCACCAGGGCGACCTGGCCGTTCTTCATGTGGTCGACCAGGTTCGGCCGGCCCTCCTGCAGCTTGGGGATCTCCTCGACGCGGATGCCGGCCGCGCGCAGCACCCGCGCCGTGCCGCGCGTCGAGATCAGCCGGTAGCCCAGCTCCGCCAGCGCCCGCGCGATCGGCACCGCGTCGGCCTTGTCACGGTCGGCGACGCTGACGAAGACGGTCCCCTCGCGCGGCAAGGGGCTGTTGGCCGCTAGCTGGCTCTTGGCGAAGGCCATCGCCATCGTGTCGGCGATGCCCATGACCTCGCCGGTCGAGCGCATCTCCGGGCCGAGGATGATGTCGACGCCGGGGAACTTGTTGAACGGGAAGACGCTCTCCTTGATCGAGAAGTGGGTCGGCACCACCTCGTCGTGCAGGCCGAGCTCGTCCAGCGTCTTGCCGGCCATGACCAGGGCCGCGTGGCGTGCCAGCGGCACGTTGGTCGCCTTGGCCACGAACGGCACGGTGCGGCTGGCGCGCGGGTTGACCTCCAGCACGTGGACGACCGGGGCGGCGGGCCGGGCGTCGGCGTGGTTGCTGTTCGCGTCGCGCGGGCCGGAGCCCTGGCTGCGCAGGCCGGTGATGGCGAATTGCACGTTCATCAGGCCGCGCACGTTCAGCTCGCGGGCCAGGTCGCGGGTCTGGCGCTTGATCTCGGCCACGACCGGGGCGGGCAGGCCGAGTCGCCGGAGTGGATGCCGGCCTCCTCGATGTGCTGCATGACGCCGCCGATGAGCGTGCGCTGGCCGTCGGCCAGGCAGTCGACGTCGACCTCGACGGCCGACTCGAGGAACTGGTCGATCAGGATCGGCTTGCCCTGCGACACCTCGATCGCCTGGTCGACGAAGGCGCGCAGCTGGGCCTCGTCGTAGACGATCTCCATGGCCCGGCCGCCGAGCACGAAGCTGGGGCGCAGCAGCACCGGGTAGCCGATCTGCCGGGCCGCGTGGACGGCGCCCTGCACGTCGCGGGTGGTGCGGTTGGCCGGCTGGTGCAGCCGCAGCCGCTCCACCAGCACCTGGAAGCGCTCGCGGTCCTCGGCGATGTCGATCGACTCGACGCTGGTGCCGATGATCGGGGCGCCGGCCGCCTCCAGGGCGCGGGCCAGGTTCAAGGGCGTCTGGCCGCCGAACTGCACGATGATCCCCTTGGGCCCGACGCGGTCGCAGATGTTGAGCACGTCCTCGGCCGTCAGCGGCTCGAAGAAGAGCAGGTCGCTGGTGTCGTAGTCGGTCGAGACGGTCTCCGGGTTGGAGTTGACCATGATCGTCTCGAAGCCCGCTGCGCGCAGCGCGAACGACGCCTGGCAGCAGCAGTAGTCGAACTCGATCCCCTGGCCGATGCGGTTGGGGCCGCCGCCGAGGATCATGATGCGCTCCTTGCCGTCGCGGGCGGGGCGCGTCTCGTCCTCGGCCGCTTGCGGCTTAGCGCCATCCGCTAAGCCGCAAGCGGGCGGCCGCTCGTAGGCCGAGTAGTAGTAGGGCGTGAACGCCTCGAACTCGGCGGCGCAGGTGTCGACGAGCTTGAAGACCGGCTCGACGCCGCGGGCCTTGC
>JADMIO011460682.1_pt1 | contig 21084 bp, 22 predicted proteins | sample 8958161 | NCBI WGS metagenome assembly JADMIO01 (sample SAMN16585339, study PRJNA669376) | soil metagenome | isolation source: Crop rotation soil | place: USA: Cullars Rotation, Alabama | collected 2011 | reverse complement strand
CCCCGCCTCGCGTTTTTCTCGACGGCGAGGACGTGACGCCACTCATTCGGACGCCCGACATCAGCATGGCCGCGAGTACGGTCTCCGCCGTCCCGCAAGTGCGCCGCGTTCTCGTCCGGCTGCAGCAGCAGATGGGCAACACGAACGGCGGCGTCCTGGAAGGGCGCGACATCGGCACAGTCGTCTTTCCGCGGACCCCGCACAAGTTCTTCCTGACCGCCCGTCCCGAGGTGAGGGCGAAGCGGCGGTACGAGGAGCTGAGGGCGAAGGGCGCGGAAGTGGACTACGACGACACGCTCGCCGAGACCATCAAACGCGACCGGCAGGACTCGACCCGCGCCGATTCCCCTCTGAAGGCGGATGAAACCTACACGATCATCGACACGTCCGACCTCTCCATCCAGGACGTGGTAGCGCGGATCGTCGAGGAGGTCCGGCAGAACGCAGCTGACATCACCTGGCGCAAATGAGATCGCCCGCGACGACAGCTCCCGCCTTCCTTCCTTGACTCCCTCCCGACCCGACATTAAACTCCCAACTCGACGCGTATCAACAATTAGCCGTTGAACTTACGGTGATTCACAGCCGCTGGTGCGCGCGGGGCCCCAGGCGGCGGGTCGGTAGTCGTCCGCGACCGCCGAGCCGCGACCTGGGACCGCAAGGGAGGTTCCCCGATTCATGGCGTCCAACGATGATTCAAAGAAGCGACAGCCGCCGTCCCGACAATCGGACGCCAGCCTCGAGGGGATGGGGATGGACGAGCTTCTCAACCTCTACGACAAATCGACGTTCGCAGAAGGGGAGATCGTCACCGGCCGCGTCATCAAAGTAACCCCGACCGATGTCGTCGTCGACATCGGCTACAAATCCGAGGGACTGCTGCCGAAGACAGAGGTAACGAGTTACGACGGCGAAGTGCGCGTGAAGCCCGGCGAAGAGATCGAAGTCTTCGTCGAACGCCTCGAAGATCCATCAGGTTACGTGATGCTGTCCCGCGAGAAAGCCGCGCGCATGCGCGTCTGGGACGACATCGAAGCGGCCTACAAGAACGATCAGCCGATCAGCGGCCGTGTCGTCGATCGTGTGAAGGGCGGACTGTCCGTCGACGTCGGCGGTGTAAAAGCGTTCCTGCCCGGTTCCCTCATCGACACCAAGCCGATCAAGAACCTCGACTCGCTGCGCGGCCACGAATACAAGTTCAAGGTCGTCTCTTTCGACAAGAAGCGCAGCAACGTCGTGCTGTCACGACGCGCCATCGTCGAAGTCGAGCACGAACATCAGAAGGCCGAGACGTTCAGCAAACTCGAAGAAGGCAAGCTGACGCACGGCGTCGTCAAAAACATCACCGACTACGGCGTCTTCGTCGACCTCGGCGGCGTCGACGGCCTGCTGCACATCACCGACATCTCCTGGGGCCGCGTCAACCATCCGAGCGAGTACTTCAACGTCGGCGACGAGATCGAAGTCATGGTCCTGAAATTCGATCCCGCCGCCGAGCGCGTCTCGCTCGGGTACAAGCAGAAGGCGCCCGATCCGTGGAGCGACGTCGTGCAGAGGTATCCGCTCGGCACGAAAGTGAGCGGCAAAGTCGTCTCGCTCGCCGACTACGGCGCGTTCATCGAGCTCGAGGAAGGTGTCGAGGGACTCGTGCACGTGTCCGAGATGTCGTGGACGCGTAAGGTACGCAATCCGTCGAAGCTGTTGACGGTCGGCGATCACGTCGAAGCTGTCGTCGCCGACGTCAACGTCCCGAACCGCAGAATCTCGTTGTCGCTGAAAGCGCTCGAGCAGAACCCGTGGGACACGATCGCGGAGCGGTACCCGGTCGGGTCCGTGATCAGCGGCAAAGTCCGCAACCTGACCGACTTCGGTGCATTCGTCGAAGTCGAAGAAGGCATCGACGGCCTCATTCACATCTCCGACATGTCGTGGAACCGCCGCCTCAAGCATCCCAGCGAGGTGCTGAAGAAAGGCGACACGGTCCAGGCGCGCGTGCTCAACGTCGACGGCGAGAATCAGCGGTTGTCGCTCTCGATCAAAGAGTTTCTGCCGAACGAGTGGGACAACTTCGCGAAGGGACATCAGATCGGCGACGAAGTCGTCGGCACGGTCGCGAAGATCACCGACTTCGGTCTCTTCATCCGCCTTGCCGAAGGCGTCGAAGGTCTCGCGCATGTATCGGAGATCCAGCGCGACGGCAAAGTGAAACTGGACCGGCTGTTCAAGCCGGGAGAAGCGATCCGCGCGCGCATCATCAAAATCGATCCGGGTGAACGGAAGATCGGGCTGACGACGCGCGACGTCGAGCCGCTGTCGGAAGAGGAACGGACGCATCACGCCGCGGCGACGCCCGCCGCGCCGGAACAACCGCACGCCGAGGCTCCGGCGGAAACAACGGAGCCGGCACCGCCGGAGAAGAACAGCAACTCGCAGAGTTGAGCCATGTCGGAGATTGATCCAATCACGACGGTGACTCCGGAAGGCGGCGCGACTGCGAATGCGCCGGCGCCGCCGCCGGTCCCGCCGCCCGCGGCGCCTCCCGCGCCTCCGCGGAAATCGCGCGCCGGCGCGTTTCTTCTCGGCGCGCTGAGCGGATGTGCGGTCGTGTTTCTCGCCATGATGTTTATCGGCATCGTCATCGCCGCGTCGCGCAACAATGACGCGACGACGACCGATTGGCGCATCGGCTCGAAGGTGGCGATCGTTCCGATCGAGGGCGAGATTCTCGAAGCGCGCGAAACGATCGAGCGCATTCATCGCTACGCGGAGATGGCAGCCGTGCGCGCGATCGTCATGCGTATCGACAGCCCGGGCGGAGCGATCGCGCCGACACAGGAAATCTACGAAGAGATCCGCAAGACGCGTCACGACAGCGGCAAGCCGTTCATCGCATCGATCGGCAACGTCGGAGCGTCCGGCGGTTTTTACATCGCCTCGGCATGCGATCGCATCGTCGCGAATCCCGGTTCGATCACCGGCTCGATCGGCGTCATCCTGCAGTGGTTCGACGTCAAGGACCTCCTGACGTGGGCGAAGCTGCAGCCGGAAACGATCAAGAGCGGCGCGATGAAGGATGCCGGGTCGCCCTTCCGCGAGCTCACGCCCGAGGAGCGCGCCTACTTTCAGCGCATTGTCATGCAACTGCGCGAGCAGTTCGTGAAGGCGGTCGCCGACGGTCGCACGGGAAAGATCAGCGCCGATGAGGTGAACCGCATCGCCGACGGCCGCGTCTTCACCGGCCAGGAAGCACTCGGTTTGAAGTTGATCGACGAGCTCGGAAATCTCGACGATGCCGTGATAACCGCCGGAAGGCTGGCCGGCATCAAAGGCAAACCCGCGACCATCTATCCGAAGAAGCGCAGACCTTCGTTGTTCGATCTCATGACGAACGGCGACGACACAGAGTCCATCGTGCAACGGGTGCTCAGCCGTCCGACGGCGAAGTGGCTGTACAGGTGGTGAAGGAGAGAACTTTGGACGAACAGATGGAACACGAATCGAACGACTCCAAAGCGGGTGTGATGACGAAGGCCGAGCTGGTCGATGAGGTGGCGCGCGTCGTCCAGTTGACGAAGAAGCAAGCCGAGACGATCGTCAACATCGTGTTCGACTCGATCGTCGAATCGCTGCGTGCGGGCCAGAAGATCGAGCTGCGAGGTTTCGGCAGCTTCCGCCTGCGCAGCCGCAAATCGCGCACCGGCCGCAACCCGAAGACCGGCGAGAAAGTGGAAGTGCCGTCGAAGAAGATCCCGTACTTCAAGCCGGGCAAAGAACTGAAGGAGTTGATCAACAAGGCCATGGAAGTGGCCGGCATCGCGCCCGACAACGAGCGTGCGTCGGGCGAATGATTCGAATGCAGAACGCAGAGTGCAGAATGAAGGGTTGAGACGGCGTCCGCTGCCCTGATTCTCTCCGCTCTTCATTCTGTACTCCGCGTTCTGCATTCATGGACGTTCTCTTCACTCCCTGGAGGTATCCCTACTTGACCTCGCCGAAAAGCGAGAGCTCCGATTCCTGTATTTTCTGCACGGCCGCGACGTCGAACACCGAGAGAGAGACGCTCACGCTGTACCGCGGCACGGAAACGCTGGTCATGCTCAATCGCTACCCGTACACCAACGGCCACCTCATGGTCGCGCCAGTCGCGCACGAGGCGAGGCTGTTCGAAAGCGCGGACGGCGCGCTGCGTTCGTTGATCCGGTTGACCGCAGAAGCGCAGCGCATCCTGTCCGATGTCTATCACCCGGACGGATTCAACATCGGTATGAACTTCGGCCGCATCGCCGGTGCCGGATTCGCCGATCACTATCACGTCCACATCGTGCCGCGCTGGAGCGGCGATGTGAACTTCATGAGCGTCACCGCGAAAACACGTCTTGTTCCGGAAGAGCTGGACGTGACGTTCGACCGCTTGCGTCCGCACTTCGACGTCATTCGCAGAGAAGCGATCGAGGGCGATGAATAAAAGGACGATCGCGGCGATGATCCTCGCCTTCCTCGTCCCCGGCGCCGGTCACTTCTTCCTCGGCCGCCGCGCACGCGCGTTCGCGTTCTTCGCAATCATCGTGCTGTTGTTCGTGATCGGACTGTCGATCGACGGCCGGCTGTACACGATTCAACAGGGGAGTCTGCTCAGCCTTCTCGCCACAGCCGGTTCGATGGGCGCCGGCGTTCTCTATTTCATCGCGTGGGCGAAAGGACCGTTCGGCGACATCACATCGATCACGTTCGAATACGGGACGGCATTCACGCTGACAGCCGGTCTCATGAATCTTCTGCTCGTCCTCGACGCGTTCGATATTTCCGAGGGGCGGAAGGAATGAGCGTGCTGCGACATCATGTCGTGCTGATGTTTCTGTACGCGGTGCTGACGGCGCTCTTCTTCACGCTGTTGTGGAAGCAGGGCCGCCGCGAGCGACTGCGCTTCTTCCTGTTCGTCTTCCTTTCCCTCTTCGCCGGCGGCATCGCGCTCGGATGGGTGATGTATCCGTTTCCGCTTCATTGAATTTATGCCGAGCGAAGCGAGGCATCTCCCGTGCGGTAGCGATGCGCCTCTATGGCTGCCGCACAGAAGATCCTTCGCTTCGCTCGGGATAGAAGAGTGCAAATGAAGATGGCCGTCGTTGCCGGAGAGGCGAGTGGCGACCTTCACGCCGCCGATGTACTCAAAGAGCTGAAACGGCTCGATCCGTCGCTGCAGGCGTTCGGCATCGGCGGCGACTCGATGATCAAGCAGGGATTTGTCGCGCTGCATCATGCGCGCGACATGGCCATCGTCGGCCTGTTCAACGTCATCCGCCATCTGCGCATGTTTCGACGCATCTTCGACGAGCTGATCGCCAGGATCGCAGCGGAAAGGCCCGACGCCGTGCTGCTCGTCGACTATCCCGACTTCAACCTTCGCGTCGCGCGCAAGGTGAAGGATCTCGGCATCCCGGTCATCTATTACATCTCGCCACAGATCTGGGCGTGGCGGCGCGGCCGCGTGAAGCAGATTGCGCGCAACGTCGATCAGATGATCGTGATCCTGCCGTTCGAGGAAGACTTCTATCGCACGCACGGCGTGAAGGTGACTTACGTCGGCCATCCGCTGATCGAGCAACTGACGCCCACGCGTCGCGCAACGCGGAACGATGGCGCGGTCCGAATCGCACTGCTTCCCGGCTCACGCAGGATGGAGGTCGACGCGCTCCTGCCGCCGATGCTCGACGCGATCGCGATTCTGCAGCGCGAACTGAAAGTCGAGGCGCACGTGATGCAGGCGCCGACAATCAGCGTTGAACATTTGAAGAGCATCATGGAGCGAAGCGGCGTGGTCATTCCGATCCGGCCGCACGACCGCGGAGAAGGGGTGAGCATCGCCGATGTCGCGCTCTCATCCTCCGGCACCGCCACCCTCGAAGCGGCAATCCTCGGCACTCCAGTCGTGGTGATGTATCGATTGAGTCCGCTGACACACCTCGCGGCGAAGTGGCTGGTGAAGCTGCCGTTTTTCAGTCTGGTCAACATCATCGCCGGCCATCGCGTCGTGCCGGAGCTGCTGCAGAACGACGTGACCGGACCTCGGATTGCGGCCGAGGTGAGGAAGTTGCTCGAGGCGGGCGAGTATGGAAGGGTGACCGAGGAGTTGCAGGAGGTGCGGCGGAAGCTCGGAGAGCCGGGCGCGGCCGTTCGCGCGGCGCAAGCGATAATGAAAACCGTCAGAGCATGAAAGTTCTCAGGCGGCTCTACCGCTATCTGCTGCGTTACAAAGGGTGGGCGATCGTCGCGTTCGGTTCGATGATCGTCTTCGCTGCGACGCAGACCATTCTCATGGCGCTCGTTCAGCCGTTGTTCGACGACGTGCTGATGCCGCCGGGAAAGCGCGTCGTGCAGGAGCGTCACCTCTCGCGCGAGGAGACGGCCAAGCAGCGGGTGATCGACACCGTGCTGCATCGCGATCGGCCGGCAGGCCAGCGCGGCTTTGTCATCGATAACGTCGATCGCGGTATCGATGCCGTCGATCACTGGTGGAACGACGATCCTTCGCAGAAGCCGCGCAAGGTTCTGATGGCGCTTCTGTTCGTTTTTCTGATACGCGCCGCGACGTCGTTTTTTTCCGAGTACGCGTTTCAGAAAGTCGGACTCTCGACCGTTCGCGATCTTCGCAATCAGCTCTACGAACGGATCATTCAGCAGAGTCATCGCTTCTTCTCCGAGCGGTCGACGGGTGAGATGGTCAGCCGCGTGGTCTCCGATGCGGATGCGATTCAGGCGGCCGTGTCGACGCGCATGGGCGACCTGTTTCAGGAATCGATCACGCTCATCGGGCTCACGATCTACGTTTTCATTTCCAACCCCGAGCTCGCGCTGATCTGTCTGATCGGAGCGCCGGTGCTCATCGGACCGGTGGTTCATTTCGGCCGCAGGCTGCGCGGGACGACACACCGGTCGCAGGAGCGCATGGCGGACATGGCCACCCTGCTCGAGGAGACGATTCGAGGCGTACGCATCGTGAAGGCGTTCACGATGGAGCCGTTCGAGATCCAGCGCTTCCGCGAGGCGACACGCCGTCATCTCGCGTCCAACCTCAAAGCGCAGCGCATTCAAGCGTTGACATCACCGGTCATGGAGCTGCTTTCCGGTGTGTGTCTGCTCGCGCTGTTCTCGTACGCGCACCGGCGCATCGTGAGCGGATCACTGACGCCCGGTGCATTTCTGAGTTTCATCGCCGCGCTCGCCGCGTCGTATCAGCCGATCAAGAAACTGAACAAAGTGAATCTGTCGGTCAACCAGGCGCTGTCAGCAGCCGAGCGTGTGTTCCGCATGCTCGACATCGACAACGAAGTGAAAGAGAAGCCGGACGCCATCGAGCTGCGCAGCGTCGGCAGCGGCGTGCGGTACGACGGCGTGACGTTCGGGTACGGCGACGAAGCTGTGCTTCGCGACATCAACGTCACTGTTGCGCCGGGCGAGATCGTTGCGCTCGTCGGCGGCAGCGGCGCCGGCAAGTCCACGTTCGTGAATCTGCTGCCGCGGTTCTATGACGTCAACGAGGGGCGGATCACCATCGATGGCCACGACGTCCGCGATGTGACGCTGAAGTCTCTCCGATCGCTGATGGGATTCGTGACGCAGGAGGTCGTGCTGTTCAACGACACCGTGCGGAACAACATCGCGTACGGACGTGCGAACGTCGACGAGAATGCGGTGGTCGCCGCGGCGAAAGCAGCGAACGCGCACGACTTCATCTCGAATCTGCCGGAAGGCTACGACACGATCGTGGGTGAGAGCGGCGTGCTGCTCTCAGGCGGACAGCGCCAACGCCTTGCGATCGCGCGCGCACTGTTCAAAGATCCGCCGATCCTGATCCTCGACGAAGCGACGTCGGCACTCGACACGGAGTCGGAACGGCTCGTTCAGCAAGCGCTCAACAATCTGATGAAGGGCCGGACGACGCTCGTCATCGCCCACCGCCTCTCCACGGTGCGCACCGCCAACAAGATCATCGTGCTCGACCGCGGTCGCGTCGTCGAAAGCGGAACACACGACGAACTGCTGGCGCGCCGCGGCATCTACCGCAAGCTGTACGACCTGCAGTTCCTCGAGGAAGAGCGTCCGACCGGAGCGTACGCGTGAAGTTCATCGCGTTCGCCGGCGCGATGTTCATCCGCCTTCTTCATGCCACGCTGCGCGTGCGGCACGTGGCCGTCGAGAACATCGAGAAAGTGCCGCAATACATCATCGCGTTCTGGCACCAGCATCTCCTCCTGATGCTGCATTCGCTTTATCGCAGGCCCATCACGGTGATGATCTCGCGCTCGCGCGATGGCGAGATGATCGCGCGCGTATTCGACTGGTACGGCGTCGAGTCGGCGCGCGGATCGCGGACACGTGGCGGCAGCGCCGCACTGCGCGAGCTCATCCGCGAATCGCGCGAAGGCAAGAACATCGTCTTCACGCCTGACGGTCCGAAAGGTCCGCCGCGCATCGTCAAAGAGGGCGTCATCGGCGCGGCGCGCGCGACCGGCCTGCCGATCGTGCCCATCGCCTTCGCCGCCAAAAAAAAAAGTTGCTGCGCTCCTGGGATCGCATGATCGTCCCGTATCCGTTCACGCGCGCGATCTTCGTGTACGGTGAGCCGATCTTCGTCCCGCGCGATGGCGACGTCGAAGAGTGGCGGCTGCACGTGGAGCGCGTTATGAATCAATTGGCGGATCGCGCCGAAAACGAGTTCGATGCGTTGTGGGAGGAAAAGGCATGAGGCATGAGGCATGAGGCATGGGTAGATCGTCGCCGAAACGCGAGTGCACCCATGCCGCATGCCTCATGCCGCATACCTCGTATCCATGATTACTTCAATGACCGGCTTCGGCCGTGCGTCGGGCGCCATGTCGCCGCGTTACTTCGTCGCGGTGACGGCGAAGAGCGTCAATCACCGATTTCTCGAAGTCTCGCTCCGCCTGCCGGAGTACCTGTGGGAAGTGGAAGCAGCACTTCGCGCTCTCGCCTCTGAGACCTTCACGCGCGGCAAACTCGACGTGGCGATCCGCGTCCAGCGTACGCAGCAGCCTGAATACTCGGTTCGCATCAATACGCAGATCGCGAACGTCGTGATCCCCCAGCTCCGCGCCATCGCCGACGAGCTCGGCCTCGGTTCCTCATTCAGCGGCACCGATCTGATGCGCGTTCCCGATCTACTTCAGGTAGAAGCCGTCGATTCGGAAGCGACCGATGAAGAACGCGAAGTTCTCACCACGATCGTTCGCGATGCCTTCGCCCAGGTCAACGCGATGCGGCGGCGCGAAGGAGAAGCGTTGCATGCCGATCTCAAATCGCGCATCGGCACGATCCGCGATCTGCAACGCCAGCTCGCTGCCAAACGGGAGGACGTCCGCAGCGAGCTCCTCGCCGCGTATCAGCAGCGCGTTCAAGAGATTGCGTCATCCGCCGGCATCGAAGTGAACCAGGATCGCATCGCTCAGGAAGTCGTCCTCATGGTCGAGAAGGGCGACATCGCCGAAGAGCTCACACGCCTTGCCCATCACGTCGAGCAGGTCGAGAAAGCCATCGGCGGAAAGGAGCCGGCCGGCAAGAAGCTCGACTTTCTTTCACAGGAGATGCTGCGCGAGATCAACACCATCGGTTCGAAGTCCCGCTCCACGGCCATCCGAACGCTGGTTGTAGAATTGAAGACCGAGGTCGAGCGGATACGCGAACAGGTGCAGAATGTCGAGTAACTTCCACCCTGACGGGACCTTATTCATCATCTCCGGTCCGTCGGGCGCGGGAAAAACGACCCTCATCGACGAGGTCCGCAAAGAGCTCGATCCCCTCGGCATCACTCTCTACTTCTCGGTGTCGCATACCACGCGCCGGGCGCGCACCGGCGAGATCCCGGGCAAGGACTATCATTTTGTTACGGATCAAGAATTTAGCGAGATGGTGGCCCAGGGGAAGTTTCTCGAATGGGCCCACGTTCATGACCACCGTTACGGCACGTCGAAGGCAGAGGTCGTCAACCGGCTGAAAAACGGTGAGGACGTCATCCTCGACATCGATTACCAGGGCGCGAAACAGGTCGCGGACCACAAGGATCTCGACGAGCGGAAGTTGAACGTTTTCATCTTCCCTCCGTCGCTGGAAGTTCTGGAGAGGCGGCTTCGGAGCCGCCGGTTGAACACCGAGCAGGAAATCGAGACCCGGATGAAGAAGGCGATCGACGAGATCGACGCCGGAAAAGAGTTCTACAACTACATCATTATCAATGACGATCTCGCCGTCGCCACGCAGTGTTTGAAGGCGGCGATCATCGCGAAGAAACTGCAGACGAAAGTTGCGCTCGAGTCGATCGCCAGGATGGCCGAGCGGTTCAAGGAGGAACGTGATGGAAGGATTGCCCGAGGGCGTGGATAGCCGGTTCCGGTATGTGCTGCTCGTGTCGAAGAGAGCGGAGCAGCTGATTCAGGGATCGCAGCCGAAGCTCAAGACTCGCCACGCCAAACCGACGCGTGTGGCGATGGAAGAGATCAAAGAGAACCAGGTGAAGTGGCAGCTGACGCAGCCGGTCGAAGAGCAGACCGCGCTCGATACGGCTGAGTAAGAAACAGGTGTCACGTGCGGATCGTGCTGGGGGTCAGCGGCGGAATCGCGGCGTACAAAGCGCCTGAACTCGTCAGGCGTTTGCGCGACGCCGGTGCTGATGTCCGCGTGATCCTTACACCGAACGCGACGCGATTCGTCACGCCGCTCTCGCTCGCCGTCGTCTCCGGACACGGCGTCGTCGTCGAACAGTGGGGTGATTCCGACCGCGGCGCCGTCGATCATATCGAGCTCGCGCGTTCCTCAGACCTGCTGCTGATCGCGCCGGCCACCGCAAACATCATCGCCAAACTGGCCGTCGGCATCGCGGATGACGCGTTGTCGACCTACGCCGTTGCGCATCGCGGACACGTGATGGTCGCGCCGGCGATGAACTGGGCGATGCTCAAACATCCGACGGTCGTGCAGAACCTGGAGACACTGCTCGCTCGCGGCGTCGAGATCATCGATCCCGAAAGCGGTGCGCTCGCCGAAGGTGAGGAAGGGCCGGGACGCCTCGCCGATGTGCCCGCGATCGTGGAGCGCGTACGCGCCCATTTCGAATCGAAACAGGATCTCGCGGGCACGAACGTGCTCGTGACAGCAGGGCCGACCCGCGAGCCGATCGATCCCGTGCGCTACATCTCGAATCGTTCGTCGGGAAAGATGGGCTACGCGATTGCGGATGCCGCTCGCCGCCGCGGTGCGAACGTGACGCTCATCTCCGGGCCGACATCATTGACGCCGCCCGCCGGCGTCCATGTTGCGCGCGTTACTACCGCTGCCGAGATGCTCGACGCGGTGATGCAGCGGTTGCCGAAAAATCAAATCGTCATCAAGGCCGCCGCAGTCGCCGATTTCGCGCCGGCCTTCGCCGCCGACCGCAAGTTGAAGAAGGATGCAGCCGGTGATTCGATGAGCCTGGAGCTGAAGAAGAATCCCGACATCCTCACCGCGATCGCGGCGTCGGACCCGCGGCCGTTCATCGTCGCGTTCGCAGCGGAAACCGATTCGGTCGACGCGAACGCGCGAAAGAAGCTCGACGCGAAAGGTGCCGACCTCATCGTCGCCAACGACGTGTCCGACAAGACCATCGGGTTCGATTCGGACGAAAACGAAGTTCTCGTCATTGCGCGCGACGGCTCGGAGACGCGCATCGAGAAGGCAGCGAAGTTCGCCGTCGCGAATCGCATTCTCGACATCGTCGTCGCCAAACGCGGTCAAAGCGCGACTTCGAGTCCGGCGTTGCGCTCCACGCCGCGCCGGTAGACGATTTCCGCGGCTGCGACGTCCTGCAGCGCCGTTCCCGTCGAATCGAACAGGAACATTTCGTCGCTGGACGTGCGTGCCGGCCGTTTGCCAGCCACGATCTGACCGAGGTCCGCATGAATGTCTTCTCGCCGCATCGTTCCCGCGGCGATCGCGTGATGCAGATCGCCCATCGATGCGGACTGCTCGATGACGTCGGCAACGACGCGCATCGCCGCAAGCGCATCGGGATGAATCTCGCTCTTCTCCGGATTGTCCGCGCCGACTGCGGCGATGAAGAGGCCGGGATGCAGATGTCCGCGTGTGATGAACGGCTGCTTCGAAGGAGTCGTCGTGACAACGATGTCGCTCGCGGCGATCGCCGCGTCGAGCTCGTGCATGTTGTCGAAGTCGATCGTGAAAACCTTGCGAATGGTCCGCACGCGCGAGATCGCATCGCGATGCGCGCGGCCCTGCACGCCGAAGCCGACGATCGTCATTACGCTCGCATCCCGGCGCGCCAGGTATTTCGCCGCGACGGCACTCGCTGCTGCGGTGCGCATCGTCGTGATCTCACCGGAGTCCATGATCGCCAGCGGCGTTCCCCGTCGCGCGTCGGAAACGATGACGACACCCTGGATCGTGGGCAGCTGATGCCGAACCGGATTCGCGGGAAAGTTGGCGTTCAACTTCGCCGCGAATGTCGCATCGACAGCGGCAGCCTTCACGTGGAAGCCGCCACCGTCCACGTGCACGCCCAGACTCGCGGGCGGTGCAATCGTTCCTTCGCCGAAGCGGCGAAACACTGCCTCGACCGCATCGATGCAGTCGTCCATCGACAGCAGCGAACGGACGTCGGCGCGCGTGAAGATGCGCGTCATCGCCGGTGATACTCCGCAATGCCGTCGTAGAGATGCGCCGCCGCCTTCATGCTCTTCCTCCAGTCCCCCAGGTCAATACTCTCGTCCTCGGAGTGCGCGTTGGACTGCGGATCCTGGACACCGGTCAGAAGCGGCGGTTTGTCGCCGAGTAGTTGCGCGAACGGCTGGACGAAGCCGATCGAGCCGCCCGAGCCGATCATCACCGCTGGCGTTCCGTAGCCGCGTTCGAGAGCGTCGCGCGCCACGGCGTACAGCGGGTGCCGCGGATCGCTCGACCACCACTCGACTTTGCTGCGAACGTGCGTGTGGACGATCGCTCGATCGGAACGCAATTGAGAGACGATGCTCTTCGCGGTGGTGTCTGCGTTCATGTCCGGCACCGTGCGAATGGAGACACGCGCACGCGCGCCGCTGAGAATCTGATTGGACGCTCCCGCGATCGACGAAGCTTCGAACGCCGTCACGGTCAACGACGGCCGCGCCCAGATCTGCTGCCACGACGCGTCGGTGAGAAGGGGAACACCTGGCAGCAGACCCATGTCGGCGTGAACGCGATCGCGATCGAACGGAAGCGCATCGGCTGATGCGTCGGCGACGACGTCGTCATCAGGAATGCGGATCTCGGCGATCAAACCGCAAAGGATCTGCACCGGGTCGGGCACGACGCCACCACCGCGGCCACTGTGGAGCGGACGCTCCAGACATCGGACCTCGACATCGATGACGACGTTCCCGCGCAATCGGTACGTCAGCGCCGGAACGCCGAGCGCGAAGTTCGGTGTGTCGCACAGCACGGCGTAATCGCACGTGAGAAGTTCGCGATGCTCGTCGATGATCGCGCCGAGGTTCGGCGAGCCGATCTCCTCTTCGCCCTCGATCAGAAACTTCACGTTGCATCGCAACGTACGCGCTTGCACGTGTGCCACGACTGCGGCGAGATGCGCCAGAAAACCGCCTTTGTCGTCGGAGGTGCCGCGGCCATATAGACGGCCGTTGCGCTCGTGCGGCTCGAACGGCGGCGTCGTCCATCGATCGATGTCGCCGGGCGGCTGCACGTCGTGGTGGCCGTAGACGAGCACTGTCGGCGCGTCATCTCCAGCCACCAGGACATCGCCGTACACGGCGTCATCGAGCAGCGTCACGTTCGCAATTCCGTGCGCGCGGAGGACGTCGGCCGTGGCGTTCGCGGAGCGCATCACCTCATCTTTGCGCGACGCGGAGATGCCCGGAAGGCGCACCAGCTCTTCGAGAATCCGTTGCCAGTGTTCGAACGACTCCATCCTCAACCTTTCAGCACGATCCCGATGGCCGCGGCGCACGCGATGAGCGCGATCTCCGGGACCTTCCAACGGATGAGAATCAATAGACAGACGATCGCGATCGCTGCAGTCGAGACATCGACGATCGCCCGGCGGCCGAGGACGACGGCGGCGCCGGCCATCGCACCACTCGCTGCGGCCGTGACACCGCCGACGATCGCGCGCACACTCTCCCGCGACGACAAAGCGCGGAAACGTCGGGCGGCGATGAGCACGATGAGCCACGCTGGTGCGAAAACGCCGATCGTCGCCGCGATCATGCCGCCCTCGCGCACGATGAGGTACCCGATGAATGACGCCGTGATGACGACAGGGCCGGGCGTGATCATCGCCACAGCTACCGCGTCGAGAAACTGACGATCCGTCAGCCAGTGATAGTGCTGCACACATTCGCCGTAGAGGAACGGCACGATCGCCAGACCGCTGCCGAAAACGACGACGCCAGCCTTTGCGAAGAACAGAAAAAGCGACGTTGACGGCGTGGCCGGAACCAGGATGAACAGCGAGCCGGCCGGAATCGCGCGCGGCTTCAATCTCCAGAGCAGCGGAATGAGTCCGGCGACCGCAATGAGCCAGATGATCTCGCGCTCGGTGATCGCGGTGACCGCCGTCATGACGATCCAGATCGACCAGAGCAATGCGTCTTTGCGCAGCGTCGTTTTCGCGAGCTTCCACGCCGCGCGCGCGATCACGGCGATCACGGCTGCGCCGACTCCATAAAACGCCGAGCCGATCCAGTTCATCCCGCCGAAGCGGACGTATGCCGCGGCGAGTAACCACACCATCAGAAACGAGGGAAGCACGAACGCGATGCCGATGACCGTCGCGCCCACCGCGCCGCCCTGCAAGAAACCGAGGTACATCGCAAGCTGCGCGGCGAGGGGACCGGGAGCGAGCTGCGACAACGCAAGAGCGTCGAGGTAGTCCTGCCGGTCGAACCATCCGCGCTGCTCGACCAGGTCGCGTTCCATCCGTCCCACGAGCGCGATCGGTCCGCCGAAACCCGTCGTGCCGAGCCGCAGAAAATAGATCGCCAGCTGCGACAGCGTCGGCTTTGGGGACTCCGTCATTGCTTCGACTTCTTCCGGCGCGGCTGCTGCAGCGCGTGATGCAGGTCGTCGAACAGTGCCAGGCCACGATCGAGCCGGTCGGTGTCGTTCTCGTATCCGGCGACGATCCCTTCGATCATCACGCGTACTCCTGCCGCTTCCGGTCGCGCGAATTTTTCGTCCTTGAGATCGATGTCGTGCACGATCTCGGCGAGCGCGCGCACGCCGGCGTCGGGTGAACCGACACGGCGGACGAGCGTCTCGAACGTGCATCGGTCTTCTTCGTGCGTGAAGTCGCCGCCGACCATGTCGAAGCGCAATTCACCGTTTCTGCGCGGCGATGCCGGATCGACGAAGCGGAAGCGCGCCTTCGGATCGACGAAGCGGCGGATGAACCACGCCGACGCCATGCGGTCGACTTTGATCCCGGGTCGTGTGACCCATGTCTTGCCGCGAAGTTCCGGATGGGCGGTGATCATTCGTTCCTCCTTCTTCTTGTCGAGTGCACGGACTGCTTTCTCTGCGGCGATCCGTCGCGGCGCGTCGAAGAAGTCGATGCGACGGATCTCTTCGAAGCGCTTCGCGGCGCGCCGCGGATCGCGTTCTTTCAGCAGCGCCGCGTAATCCTGGTTGCGTGCGGCGCGAAAGCGCGCCATGAGCTCCTCTTCCGCTCTCTGCGCGGTGAAGCTCGTCTCCAGAACGTGCGCATCACCACCGCCGGATGTGACTTCCTGGGCGATCCATTGAAAGTCTTCGAGCGTGTCAGCGTTTGCGGGAAGGATGTAGACGGAGTTCTTGAGCGGCAGCGCGCCGACGGCGTCGAGGCGCTGCCGGATCTTCGCGCGGAGGTAGAGCGGTTTCGGCGGGATGTTGTGGACCAGCGTGTACCAGCGCACGCTTGGAATCTAGCAGTTGCTAGAGCATCGCGCAACTGCCATTCACAACAAAGTCACGTTGTGTCCTCTGTGTCTCTGTGGTGAAATCGTTCCCGTTGAACATTCACGACGAACTCCTGTTCCTGCGCGACATCGGCTTCACGCACCTCGATATCCAGGTTCGAGAGTCCACAAAAGCACAGGAAGAAGCGCCAGCCGGCCCGCTTCCGCAGACAAACACAATCCTCAACGCGATCACGATCGACGAGCTGCGCAACCTCGCGCTGCCGTGTCAACGCTGCCGGCTGGCCGGACCGCGGACGCAGGTTGTGTACGGCACCGGAAATCCGAACGCCGATCTCATGTTCATCGGTGAGGCGCCGGGCCGCGATGAAGACATCAAAGGCGAGCCATTCGTGGGACGCGCCGGCCAGCTGCTCACCGACATCATCAAAGCGATGAAGCTGACGCGCGACGACGTCTACATCGCCAACGTCATCAAGTGCCGGCCACCGGAGAATCGCAATCCCGAGCCGGACGAGCTCGATGCGTGCCGACCGTACATCCGCAAGCAGATCGAGTTCATCAAGCCGAAGGTCATCGTGACGCTCGGCAAGTTTGCGCTGCAGAGTCTCACCGGCAAGGTGTACGCGGTGTCCGCCGCGCGCGGCGTGTGGACGAAATACGACGACATCAAGGTCATGCCGACGTATCACCCCGCGTATCTCCTTCGCACACCCTCGGCGAAGAAAGATGTCTGGACGGACATGAAGAAGGTGATGACGGAGCTCGGCATCGACCACTCCGCGTAGACGCACCTGACGCGCCTGCTATCCTCGGCCGGATGACGCAAGGCTTGTCCGAATACGCGGAGATCGCGCTTCCCGTCGCGGTCCACGGCACCTTCACGTACTCCGTGCCTGAGGAATTGCGCGACGGCGTGCGCCTCGGATCGCGCGTCGAGGTGCCGCTGGGAACGAAGCGAACGACCGGCTTCGTCGTCGGACTTTCCGATCAGGCACCGGTCGATGCCACAAAGCTGAAGGCCGTCCGCACGATTCTCGATGACGACGAACCGGCGCTCATTCCAGAGATCATCGAGTTGTGCCGCTGGGCGGCGGACTATTACCTGGCACCTTTCGGCGAGATGTTGCGCGTCGCGCTTCCGGCGAATCTCGCATCACGCGGTAAGCGCGAGGCGGTGTTCGTCGGTACGCACGAGATGCTCACGGATGCACTCGAACAGAAGCGCATCGTCGACGACGACGCCGCGATCGCGCGCGAGCTCGTGAGGCGGCCGTTGCCGGTGACGATGCTCGGTCGGTCCGCGCTGCAGCGTTTGCGCGACGCCGGTCTCATCGCCGTGCGCGATCAGCTGCACGACGCGAAAGGCGTCCGGTACGATCGCTTTGCCGTTCTCGAAACGAGCGGCGACGGACTGACAGCGAAACAGGAGACGGCTGTGGACCTGTTGCGGCGGCACGGCGGCGAACTTTCGGTGCGCGTGCTCGAGAACGCGGGCGTGTCGAACGCCGTTTTGTCCGCGCTGTTGAAGAAACGCGTGCTGCGGATTGACCGCCGCGCGCGACGCCACACGCTCGACGCATTTCTCGCGGGACTGGAAGGGATCACGGCACCCGACATCCGCTATTCATCCGAGCAGCGCACCGCGATCGACGCGATCACGGGCGCCCTCGGTACGTTCGCGCCGTTTCTCCTCGAAGGTGTCACGGGAAGCGGCAAGACCGAGGTGTATATCGAGGCGATGAGAGCGGCGGTGAAGAGGGGAGAGCAGGCGCTTCTGCTCGTGCCGGAGATCTCGCTGACGCCGGTGTTCGCGGCGCGGTTGAAGGAGCGATTCGGCGAGCGCATCGCGATCCTGCACAGCAATCTCTCGGCGAGCGAGCGATACGACCAGTGGTCGCGGGCGCGGCGGGGCGAAGTCGACGTCGCCATCGGTCCACGTTCCGCGCTCTTCACGCCGCTGCAGCGCCTCGGACTCATCGTCGTCGACGAAGAAGGCGACGGCGCGTACAAGCAGGAGGAGACGCCGCGCTACAACGCGCGCGATCTCGCCGTCGTCCGCGCGCAACTCCGCGGTGTTCCGGTCGTGCTCGGATCGGCGACGCCGTCGCTGGAGAGCCGCGAGAACGCGGCGCGAGGCAAGTACACGCTGCTGCGCATGACGCAGCGCGTGGAGGCGCGGCCGCTGCCCGATGTGGCGATCATCGATCTGCGCAAGGAGAAAGCGGACAAGGAAGATCGCGGCTTCGTGATGTTCAGCGATCCGCTGAAGGATGCGCTGCGAGAGACGTTTACCGCCGGCGAGCAGGCCATCATTCTGATCAACCGCCGCGGCTACGCGCCGTTCCTTCTGTGTCGCGAGTGCGGACACGAGTTTCGCTGCCGCGACTGCAGCGTCACTCTGACGGTGCATCGTCGCGCCGGTCTGCTGATCTGTCACTACTGCGGCTTGCGACGGCCGCTGCCGCGACAGTGTCCTCTATGCAACGGCGAAGTCCTGCAGCCGATCGGGTTCGGTACGGAGAAAGTCGAAGAGCGCTTTCGCGCGATTTTTCACGACGTGGCCGTCGAGGTCCTCGATCGCGATTCGACGCGCAAGAAAGGTGAGCTCGTACGCATTCTCGATCGGTTCCGGCAGCGGCAGACACGGGCGCTCATCGGCACGCAGATGCTGAGCAAGGGTCATCATTTTCCCGGCGTCACGCTCACGGCCGTGCTCAACGCCGATTCGATCCTCGGCTATCCCGACTTTCGATCGGCGGAGAAGACGTTTTACCTGCTCACGCAGGTCGCCGGTCGTTCCGGACGCGGCGAACTTCGCGGGAAGGTTCTGATCCAAACCGCATTTCCGACGCATTACGCGATTCAGCACGCGCTGCGTCACGACTATGAAGCGTTCTACGAATCGGAGATCCAGTTCCGGCGCACGTTTCACTATCCACCGGTGACCTCGATGATCGCGCTGCTGTTTCGCGGGACGGAGCTGCACGCGGTCGAGGGGGCTGCGGCGTCGGCTGGTCGCATGTTGGAGGAAGCGCTCGAGCCGCTGGCCGGAACGCGGATTCAGGGTCCGGCGCCTGCGCCGCTCGCGCGAATCAAAGGAGTCTGGCGCTATCAGATCCTGTTGCGATCGCCGCAACGGACCGCGTTGCGACGCGCGGTGGAAGCGACGATTGTCGCGAAGCGATGGAAGGGCGTCGACGTCGCGATTGATGTCGATCCGATCAACATCCTGTGAGCGGATTCGCGGACGGCGGCGTAATCGCGCGGTGACAGTCGGTCGCCGATCTCAGCAGGTAAGTTGTTGAAAAGACAGGGTACTTATCATGGCGGCACGGTTGCAGTTATTTGCAGCAATCCGAGCGAACGAGGAGCCGCCACGCGATGTGCCAGCAAGAGGCTGTCGATTTGCCCAGGCCGCTGGGAACCCTGTTGCAGCCGATCATCGAGACCGGCGCCGACGACCGCCGTCAACTGCACGCGGTCGAGTGCCTCACTCGCGGACCCGCAGGAACGTCGATCGAGGAAGCGACGCCGCTGTTCGCTTTCATACGGCAACGCGGACTGGAGTCGGACATGGATCGCGCTTGCGTCGCGCAGGCGCTGCGCACGGCGTCCGGACGAAACAGTCATCGCATCGCCATCAATGTGCATCCATCGACGCTTGGCGACCGGCGCGACTTCGTCGCGTATCTCGTGCGCGAAGCCGCACGGCACGACATCGAGATGTCGCGGATCATCGTCGAGATCGGCGAGCAATCGCCGGCAGCGGATGAACGGCTTTTCCGTCAGAACGTCGACCGGCTGCGCGTGTACGGTGCGCACATCGCCATCGACGACATCGGCCACGGCCACGCCAACTATCGGAGCGTGCTCGACTGCCGTCCCGAGTATCTGAAAATCGATCGCTACTTTGTGCAGCATGTCAGCGACGATCCCGCACGGCAGGCTGTGGTGCGATCGATCTGCGATCTCGGCGCGTCATTCGGCGCGACGGTCGTCGCTGAAGGTGTCGAGCGCCAGGAGGATCACGAGCTCCTCGGCTCGATCGGCATCCATCACTTCCAGGGGTTCCTGTACGGACGGCCGGCCGCCATTTCACGGAACGTGATCGGGACGTTACATCGCTGACGATTTCGCGGCAGTCGCGCAGTGACCGTTACGCGAGAGGTCGCGATTCGAGCGGCTGCTGGAGGTTGACGAGGCCTTCGTACAAGCGCTCGTCGACTTGCGGGTCGACCATGCGTGCGAGCGCTGTCACCCGTTCGAGCGCAACGATCGTGACGAGCAACGCGGCGTACAGCGGCTCGGCCTTTGATCGCTCGAATGTCTGCACCGGATAACGCCGGCCGACGAGATCCGCGTCGACACTGCGCAGACACGCGACGGCCTGCTCGAGCGCCGATTGAATCTTGCTCGGCAAATCCTGCGGCCCATGTCCGTTCCCCCCGCCGCCCGGCCGGCCCTGTCGTGCGACCTCCGCGATGCGCTCGAGTCCGCGGCACACGGCGCGCAGTGCGACATCGATCGCGCCGCGACGCTCATCGTCAGCGGGAACGGTCGCCAGAGGTGCGAGCAACAACGCGATGCGACGGCGAAGATCGCCATCGACCTTTTGCAGCATCCATGCGACCGCAGGCACGTGGCGCATCCGATCGTTTCCGGACCACGTCTCCAGGAACGACTTCTTTTCGGGCGGTGCTTCGATCACGGACATTTGGCGATGGCTGTGCTAGTTTTCACGCTCCATGAACGGCGACGCAACGCAGTTCGAAGAGCCGATCCTTCAAATCCGGAGACAAATCGAAGAGCTCTCTGCGATGGAAGCTGAACCCGCGAGGCAGGCCGAGATCGCGGAGCTCAAGCAGAAGCTTACCAAAGTCTCCCACGAAATCTACTCGAACCTGACGCCGTGGCAAAAGACACTGGTGGCGCGGCACGCGCAGCGGCCGTACACGCTCGACTTCATCGCCGCGCTGTTCGAGGACTTCATCGAGGTGCATGGCGACCGGAAGTTCGCGGACGATCCGGCGATCGTGGCCGGCTTCGCGAAGTTCCGAGGGACGCCGTGCTGCGTCGTCGGCCATCAGAAGGGCCGCAACACGAAAGAGAAGATCTATCGCAACTT
>JADMIO010768811.1_pt1 | contig 21087 bp, 11 predicted proteins | sample 8958161 | NCBI WGS metagenome assembly JADMIO01 (sample SAMN16585339, study PRJNA669376) | soil metagenome | isolation source: Crop rotation soil | place: USA: Cullars Rotation, Alabama | collected 2011 | reverse complement strand
GTTGGCCAGCATAACGTCGCCGACTATAATCAGCTTCACCGTCGAGCGAGAATTGTCAGCCGCGAGAGCCGAGGACGCCAGCAAGCTGCCGATCATTGCAAGTGTTGCACGCTCTAATAACCGCCGCGATTGCATTGGAACGCCCTTCGAGATTCGGCTGAAACCGGAAGCCGTAATTATTGTGATTGTTTAGCGGATTTGCGAGCAGAATTCGAGTAGCCGGACGAACACGGGTTGTCGTGGGAGTACATTTCAAACGGCGTCTAACCCAATGTGAAGGCTGCCCTTATCATCGTTGCACGGCCGCTGGGGGAGCAAGTTTGGCGGCTGGTTTTTGCTTGACAAAGTCGGCCAGGGGGTCGCCCAGGGGATTCGCGAGTTTCACCCCCACGCGGTTGGCAACGAAGAGGCCAGGCCGGACGAAATAGCCAGTCAAATCGACCTCGTCGCCGGCACGAGCGTATCTGAAATCTGACACCCGAACTTTGATCACCGGCGCCGGATCGAGATCGGCTTTGAACACCCTGCCGTCGGCGGAAACGCTGAGCTCGCCTTTCGCATAGCTCACGATCCGTCCGATGATCGCAAGCGTCCGAGCCGTCGCCGGCACAGGTGGATTCGCCTTGGCATTGGCCGCCGCGTCGGCTCCAGTGGGAACCGCGCCAAGCGTTTCGCCGATCCGCGGCGTGATGATTTCGAGCGAATTGATCGGATTGATCGCTTTATTTTTGACAGCTCCGTTGGGATCCAGTGCCGCCTGAAACTTGATCACGAGCCCCGGTTTCAGAAAATCGGGCCCCGCCGTGCCAGTGATTTCGATCTTGGCGCCCCCTTCTGGCCTGACTTGGTAAACCACCCCGTCTGCACTGACTTGAAGCAGGCCTTGGGTGGCCCCAACGAATGTTCCTGTTCCAGAGACAAACCGATTGGCGTTGAAGTTATTGAAATTGGCATTTAGAAGCCGATCATTGCGTGCATTCCAGCGGTCGCGTTCCTCCTGCTCGCGCTCCCAACGATCACGCTCCCATTGGTTGCGCTCCCATTGATCGCGGTCCGAGGGGTTACGCCAAGAGCCGAAATTTGCCCCGTTTCGATTGGCAGCCTGTGCCTGGCTGAACTGCTGACTTTGCATCCCCTGCGAATTGTTCGGCGCGGATCCTCCACCATTGGAAGCAGGCACGCCTGGATTTACCGGCGTGGTGCGCAGCGCCGATGGCGTCTTTGGCGGGTCGGAAGTCGTCGAACGAGTAGTGCTTCGCTCGGTGAAACTAGGATTGCCGAGATTCTTGTCGTTCGCCTTATCTTTGCCGCTCGCCTGACCCTTGGAAATATCCGCGGCCAGGGCTGTGACAGTCATCAGCCCGATTGCAGCAAAGGCTATTGACCCGCGAAGCCATGCTTGAAAGCCCATCGATCCCTCGCTTTCGCCGGCAAAGTGCCTTGAATTGAACACCTGCGCGGCAATATCGCGCCAGGTGACCCATCATTTTTTGTGCCGATATCGCCCACTACCTTAACAGCGGCAAAGAACGGCCCGCAGGGCGCGGTAAACCAGAAGAATTTCCTTGGTTTGAAGTTCGGCTCGTTCTTGGAATTGAAGCCTGCCAGAGACGCAGCGCCATCAGAATGATTCGCACAAAGAGCAAACGGGCTCGTTGCCACTAAAGATTTGGCTTTAACTTGATCCAGCGTGATCTGCTGTCAGCACGCGCCGGGACGTTGCGGAGGCCATTTGGCGTTGTTTAAAATGCGATCGCACATCCAAACGAGTTGCGATGCATTCGTTGGCAAGCGCATTTGGACGTTGCAGGTTCGGTCGAAAGCGGAACGCCGATTAAGAGCCAGATAGGAAACGGCGATGCCCAATCGTCTCGCGAAACTTGATGCCACCGCGGGCAATTTAACCTTACTCGGGAAGCAAACGGCCGATGATTTTCAAAAACAGTACCGCCGCGCGCCGAAATACCTTGTCGCGGCGCCAGGCCGTGTGAACTTGATTGGCGAGCACACCGACTACAACGGCGGATTTGTGCTGCCGATGGCGATCGAGCGGTATGTGGTCATCGCCGCGGACAAACTGAGCGTGAATACCGGCAATGCGGCCGCCAAGGTTTACAGCGCGAATATGGAGCAGTCGGCTGACGTGCATGTCACCGGGCCCATCGAACGTGGCCCTGTCTGCTGGTCGAGTTACGTTCAGGGCGTAATTGCCGGATTTGTGGACCGCGGATTTTGCGTGCCTCCGTTCGAAGCGATCATCCGATCGACTGTGCCGTTGGGAGGCGGCCTTTCGAGCAGTGCCGCCTTGGAAGTTGCCACGGCGACGCTGTTGGAATCGATGCTTCATCATGCGCTCGATCCCGTGCAGAAAGCGCTTTTGTGCCAAGAGGCGGAACACAAATTCGCCGGCGTGCCATGTGGCATTATGGATCAGTTTAGCAGCACGCTGTGCACGGCCGATCATTTGATGTTGCTCGATTGCCGCTCGCAGGAGGCCGGGCTCGTGCCAATGGAAGATCCCGAAATCGCCGTGTTAATTGCCAATAGCAACGTAAAACATGAGCTGACAGGGGGCGGCTATGCCAAGCGGCGCTCGCAATGCGAAGAAACCGCGGCGATCCTCGGCATCGAGACGCTCCGCGATGCCACGATGGAACAATTGGAAACGTCCCGAGATCGGCTGGACGATGTTCATTTCCGCCGCGCGCGGCATGTGATCGGGGAAATCGATCGCACCGTCAAGGCGGCGGAGGCAATTCGCGCCGGCCGCTGGGACGAAATGGGGCGGCTGATGTATGCCAGCCACCATTCGCTGCGCGACGATTACGAAGTGAGCTGCGACGAACTCGACATCCTGGTGCGGCTCGCCGAGGAAATTGGGCCTGCAGGGGGCGTGATCGGCTCGCGCATGACCGGGGGCGGCTTCGGGGGCTGTACCGTGAGCCTGGTGAAAACCAGCGCGGCCAGCGCGATCGCCGAATTACTCCATGAACGCTATCAAAAGCGGACCGGCATCGAGCCAACCATTTTCACCAGCCGCCCGGCCCAAGGGGCTTGTACATTGTCGTGCTAGTGCTTTGTCGAACCTTGATTTACGGGTTGGGTGCCACTGGCTTTGCCAGTGCCCGACCTACGAATACCGACCGAGCTCAACACTGGCGGAGCCAGTGGCACCCGAGGTTTAGGCTTTGACAAAACGCTAGCTATGCCCGATCAGGAACTTCCCCATCGCCGCTACAATCCGCTTACCGGCGATTGGATTCTGGTTTCGCCCCATCGCACACAGCGGCCGTGGCAGGGAAAGCGCGAAACGGTGGCGGCCGATGATCGCCCCGCGTATGATCCCAAATGCTATTTGTGCCCGGGAAACTCTCGCGCTGACGGCACGCAAAATCCCAATTACCGCGACACGTTTGTCTTCACGAACGATTTCCCAGCATTGTTGCCCGACGGTCTGTCGAAAGCAGTTGGAGTGTCGGACGACTCGCTATTCCGCAAGCAAAATGTACGGGGAACGTGCCGGGTGGTTTGCTTTTCTCCCCGCCACGATATGACGTTGCCGCAAATGCCCCTGGGCGCCATCCGACGGGTGATCGACCTGTGGGCCGATCAAATTACCGAGCTTGGTCAAACCTACCGCTGGGTGCAGGTGTTCGAAAACAAAGGGGACACCATGGGGTGCTCGAACCCCCATCCGCACGGACAGATTTGGGCCTCGAGCGAATTGCCGAACGAACCCGCCCGCGAGGACGGGCAGCAGAGGCAGTATTTCCAGCAGCATCAATCGGCGTTATTGGTGGATTATATCGAGCGCGAACGGGTCCAGCAGGAGCGAACCGTCGTCGAAAATGCCGAGTGGCTGGCGGTCGTGCCGTTTTGGGCCATCTGGCCGTTCGAAACGCTTCTGCTCCCCAAGCGCCACACGTTGCGACTACCCGATTTAAGTGATTTCCAGCGAAATCAACTGGCCGACATCCTCAAACGGCTGTTGACGAAATACGACAATCTGTTCGATACTTCGTTCCCGTACTCGATGGGGTGGCACGGGGCGCCGGGGCTTTGCCTCAAAACTGCCTCGGAGAAGGGGACAGTCCCATTTTGCTCCGCGGACTCCGCAAAATCGGGACAGTCCCCGGCAGTTTTGAGGCAAAGCCCTGCGGCAACGGATGATGGGAATTGGCAACACTGGCAACTGCACGCCCATTTCTATCCACCGTTGCTGCGTTCGGCGACCGTGAAGAAGTTCATGGTCGGCTACGAAATGCTGGCCGAGGCGCAGCGCGATTTAACACCGGAACAGGCGGCCGAGCGCCTGCGGCAACTTTCGGAAACCCATCCGCGGGAGCAATCTGCATAATGACCATTTTGGTGACGGGGGGCGCCGGCTACATCGGCAGCGTTGCGGTGGAGCAACTTGTCGAGCGGGGTGAGTCGGTCGTCGTGCTCGATAATTTGTCGCAAGGCCACCGCGCGGCCGTGCCGGCGAAGGCCGCGTTCGTCGAGGCCGATTTGAACGACCGCGCGGCGATCGACGCGGTGATGAAAAAACACCGGCCCGATGCGGTAATGCACTTCGCCGCCCATTCGCTGGTGGGCGAATCGATGAAATTCCCGTTCCAGTACTTGGGCGCGAACGTCACGAACGGCATCAATTTGTTAAGCAGCATGATCGATCACGGCGTGCGGCGATTCATCCTGTCGTCTACAGCGAACCTATTCGACGCGCCGGAGCGGATGCCGATCGACGAAGCCGAACGCATCGTGCCGGGAAGCCCGTATGGTGAGTCCAAGTTCATCCTGGAGCGGATGCTGCATTGGCTCGATCGCATTCACGGCCTGCGTTATGCCACGCTGCGCTACTTCAATGCCGCCGGTGCGACTGAGAAATGTGGCGAGGATCATCAACCAGAATTGCACCTGATTCCGCTCGTACTGCAAGTGGCCCAAGGCCAGCGCGATTCGATCACGATTTTCGGCGAAGATTATTCCACCGCCGACGGCACCTGTGTGCGCGATTATATTCACGTGGCCGATCTGGCTCAGGCGCACATCCTGGCTTTGAAAGCAATCGATCAGGAAAGTCGCGTTTACAACCTCGGCAACGGGAAAGGGTTTTCCGTGAAAGAAGTGGTCGAAGCCGCGCGAAAAATCACCGGCCACCCAATTCCAACGAAAATCGGCCCCCGCCGCGCCGGCGATCCGCCGGTGCTAATCGCCAGCAGCGATAAGATTCGCCGCGAGTTGAATTGGCAGCCGCAGTACGCCAATCTGGAAAACATTATCGAATCGGCGTGGAAATGGCACCAGCATCATCCGCGCGGGTATCAATAATTCAATCTGCAATCGGCGGCAATTTGGGCATCGGTCCATAGACCGATTGCTGATTTGCAACGCCATGCAACTGGATTCCAGGCATGGGCAATACCGCCGGAGTTTGCGTGGCGGTTGGCGCCAATTGTTGTGGCAGTTTGAAAAGTTGCAGCGGCACATCGCCGGAAGTTGGGGCAACATCATCCGTTCCGATCCGAATTGTTTCGATCGGCACGGTGGGGTTATCCAGTGCATGGGCCGACACCGTTTCGTCGGAAATCACGTACAACTGGTCGCCGATCGTGACCGACCGCTCCACCAGTGAATCGTTCTTCACCAATCCGATCGGTCGAATGCCGCTATTGTCGAGTTGGAAGAGTTCCAAACCACCCTGGCCGGGCTGCAACAACGGGGTCTGATCGCCAGCCCCAAAACTCCAGCCGGCATCGCTGTAAATTGGCAGCGCGAGCAAATGTTGCGATTCAAAGTAGCTCAGGGCGTGATAATCGCCCCCCTGGCTCCAAATCGTCCCCAAGGCCGGCGTTTGCGTGGTCGATCCGCCGGCGAACGAATAGCGATCGAGCAGTTGCGGATGTGCCGAATCGGAAACGTCGAACAGCGAAACCTGCAACTGGCCGTATTCGCCGGTCGTCGCGTCGACATCGCGTCCGATGGCCAGCAAGTGATTGGCATCGATCGGCTGGAGGTAATCGGAATAGCCGGGGATTTGCAGCTCGCCCAACATTTGCGGATTGGTCGGATTGCTCAAGTCGACGGCAAAAAGCGGATCGAAATTGCGGAAGGTGCAAATGAACACGCGATTTCCTTCGAATCGCACCGAGTGTAGCGCCTCGCCAGCGGCAATGCCGGTCAGACTGCCGACGACTCGCAACTGGTCGCCCACTTGTTTCAACACAAACACATTTTGCCCGTTATCCGACCAGGCTCCGCCGGTGCTCACTACTCGCAAGTAGCCGTTCTGTTCGTCGGCATTAAATTGATTCGTAATCGTCCCGGAAAATTCCCCGGTGGCCGCCAGACTGACAGCGTGCGTTTGGCTATCGATGGAAAACTTCCACACGGTCGAGGCCGCGGCAGCCGGTGAACCCCAAATCGACATGCCAGCGGCTGGCGAGCTCGCGGCGAATAGATAAACGCTGTCCTGCGTGGCATAGACCTGCGCCGGGCTGCCGCTGAGAACGCTGGCCGTCGAAACCGGACCCGCGTGGTTGCTTTGGAGATCGAACATAGCGACGGTCGTTACAAACCGGTCCAACAGCGAATCGGGCTGATACAAATCCGTTGGATTGAACAGTGGTGTTTCCGAGATCACACTGCCATCGGGCGCGATGCTGCGCAACTTGGGTTGGATCGCCGCCAAAAGCTGGTCGCCGACGCGAGCCAAATACTCGGCCTGCGTTTCGTACGCATACGTCGTGCTCGGTTGATAGGACCACCAGCCGGTCGAAACGTCCGTTGTGGCGACGCCTCCGGTTACACCGTCGAGGCTAAGCGTAACACTGTCGACAGGCAGTGCCGCTGGCGCCAACTGAAAGAGACGCGGATTCAAGGTCGGCCACACTGGCATGGGGCCAGGCAATGGCCGCGAAATTGGCATTGGTAAATCGAACTGGTTCGCGAGCACCAATCGCAATTCGCCGTTTACCACGCGCGATCCAACAAGCTGCCCGTCGAGTTCGGTCTTTTGCACCACCGCCGGCGCCGCGCGGTTGGAAACATCGAACACGGTGAGCGTGGTCTTTGGCGGCGTCGGCTGCCAACCGCGATATTGAAAACCATTCGCGACTAACATTAAAGGTTGAGCGATAGCAATGCCGCCATAGCTCTGCGATGAATTGTCCGAAACCAGCGCGAGCCGATCGCCGGATAAGTACATGCCACTGGGCGCCTGGTCGAGATGCACTCGCGAAGCAATTTGCATATCCCCCGCGGCGCCCGCTTGGACAATGACCAGGTCTTGTCCCGAAATGATGTACAAATAGTGGCCGTCGGTTTCCACCAGGTCCGCCTCGTCGACGCCGGGCACTTGCACATTGGTGGAGGAAAACGCTCCGCCGGCGTCAACCGTTGGACCCGTCGTCGAATTCGATGCGACACCGCCGGTTGTTGTCACATATCCGAGGCCGTTCCAACCGTAGTTGTAGGTCGACTGTCCGAACAGGCTTCCGTACTCGGCGACGGCTGCGCGAATGAGCCACTGCTGGAGTTGGGCCGTCGATTGAAACTTCCCGAAAGGGGCCGCAATCGATGCAATCGCCTGCCGCAAATCGCGAGGGCCAAAGAGGGCCGCCGAGGAGTTTTTGGCCAGATTGAGCGGCACGTTGGCCGACGCTGAACTGGTGGCACTCATCAGCAAGCGGTCTTCTAATCGTTCGACGTGCAGCTGTGTTCTCGTCGGACGAACCCAGCGGCCAGCTTGCCGACGGAATTTATGCTGGTAGTGTGCCATGGCCCGGTCCCTTTGCGAAAAGCGTGCCTAGGTAAAACGCGAGGCCAGTGACGTCGAGCGAACCGAGAAAGCCCCGTTCACGGTGGAATGAATAGCGCGATTCACCGCCGCCCGAGCACACTGGCAGTTGTCACCGGCCCCGCGTAAGCATCGTCACGGAACCGGCGGCCGCGCATTCAACTTGCGCAGTCGCCTTGATAGAGAGGGCCGATTTACGCCCCCGGTGTCACGCGGCGTAAAAGAGAATTTAATCGACGCTAGCACGCGGCGGCTTCTGAACCACGGCCGTTTCGCGATCGCGGGCCCGGCGCGAGCGGAGATTGATCAACCGCTCCAGCGACAATGCGATGACAAACGGAATCGCGTCGAGCGAGCCCATTTGCGCCTTTTCCTCGCCCAATGGGACGGCCGTTTGTTGCTTATCCATCAGGCTTTGTAGTGCCTTGACGGCATCCAAATCGGAGGTTTCCGTAGCTTTTGGACGGTGGTTGTCGCTCGTGGTGCGTTCCAAATTCAACAGTTCCAGAATGCTCGAACGGATCGATTCGCGATCGATACCTTGAAACAGAATCGCATCCAACCGTTCCATCGCGGCGCTTTCGACGGCGCCAATCGGACCGTGCAATCCAGTGGTTTTCACACTCGATTGCGCCCCATTGGGTTGCATGTCGACGTTCGTGAGTGGCTTGGCCAGGCTGGAGCTGGCGTCGTCGTCCAAAATCGCGGGCAAACCGAAACCGTCTTTGGTGGCGCTGGCCTGCAACATTGGGTCGCCGCCGGCGGTTTCGAAAATCATGCTGCGGGCCCATTCACCGGCCAGTGGCGAGGCTGCCGAGAGGCGCACCGAGTCTAAGCGTGTGGGAATCAATCGCTGTGTCGAAGAATGGTCGACATATTCATTCCGCGACGGCGGAGCCGATTGATAATCGGCGGCTCGTCCCGCGGCGGGAAGCAGGGCCTCGACCGAAATCGTGCCACCGTGGTCGGAGTCGCCGGTTTGGGCGATGTTGTTCTGATGAACCGGCGCAATCGCGGCGCGCAGATTGCCGCCTGTACCGTCGGAGGTGATCACCATTGGCTGAATGCCGCCGGTCATCTTGATGGCGCTGCCGGTCAGGCTGATTCCAGCCATGTCAAGGTTCGTCGACAGATTCGCAACCGCACCGCGGCTGATATAGTTGTCGAGCACGCTCAGCGAAGGCACGTCGTTGGAAAAGTTGAAATTGGCGGTCGCCTCGAAACTTTGGAGCGCCTCGGTCGATAGAAAACCGCCCTCGCTGGGAACTGCGGGAGCTAACGTGAATTTGTCCGTGTAGGTTCCGGTGTCGTAGCTGATCGAATCGGAGGTTGTGCGGAATAATTGCAGTTCGATCGGCGCCAAATTGAAAGGCGCCGCCGATAGCATCATGCGGCCTTCCATCAGCTCGAAGCCCAAGCGGCGCGAGGTGGCGCGGGGACCTTTGACACGAGGCTTTGCAACTGGATTGGTTTTGCGGTTTTGTCGACCCCATTGAAACATGGCATCACCTCAATTCGAGGAACTCGACGGCGAGTTTGGCTGCCGCCGCGCTTTCGCGGAGGCATCAGCCGTCTGACCCTTCAATTCGTTCACCAACGCGACAAACCGATCGTTCGTGCGAAACTGAGCGAACCGTTTGTCGGTTGCCAGATCGACAGCGCTTGGCCAGCCGCGATCGTGGGCTTGCCAAAGTGTGGCGACCACTTCATCGTTCAATTTTTTCTGCACTTCGGAAGTTACGGCTTGCTTGTCTTTATCGCGCGACCGGTCCGCCATTTCGGCGATTTCCGCGGCGACCCCCAACAATCGATCGCCGCTTGCCTTCCACACTTCGCGACGAGCCAAGGCCGCATCGAGCGCGTCGGAAAACCGGCCGACGGCCCAGAGGGACTGACCGTAGTTATAGTACAACTTGCTGAGAACTTCACGCATCGTGCTCATTTCCGGCCGATTTTGCCAGGCAGTTCGTTGTTTTTCGATTGCCTCAGGGTAAATCGCCAATGCAGCTTCCAGCCGTCCGGCCGCGGCCAAAGCCAGGGCCTGGTTGTTCAGGAGGGCCGCCAGCGAACTGCGGTAGGCGGGCTCGTCTGTATAATCGTCGGCCAACGTGGTAAGCAAATCGCGAGCCCGGCCAAACGGAACGTCGGCTTCAGACGCTCGGCCCGATCGGCAATACGCTACTCCCAGGTTGTTCAAACTGGTCGCCAGATCGCTACGGTATCGGACCACGGCCGGCGCCAGGCGGGTGAGCCGTTCTTCCAGCTCAATGGCCTTTTGATGCCAAGGGATCGCCTCGCTCCAACGCTCCTGCTGGTTTTCCAGGGCCGCTAAATTGTTCGAACACAGCGCTAAATCGTCCTGAAACTGAACGCGGTTAGGATACTCGCGCACCAGCCGATTCAAAATACCGATTGCCTCTTGCGCCGCCTGCTCCGCCTGCTTCAAATTGCGGTTCCGCAGCACAAAGCTGAGATTGTTGTAGGCGATGGCCAAATCTCGGGCCGACTGAGTCGCATTGGGGGCCGCGTCGGCCGCGCATTGCAGCGCGTTAACGGCCGACCGCAGCGCTTTTTCAGCCTGCTGCGAATCTCCCACCTGATCGAACAACATTCCCAAATTGCCTTCGCTTTCGGCCAACTGGCCTGCCAGCGCGGTACTTTTTGGATCGCTGTCGATCAACCGTTTTTGAATGTCAATCGCCGCTTCATACTCGCTGCGAGCTTGGGCGACATCGCCGCGCGCCGCCAGCAGCAAGCCTAAATTGTTGTGAGTCGTTGCCAACTTCGCGCGTGTTTCATCGGACGCGCTCTTGGCCGATGCCAATTCTTTTAACAGTTTTTGCGCTGTCTTGTATTCCGTGATCGCGTCGCTTGAAAGTCCAAGTTTCGTGGCGATATCGGCCGATTTAAAATGGGCCACCGCAATTTCCTGCCGCAATTCCGCATCGTCGCCGGCGTGGGCGAGGAATTCACGATAGTATTTCAATGCATTGAATAGCACATCGTGCCGCAGCGATTCGGCGCCAGGAATTTCCAAAAGCCGTTCGGCCAGACCCATGCCGAATTGATCGACCGCCTCCCGCGCTTGTTTGAAATGCTCCTCGGCCCTTTGGAAATTCGCTGATGCTTCTTTACTGCTCTTTTCCGATTCAACCAATGCAGCCGATGTGCGCGCTTGCTCTTTGACGAGGAGTGCCAAGCCGACCGCCGACACGAGGCTCACCACCACCATCGCACACGCGGCAACCGCCACCAACGGACGATGCCGTCGGGCCCATTTCGCCGCGCGATCAATCAAGGTCGGCCGCCGGGCCAGCGTCGGCTTGCCGGTCAAAAAACGATCCAAATCTTCGGCCAGCGCCTGTGCCGAGGCATAACGTTCTTCGCGCGACTTGGCCATCGCCGCCATCACGATCGTTTCCAAGTCGGCCGGAATCGCCGGATTCAATTTGCGCGGCGGAATCGGCTCTTCGTTGATCACCTGGCGCATTAGCGTTTGCCGGTCTTCCCCATTATGCGCCGGCATTTGCGTGAGCAGTTCGTATAGCGTCACGCCCAGCGAGTAAACATCAGTCCGGCTGTCGACTAGCTCGGTGCGTCCGCCGGCCTGTTCAGGGCTCATGTAGCGCAACGTGCCGACAACATCGCCGGTAAGCGTGACGCCGTTGTCGTTTTGAATGCGGGCCAGGCCAAAATCGGTTACCCACAATTGGCCGCGCTCGTCGATCAACAAATTCGACGGCTTCACGTCGCGATGCACAATGCCATACTCGTGGGCGTGCTGCAGCGCCTGGGCAGCTTGTTTGCCGAGCTTGGCGGCAGAGTTGTAAAAGTCCCCTTGCCGCAGCGACGGGTGCGAAGCGAAGGTTTTCGCGGGCTCCGACGGCATGCATTTCGTTGACTGCGCCAAGCGATCTGCCTTGGTCGAGCGCTGGCCGCGGGCGTCGGTATCCTCACGCAGTTGAGCAATCACCTGCTCCAGTGACTGCCCGTCGATCAACTGCATCGCATAGTAGTAAACGCCCTGCTCCTGACCGACGGCGAACACCGGCACGATATGCGGATGATGCAACTGGGCCGCCGCCTGCGCTTCATTGCGAAACCGGGCAATTTGCCGCTGATCGAGCACCGCCGCGAACGGCAGAATCTTCAGCGCCACCTGGCGGTTGAGCGATTTCTGATGCGCCTCGTAAACAATGCCCATCCCGCCGCGGCCAATTTCGCGGACGATGCGGTATTCGCCAATTTGACGAGTGCCCGGCTCCGGCGGCGTTTCGGTTTCCTTGGCTGAATTGCGCGAGGAACGAATATCGTGAGTGGCATTGTGCAGTAGTCGAACATTATCGAGATACGGGCGCAGCTCGTCGGCCAATTCCGGATGGGCCGCCAGCAGCGATTCCTGATCCTGCGCGATGCCCTGCTCCAAATCGACCAGGTAGCGCTCCAAAATGTCGGCCAACTGCCGACGGCGCGTGGCCGAGTTGGAGAAAACCGAGGTCGATGTCGTTAAACGATTATTCACGACGATTGGCGTAAGTAATGACGTTGGGCGATTGAATTGTTCGGTTGATTTACTCGTGGCAATGCGCCGGCCCGTTGGGCCGGGCGCTAAGCGGATTAACTAATCATCGAGCGGCAGCGGGATTCGATTTTCCAGCGCCTCGCGCAATTTGTTGAGTGCCCTTAACCACAACATGCGGACCGCGCCCGAAGAGCGCCCCATTCGCACCGCCACCTCGTCGAATGGAAGTCCCTCGATATGCCGCAGCACGATGATGTCGCGGTAGTCGGCCGATAGGTTCGCCAGTGCATCGGCAAGTTGAATTTCGTCTTCACGCCGGGCCGCGTGGCAACTCGGGGAGTCGGATTTCACCGCCAGCAGTGTTTCCAGCCGTACCGTCGATTGTTCCAGTCGGCGCCCCACTTCGTCCAGCGAAATTTCGCGGCGCACGTCGCGCTTCTCGGCCGTCACGTGTTGTTCTACGGCCCGCAGGATGTTGTTGACCACGATTTTTCGCAGCCATGCCACGAATTCAGCGGTCGATTGGCCTCGAAACTGGTTGAAATCGCGGTGGGCCTCGAAAAATGCCTCCTGCACGATATCGGAAGGGCTGACGCGAGTTCGCAGCCGATTGTCTAACTGGGCCGCTACCAACAGCTTCAGGTAGTTCGTATAGAGCGTGAGCAGCCGACCCAAGCAGGCGTTCGAGCCCTCGCGGGCGGAAGTAAAAAGCCGGTCGATTTCGCTGACGGCTGAAATAGACATTGGTGCTGCCTCTGGAAGCCGGTTCCTCAACATCATTATGGGCAGAACCCCTACTTTCGTGTCACGCTGATAGCGAGTTTTTCAGATACATTCGACGAGTCGGCACCAGCTTGCTTGAACGGAACTACCTACTGCACAGAGAGTTGCAGCACGATTAGTGTTTTCTCGTCACGTATGAAAAGTTTGCCTGCCGATAGCGCCGGCAGCGCTTGGACGATGCTTCCATCGGGGAAAATCCGTGCCATGGCCAGCGGTGCGAACCGATCGGGGCGAGCATCAGCCAAAACGAGCTCACCACCGGTTTTCTGAATCAGCAGTTTGTCGCCGACGCCGATCAGGTTTGCTGTCCCAAAGCCTTCTTCGGCCCATTTCACCTTACCTGTGGCCAGTTCGACGCACCGCAACTCAGCCACGCCTAAATCTTGTCGTCCATGAATGCCATACAGGAAGCCGTTATGCTCGACCGGCGTCGTGTACTGGGTGGAAAGTGATTCATCGTTTTCCCAAACCGTTTTTACGCCGCTGGGGCCGATCTCCACGAACCGGGCGCCAACGCCATAGTTGGAAGTCACAAAAATCCGATTGCCGAACACCAGTGGATTGGCCGCGTTCACCGTCGGGCCGCGAGCGCCGAACGGAAAACGAAATCGCTCGGCCCCTGTTTTGGGATCGACCCCAACCACGTTGAGCCGCGTTACAAAAACCACGTCGCGCTGGCCGTTCAATGTCGCCGCCACCGGAGATGAGTAACTGGCCTGCTCGTCGGTCGCGTGCCAAATGTTTTGTCCTGTATTCGGATCCAACGCCACCAGGCCATATCCTTGCTTGCCGCCGATGTTCACCAGCAACATATTTCCTTCGACAATCGGACTACTGCCGGCGCCGAAATATCCGCTGGGAGCCTGGCATTCCTGATAAAGTTGCCGCGACCACAACACCTCTCCATCTGCCAGTGCCAGCGCGTGCATGTCGCCATCGGCGCCGAAAAAATACACGCGGTTTTGAAACACCAGCGGCGTGCAACGCGGACCATTATCGGAGGCGATCGAGCTGACGTAGTGCGTGGGGAATTTTTTCGTCCAAACGGGTTTACCGCTCGAAGCATTCATCCGCTCGGCAATCGCCTCGTCGCCGACTCGATGAAACAGAATGCACGCATCGCCGACCACCGCCGCGCCGGCAAATCCGCTGCCGACATCGCGCCGCCAAAGCACTTTCGGGCCAGCCGCCGGCCAGGTTGCGGCCAACGTTTCCTGTTCGGCCTTTGCGTTGCGCTGCGGGCCATGAATCTGTGGCCAATCGCCGGCAGCTCCGCACCGGCAAACTAACCCCAGCACGAAGGCAGCGATGCAAAGCCGCAAAAACCAACTTTGCAAACTTGCATCAAAATACCGATCGAACCATTTTGAGCGTTGAGTCATTATTACACTTTGTCGCCCTAAAATTTTGAACAGGCACTGGAGCTAATCCGATATAGCGCGGCCGTGGCATATTTTTTGGCAAGTTGCTCCGTGCCAATCAGATCGCAGTGAAATTCATCGCCGGCGGCCATCGTCAACAACGCGGCGAATTGCTCGCTGCCGAATACGCACCCAGGTAGCGTGACAGGTTCAATCCGGGCAGTTCGATTGATGTGCTGTCCACAAAAACTGCGTCGCTTTAGAACGGGATCAAAGTCGATCACAAAAACCGGGCCCGCGTGAACGCCGACACGCAGCGGATTACTTTCGGGAAACCCCCAATCTTTCCAGGCAATGCGATCGCCGACCGATCGAACCAGTTCCAATGCGAAGCGAGCACACGCGGAGGCCGATTCCAGCACTGCAAAGAAGCCATCGCCCCAAGTATTCGATGTTAGAATTTGCGCGCGATAATGTTCGATGACGTCGGCAATCACCCGGGGAAACTGCAAAAAGAATTCCGGCGCCAACTCCTCGCGCAAATGGCTAAAGCCGGCTACGTCGGCGAACAACATTGCGCGTACTTCGCGCGACAATTTCGGCAGCTGTTTGACAGGCATCGGCCGCGGCGCTGGAACATGGAGTCCGCGGCTGGGTCGCAGGTCGGCCAGATTAATGCGATCCACTTCATAGCCAGCGCCTCGCCAACTTTCCTCGAAGGATCGCGCGCCGCCGGTTTGGCCCAAAGCCTGCTCGTCAATGAGCACCAGCGCCTGGGGTTCCAAGAGGCATTGCCCGGCTCGCACTTTGGCGAGTCCTTGCAGAAACTTGTTCGCGTAATCGTACAATACGTCGGCGCCAAGGTAGGGTTCTTCCGTCGCATAATGGATGCGCGCCGCGGTGATCTGCTTCAGGATCGATTCGAAGCGGGTGCGCCAAATTTGCATTTGCGGGTCGGTCGTTTGGCCATAATCGACGCAGTGCCTGACGAAATCGTCGCGCTGGAACGGCAACACTACATCCAGTTCGGCACTGCGCGCCAACATTTCTTCCGCGAACAGAATGTCGGCCCCGGAGGCAAGCGAGCAAAAGCCGAAGCGCGCGTTGAGGTGCGCCAGCCTCTCGCGAATGGCAATTTGAACCCTCTTTATGAATTCGGGATCGTTGGGAAACCGGGGAGGGATTCGAAGCGTGGGCCAATCCAAAGGATCGATACGGTGCCCGGAAAACACCACGACGGACCCCAGCCGCGCTCGAAGTGAAGCAGGCTCTTCGATCGCGCCGGCTTGGGCCAACAATCGCAAGTTCTTGAATACCGAAATCAGGTCGCCAAGGCGTCGGGCATGGAGCATTTGCTCCACGGTGGCTTCGTAGTGGGCAATGGCGCGGGGAATGTCTTGAGCCAAGAGCGCCGACTCGGCCAGCGATGCTTCGCGCCAACCATCTTCGACTTCCAATTCAGGCGAACGATCCACCAGCAATCCATAAATGATTTCTCCCGCACGACGCGAAGCTTCCGTTTGACCGCCGATTCGCAAGAGCGTGGCAGAATTTAATCGGGGAAAGGCATCGCGCGGGTCGCAGGCCGATGCTTTGCCGTACCACAGGGCCGCGCTGCGAGCAAGTTCGCTGCGCGCCGCAGGATCGTATTCCACGAATGCGGCGTCTTTGAACAGCCGTCCGCGAAGCGCGTAGGCCTGCTTCTGCAATTCTGGCAAGACACGCAGCTCGGGAAGATTCCGCTTCAGATCAGGCTCCAAGAGCTCGGCCAGCGCTTGTTCGGCCATCGACCGATTGCCGCCGCGCGCATGTGCCAGTGCAACTTGGAATCGCAATTCGATAGAATCGCCATAATACGCGAGCCCTTGACGAGCCAGGTTCAACGCGGCCGCGGGTTGGCCCTGCGCATTGAGCGTGCGAGAGAATTTTACATACAAAGCCAGGCCATCGGGCGATGTATTCCAAATTTCCGGATACAGTTTTGGGCCCAACGCGCTGAGCAACTCGACGCCATGTGGTTCAGATTCCAAACGATCGGCGATGTCGGCAGCGCAAAGGGCAGTCATACGTGCGGTCGTAGTTCTATCGCCAGTCGGTTGGCAATTGTTGGTCAGCACCCGAACGAGTGGAAATGTCGACCGAGCTCAATTGATTATTTCGGAAGCGAATCGATTTTCGTTTTGGCCTCGCGATACAGCATTCCCAGAACACTGCGTGAGGTCCAATCGTCGCCAAGTGTCTCAGGCTCCCCTTCGGAAAACGCGATGGGGCAATTCTTTTCAAACCATTGGGCACACTTCGTCAGCGACTCGTTTGCGCTTGATGGGTCACCTTGCTCGATGCCCATTTCCACCTCGCAAAGATTATAAAACGCCTCGGTCATGTCGTTGAGCGTTTTCGAGTCGAGCTTGCTGAGCTTTTCCTTGGCCGCAGCGAAATTCTGCAAGCGAATCTGAATTGCCGCCGTGATCAGGCTCAACATGGGGACATCTGGCGAAGCCGCTTCCAATTCGCCAAGACGAGCCAATGCCTGCCGGGCGAGCTCTTCATTCCGGGGAGCAAGCAGCGACAACATGGCGCCGCAAATGTGGAGGTTCGATTGCGGCGATTCCCAGAGCTTGGGAACTGATTCCTGACGTGCTTTCGCCGCCGCGGCCTTGTCGCCCGACAAAAACAAGAGCACTGCGTTCTGGTAAACTTCGAACGGTTGCTTGCTGGAGGAGGATGCGACCTTTTCACTATGCTGCAGCGCTTCAGGAAATTTTCCTTGTGCGACGCATGTACGAATTAGCAAATCGACTCCCATTTGATGTTTGGGGTCGAGCTCACAGGCGCTTTGGCCATCGGATCCCGCCTGGCGATAATGTCCCAAGGCCAAATGAGAATATCCTCGCTTCCAATATAGCAAGGCAACCTTTGGTTCCTTCGATACCAGCACATTAAAATCGACAATCGCCGCCTCATGTTTTTTCTGTCGTTGTAAGGCGATGCCGCGACCTAACCTGGCCGGCTGGGAATCTGGCGCCAATCGCAGAACTTCTTCAAAGCCTTTTTGCGCGAATTCTGATGCATTGCCGTCGGTAAATTGTTGTGCGCCCATCTCCTGAAACGCCTGCGCACGCGCGAGTTGCCAATCCGCATTGTCGGGCTTTAGCTTCACGGCCGTGTTGAAGTAGGGCATGGCCTGAATTGTTTTGCCCGCTTTTTGAAAGGCCAGCGCGCACAATTCGCAACCCAGCGCGGGATCGTCGGTTTTCAGCTCGATCGATTTTGCCAGATCGGCAGCCGCGCCGTCGAATTCTTCGCGCTTATAGCGCACGAAGCCGCGATTGAAATAAAAGTTTCCTTGATTCGGGTTTAATTCAATGGCTCGAGTAAAGCTCTGCTCGGCACCCTCGAGCTGGTTTAAGCTTAACTGCGTTTGACCGATGACGCCGACGAGGAAGACCTCGTCCCCACCGAGTTTTTTGGCATGCTCGAATTCTGCCAGGGCTTCGGGCAACTGATTAGCGAGCTTCAACGATAAACCGCGGTATTCGTGCGGTTTGGGATCATTTGGTGCAATTTCAATCGCTTTGGAAATAAGCCCATCGGCTTCCTGGAATTGCTTCTTAACGATCAGCGCATCCGCATCCGCCAGCAGTTTTTCCACGGCAGGATTGGACCGTGCCGTCGGTCGACGCATGGTTTGCATTGGTGAATTGGCAAGCACGGCCGCGCGCGATTCCAGCGGCACTCCTCGTCGAGCCAGCGGACCGAACTGCCAGGCGAGCGGCGTGCCAACGATGATGAAAAGGTAAAAACAGGTCGCGATACAATGCGATGCAAAGGAAATGCCAAGGGGCGGCTTGATCGCCACGTTGTTCCGCGGCTGCGGTTGCTCGGCCGAGGCAAAATGCGTTTTCAGCGTTTCTTCCAGGTCGACGGCATTACCTGCCAGCGGCCAACTCAGCGGAGCGCGATAGCTGGTGGGCAGCAACGTCGACGAGCCGTCTCGCTGAAAAGAAACAAACGATGGAGTTGAGGTTAGACCACCGGAGTGCGGCAATGGCATTTTCAGATGTGACAGCGAGCGTAAGCGGAACGCTTCATAATCGTTTTGTCGCCGATGAAAGTTCACGAGGCACACGAGCACTTTGTCGAGCGAAACTTTCTCCAATACGCGGTTAACTTCCCACCAGACACCCTGGGAGTTGGCGGGCTGGAGCACAATGAGTTGCGATTCATCCAGATAGGAATCGACGACATTTTGCCACTGGTCGTTGGTCACATAAGTTCGGGCAGCGCCGGGCGAAGCGAATTTCTCACCTGGGCGGCCAATTGCGATGAACGGCCCCCGCTTTTTCAGCCATAGCCCCAATTGTTCTTCACAAGTGTCGGCGCCTCGTCCGAAGAGCACGCGTAAAATGCGAATCGGGTTCGCCATTAAGATGTAACACCAGGGCGAGGGCAAGTACGATTGCGGCAAAACTCCCGACATGATCGCCCAGCGCGACCGAACCACGAGTGTTTGCTTTCGATCGGAGTCGAACGATCGCAAGTACAATATTGGCGCCCGCGTATCTTCGGTTCTTACATAATTGACCGTTCGCTGGGTGAGTAAGTGCCCTCCATAAAGGCCACCCAGCGCAACGATACGAAATGTCCAAGTCAGGACGCTCAAAATGAGCGAAGCCGTGTCCGGCGACGCGGTGAAGCCTGCCACCACGTTTCGATACACCCACCGTGAAATGTCGTCGTTACCGTAAAGCGAAGCAAACAATCCGGCGGCACACAAAATCTTCAAGGTCCAGCCTGCAATCAATGAACGGAAAGGCGATCGTCCGGCGCGATCCTTTTGCCGACGAACGGGGGCTTCCAACCACGGTGCTGGCGCCGGCACATGATCATAAACCTGAATGGCCGCGAGCAGCGCCGCTAATGCCGCCAGGCCAATTCCCACGAAGAAACTTCCCTGGCCCAATCGCAAACTAAATGCCGCGGCGGCCAAAGTCGCAACGATCAGCAAGTTCAAAAAAAATCCATGCCAATAAACACGACGATGGATAGTCAAGCCCTCGCCGAGCCGAGCTTGCAGGTAAGCTAATACGTGTTCCGATTCCGCGAGAGGAATTTCGAATGTCGTCGGTGAGCCGCCTTCGATTCGTACGCGCCCTACGCGCCTGCGCCGACCGCCGGGATAAAATTGAGCACGCGTTAGCTCATTGATGGGAACTATTCGTGCCGCGTGCAATGAGGCGGCCAGGGTTTTCGGATCGGAAATCCGATCGTGAATGGTTTCCAGATACCGGCATTTTCCCTTAACGATGCAATCCGAGTAAACCGCAACAATGTCGTCATAACTGCCCAATAGTCCTTCGCGCGACTGGGCGCGCACCAGTGGCATAATAGGTTCGAAGTACTCAAGCGGGCGCCGTGGAAAGTCGTGATATCCGCTCATCTCCCGCCTTTATGGTTAATTTAGGACGATGGACTAAGAACCATTGGCTTGCGCTACGCAAACGTAGGGGGAATCACCAGAGACGAGTACGTGAAATCCGCAATGGTTTTAGCAACCCGTCGTCCAGCGCGATGCCCCTCGAATGACGGGGTCGGAAGCGATCGGGGAATCTGGCTGCCGCTTGCGCGAAGCGCGTGCTTGGCGAACCCCCGCCCGTGGAGAACTTATAGAACTCGAAACGGCGCAAATTCGGTCGGCGGCACTGGCGAAGTCGGAACTGCTCCGCCAAAATCGGAACTCGATTTCGAGCAGCGATTGGTCCCTCTAATCGTTCGGGAGTAAGAATGACTCGGTTCCGAGTAATTATCACCGATTTTGTTACCGGTTCACTGGATCCGGAAGAAGAAGTCCTTGGTGATATTGCCGACGTGGTTGCGGTGAACGGATTCAGCGAGGCCGATCTTAACGATTATCTTCCCTCCGCCGCCGCGCTGATGGTGTACCACAATTTGTCGATCACGCGAACGTCGATCGAAAAGTTGGCGCAGTGCAAAGTGATCGTTCGCTGCGGCGTTGGCATCGACAATGTCGACGGCCGCTACGCCCGCGAGCGAGGCATTCCCTTTGTCAACGTGCCAGACTACGGCACCGAAGACGTGGCCGACAGCGCGATCGGCATGGCCCTGGCCCTGGCGCGCGGGATCACGCAGCAGAACTCCCAACTTCGCGCCGGCCTGGGCGAGTGGCTTTACACGCAAGTGGCCCCCTTGCAGCGATTGCGCGGCCGGGTGTTTGGCATCGTCGGGTTGGGCCGGATCGGCACGGCCACGGCGCTGCGCGCGAAAACGCTCGGAATGGATGTCGTGTTTTATGATCCGCACTTGCCCGATGGACGCGATAAAGCGCTCGGCGTGCGGCGTGCCGAGTCGCTCGAGGAGCTGCTCAGGCAATCGCACATTGTCAGCTTGCACTGTCCTCTGTCCAACGAAACACGGCACATGATTAACGCCGATACGCTCAAACTGATGCCGCGCGCGAGTTTTTTGGTGAACACCTCACGCGGTGATGTGGTCGATACGACAGCCGTGCCGGAAGCGATCGCCAGCGGTCAACTGGCCGGCGCGGCACTCGACGTGTTGCCACACGAACCACCCGCCCCCGACGATCCGGTCATTTGCGCATG
>JADMIO011560740.1_pt1 | contig 21089 bp, 20 predicted proteins | sample 8958161 | NCBI WGS metagenome assembly JADMIO01 (sample SAMN16585339, study PRJNA669376) | soil metagenome | isolation source: Crop rotation soil | place: USA: Cullars Rotation, Alabama | collected 2011 | reverse complement strand
GCCGCGACTTCAAGTCACGTGAATTCCAAGCTTCGGATCCCACTGTGCTGGAAAGATCATCTTTATGATCGTCGACTTGCCCGCGCCGTTCACGCCGAGCAGCCCGAAGACCGTGCCCTTCGGCACGCGAAGGTCGACGCCCTTCACCGCCTCGAACTTCCCGAACGTGCGCCAGAGGCCGCGCGTCTCGACGGCGTAGTCCTCAGGCGTGTCGTTGAAACTTTGACTCATCTCTCGCTCCCGGCCCTTCGCGCGGGGCCGCTCACTTCAAAACCGCCTCGGCGGGCCGCGCCTGGACGATCTTCTCCAGCACGCGCTCGAACGCGTCGCGCAACTCCTCTTCGTCGAGCCCGAGGTTGACGCCCTCGACGAGCGCCTTCTCCATCAGCTCGCTCAGAACCTTCCGGCGCTCGTTCTTAGAGACCCTCACGCCCTGGCTCGCGACGAACGTGCCCGCGCCCTGCCGCTTGTAAATCACGCCCTCGATCTCCAGGTCGAGGTAGGCGCGCGCGACCGTGTTCGGGTTGACCGCGATCTCGACGGCCAGCTGCCGCACGGACGGCAGGGGGTCTTCGGGCTGCAACCGCCCCATCGCCACGGCCGTCTTTATCTGCTGAACGATCTGCCGAAAAATCGGCGCGTCGCTCGACGGGTCTACGCTTATGAACACTCAGGCCCCCCGCCGCCCAACTGTATTAGTCGACTAATACAGTGCCTCAGAATACGGGCCGGGTCAAGGGTTAGTTTCAAAAAAATCTCGGCCGCCCGTCTCCGAGCGGCCGAGTCGAGGTTCACGCCGACTTCGCGGCTACTTCACAGTCTTCGAGCCGTTGCCGGCGGGCGCGCCGTCGAGGCCGAGGCGGTCTTTGAAGAGGCTGAGCAGCAGGAGCGTGCCGATGCCGCCGCCGCCGTCGCCCGAGCCGCCGCCCGAGGCCATGATGTCGGGCGTGATGCGTACGCCCTTCTCGCCGATGACCTTGAGGGTCTCGACGAGCGCGACGCCCTGCGGGCCGAGCGCGTTTACCTGCTCGTGGTATGCGACGCCCTGCGCCTCGCCCATCAGGCGAACCTTCTCGGCCTCGGCCTTGCCCGTCTGGAGGATGTAGTGAGCCTCGCCCTCGCCCTCGGCCTTGCGCTGCTCGGCGCGGCGCGAGGAGATTTCGACGCCGACGGTGGCGGCCATCAGGTCGCGCTGGTTGTCCGCGTTCGCCTTGGTCTTCTCAAGCTGGATGCGCTTCTCCTCGGCCTCGCGCTGAGCGTTGTACATGTTCTGCTTCTGCTCGGCGAGAATCTTCTCGGTCTGCGTCTTCATCAGCTCCTCGGGCAGATGTATGTGGCAGATGAGGACGTTGACGACATCGACGTGGTACTTCAGGAGGTGCGCGCGCACGCGGGCCTCCGCGCGCTCCTGCTCCTCGTGGCGGTTCTGTAGGTACGCCATCGCCGAGGACTCCGAAGCCTGGTTGCGGAAGATGGAGTCGATGAGCGGGTGCATGACGTTCTGAATCAGCCGGTCGATGCCGCCTATCTTCGCGACCATGAAGGGCGCGTCCTCGGGCTTTACGCGGAAGACGACGCGCACTTCGAGCTGCATCGTGAAGCCGTCTTTCGAGATGACCTCGAAGGGGTCGAAGGTGTTCGCGGTTTCGCCGGCCGTCCACTCGACGGTCTGGTTCGTCGTCGGGATGATGATGGGCGAGACGGCGAGCGTGTTGACGTAGTAGCGGCCGGGGCCGACGACCGACTCCTGTATGCCGCGGTAGCCTTCGGGCACGACGTAGGCCTCGTGCGCGCCCTCGTCGAGCCGCCGGTCGGCCGGGTCGGTCATCAACAGGTCTTCTTCGATCTCCGCCTTCGAGCGGTTCTCGTCGTCGAGCTTGTCGAGGCGCGCGGCGGCTTCAGTGACGTGCTGCTGCTCCTCGCGCTCCATGCGCGCGCGCACCTTGTTCGCCATCTCGCGGCGTACGTCTTCGCCCGGGTCCTTTCCGACGTTCGAGACGATGACGGCGACCTCGCCCGGCTTCACCTCGCTGGCCTTCTCGGGGATGACCTTAAAGAGGAGCGGGTTGATGTAGTAGGTGCCCGGAAGCAAGATGTCCTTTTGCGGCCCGCGCTGTCCGCCGCGGCGGATGAACTCGTTGCTGTCGGTGAAGTTGTCGTGCCCCTCGACCTGCGTGGCGACGTAGTCGCGCGGGTCTAAGGGCGCGCCGTCCAGCGCCTCTATGAGTCCGACCTGATTCTCGTTAATAACGGTCGCGTCGAAGAGGCGTATGAAGAAGAGGCCGGGCTTCGGGTCGCCGCCTTCGAGCGGGACGGACTGCGTGAGTATGCGGTAGGTGCCGGGCGTCAGGGTCTCGACCTGCGGCCCCTTCTGGCCGCCGTTGGCGATGAAGCTCTCGGCGTCCTGAAAGTTTCGGTGGCCGTCGATGGCCTTGCCGTTCAGGCGGCCGGGGTCGAGCGGGTCGCCGTCGGCCGAGGTGACGACGCCGACCTTGCCCGGCGGAATCATCGTCGCCTTCGAGACCGAGACGCGGAAGAGGTAAGGGTGTATGGGCCAGAGGCCCGGCGGCAGAGTCCTCAACTGTATGCCCTTGACGCCGCCGCGCTTGATGAAGGCGATGGGGTCCTGGAAGTTGTTGTGGGCGTTCTGCGCGCGGTCGGGCGCGAAGTTTCTTCCGGGCGGCATCGGCTCGCCGTCAATCGCCTCGACTATGCCCAGCTCGTCCGGCCCTATCTCGATGAGCGGAACTTTGCGGACGACTTTCTCGAAGGGCCACTTGACGAAGTGGAGGCCGGGCTTGAGCACGTCGGCCTGTATGCCGACCTCGCCCTCTGTGGCGACGACGCGGCCCGGCGGCATCTTCGAGCCCACGTAGCGCCGCTCCTTGATTGCGATCTCGCGCGCGCCGACGTTCACGAGCCAGCGGCGCACGATGACGACGAAGACGACGAGCGCCACGAAGGCGAGCAGCGCGAGCACCATCAGGTTGAAGAGTTGGTCGTTCATTGTCCTTCTTTCTGTGCGGCGTCGCCCGCGGGGGCGGGCTCGCCGAAGGGTGTGGGCCGGCGCCGCTCGTTGCCGGCGAGAGAGCGGCGCGCCTGTGCGAGTTTCTGTTTGAGCTGGAAGCCGGCGCCCGAGCGTCGGGCCTCGGAAGAGAGCAGCCAGTACTCTGCGTCGAAGAGGGCGCGCAGTTCGCCCGCGTCCGCGTCGTCGAGACGCCCTTCGAGCCGCGCGCGCAGGACGGCCGCCATCGCGCGCTCGAACGTCGCGGGGTCGTCGGAGAGCGCGGCGACGCGCAGGGTGACGGGGACTCGCCGGCGCGCGGGTTCGCGCTCGAAGTCTTCGAGCGCGGCGGCGGCGAGCGCGGGGCTGGAGCGTAGGTCTTCGCCGCGCGCGACGAAGTCGGCGAGCGCGCGCAGGGCGACGGCGTCGCCCTCGGAGCGTTCGAGGAGCAGGCTAAGAATCAGGCCGTAAAGTCCCGCGCGCCCCGAAGCGCGCGCCTCCTTCAACGTCTCCAGATCACCGCGCGAGGCGCGCTCGCGCAATTCCCTCTCGAAATCTTCGGGCTCCCCGTCCTCGCCCGCGTCGGCCGACGCGGGGCGGGGCGCGTCGCCGTCGCCGAACAGAGCGCGCGCGCCGTAGGGCGGGAGCGGCGTGACCTCTTCGTTAGACCGCGGGCGTTTCGTGCGTAGGATTGCGAAGGATGCGGCGACGAAGGCCAGGATGACCGAGATGATGAGAATGGCGCTCACTTTTTAGAGCCCACAGCGCCGGCGGCCCGCGTCTCGATGGCCGAACTTTTGAGGCCGCCCCGTGGCGCTGTTCCGTGTGTATTATACGGAAAAAACCGCGTGAAGGTTGCAGGGCGGCTGACGCGGTGAAGGGTCGCCCCGCGGCCCCGAAAAAACACGGGCGACGAATCATACTCCGACTCGTCGCCCGTGTCACTGCCCGCCCGCCGGCCGCCTCAGAAGCTGCGGCGGAAGAGGTAGGAGGCTTTGATGAAGAAGGTTCGGCCGTTGCGGCGGAAGCCGGGCTCGGGGTTGCCCGAGAACGGGTTGTAGAAGTTCCGGTTCACGTCGTCGTTGTAGCCGACGTAGAAGGCCGTCCCTGGGTTCGGCGTCCAGCCGAAGAGGAACTGCCCGCGGTAGCTCGACGAGATCGAGTCGTAGTCCACGCGCGCGCGGGCGGAGGCGAAGCGCGTGAACTGGTAGGTCGCGCGAAGGCTGACGATGTTCTCGTCGAAGGCGACGCGCCCCGTGTCGTGGCGCGTCAGGCGGTTCTTCGAGAAGTCGACGCGGAAGTTCAGGTCGCTCGAAGCCTTGTAGGTGACGTAGCCGTTCGTGTAGAGGAGGTTCCCCGCGCCGGGGTCGAGCGGCACATCCGGGTTGTCGGGGTCTGCGAGCGCCGCGGGGCTCACGCGCGGGAAGCGCGGCCCGGCGCCGAAGTCGTAGTCCATCTCGCCCCAGCGGTAGCCGTAGAAGTAGAAGAAGGTGACGCGCTTCGTAGGCGTCGAGCCCATGTAGCCGAAGACGTTCTTCGAGCGGGTCGACTCCTCGACGCCGTTGGCGAAGCGGGGGATGTCGAACTCGGCCGCGATGTCGCGCTCGTAGCCCGTGTTGTAGCCCCAGCGTATGAAGGTCTGCCGCTGTAGGTTCGGCCCCATCTGCCCCTCGTACGTCCAGTTCTGCAGGCGGCCCTGCCAGTCGTGGTTGCCGCCGAGGTAGCTGTCGAACTCCCAGGAGACGACCTTCTTCTTCGGCCTCGGCTCGGTGACGTACCAGATGTTGCCGTTGTGGTTGTTCGTGTTGAGGCGGCGCGTGAAGCCCACCTGCGCGATGTAGCCCGCGGTGCGCCCCGCCCCGTTTATGTTCCAGCCGAGGTGGCGCCGGTTCTGCGAGAGGTTGTACGCGTAGGCGAAGCCGTTCTGCGTGCGGCACGAGTCGTCGCGCTCGGCGGCGGCCAGCTCGCAGACGCGCGAGTTCGTGCCGAGCGCCTGGAACTCGAAGGTCGTCCGCTTGTCGAAGCGGACGCGCGAGTCGAAGCCGCCGACGTAGTTGCTCAAGCCGGGGAAACTGTAGGCCGTCGCGAGCAGGCCGACGCTGTTCTCCTTGCCCACGTCGCGCTTGACGCGCAGCACGCCGACGGTCGAGTTCTTGTCTAAGAGCCTCAGCAGCGAGCCGCGCTGTTCGGCGAGGTCGGCACGCGCGGCGGCGTCGCGTACGCCGGAGAGGTCGGAGGTCGCGCGCACGAGGTCTCGGTCGTTGTCGTCGAGGTTGCCGGGCGCGTTGTCCGACGCGAAGAGCAGGCCGTAGGTGTTGCGGCCGCGCTTGCCCGTGAGCTTGACGGCGATGTCGGGGTCGACGATCGTGCGCGTGTGGACGGCGGCTATCGTCGTGCGGAAGATGTCTATGCCTTCGAGGAAGAAGGGGCGCTTCTCGTCGAAGAAGATCGGGAAGCGCTGGTTCGCGGTGTTGACCGTGGCGTCGGCCTCGACCTGCGCGAAGTCGGGGTTGACGGCGAGGTCGATGGTCGCCGCCGAGGACACGACGAGCTTCGCCGTCAGGCCGGGGTCGAGGCCGAGCGGCTTGTTGACGAAGCGGCCGTTGTCCGTGGGCACGTCCACGTGCCGCGCCTCCATCAACGCCCGCTGCCCGTCGAGGACGGAGGGCACGCGGCTGCCGGCCTCGTAGACGGTCAGGCTCGGTATCAGTTCCAGCGTGCGCTCGGCCGAGATGTCTTCGAGGCCGGTGATGTGCCCGGCCTGGTTGAGCGTGCCCGACGAGTCGCGCGAGATGGGCATCCAGGAGTCAAGCTCGTCGTTGTTGCGGTCGATGTTCCGCCAGACGTGCATGCCCCACTGCTTGCCCTTGCCCGCCTCGTAGCGCAGGGACTTGAAGGGCACGGCGACCTCGACGACGTAGCCGTCGGAAGTCAAAGCGCCCTTCGACTCCATCACGATGTCGACGCTCAGGTCGAGCCCCTGCCCCTCGGTGTGTATGCCGTCGGCCTGAACGCCGAGGGGGTTGAAGCCGAGGACGTAGGCGCGGCGCTGGTCGTTGAAGGTGTCGAGGTAGAGGCGGACGTTGTCCTCGCCGAAGATGTTGTCGCGCTTGGCGACCGTGGCGCGCACCTTCGAGGGGTCGTCGTAGCAGTGGAAGCCGAAGTAGAGGAACTTCGAGTCGTAGCCGACGTAGACCTCGGTCGGCTCGGACGGCGCGGTGTTGTCGCCGGGGTTGAACTGGTAGAAGTCTTTGAAGACCGCGGCCTTCTTCCAGACGGCGTCGTCGAGCTTGCCGTCGATGACGGGCGGCGCGTCGAAGCGCGGAATCTGCACGGGCTGCGCCTTCTCGGGCGGGAGCGCAGGGACGCCCCTGGGCGCGGCCTTCGACGTGGCGGCGGTCTTACTCGCGGCCTTCTCCGAAGACTTGTCTGCGGCGGGCTTCGCGCCCTTGACGTACGGGGCGGGGGCGGTCGGCGAGGGCGAAGGCGTCGCCGAAGCGACCTCGTTCGCCGCGGGGGTCGGCGAAGGCGAGGCGGCGGAGAGTTGCGCGCGCGCGGCCGAGGCGGCGGGCGTCAGCGCGGCGCACAGCAGGGCGATTATTCTGAGGCTCTTCATTCTGTCTGTCCCGTGGGCGGAAGGCCGCTGTCGGCGCGAGTTCACCGGACTCGGCCCGCGGCCTTGATTTTTCGAGGGGGCTCAAGCCCGCGAAGTGCGGAGGGCGCCCGCCGGGGCGTGCCCTTCCCCGGCCGGCGACCGCGGGCTGCGGCCGACGTGCGACGGCTTAAGTTGAGTCTTGAAAGTCCAGTGAGTGAGGCCGGGCGAACCCTTGCGAAATCCCGGCCTCGTTGCCCTGCGGTTAAGGGGGGAGACTGTTCGCGCCTCTTACATACGGCGGGCGTCTACTCGCCGTCCGAAATCTGCGTCACGATGTCCGACGCCGCCAGCATGGCGACGGGCACGACGGACGGGGTCGCGCACGGAGCGGCGTTGTCGCCGACGCACGCCCTGCCCTGACGCCTGAGCTTTATAACCTTCGCCCTACTCTTCGCGCCTTCGCGCGCGGCGGAGCGCTCGGCCTCGGCCGTGATGCGGCGCACCCACTCGGCGCCCTGCGCGTTGCGCTCGAAGCGCGCCTGAAAGAAGAAGGCGTTCTTCTCAGGCTCCGCGAACCTCGCCCGAGCGGACTTCGCGCGCGCGTCGCCCGCCTCGTAGGATGCGCGCGCGGGCGGCGGCGGTTCGACGCCGTTGCCCGGCGGGGTGAGCATCGCGAACTGCGTCCCGTCGAGAACCTGTCGCGGGAGGCTCGCCAGCTCGGCCGCGACGGCCGACGGCGGGAGGCCGGCGTTCGCCTTATCCGCCGGGTCTGTGAGCATAGCAGACTGGGCGCGCGCGGGCGACGGCGAGGCGGCCCCGCCCCGCTGCGAAGGGCAGGAGGCGCGCTCGCCGCCCTTCCTCTGCGCGGCCTGCGTCGCGGGCCGCTCGTCCGACTTGTCGGCCGAGGCGGGGGCGGAGGCGAGTTCGGCGCGCGGCGTCTGCGTCGCGGCCGGGGCCGCCTCGTTGGCGTGCAGGCCGAGGAAGGCCTGTAGAATCTCGCCGCGTATGCGGGCGGCCACAGCGCCCTTCAGCGTCGAGAGGTCGTGCGCCACCTGCGGCGCCGCGAAGAGCGCCGCGGCGAGGAGGATGAATGCGATGTTTGACCTGTGCCTCATTGTCTTCACCTTACGTCTTTCGGTAGGGACGTTCGTGTGCGCTCTTATCTGAGCCGCCCTCGGTTCGTGACTTCCCCTCTGTCCTATCCCCAAAACACCGCGCCGCGAAATTTCGTGGCAAAAAATTTTTCGCTTACAATGACGCGGGCAGTCCCCGAAAGGTTAACGGCTTGAACGCGCGCCCGGTTCCGGGGTTCGTTTTTTCCGACTCCGGCCCGGCCGCGGCCCTCGGTTGTCTTGCAACCTGTTAGTGGCCCCCGCCCCGCTTTGGTTTCAAAAAATTTCGGGCCGCGGTTCCTTTTTTTGGAGGCGCGCGGGCGGCCTTTAAACCGAGGATAATGCCCGAGGCCGCGCGCGCCCTCAATCGAATTGTGACGAGCCGCGCCCGCGGGCGCGCGAACGGCAGCAAACGCGGGGCGAACGGGGCGTGCGCGGGGACGAAAATTCATACTTTACGAAATCGGGAGCGACGCTCCGGCGGAGATGGGAGGAGGCTTATGAGGTACAGGCGTTTCGGGCGCACGGGCTGGGAGGTCTCTGAGATAGGCTACGGCATGTGGGGCATGGGCGGCTGGAGCGGCTCGGACGACGAGGAGTCGATGAACTCTTTGCAGCGCGCCGTCGACCTGGGCTGCAACTTCTTCGACACGGCGTGGGCCTACGGCGAGGGGCGCAGCGAGGCCCTGCTCGGCCGGCTCGTGCGCGCCAACCCCGACAGAAAGCTCTACACGGCCTCGAAGATTCCGCCGAAGAACCGTCAGTGGCCGAGCCGCACGGGCACGCCGCTCGAAGAGGTCTTCCCCGCGGACTACATAGAGGAGTACGTCCACAGCAGCCTCCGCAACTCCGGCCTTGAGAGCTTCGACCTCATGCAGTTCCACGTCTGGGAGGACGCGTGGACTGAGGACGAGAGCTGGTCGAAGAAGATGGACGAGTTGCGCCGGCAGGGGCTCGTGCGCGCCGCTGGGATAAGCATCAACCGGTGGGAGCCCTCGAACGGCGTGCGCGCGGTTCGCAGCGGGCTCGTCGACGCCGTGCAGGTCATCTACAACATCTTCGACCAGAACCCGGAGGACGAGCTCTTCCCCGCCTGCGCGGAGATGGACGTGGCCGTCATCGCGCGCGTCCCCTTCGACGAGGGCACGCTGACGGGCACGCTCACGAAGGAGAGCCGCTGGCCCGAGGGCGACTGGCGCAACACATACTTCGTGCCCGAGAACCTCATCCCGAGCGTCGAGCGCGCCGACGCCCTGAAACCCGTGGCCGCGCGCGCGGGGTTGACGATGCCGGAGATGGCGCTGCGCTTCATCCTCAGCCATCCGACCGTCTCGACCATCATCCCCGGCATGCGAAAGGTTAAGAACGTCGAGTCGAACGTCGCGGCCAGCGACGCGGGGCCGCTCCCGCCCGCCCTTCGCGAAGAGCTTCGCGCGCACCGTTGGGAGCGTCGGCCGACGAAGTGGTCGCAGTAAGCACCCCGCCTCTTTGACGTGAGGGTCGAATGACTGACTTTCCCAATCCGACGCGCGCGCGGCTTAGGCTCGCCGCGCTCCTGTCGGCGCTCGCGCTCGCGCCCCTGCTCGCCTTCGCGCAGGAGGGGCCGCCGAAGGAGGAGGGCGCGTTCCGCGCGCCCGACCTCGTAGAGTTGACGAAGCTGGACGAGACCATCAAGCTCGACGTGCGCTACGCGACGGCGAACAACTTCGCGGGCCGCGCCGTCTACAAGGAGGCGCGCGCCTTCCTGCAACGCCCCGCGGCAGAGGCGCTCGCGCGCGCCTCTCGCGCCCTGCGCGCGAAGGGCTACGGCCTCGCGGTCTTCGACGGCTACCGCCCCTGGTTCGTCACGCGACTCTTCTGGGAGGTCACGCCCGCCGACAAGAAGCAGTTCGTCGCAGACCCCTCGAAGGGCTCGCGCCACAACCGCGGCTGCGCCGTAGACCTCACGCTCTACGACCTGAAGACGGGCCGAGAGGTCTCGATGCCCGGCGAGTTCGACGAGATGTCGGAGCGCTCGCACGTAAACTACTCGGGCGGCGCGGCCGAGCAGCGCCGCCTGCGCGACCTCCTGCGCGCGGCGATGGAGGCCGAGGGCTTCGCCGTCTACGAGCCCGAGTGGTGGCACTACGACTACAAGGACTGGCGGCAGTACCCGATTCTCAACCTCAGCTTCGACGAGATAACGAAAGAACGGCGCCGCGGTCGTTAACGACTCGTCTCGCACGAAATAGTGCCGGGCCTGCACCATCTCGCATAGGCGCGCGCACGCGCACATTCACTTTCAAAGGGGAAAGCCCAACCAACCTTCCCGAGCGCCCGCGCGAACTCACACGGGCACGTGCCTTGCACCGCCCGCGCTCAAAGGACGAAGGTCCCCGCGAAGAGCTTCCCGCTTCGGAGAAATCGCCCTCGTCCCGATAGAACCCGTCTGCCCCCAAGCAGCCCGTTCGTGACGCCCAAAGCGAAGGAGCGTACCCGTATGCGTTCACATCTCTCCGTATCTGCCACACTCCTCCTCCTTCTCTCAGCAATGCTTCTTCTCCCGCCCGCGGCGCGCGCCGCGGACGACACAAACGACGACGAGTACGAGGAGCACGCGCGAGTCCTGCGCGTGAGCCTGCTCAAGGGAGAGGTGAGCCTCCTGCGCGCGGGCGAGCGCGAGTGGGAGGCGGCGCGCCTGAACGCGCCGCTCGTCGAGGGCGACACGCTCTCCACGGGCAGCGACTCGCGCCTTGAGATTCAGGCCGACTCGCGCAACTTCATACGCGTCGGCCCCGACTCCGTGCTGAAGGTCGTCACCCTTCGCGACGAAGGCATCGCGCTCAGCCTTTCCGAGGGCACGGCCACGTTCCGCCTCTCGCGCTTCGACAAGGACGCGGAGTACTTCGAGCTCGACGCGCCGCGCACGACCGTCGCCGCAGAGCGCGCGGGCCAGTACCGCGTGGACGTTTCGCGCGACGGCGCGGTGAGCGTCACAGTGCGCGACGACGGGCGCGCGCGCGTCTACTCGGACAACTCCGGCTTCGAGCTTCGCTCGGGGCGCTCGGCGCGCCTGTACCTCGACGACGCGGGCGAGGCCGACTGGGACTTGAGCCGCGCGCCCGACTCCGACGAGTGGGACGACTGGAACCGAGAGCGCGAGCAGTACCTCGCCTCGCGCCTGCGCTACGAGGGGCGCGAACGCTACTACGACCCGGAGGTCTACGGCGCCGAGGAGCTTGACCTATACGGCGACTGGCTCTACACGAGCGACTACGGCTACGTCTGGCGTCCGCACACGACCGCCGTCAACAACTATTACGACTGGGCCCCGTACCGTTACGGCCGCTGGGTCTGGTGCGACCCTTACGGCTGGACTTGGGTCGCGGACGAGAGCTGGGGCTGGGCGCCGTACCACTACGGCCGCTGGGTCTACTACAACAACAACTGGTGCTGGGCGCCGCGCGGCTACGGCTACAACTACAGGCGCGCGCGTTGGCGGCCCGCGCTCGTCGCCTTCGTCAACATAGACTTCGGCAGCGAGCGGCGCGTCTGCTGGTACCCGCTCACATACGGCCAGCGCGACCCGCGCGGCCGCTGGTGGTCGCGCCGCCCGGAGACGCTGTCGCCGTTGCGCGACCGCGACCTTGACCACCTGCGGCGCGCGAACCCCGCGCTCCTGCGGGCGGTGACGACCGCGCCCGCGCGCGAGTTCGGGGTCGAGAACCTGCGCGCGCGACGCGCCGCCCCCGACCTCGCGCAGCGCGCGCTTACGAGCGACCCGTTGGCGCGGGGTCAACTCCCCGTCACGCGCCCCGACGGCCCGCGCGCTCTGGCCCCGCGCGTCGACGGCGCCGAGAACAACCGCGTTAGGGACGCGAGCGGACGCGAAGTCCTGACCATCGCGCGGCCTGCGCCCGTCGGCCCCGCGCGCGACCTGCCCGCGCGCACGACCGGCGCGGCGGCGCGCACGCCCGGCGTCCCGCTCGACTCGGAGCTGAGGCGCACGCGCGTCTTCAACAACCGCGAGCCGCGCGTCGTCCCGCCCTCCGACTCGGGCGCGGGCGCGCAGCCCGGCGGCGAGGCGACCGGCGCCGTCACGCGTCCCACGGGGCCGAGGCGAGAGCGCTCCGACGAGGGCGCGGGCGGCGGAGACACGAGACGCGCTCGCCCCGCACGAACCGCGCCTCCATCCGAGACACGGCCCGGCGATACGGACGCGGGCGCGGGCCCGCTCGACACGGGCGACGATTCGCGCGTGCGTCGGCGCGAGCCGGACGGGCGCGACGACGACTCGGGCGCGCCGCGCGTGAGGCCCGCGCGCCCACGGCCCGAACGGCCGCCCGCGCAGAGCCAGCCGCGCGTCGAAGAGGCGCCGTCCACACGCCCCATCGTCAACCGCCCGGGGCCGCGCGCGCGAACCTACGACGGCGGCGACCGCCCGTCCGCGCCGCCGCGCCGCGAAGAGCCCGCGACTCCGCGACCCGAGCGCACGCTGCCGCCAGAGCCGAGCAGAGAGCAGCCGCAGCCCCGGCAGGAGCAGCCGCGACAGGAAGCGCCGAGGCAAGAGCCACCGCGGCATGAGGCCCCGCGACAGGAAGGGCCGCGACAGGAGCGTTCGGCCCCGCGCGAAGCGCCGCCGCGCCCCGCCGAGGTAAAGGGGCGGCAGAAGAACGACAACCGGCGCTGACGGCCGAAGTCGAAGACCGAGCTTCGATGAAGGACGGACTTCATCGAACGACGTTGGGCGCGCGAGACGGGGCCTCGCGCGCCCGATGGGGACGGCGGAGGGGTCGTGCGTTCACGACCGACGCAACTTGTCGCACGACTCCTCCGCCGTCAAGACTCCAAACGATTCAGAAGGCTCACGCTCTCCCGCACAGACTCCGAAAGGGTTCCCGATGCGCACACGCGTTCAAATCCTCGTCTCGGCGCTCTCGCTCTGCCTCGTCGCCGCGCCCTTCGCGCGCCAGGCCGCCTCGCAGAGCGCAACGGGTAAGAGCTTCATGCCCGACCGCGCGCGCGCGCTCAACGCGCGCGACCAAGGCTCCGGCGACTCCGGCGCGCACACGCGCGAGGGCGCATACGCCCCGCAACGCGAGCGTAAGGCCGCGCGTCAGGCGGCGAACGCCACGGCCGCGGAGACGAATCGACGCAGGCCGGCGCACGCGCCCGCCGCCACGCGCGCGCGTGACAAGTCCGCGCGCGAGACGGCCGCGTCGTCGGAACCCTCGAACGTCGTCGCGCCGGGCACGCCGCTCAGCCGCGTCCTGCACGTCTCGCAGCTGAGCCTCGTCAACGACTCGGGCACGCACGAGGAGTTCGTAGACCGCGACGGCGACCTGCGCGCCGACGACCGGACGACCTTCGACGCGCTCGGCGGCTCGTACGACGTGGCCGTCGGACGCACGGGCGCGCGCTACGAGGTCTTCACAGCCATCGACGACCGCGGCACGTCCAACACGTCCGACGACGTTTCGACCGGCGTGCTCGTCGTCGCGCTCGACACGAACGGCGACTACGTGCGCGACGCGTCGCAGACCTTCGACCTCGGGCGCGACTTCGCTCTCCCCTCGGCCGCGTCGGTCGTCGCGGGCACGTCGCGCGCGGGACGCGAGTTCGTCGTCGTCTCTTCGAGCGGCTACTTCAACAGCGACGACCCGCAAGACCCGAACAACGAGCCCTCGCCCGGCGTCGTCCTGCTCGTGCGCGACCCCTCGACCGGCGGCTTCGACTCGTCGCGCTCGCGCACGCTCGTCACGGTCGGCGACAACCGGCTCTTCAACGCGAACGCCATGACGCTTCTGCCGCGCGGCGACCTCGTCATCGCGGACTTCCACTCGAACGAGCTGCGCGTCGTGCGCGACACGGACGACGACGGGATGCCCGACACGCTTCTGAGCGCCCCTTACTACTCGTTCCCCTTCTCGACCGACGCGCCGCTCGACGTGGCCTCGAACTCTCGCGGCGTCGTCTTCACGCAGTCCGTCGGCGCGGGCGCGTACATGCTCGCCGTCTACGACACGAACGGCGACGGCTTCGCGGACTCGGACGAGACGTGCGCGGAAGGTCTATCAATAGACAACAACCTCTTCCTGCACGGGCTGACAGTCGCGCGCGACGGTACGGTTTACGTAATTGAGGACGCCGCGGGCGAGAGCGGCGACCGGCCCGCGGACGGCGGCAACGGCGGCATCCCGCGCGTGGACGCTTTTCCCGACCCCGCGCTCAACGGAGTGCTGCGCGACGGCTCGATCTTCGTGCTCGCCGACGACGAGTTCACGCAAGCCTACTCGGGCCTCTCCTTCGGCGTAGAGACGGTTCTACCGCCGGTCGCACATCTCGCGGTGACGAACAGCGCGAGTATGCGCGGCGACGCGCCCTCCGGCGGGCTCGCCACGCTCAAAGGCGCGGGGCTCACGCGGGGCCGCGCGGGCGCGACGCAGGCCGACGCGTCGGCGCGCGGCGTGCGCGTGGAGGTCGAGGGCCTTAGCGTCCCCGTTCTATCGTTCGACGACTCGGCGATTCACGTTCAGGTTCCGCAGTCGCTCGGCGCGGGCGTCGGCTCATTCGTCGTCAAAGTCTCGGGCGACGTGACCGCGGCCGAGGACGCGAGCATCGTCACGGCGAACCCCGGCGTCTTCACGGTTCCGCAGACCGGCGCGGGCGAGGCAATCGCGCTCCTCGTCTCGAACCTGCTCTACACGCGCGCGCCCTTTAACGCACGCACGGGCAACGCGCCTTCCGAAGTCGCGCTGTTCGGCACGGGCTGGCGCAACTCTCTGCCCGTCACCGTGAAGATCGGCGGCAAGGCCGCGAGGGTCAATTACGCGGGCGCGTCGGGAGGCTTCCCCGGCCTCGACCAGATTAACGCCGTCATTCCGGACGGCGTGAGCGGCCCCGCGTCGGTCGTCGTCAAGACCGCGAACGGCGCGGAGAGCCGCACAGACGTTTTCATCACCATGCAATAACGGGGACTCCGTCCGTCCGTTAGGAGGCGGGGCGCGGCCGCCGGCCCGAGTAACTTTGAAGCTCGGGCCGGCGGCCGCGCCCCGCCTCCTGATGTCTGTTGTTTACGTCGGCCGGAAAGCGCTTTGAGCGCGCGCCCGCCGTTAATGTTATAGTCTGTGAAACGCTTACAAACGCCATGGACTTGCATACGATTAAGACGCCTTCGCTCGTTTTGGACGCGGGGCGCGTGAGGCGGAACGCCGAAAGGATGTCGGAGCGCGTGCGCCGTCTGGGCGCGACTTTGCGCCCGCACGTGAAGACGCACAAGTGCGTGGAGGTGGCGCGCGTGCAGACGGAGGGCGGCCCCGCGCGCGTAACGGTCTCGACGCTCGCCGAGGCGCGGGCCTTCGCCGCTCACGGCTTCACGGACATCACCTACGCGGTGCCAATCGAGCCGGGCAAGTTTGAAGAGGCGATGGAACTCGCGCGGCTCTGCGAACGCTTCTCGCTCATCACGGACGACGCGTCGGTTCCGCCGCTGCTCGACGAGGCCGCGCGCCGCGCCGGACTCACGCTCGAACTCTTCCTGAAGGTCGACTGCGGCTACCACCGCTGCGGCGTCGAGCCCGACACGCCCGAGGCGCTCGAAATACCGCGGCTCATCGACGGCGCGCGGAACCTGCGCTTCGCGGGATTGCTCACGCACGCGGGCCATTCGTATCACGCGCGCTCGCGCGAGGAGCTTCTGGCTATCGCGCGCCGCGAGCGCGACGTTATGGCGGAGCTGGCCGCGCGCCTGCGCGCAGACGGCGTCGAAGTCCCCACGGTCAGCGTCGGCTCGACGCCCACAATGACGCACGTAGACCACCTCGAAGGCGTGGACGAGGCGCGCCCCGGAAACTACATCTTCTTCGACGCCTTCCAGGCGACGCTCGGCAGTTGCGGCTTCGGAGACTGCGCGCTAACGGTGCTCGCGTCGGTCGTCCACCGCGACCGCGCGCGCCGTAAGGTCGTGCTCGACGCGGGCGCGATAGCGCTCTCGAAGGATAGAGGGCCGTCGGAGTTCGATTCGTCGTGCGGCTACGGCCGCGTGCTCGACCTCGAAGGCGAAGACACGGGCCTGCGCGTCGGCGCGCTATCGCAGGAGCACGGCGAGGTTTTGGTGGAAGACGCATGGCTGCTCGAACGCATGCGCGTCGGCTCGCGCGTGCGCGTGCTCGCCAACCACTCGTGCCTCACGGCCGCGCAGCACACGCACTACAACGTCGTCGAAGGCGGCCGCGTCGTCGAACGCTGGGAGATACACCGCGGCTGGTGAGCGAATCCCTTAGACTCTTACTTATGACCAAAACGAGCCTGAACGAGCTCGAAACCTTCGACGACGAGGGCGGGCTGAACGTCATCATCGAGACGCCGAAGGGGAGCCGCAACAAGTTCAACTACGACGAGGAGACGGGGCTCTTCAAGCTCGGCGGAGTGCTGCCCTCCGGGGCCTCCTTCCCCTTCGACTTCGGATTCGTGCCCGGCACGTTGGGGGGCGACGGCGACCCGCTCGACGTGCTCGTGCTGATGGACGAGCCGGCCTTCGCCGGCTGCCTCGTGCGCGTGCGCCTCGTCGGCGTGGTCGAGGCCGAGCAGACCGAGCGCGACGGCGAGGCGACGCGCAACGACCGCCTGATAGGCGTCGCGGCCGAGTCGCGCCTGCACAAAGGCGTACGCACGCTCGGAAGTCTCGGCGCTGCGCTGCTCGACGAGATCGAGCACTTCTTCGTCTCCTACAACGACTTCAAAGGCAAACGCTTCAAGCCGCTCGGACGCTTCGGTCCCGACAAAGCCGAGGAGTTGGTCAAGGAAGGGATGAAGAAGTTCGCCAAGGCGAAGAGGGGCAAGAAGGCGAAGACGAACTCGCGCGGCTCGAAGAAGCGTGCGCGCGGGTGAAGTCGGCGCAGGCCGCTACCGCTCCCGGCTCTGTCCGAAAAGAAACCTGAGCATCGGGTTGACGCGCAGCGCCCAGTCGGCCTCGGTGTGCCTGGCCCCTTCGGCCTCGAAGTACTTGAGATCCGAGTCGAGCCGCCAGCCCTTCGAGACGAGCGCGTCGCGCAGTCTGCGCGCGTCGGCCGCGGCGTTCAAGCCCTCGTCCGTCCCCATGTCGAGCCAGATGCGCGCGCGCTCCTTCGAGCCGAACGAGGCCACGTCCGCGAGTATCCGCCGGCCGTCCCACCAGACCGACGGCGACACGACGGCGAGCTTGCCGTAGACCTGCGGGTATCGAAGGCCCAGATACATCGTCACGAGCCCGCCGAGGCTCGACCCTCCGAGCCCCGTGTCCTTCGCGCCCGCCCTCGTGCGGTAGCTCGAATCTATGAAGGGCTTCAGCTCTTCGACTAGAAGACGCCCGTACAGCTCGGCCTTGCCGCCGACCTTGAACCTCGGGTCGGCGCTCGGCGTGTACTCCTCCACGCGCTCCTTGCCCGTGTTGTAGACGCCGACGATGATGACGGGCTCGATGGCCTGCGACTCGATGAGCGCCCGCGCGGTCTCATCCACGCGCCACTCCTGCCCCGGTATGAACGAGGTCGCGCCGTCGAAGAGGTTCTGCCCGTCGTGGAGGTAGAGCACTGGGTAGCGGCGCTCGGCCTCGCGCCCGTAGCCGGGCGGGAGGTAGACCAGAACGTCCCTGTCCGTGGGGAGGAACTCCGAGTGGAACTTCGCGTGCGCGCGGAAGTCGCCGGTGAGCGTGTGCCGCCGCGGGACGGGGGCGCGCCCCCGCGCGCCGTTTAATGCGAACATGTCAGCCTTCGGCCTCGCGGTCGATGGCGGCCTCGCCGCCGACGCGTGCGGCCGCGCGCGCGAGTATGAGGAGCACGACGACGGCTATGGCGGTCGCGATGATGGCGTAGACGAAGAGGCCCGCGAGGCTGTCGTCCTCGCCCAAGACCCTCTTGATGAGCGCCTTTATCGCCTCGTTCCACGCGAGCGCGGCGACGAGCCCGAGCGAGGCGGAGGCGAGCGTTATCATCGTCTGCACGAAGACGCGTGTTCTATTCATCCGAACTCTCCGAAGCTTTACGGGCGGCGGGCGCCGCCCCTTTGACCACGGCACGACTTTCTACGCGAAACCGCCCCCGCGAGTCAACACAAAAATTTTCGCGCGCGCCACGCGAGAGCTTGAATGGGCTTCAACTAATAAGTCCGAGTCGAAGCCATTGCTTTCTGGCCTCCACCTGGGCCGCGCTATTGATTCGCAGCCGCGAAACCGTCGCCCGCCCGCTCGCGGTCAAGCCTTTAACCTCCCCGGCCTCCTCGACGATTGAGAAATGTTCGTGCCACGCGTCAAGCCGCGGGTTGAAGAGGCTCATCTCCTGGGCGGTCAACTCGTCCACGGCGCTGACGAAATCGGACTTGTAGAGATTGCACGAGCGACAGGACAGCGCGAGGTTGTCTTCGGTCGTCTCGCCGCCGTGCGACTGCGGCGTGATGTGCTCGACTTCAAACGGCAGGTTAAAGACCGCCTCCGGGGCGCGACAGTATTCGCAGGCGTGGCGTGCGCGCGCGGCGACGAAAGGGTAATGAGGGTTCACGGCTTGACTTCGTTCAGCAACGCTTCGGCCCTGAGGCGCGCGCCGTCGAGTTCGGCGTCGACCAAGCCTTCCAGCTCCTTTTCTTCTCCGGGTGACAGATTCCCTGCTTCGCGGAGCCGCGCCAGCTCGGCGAGTCGTCGCTGCTGCTCCGCGTTGAAAAACCGGTCGGCCTTACGGTTCTGCACGATGACGAGCGTGCCGCCCTCGTCGTCCGCGAGCTGCGACGTGAGCGCGTCCAGAGCCTCGCCCGCCGTGCGCCCCGTCGATTCCTTGTCCCCCGCGAGCGCGCGGTAGCTGTCCGCTTTCTCAGGCAAGATGGTGATGGTGGTCATGGCGGTAAAATTATAATACATCCGTCGTCAAAGGCGCGCCGCCTGATTCAACACAGAGAACCGCTCTGCGCCCGCCACACGCCTCTCACCCTCTGTCCTTCAGCCTTCGCCTGTGCTCGGCGAGCATGTTGCAGAAGAGCGCGCCCTGGGAGACGGCGTCGTCGAGGGCCTTGTGTGTGTAGGGGAGGTCGTCGAACCAGTCGCGGGGCATGTTGCGCTTGACCGTGTCGAGGAAGTTGAGGCCGGTGAGCGCCATCGCGAAGGTCTTTATGTCGAGCGCGTGCCAGCCGAAGGGGTTCTCGCCGGCGAAGCGGTTGAGGTACCAGCAGACGAACATGAAGTCGAAGGCCGCGGGGTATGCGACGAAGACCGGCTGGCCCGGGAGCGACTTGAGCCAGGCGAGGTACCTGCGCATCGCCTCCTCTGGCGCGAGCAGGTCGCGGCGGCACGCGGCCCAGGCTTCGGGCTGCCCGCCCCACCACTTCATCGTCTCCGGGTGCTGCGCCGCGCCGGGCAGCGTTTCGAGGTTGACCGTGAACCCGCCGAGATACTCCTTCCCCGCCGTGTAGGCCGCGGAGCCGACGCTGAGCATCGAGTAGACGCCGGGGACGGGGCCGTCCGTCTCGACATCCGTGCTGACGTAAATTTCCAAGGCGATTCCCTCCCTATGTTCGGCGCGGCCCACGCCGTTGCCGCCCCGCGAGCGCGCGTGCTAAAAGTCATTCATGAAGAAGTCCGCGGCCTTACTCTTGACCGACATACTACTTTCCGCCGCGCTCCTCGCACAACTCGCGCCGCCTGCGGCCGCGCAAACGGAGGCCGCCGGGCGCTACAAGGCTTTCGACTCGAAGGGGCGCGCCGTCAAGCTCGAAGAGATAGTCGAGGCGCTCGGGGGCGCGGACGTGCTCTTCCTGGGCGAGACGCACGACGACGCGGTCGCTCACGCGCTCGAAGCAGAGCTCCTGCGCCGCGCGGACGAGCGCTACTCGCGTGCGGCGGGCCGCCCGCGCGCCGTCGCGCTCTCCCTTGAGATGTTCGAGCGCGACGTGCAGACGGTCGTAGACGAGTACCTCGGCGGGCTCATCTCGGAGCGCCACTTCCTCCTGAGCAGCCGGCCGTGGAACAACTACGAGACCGACTACAGGCCGCTCGTCGAGTACGCGCGCACGCATCACCTGCCCGTCATCGCGGCGAACGCGCCCGCGCGCTACGTCTCGCGCGTCTCCACGCAGGGGCCGGACTCGCTCGCCTCGCTCTCGAAGGAGGCGCGCGGGTGGCTCCCGCCTCTGCCCTTCCACGCGGCGTCCGCGGCCTACGCGTCGAAGTTCAACCGAGTCATGAGCGGGGGCGTCGCCTCCGCGCAGCCGCCGCAGGCGAACCCGCACGCGCAACCCAACCCGCACGGCGGCGCATATCTGCTCGAAGCGCAGACCTTGCGCGACGCCTCTATGGCCTACGCCATCTCCGAGTTCCTGAAGCGCGGCCAAGACCCGCTGGTCGTGCAGGTCAACGGGACATTCCACAGCGAGGGGCGCATGGGCGTGCCCGAGCAGTTGGCGCACTACCGCAAGAAGGCGCGCGCCGTCGTCGTCACCATCGTCCCCGACGAGGGCCGCGCGGGCTTCGACGCGGAGAGCATGTCCGGGCTCGGCGACTTCGTCATCCTCACACGTTGATTGCGGAATGCGGATTTCGGATTGCGGATTAAAGGGAAGATGCGAGGAAGGATTGCTTTCATCCGTCTTACAATCCGCACTCCGCATTCCGCAATCGCCTCCGGCCGCTTGCCAGAACGCGCGGGGCTTGGCACAATGGCTGTTGGTTTTGGCTTCGCTATTCGCGACCGAGAGGCAGGTGTTGCCGGATTTAACCGATTAGAGCTTAAGAATCAATAGAGAACAGTCGCAAGAGAGTTAGCCGGGGCGTGGAAGAGTCCCCGGCCCGTTTTGTCGTCATGCACGGATAGGAGAGTTGAGAGAATGGCAACCGTCGTAGTCAATCAGGGCGAGTCGATAGAGAGCGCCCTGCGCCGCTTCAAGCGCAAGGTCATGTCCGAGGAGATAATCAAGGACGCGAAGAAGCACGCCTTCTTCATGTCGCGCGGCCAGAAGGCCAAGCTCAAGTCGGCGCTCGCGCGCAAGCGCAACAAGCGCAAGCAGCGCCCCATGCGCCCCCGCAGCTAAGCCGAAAGATAAGAGCTAAGACGGCGCGGCCCACGTCAACGCTAGACGTGGGCCGCGCTTCCTTTCGCCTCCCTCTTCCCCTTCCTCAGAGGTTCTCTATCTCTACCGGCTCGACGGGGTCTGCGAGCGGGAAGCCGAAGACTCGCGAGTAGAAGTAGAGCTCGCCTTCGAGGGCGCGCTTGATGTTCTCGGCCTTGCGGAAGCCGTGCTGCTCGCCCTCGAAGGCGACGTAGGCGACGGGCAGCTTTTTGCGCCTGAGCGCCTCGACCATCAGCTCGGCCTGGTTCGGCGGCACGACTTTCCAGCACATTGGGATCCTAAGCTTAGAATTCCACGTGGACAAGTTGTCGCG
>JADMIO011667575.1_pt1 | contig 21090 bp, 15 predicted proteins | sample 8958161 | NCBI WGS metagenome assembly JADMIO01 (sample SAMN16585339, study PRJNA669376) | soil metagenome | isolation source: Crop rotation soil | place: USA: Cullars Rotation, Alabama | collected 2011 | reverse complement strand
ATGCCTCGGACGTGATCTTCGGGATCGGATGTTCCTTCGCGGCGACCGGTTACGGCGTGCCGATGCCGGCCGGCAAGCACGTCGTACACGCAACGCTGGACCCTGCTGACCTCAACGTCAACGTCCCCGCGGAGGTCGCCTTGCTGGGCGATTCGGCGCTCGTGCTGGATGCACTCATCGCCGAGCTGCGCGGGCTGATCCCGGCGCCGCGCGGCCGACGGGCGAGCGTTGAGAAGGAAATCACCTCGATCCGCGAGGCGTGGCTGGCGGAGTGGATGCCGAAGCTCACGTCGACCGAGGTGCCGATGACGCCCTACCGCGTCATCTGGGACCTCCTTCACACGGTGGACGTGGCGAACACGGTCATCACGCACGATGCCGGTTCGCCGCGGGACCAGCTCTCGCCGTTCTGGCAGACGAAGGCGCCGCTCACCTATATCGGCTGGGGCAAGTCCACGCAACTGGGGTACGGCCTGGGGCTCGCGATGGGGGCCAAGCTCGCGCGGCCCGACAAGCTCTGCATCAACGTGATGGGCGACGCTGCGATCGGCTTTACCGGCATGGACTTCGAGACGGCCGTCCGCGAGCGCATCCCGATCCTGACCGTGCTGCTCAACAACTTCTCCATGGCGATCGAACTGGACGTCATGCCGGTCGCCGGCGCGAAGTACAACTCCACCGACATCTCGGGCGACTACGCGGCGATGGCGCGGGCCTTCGGCGGCTACGGCGAGCGTGTCTCCGACCCGGCGGAGATCATCCCCGCCATCCGGCGAGCGGTAGCGCGCACCGAAGCGGGCCAGCCGGCTCTCCTGGAGTTCCTGACATCCAAGGAGCAGGCCTTCTCCCTGCATCCGGTGGGCTCGATGGCGGGCGTCGCCTCGAATACCTGAGACTGATACCGCGCCCAGGCGTTCGGAGGTCGCGCCGGGCATGGCTCATCGGAACACACCGACAGCGAACAGTCCGGTAACCGCGATCGCGAGCCCTACCACCAGGATCGCCACGACGAGCCGGCCGCTCGACGTGATGTGCCAGGGATTGCCCGTCGAACGTTCGTACTTCTTCGCAGCCTGGTCGTGCGCACGGCGCTCCGTCCGAGGTCGGCCGCTCTCATCGAGACTCACTGGAGATCGTTCCCTCAGACGTTTGTGCCGCAGCAGGGGCTGGAACCGGAGGCCGGGGCAGGAGATCCGCTCCCAGCCCGGCCACCGGTCCGATCACCGCGGCGGTCAGGAGTTGCCGTGGGCGAGGGTGGACCCCACCTGATCCTTCACGTCCTGTGAAGTCGAACGGAAATCGATCGCGGCGCCGATCAGCGTGACGCCGGTGACGATCGCGTACGCGGCGATGAGCGCCAGCAAGCCGAGGGCTCCGGTACCGGGCGCCAGGAACATGATCACGCCGAAGACCACGGAGATCACGCTGTACACGAACAGGAGCACGCGGTATCGCGTCTCGACCGGCGCGCTGAACGCGGCGACGAACTGGATTCCGCCAAGGACGATCGCCCAGGCGCCGACGACGTAGAGCAGCGCCAGCTCGGAGATGTCGGGCGACGTGAACGTGATGACGCCGACGGCGATGCCGGCGATGCCATTGATGATCAGCCAGACCCGGCTGCCGGACGGGACAAAGCCGAAGGCGAGGACCAGCGAGAGCACGCCGTCGACGGTCGCGAAGGCGCCTACCAGGAACACGAGGGCTGAGAGGCTGATGTTCGGTTGCACGAGGACCAGCACGCCGAAGGCGATGGCGACGATTCCCCGGATCGCCAGGCCGCGTGGGATGTTGTTGACCGTGGATTGCACTTGCCGACCGACCGATTCCATTGGAACCTCCTTCTGTTCGACCAGACTCGTCGGCGCATCCGCGGTTCGACGAGGAGGTTGCGCGATGCACCCCGGTCGAAACCTAGGGGGCTCAGGGCGTACTTCGCGTCCCGGAACTCCATAGTCCGGGCTCATCGAGCAGCGGACCTTCCAGCGCATGGAGCGAATGGCGGCGAGCTGACGGGCAAATGGCTGCTACCTGCAATGGCCCGGCGGTCCGGACCCCATATCCTGCCCGCATGCATTTGCGTTGTTTGATGGTCGATGACAGCCCCGAGTTCCTGGACGCCGCGCGCCGACTCCTCGAGCGCGAGGGCGTCGATGTCGTGGGCACAGCCTCGACAGGTGACGATGCAATTCGCCTGGCCAGCACGCTCCGCCCTGAGATCACACTCGTGGATGTCCGCCTCGGTCGCGAAGATGGCTTCGATGTCGTGCGACGCCTCGCCGCGACCGGTTCGCAGGCCGGAACGATCGTGCTCATCTCGACCCACGCGGACGATGAATTCGGGGAGCTGATCGAGGTCAGTCCGGCGGCGGGATTTCTGTCCAAGTCCGCCCTGTCCGGGGCCGCGATCGAGGCGTTTGCCCGAAATGGTCGCAATCCGGGCGGCTGATCGGGCCTCGCCAGAGGACAGCGGCTGGATGGCCTGATCGTCCAGCCTCGTGGAGCGAACTACGAAAACGCGTGATGTGCGTGGCGTCTTCGCTCCATACGGTGGATGTGCCGTGAAGACCGCGGCGTCGCATTCGGCGGCCCAGCCCCGAACAGATGCCAAGGGAGTTGACGAGATGGACGACCTCTTCCACTCTGAGGTCGACCCCACGTCGGGGTCGGACCATCACCTCGAGCGCAGAGCCCACGACACGCTCGCGTCGTGTCCTGTCGCCGTGCTGGGCCCCGGCAAGGTGGTTGAGGCCGAGCACCGGCCTCCGGCGTTCACGGAGCTCGCCGCAATGGCCGTCGTCAACGCGCAGCTACGCCCCGAACCGAGTGGTGCGGCCGTTGAGCAGGCCGCGCTGCGGCGTGTCGCGACGCTCGTTGCACGCGGCGACCCGCCGGCCGCCGTCTTCACCGCAGTCGCGGCGGAGGTCGGCCGCGTGGTGGCCGCTGCCGATGTCACGTGGGTCGGTCGCTACGATCCCGACGGCGTTGTCGAGATCCTCGGCGGCTGGAGCCGGGTCGGTGATCCGGCGTTCGTCGGGATGCGCGTGCGCCTTGGGGGAAACAACGTCTCGACCCGGGTGGCAGAGACCCATCAGTCAGCGCGGGTCGATCACCTCACCGACGATTCCACGCCTGCCACTGCCCTGGCGCTGGAGTGGGCGCGCTCCGCGGCAGGTGCTCCGATCAACGTCGAAGGGCGGCTGTGGGGTGTGATGATCGTTGGGTCGTCGCAGCCGGACGGGCTCTCAGCCGAGACCGAAAACAAGCTCGCTGCGTTCACCGAGCTTGTCGCGACAGCCATCGCGAACACCCAGGCACGCGAGGAACTGCGCTCGATCGCCGACGAACAGGCCGCGCTGCGGCGCGTCGCCACACTCGTCGCTCGTGCCGCGCCGGCGACAGAGGTCTTCATGGCCATTGCAGAGGAAGTCGGAGGACTCTTCGGGGCAGACGGTACGGGCCTTCTCCGCTATGAGCCCGACGGCTCAGCGACGGCGGTCGGCGCCCACAGCCCCGTCCTGGGCGTTCCCCCGGGCGCGCGATTTCCGCTCGGCGGCCGAAACGTCAGCACCCTGGTCTTCGAGACCGGACAGCCGGCACGGGTCGATCGGTTCCCGGAAGACGACCCGAGCGAGATGACCACAACTGCGCGGAGGATCGGCGCGGGGTCGGCCGTCGGGGCGCCGATCAACGTCGGGGGTCGGCTCTGGGGTGCGCTTGAGGTGGCGATGAGTCCGGACGGCTCGTTGCCCCCGGAGACGGAGCACCGCCTCGCCGCCTTCGCAGATCTCGCCGCGACGGCCATCGCAAACGCGCAGGCGCGCGAGGAGCTACGGCGAGTCGCAGACGAGCAAGCCGCACTCAGGCGCGTGGCGACCCTCGTCGCTGAGGAAGCGCCGCCGGCCGTCGTGTTCGCGGCGGTCTCGGTTGAGGCCGGACGGCTCTTCCACGCCGACTGCGCCCTCCTTCAATACGAGCCCGAGGCCTTCGCGACGGTCGTTGGTACGACCGATTCGCCCCACCGCCCGGCGATCGGCACGCGGGTCCCGTTGGGCGGTCAGAACACGACCACGCGCGTCTTCGAGACCGGACATCCAGCGCGCATCGACACGTACAGCACCGACGACTCCAGCCCGTTGACGATGATGGGGCGAAGAGTCGGACGATCGGCGATCGGCGCCCCCATCAGCGTCGCCGGGCACCTCTGGGGCGTATGCGTTCTGGTCTCCGACCTCGACGAGAGATTCTCCGATGACACCGAGACGCGACTCGAGGGCTTTGTCGAGCTCGTCGCGACCGCAATCGCGAACGCGGACGCGAGGGCCGAGCTCACGGCGTCGCGGGCGCGCGTCATCGCAGCCGCCGACGAGACGAGGCGGCGCACCGAGCGCGATCTCCACGACGGCGCGCAGCAGCGGCTGGTGACGCTCGCCCTCCAACTTCGCGCAGTGCAGGCGATGCTGCCACCTGATCTCGGGGATGTGGCGGAAGAGCTTGAGGGCGTGGCTCGCGGCCTCAACGCTGCCCTGGATGAGCTGCGCGACCTTGCTCGCGGCATTCACCCGGCCATCCTCGTCGAGGGCGGTCTGGGGCCGGCGCTCAGAAGCCTCGCACGCCGCTCGCCGATCCCTGTCGAGGTGGCCGTGCGGACGAACCGGCGGCTCTCGGAGCCGGTTGAGGTCGCAGCCTATTACGTCGTCTCGGAGGCGCTCGCGAACGTTGCGAAGCATGCGCGCGCATCAGTGGCCGCCGTGGACGTCGATGCCGACGATCGCCGGCTGCGTGTCGAGGTCCGTGACGATGGGGTCGGCGGTGCGGCCATCGGTCCGGGATCGGGACTCGTCGGCCTGAAGGACCGTGTCGAGGCGCTGGCCGGCCGCATCGTGCTCCAGAGCACGGCCCACGGCGGGACCATCCTCGCAGTGGAACTGCCGCTCGGACAGTAACCCTGGGCCGGGTCGATCTCGCGGGCGCGTGGACTGCGCCCAGGTTCGCCGAAGCGCAGCGTCCGGCACGTTCGTTGATGCCGGTACCGGTTGGCAGGTACGGGCTCATCGGGATTTCGCGACCGCGGATCTCCGGCGAGTAGGGGCGAATCGTCGGCCGGCACGGCCGAAGATCCGGGCGGGGAGGGACGCGAGGGTGATTCGACAACCCTATCCCGCATCCCCGCCGACACGGGAGGGCCCAACTCTGATGGCTCGACGCCGCTCAGGTGCTTACCGATGACAACGACGATGCGCGGACTCCAGGCGATCGATCGTCGTCGATCCGACCGGCTGCAAGTCGAGGGCGGTGTGTCCCGCGTACAGTCCCGCGCCAGGCGGCTGCCGAATGAGCGATTGAGCCTGCGTGGAGACCATGCGATCGCGGAACGTGGTCTGCGCCTGCTCGATCGCCACGCGGAGCAGGCCGTCCTCGGCCAGGTGCTCGCTGATGCACGCAACGGCCGGAGCGGCGCCATCGTGCTGCACGGCGAGCCCGGAATCGGCAAGACGGCACTGATCAAGGCCGTTGCCGCATCGGCTTCAGGCTTCCGGGTGGCCTACGTCGCCGGCGTCGAGGCTGAATCTGCCCTGGGGTACGCGGGCCTCCATCAACTCCTTGCGCCATTCGGGGCGGCGGTGGCGAGCCTGCCGCCACCTCAGAGGGATGCGATTGGGTCAGCCTTCGGCATGGCCGGGGGTGTCGAGGCGGACCGCTTCCTGGTAAGCCTCGCGGTCCTGACAGTCCTGTCCCAGGCCGCCGCCGATCAGCCTCTGCTGCTGGCGATCGACGCCCTCCAGTGGCTCGATCGGGAATCCATCGAGGTCCTTGCCTTCGTCGCGCGCCGTCTGCGCGTCGATTCGATTGCGATGATCTTCGCGACCAGGGACGCGTCCACGCCGACGCTTCGTGGGCTACCGGACCTCGAGATCGCGGGACTGGAAGCGCCCGACGCCGCTGTGCTTGTCTCTGACGTCAGCGGAGTTGCCGTGGACCAGGGAGTCCAGCGCCGCCTCCACGAGGAGACGCGCGGCAATCCGCAGGCGCTCGTCACCTTGGCAGAAAATCTGACGCCGGCCCAGCTGGCGGGTCGGGCCCCGCTCCCGCATCCGCTGCCGCTGGGCCATGACCTCGAAGAATCCTTTGCGCGCAGCAGCCAGAGCCTCGTCGCCGCCGCGCAGACCTTCCTTCTCGTCGTCGCGGCGGAACGGACGGGCGACCCTGCGTTGATCTGGCGTGCCGCGGCGAGGCTCGGGGTCGACACAGAGGTGATTGCCGACCAACCGGTCGTCGACCTCGTCGAGGTTGGCATATCGGTCGTCTTCCGTCACCCGTTGACCAGATGGGCGGTCTACTCGGCGGCGTCGGTCCGGGATCGCCGGCGGGTGCACGCCGCGCTCGCTGACGCAGCCGATCCGGCAACGGACCCTGACAATCGAGCCTGGCACCGTGCCGCCGCGGCCGTCGGGCTCAGCGAGGACGTCGCGGCAGACCTCGTACGTTCGGCCGAGCGCGCCCGATCACGCGGAGGGTCAACGGCCGAGGCCGCCCTCCTGGCACGCGCGGCCGAGTTGACGCCCGATCTGTCGCGGCGGACGCGACGCTTCCTGGCGGCAGCCGAGGCCTGGTGCGATGCCGGCGATCTCGCCCGGAGCACGAGCCTGCTCGACGCGGCTCGGCCAGGGATCACAACCACGTTCGACCGGGCGACCGCGCTGCGTCTCGACTGCCGCCTGAAGTTTGCGGCGGGCGACATCGCCGAGATCCCGCGGCGGCTGATCGAGGCGGGCCGCCTCTTGGGCGCACTCGACAGTCGGCTGGCCCGGGACATCCTGTTCGATGCCATGGGCACCGGCATCTTCCTCGACAGGGCGATTCTGAGCCAGATCGCGGCCGCGGTACGCATCGCGCCGTCCCGCCGGGGCGACGAGCGATCCGGACCCGACCTGCTCCTCGACGGGTTCGGGGTCTGGATGGCCGAGGGCTACGAGGCCGCCGTCCCGACCCTGAAAGAGGCGATCGCGGTGGTCCAGCAGTCCGACGATCTGCGTCCGTTCCTGCTCGCCGCCCGGGCCGCGAACGACCTCTGGGATGACGAGGCGTACCACGCGATCTGTGCGGAATGGGTGGAACGTTGTCGTGCCCGCGGTGCCGTGGCCGTTCTACCGCTCGCTCTTCTGCACAGGGCGGTGGGCGAGTTCCAGGCCGGGGGCATCGACTCGATGACCACGCTCGTGGACGAGGCGGCAACGATCGCGCGGTCGTTGGGAACCTCGGACATCCTCGAACGGGCGACGGTCCCGCCGGCTCTTTCGGCGTCCTGGACGGGGCCAGAAACCGACGCACGCAGCGTGATGGAGGCCGACGGTCGCGACGAACGGAGTTGGGGCCATGCGGCCGTGCAAGCGTCGGCGTCCCGTGCACGAGCGCTCCTGGATCTCGGCCTCGGACACTATGCCGCGGCGCTGGCGAACCTTCGTCCGCTCTTCGAGGACGATCGGCCGTTCGCCGGGAGCCCTCCGTTCGCCGACGCGATCGAAGCGGCCGTCCGGTCAGGTGATCTGGTGACGGCGACCCGCCTGCTCGAGGCCTTCGCCCCCCGTGCGCGGGCGAGCGGAACTCATCTTGCCCTGGGCCTCCTTGCTCGTTCGCAGGCGATGCTGGCGGATGACGAAAGCGCGGCCGGCTTGTACCTCGAGGCGACCGAACACCTCCGGCAGACCCGCTCCAGGCCCGAGCTGGCGCGCACACACCTGCTGTACGGCGAATGGCTGCGGCGGCATCGGCACCGGATCGAGGCCCGCCTCCATCTACGTGAGGCTCGCGGGATGTTCCAGTCCTTCGGCGCGACCTTCTTCGCCGAACGCGCCCGGGTCGAGCTCCTCGCGACGGGTGAGCGCGCGCGCCAGCGATCCGTCTCCACACAGGACCAGCTCACGCCCCAGGAGGCCCAGATCGCGCACATGGCAGCGGACGGCGCCTCGAACCCGCAGATCGCCTCGCAACTGTTCATCACTGCCAGCACTGTCGAGTACCACCTCCGCAAGGTCTACGACAAGCTCGCCCTGAACTCACGGATGCAATTGGCAAAGGCGCTGGCTACCGCGCCAACGACGAACGCCGGAGCGGCGGACGTCGTGACGGCGGCGGGCTCCAGCGGGTTGGCCAGCCCGGACCCTGGCCCGTACGGTCAAGTACCGAGTCGCGCTCGCGCGGGGGCTACAAGGGCTGTGATCCCCTTGCGGCTATAGAGGCGGATCGCGTCCGCGGTGAGCCGATCGGCCAGGTCGCCACGGCCGCCGAGTCGCCACACCTCGGCCAGATCTTCGAGCGCCCGTCCGTGGCGCCAGAGTGCGTCGGTAGTGGCAGCGCGCGTCACCGTTGCCTGTCCCATTGCCACGGCTGCCGGGATGTCTCCCTGGCGGCCGAGGACCATCGCACGAACGCCTTGCCATGACATCTCGATGACGGCCTCCGGCCGGCTATGTGCCTCCGCCTCGCGGGTGAGCGCGTCGGCTTCATCAACGCGGCCCTGGGCAAGGCACATCCGCGCCATCTCGCCCGCGACAAAGCTCAGGTGGTGGCGGATTCCGAGCCGATTCAGCAGCTCGTAGCCTTCGCGAAGGCCTCGCTCTGCCGCCGCCAGATCGCCGGCGAGCCACTCAACGAGGCCGATCCAGCGCGGGTGGTCGGCAGCCACGTGTACGGGCCGACCCAGATCGAGGTTGATCGCAATCGCGTCCGCGACGAGGCGCCGCGCTTCGTCGAACTCGCCGGTCATCGCCCGCAGGCGGCCCAGGTGCGCGAGGGCGATCGCTTCGGTCCCCAACTGTCCTGTTGCACGCGCCCAATGGAGGAGGTCGAGCGATGTCTCAACCGCTGCGGCGACCGTGGGCGGACCCTCCATGTCGAGGCTTGCGATGTGAATCCGGGCGGCCGCCTCGGTCTCGATGTCGCTTGCCCGGGCCGCGTGGCGCGCGGCTCGCTCGTACAGCGGGCGTCCCGAGCCATAGTGTGCTCGGGAGAGGTTCACTTCCGCCTGAAGCAGCCACGCACGGCCCAGCGCCCGATCGTCACCGGTACCCTCGAAGAAGTCGATGGCGCCGCGAGCCACGGCGACGGCCGCGAATTCATCGGCCGCAACCAGCGCCCACTCCGTCTCGATCCTGCGCACCTTCGCCCGCCATGACCATGCTTCCAGGCCGAGCTCGTTCGCCAGTCGCAGCAACTCGTCATTCGTGGCGCGGCCGAGGTCGTACTCGCCGCGCCAGTTCTGCGCCTCGGCGAGCTCGGACAGGAGCCGCAGGCGCTCCGGATCCCGCGTGGGGAGCAGCGCGACCGCTCGCTGCAGGAGGTCGCCGGCCAGCTGACTGCTTCCTCTCACGGTCGCGCGCGCGGCAGCGCTGGACAGGGCTGCCGCGGCACGGCGGCCAACGGCGGCGCCGACCGGATCCATCGGGTCGAGCTCGATCCGGTACCGGAACGCCTGCTCAAGGTGACTGCCCACCAGCTCGTCGTCGATCGTGCTCCCACCCTGGCTCCGCGCGAGGAGGAGGTCGGCAAGACGCTCGTGGGCATCGATGCGGTCGCGCTTGGGCAGGCCGGCATACGCGGCGTCGCGAATGAGGATGTGCTTGAAGCGGTACGTGTGCCGCTTCCCATCGGAGACCCGGTCCGGTCGGATCAACTCGCGCCGCGCCAGGCTCTCCAACCGGCGATCCAGGGCATCGTCCGGCACGTTCGGCGCAAGCGTTGTCAGCGCGTCGCGGGTGAACACCTTGCCGGGAACGGCGGCCAATTCGAGAACACGCCGCTCGTCGGGAGGCAGGCGGTCCAACCGGGCCGAAAGCAGCGCCATGATCGATGCGGGAGGGGGTGTGGATGAGAGCTGGGCCGTGGGCACCCATACTCCGGCCTCTTGTCGCACCGCGCCTGATTCGAGCAACGTCGCGGTGTACTCCTCGACGAACAACGGGTTCCCTTCCGCCGCTGCATTGATCCGGCGCTCAACCTCGGGTGAGAGGCGGGCACCGCCCAGGAGATTGGCAAGCACTGCGGCGACGTCCGACTCGCCCAGAGGGCGAAGCAGCTGGCTCGAACTGTGGAGCGAGCCGCCGCCCCAGGCCGGCCGAATGTCGAGGAGTTCTGGCCGGGCGATGCACAGGAGGAGAATCGGCGCCTCACGTGCGGACGTGACGATCGATTCGAGAAGATTCAGGAACAGCGCGTCTCCCCATTGGATGTCATCGAACACGACCACGAGGGGCTGGTTCCGCGCCATGTGCTCGAACGTGATGCGGAACGCCCACGCCGTTTCCTCAGCCGAGGACGTCAGTGTCAGGAATCCCGTGGCGGCGGCGACGTGTGCGCCGACCAGCGACGCGCGGGGCTCGCCTTCAAGCAGTCCCTCGATCCGCCGTCGTGCCTCCGTGGGATCGGCGACGTCGTGGAGATCGGCCGCCTGGCTGATGACGTCACGAACGGGCCATAGAGCGAGGCCCTCGCCGTAGGGCGGACACCGTCCTCGCAGGATGCGGACGGAGTCTCGGACTGATCCCAGGAACTCGTGAACGAGGCGCGACTTGCCCACCCCGGCCGGTCCGAGGAGCGAGAACAGCCGGCATACGCCGTCCTCGATCGTCTCGGCAAGCGCGTCGTGAAGGATTCGCAGCTCGCGATCCCGACCAACGAGGGGCGAATCCAGGCGCAGATCGTGGCCAGCCGCGCCAGATCGTACGAACTGGAGACGATGGACCGTCATCGCGGCGCGGTAACCCGCCGGCGCAATCAGGCCGAGTGACTCCGTCACAGCCTCGCGCCGAATCAGGGCTCTTGTTGGGTCGTCCAGCGTGATCCCGGCCGCGCGGTTGAGGCCGACGAGACCCTGCGCACGGGCCAGGGTATCGCCGATGGCCAGCCGCCCATCCGCCGAGATCAGGGCCTCACCCGTTGCAATTCCGATCCGTGGCGGTGCCCCGGGCGAGTCGGCTGGGTCAGCGGCAGCCGCGTCCACCATTTCGGCGGCCGCCCGAACGGCCCGAAGTGCATCGTCCTCGTGGACTGTTGGAGAGCCGAAAACGGCGATCATGGATTCGCCGAGGTCGCCCTCGAGGGTTGCTCCGTGACGCTGGAGCGTGGCGCGAAGGCGTCGCAGGGCCGTGTCGGAGACGCGGGAAGCCGCCTCCGGATCCTGGTCACCATCCCCGGTCGGATGCAAATCGGCCACGAGGACCGTTACTCGTCGGCGCGACGCCGACGGAGTCGCGGGCGACGCGCTGCGGCCATCATCGCCCTCCACAGTAGCCGGGCGCGGCGAGGCGGCTGTCGACGACCAGGCTTCAGGCGGTGGGGAGCCGGCGTCAGCGGACGCGGATGTGCCTCGGGATGGCGACGAGAGGTTGAGTGCCGCGTCCTGGGACAGGATGGCGCGCTGCATGGCCTCGAGCTCCAGGCTCGGTTCAACGCCGAGTTCGCGATCGAGGACGTCGCGGGCGGTTCGGTACGTCTCCAACGCGTCGGCCGTCCGGCCGGCTCGATACAGAGCGAGCATCAGCCGGACCTGCAACCCCTCGCGCAGTGGGGACTCCTCCACCTGCCGGCGGAGCTCGGGAATGAGCTCCGCGTGCTGACCGGCCGCCAGCTGGGCATCGACCCAGCGTTCCCGTGCCAGGTCTCGCAACTCGTCCAGCCGGGTCCGCTCCGACGTCGCGGTGCGCCCGGCGGCGAGGTCGGTCAGCGCGGTACCCCGCCACAGCGCGAGGGCCGACGCGAACAGGTCCCGGGCCGAGGTTGCGTCACCTGATCGCAGCGACTCCGACCCATCGGCGAGCAAGGCTTGGAACCGAGCGAGGTCGGTCTGCACGTCCGTCGTTCCCAGCCTGTACCCGTGACCGACGGTTCCGATCCGTTGCGGCCCGAGGGCCTTCCGAAGACCCGAAATGTGAACCGCGAGCGCGTGCTCGGCAGTGGCCGGCGGATCGTCACCCCAGAGATTGTCGATGAGTTGGTTGCTGGAAACGACGCGGTCGTGGTGCAGGGCAAGGAGCGCCAGGATCGCGCGCTGTCGTGCGCCGGCGATCGGGATCAACCCGTCCGGACCCACGACCTCGGGCGGACCGAGAACGCGAATCTCGAGCATGCCTTGTCTCAGCCGCCGGGGGCCACTGGGCCCGGTAGCAGCGCGGGTGGACCAGCCACCGTGACCGGCGCTTGCCTGTGCGTTGACCGGCGCTTGCCCGGGGGCAAGCAAGTTGCTTCAGAGCGGCCGCGAAACGCTGCAGACGACACGAGAGGAACCCCCAATGTCGATGGACCCGGACGGCACGAATCGGATCATCCACCAGCAGATCAAGGAGTGGCACACAATCGTTGATCAGGAACGCGACGCCAAGGGCGTCGCACGCGATGCGCCAGGGTTCCTGTCGCGCTCCCTGGCCGTCGTGCGGCTTGTCGTGGGCCACTCGATGAGGCTCGTCGCCGCGGTCCCGGCCCACCTCCCGCACCTGCCCGTTTCGGAACCCTCCGCCGATGCTGCGCGCAAGCCAGCTGACGAGGCCAGTTGATGTCCCCAACGGCTCCGGGTGACGTGCCTAGGGCGGCGTTGCATCGGCGGAGTGGCACGGCGAAGGAGCCGACACGGCGTCGCGACCCGTACCCTTCCTGAGATCAGCGACGGTCGAGGGAGGGCGTCATGTCGAACGAGTTGCACGTCGTGCAGGCGGGGATCTACCCGCACCGCGTTGACGAGATGATCGCGTGGACCCGCGGTTCCCTCGAATCGGCCGGCTATCGATACACGTTCCTGCGGACGATCCACGGGCCCGAGGCCGACGCGGCCCTTGCCGGTGCCGATGCAGTCATCGCCGTCATCGGCGACCGCTGGGACGCGACGCAGTTCGCTCGCCTGGACCGGTGCCGACTCTTCGTGAATCCGGGCGTTGGTCTCGATGCGGTCGACCTCGACGCCGCCAGTGCAGCGGGGATTGCCGTCGTCAATCAGCCCGAGTCGTGTACGGACGAGGTGGCCGACCACACATTCGCGCTGGTCCTCGCCTGCGTGCGCAAGGTTCCCTGGCTCAGCGCCCGCGTGAAGGGCGGCACCTGGGACCGCACCCTGTTCGAGCCGATCCCACGGCTTCGCGGCCGGACGCTGGGGCTTGTCGCGTTCGGGCGAATCGGTCGGGCAATTGCCCGTCGCGCGTCGGCATTCGGCTTGCGTGTCATCGCCTACGACCCGTACGTGGATCCGGCGCTGGCCGAGGCGCTCGGTGTGGAACTCGTCAGCCTCGAGCGCGTGTTCGCCGACAGTGACATCGTCTCGAACGTCGCGCCGTCAACGAGCGAAACTCGCGGAATGATCGGCGAGCGGCAGTTCGGGGCGATGAAGTCGGGCGCGATCTTCACGAGCACGTCGCGGGGCACGATCGTCGATGAGGCGGCGCTGTTGTGGGCGATCGACTCCGGCCGCCTGCTCGCGGCGGCCCTGGACGTGATGTCTCCCGAGCCGCCGGATCCGGCCAACCCGTTGCTGCAGCGCCCGAACGTGCTGATCACGCCTCACGCAGCTGGCTACTCCGACGAGGTCGTGGGCGATCTCCAGCGGCTGGCCGTCGAGGAGATCGTGACCGTGTTCCGAGGCGGGCTGCCGACGGAGATCGCGTGGGCGAACCGGGCGATGTTGCAAGACGGGGGCCGGATCGGAGCGGCGCGTTCAGCTGCGGCAGCGGCCGGCTGATCGCTCGTTCCGCCGCGGCAGCGGCTGGCTGATCGCTCGTTCGGCGCGGTGGCCGCCCGTTCTGCCGCTGAGGCCGGCTGATTCGCCCGTTCTGCCGCTGAGGCCGGCTGATTCGCCCGTCCGACGCCGCACCGGCCGAGTGCTCGGCCGTCGCCCCGCGTGAGCCGACCGCCGCACCGGAGGCTGGCGCGGCGAACGGCCAGCGGCGAAGATGACGCTCTCACCACAGACACGACGCCGGACGACTCGAGGGAGGCTCATTGCCATGGCTGTTTCCGAAGCCAGGACGTTCACGCCGGCCGAGGGGTCCACGATCCAGACCAACCTCAAGGGCAAGATCCGCGTGAACGCTGACGCCCTGACGGAGCTCGTGGCCGCCTTCTTCCGGCACAACGACATGCCCGCGGACGATGCGCTTGTCTCCGCAAAGGGGATCGTCCTCGCGGACCTCGTCGGCCACGAGAGCCACGGCGTGTCGAACAACCTTGCGGGCTTCTACCTGCCCGACCTCGAGAGCGGCGTCATCAACCCGAAGGCGAACATCCGCATCACGCGGGAATCACCATCCACCGCAACCTGGGAAGCGGATGGCGCGATGGGCTTCGTCGTCGCGAGTCGCGCCATGAACGACGCCATCGAACGGGCCCAGAAGGTCGGTTCGGGTTGGGCTGCCGTCGGCAATTCGCGGCACTACGGCATGGCCCAGATCTATAGCCGCATGGCGCTCGACCACGACATGATCGGCTTCTCGATGACGAACGGCGTCACGCCGGGTGTCGTGCCGTTCGGCGGCCTCGATCCGAAGCTCGGCACCAACCCGATTTCGGTGGCGGTGCCCTGCGGCGAGGAGCCGCCATTCGTGCTCGACATGGCGACAAGTACGTCGGCCTTCGGCAAGATCCAGAACTATCAGCGCGAGGGGAAGTCGATCCCGGCGACGTGGGGCCTGGATCGGAACGGACAGCCCACAACCGATCCGGCCGAGGCCCTGGCAGCCGTGAAGCTGCTGACCTTCGGCGGCTCGCGCGAGGGCGCGGGGCACAAGGGTTACGGCCTGGGCGTATGGGTGGACATCATGTGCGGCGCGCTGTCGGGCTGGGGCTTCATCGGCAAGCCGGGCGAAGAAGAGAACGTCAACCACTTCTTCGGTGCCTGGAAGGTCGACAACTTCGTACCGATCGAGCGCCACAAGCAGTTGATGGACGAGCGTGTGCGCGATCTCCGCTCCACGGCGCCTGCTCCCGGCTATGCGCGAGTCATGGTCGCCGGCCAGCCTGAGTGGGAGAACATGGAGGATCGGAAGGTCAATGGCGTGCCGCTGCATCCCACCGTCGTCGAGATGCTCAGGGGCTACGCCGAGAAATATCGCATTCCGTACGACCTGACCGACTGACCAACAACACGCCGCGCAGGCCCCTGTGACGACCCTTGGCGTTCTGTATCCAGGTCACGCGGCGGAGGATGACTACGCCATCGGCGGAGACCTCCTCCTGGCGCCGGTCGACATCTTGATCGTCCACACACGTGTCGACGACGACATGAACACGATCGAGGACGCCCGACGAACCGGCGAGTCCGAGCGCCTGAGCGACGGTGTGCATGAGCTTCGGACGCGATGCGCGGCGACGCATCAGAGGCTCGATGCGGTCCTGTGGGCGTGCACGGCTGGCAGCTTCGTCTTTGGGTTGGCGGGTGCACGCGATCAGGCCCGGCGCATCTCCGACGCTGCCGCCGCGCCGGCGACAAGCACCTCGCTCGCGTTCGTGGAGGCCACGCATGCGCTGGGCATCCGGCGCGTCGCTGTCGCAGCGACCTACCCGGCGGAGGAGGCGGCGTTGTTCGGCGCATTCATGGCCGACGCGGGCATCGAGGTCCTCGTCATCGACTCGGCCGAGGTCGCCGATGGCGCCGGCGGCTCGCTGTTCACGGACGACGAGGTCGTCGCGCTCGCCGTCGGCGCAGACAGACCCGATGCCGACGCGATTCTCGTGCCGGACACGGCAATTCGGTCGATGCGCATCCTCGACCGGCTGGAGGCTGCGGCCGGCAAGCCTGTTCTCACCGCGAACCAGGTCACGATCTGGCAGGGCCTCCGTCTTGCGGGAGCGCTGCAGCGGCAACCAAGCCTCGGGACGCTCTTCCGGTGAGCACCGTGATGACGGTCACGGGCCCGGTCGAGGGCCAGAACCTCGGCGTGGTCCTTCCGCATGAACACGTGTTCTTCAACCACATGCTGGAGTACCGCGGCGACGGCCTGATGCAGGACGAGCGGCTGGCCGTGATCGAGCTCGAGCGGGTCGTGGGGGCCGGCGGCCGGACGCTCGTGGATGTCACCAGCGGCGGCATCGGCCGCGAGCCCGAGAAACTCCGGAGGGTGGCCCAGGCGACCGGCCTGAACATCGTCATGGGGTCCGGTTGGTATCGCCATCCGTTCCTGGATCGGGCGTACTTCGACACCCACTCGACCGATGAGATCGCCGCGGACATCGTGCGTGACATCGAGGTCGGAGTCGGCGACAGCGGCGTTCGGGCGGGAATCATCGGCGAGATCGCGTGCGACCAAGTCATCACCGCGGCCGAAGAGCGTTCATTCAGGGCGGCTGCCCGGGCGCATCTCCGGACGGGCGCAACAATCTCAACCCACGCGGCCCGATGGCCCATCGGACACGCACAGCTCGACATCCTGTGCCAGGAGGGCGCCGATCCGCGCCGGATCATCATTGGCCACAGCGACAGCGTCCACGACACCGATTACCACGTCTCGCTGGCCGAGCGCGGCGCCTGGGTGGAATTCGACAACATCGACGGGCAGTCCGCGTACGACAACGCCCTCGAAATCGAGTTCATCCTCAATCTCGTCCGTGCCGGCCACCTCGGCCGCATCCTGCTATCGCAGGACATCTGCCTCCGCTCGCAGTTCGCGACCTATGGCGGAATCGGGTACACCTTCCTCCTGACCGACTTCGTGCCGATGCTGCGCAACGCCGGTCTTGCAGACGAACAGATCGCGATTCTGCTCGAGGACAACCCACGGAGGGGGCTGACAGGTGACGACTGAGGCGCGACTACCCGATTCGACCGACACCGGCGCTCGCCGTCCGCGCGATACGCGGTTCGGGATGATCGTGCCATTCGACATGGCGCTGGATCGCGAGTATTGGCAGTTTCTGCCCAACACCGCGAGCGTTCACGTCACGCGCCTGCCGATCATCGACCTGCCGTATGGCCTGGAGCACGCCTCGCGGGTAGCGGAACCGAACGCGATGTACGAGGCGGTCCAGACGCTCGTCCGCATTGAGCCTGCGGCGATCGGCTTCGGCTGCACGTCGGGCTCGTTCGTCGGCGGCGTGGAATTCGAGCGGCGAATCCGGGGTCACATGGAGACGTCGGGTGCCCGGATCGCGGTCACGCCGATGAGCGGCCTGGTCGACGCATTGCAGGCGCTCGGCGCGCGGCGGATCGGCCTTGGTACGCCTTACGGAAAGCCCGTCGCAGCGACACTCGCGGCCTATCTGACCGAAGCCGGGTTCGAGCCCGTCTCGCTCGAGAACCTGGAGATCGACGACGAGGAAGAGGTGATCGCGGCCTCCGACGACGTCGTTTTCGAGCTTGCCCGACGAGCGATGCGTCCGAACCCCGACGCGGTGTTCCTCTCGTGCACCAATCTGCCGACGTTCGCCATCCTCGGCGACGTGGAACGGGCCGTCGGCGTACCTGTGCTGTCGGCGAACCAGACGTTGATGTGGGGCCTCTGCCAGGCGGCCGGAATCCGGATGGCCGGCGCCGAGACGTCGCTTACAAGTCTCGGCTCTGTCCCTGGCGCGGTGGCGATGGGCGGGTAGCGCGGTATGCGGCCCATGGCCGCGCAGACGCACATTTGGCCGCCTGCCGAGCGGCCGCAACCTCCGGCGCGCCGCGACTTGATCGAGTGGATCCACGGCGACGCGCCCGGTCCCAAATCAATGGAATGAATCGCCGTCCACGTTCGCCATAGAGTTGAGCGCGACCGAGGGGTCGCGCCAACGAGGTGGCCGTGGACCAGCGGGAACTCGTCGAGCGAGCTGCCAGAGGCGATCATGACGCCTTTGCGCAGGTGGCCGGCGCGTCCATCGCGCGGCTGGACGCGGTCGCCCGGCTCATCCTCCGGGACTACGACCTTGCGCGGGACGCGGTCCAGGAGGCGTGCATTCGGGCCTGGCGCGACTTGCCAGGGCTGCGCGATCCCACGAAGTTCGACGCCTGGTTCCATCGCCTGGTTGTGAACACCTGTCTTGACGTCGCCCGACGTCGGCGCCGGCGACCGATCGAGGTCGATCTGACGCCGATCACCCCCGGAGAGATCAGCGATTCGGCCGCGGCCCTGGCCGATCGCGACCTCATCGAGCGCGCTTTCCGGCGGCTTGCGCCGGAGCACCGGGCGGTCGTCGTCCTCCGCTTTTACGTCGGGATGTCGTTGCCCGAAATCGCCGAGACGCTCGACATTCCTCTGGGGACCGCGCAATCGCGCCTCCATCGAGGACTCGGCGCACTTCGGGCCGCGATCGGCCCATCCGATCCCGACGCACGGGCGTTTGCACGAGGGCAGCTGGCATGACGCAGCAGGACCGGGTCGAGCGTGTCATCTCGGACTGGCTCGTCGATGCCGCCCGTCCCCAGACGCCCGACTACTTCCAGAACATCCTCGCGCAGACCGCCCGCACGCGGCAGCGGCCTGCGTGGACTTTCCCCGAAAGGTGGCTCCCTGTGACGATCATCGCCCGCCAACGCGTGTCGCTACGGCCGATGCCGTGGCGAGGGCTCGCCTTGGTTGCGTTGCTCCTCGCTCTCCTTGTCGCCGGACTGATCGCCGCGGGATCGCGGCCGCGGCTGCCCGCTCCATTTGGGCCGGCGGCCAATGGCGCGATCGCCTACGACAACGGCGGTGACATCTACACCGTGGACCCACGGACCGGCGCAAGTCGCGCCGTCGTCGTTGGTCCGGAGATTGACGTCGGCCCGCGATGGTCACGGGACGGCACGAGGATCGTCTTCGAGCGCCGGACAGCAACCCAGCCGACCCGCCAGCTCTTCGTTGTTGCAGCAGATGGCAGCAAGCTCACCCTGCTGACCCCGACGCAGCTCGTCGAGCTCGACACCCATTCGTACGCGTTCTCACCCGACGGCCGCGAGGTCATGTTTGTCTCGAGCATCCTCCGCCGTCCTACCGTCTCGTTCGCTCGCACGGACGGCAGCGGCATGCGCCAGCTGGATCTGGGGATGTCGGCGTTGGAACCGAGATTCCGGCCGCCTGGCGGCGCGGAGATCGTGTTCACCGGCCAGGGTGGGTCAAGCGCGACCGCTTATCACGGCTTGTACGTGGTGAACGCCGATGGCTCGAACCTCCGGACGGTGGTGGCGCCTTCATTCACGCAGGAGGTCGCGGCGCCGACGTGGTCGCCGGACGGGTCGCGGATTGCGTACGTGACCTGGCTGACAACGGCTGACCACTGGACCGTCCACCCTCGCGTGATCGCGCCGGATGGGACCGGCGACCACCAACTGCTGCCATCCGGGCCCGACGGCGCTTACTCCTCCGTAGCCGTGTGGTCCAACGACGGACATCGCCTCGTCGTCGCGAACGGATATGGCGGCGGACCAGGGCCCGTGTACGCGACCATCGTGTCGGCGGACGGTTCGAGTCCGCCCATCCAATCTGACACCCCGCTGGTCGGCGACGGCGATTGCTGTGCCGCGTTCGAATGGTCGCCCGACGACACGCAGATCCTGGCCACGTTTGCCGCGACCGGCGGTGTTCCCACGCAGCAGGTCATCCTCGATCCCACGACGGCCCGTAGCACGCCGGTCGCGTGGCCCACGCGAAGCGATCCCGCCTGGCAGCGCCTGGCGCCCTGACCCGCGGCTCCTGCGCGAGCCCGACCTGCCGCGCCCGCTCGCGGGGCGCGGCAGGAACTCGTCGATGGGCATCAGACTCGCGGTGCGGTCGGCTCCGGGTTGCGCGTCACCATCGCGCGTGTGATCTCGCTCGGCCGGGTGGCGCCGCAGAGCCCCATCGCCGAGCGGAACTCTCCGAAGATCAACTCCAGCATCCGGAGGACGCCGGCCTCGCCACCGGTCGCGAGGCCCCACTGCACTGGGCGGCCGATCAGTACGGCCCGGGCGCCGAGGGCAAGCGCCTTCACGACGTCCGTGCCCCGTCGGACGCCACCGTCCATGTAGACCTCCAGGGGCCGACCGCCCGCGCCATGCAGCCCCTCGACTGCCGCGGCCACGCCTGGCAGAGCGTCGAGGGTCGCGATCCCGCCGTCGAGCTGGCGGCCGCCGTGATTGGAAACGATGAGCGCGTCTGCGCCATGCGCTGCGGCGAGCCTCGCATCGTCGCTGCGGCCGATGCCCTTCAGCACAAGCGGCAGCGGTGAGACGGAGCGCAGCCACTCGAGCGACTCCCACGTGAGGTCCGTCGCCTGCGCCACGCCCGAAAGGTCCTCTGGCAGCAGCACGGCCGTTGCGTCGTCCGGCTTGACCATCGCCGTACGCCGTTCCGTCTCTCGCCAGCCGATCACCGGGGCATCCACCGTGAGCACGAGGGCGGTGAAGCCGGCCGCGACGGCCCGTTCCACCAGTTCTCGCGTGAGTCCCCGATCCGTGTACCAGTACAACTGGAACCAGCGCTTCGGGCCGATGCCGGCGATGTCCTCGAGCGACGTGGACGAACCCGTGCTCAGCACCTGGACGATGTCGAGGGCCCGGGCTGCACCGGCGGTCGCCGCCTCACCGTGCGGGTGCGCGAGCTTGTGGACGGACGTGGGCGCGAACAGGATCGGGGCCGCGACGGTCTCGCCGAGCACCGTCGTCGAGGTGTCGAGGTGCGTGACGTCGCGCATGAACCGCGGACGGAACACCCAGCGCTGGAACGCCCGCATGTTCTCGGCGGCCGTCCAGCCGGTCCCTGCCCAACCGCGGATGTACTGGTAGGTCGTCGGGTGCATGCGTGCCGCGGCCAGAGGCTCGAACTCCTCCACGCTGAACAGCGCGTCGAGCTCCTCGCGCCCCAGGTAGGGCGGTCTCGCCACGACGCCGTCGCCCGTGGGTTGGCCCCGGGCCACTTCGATGGCGTGCGCAGCTGCACCCGGCGGCTCGACGGACGGGACCGCGCCTGTCGTCACGACGCCAGCTCGTCGCCGACGCGGGCGATCATCGAACGGTTGATCTCGGCGACGCTGGTCGCACCGCACAACGCCATGGCCGTGGTGAGCTCGCCGCGGATCAGGTCCACCATGCGGATCACCGCCGCCTCGCCGCCCGTCGCGAGGGCCCATTGCACCGGCCGCCCGAGAAGCACGGCCCGTGCGCCGAGCGCGAGCGCCTTCATG